>Ga0335081_10001166_pt1 | contig 41979 bp, 37 predicted proteins | sample Lox_Sample_35_FD_206713 | JGI IMG/M metagenome (GOLD analysis project Ga0335081, IMG submission 206713) | Soil microbial communities from Loxahatchee National Wildlife Refuge, Florida, United States - Lox_Sample_3.5 | ecosystem: Environmental > Terrestrial > Soil > Wetlands | place: USA... | reverse complement strand
TGGAGTCAATACCGCACGTGCGATCACCAGACGCTGAATCTGGTTGGTTCCTTCATAGACCTGCATGATTTTCGCGTCCCGCATTGCCTTCGCAATCACTGAGGTATACCCGTACGAACCCATCAGGCTGACGGCCTGAGAGGTCACTGCCATGGCAACATCTCCGCAAATCGCCTTGGCAATCGCCGATTCTTTCGAGAAAGGCGCGCCGGAATCGCGAAGTCTCGCGGTGTGATGCAACGTCTCCCGTGCGGCTTGCACCTGGATCTGCATGTCGGCCAGCTTGAACTGCAACGTCTGGCCGGGCTGCATCTTGCCGGGGAATCGCTGCTGCAAATACTTCACGCATTCGTCGAGCGCGCGCTGCGCGATGCCCACGGCAAGGGCGGCAATCAACTGACGCCCCAGATCGAGAGTCATCATGGCGATCTTCATGCCATCCCCCTCCTTGCTGAGGAGGTTACTGGCTGGGATGTGAACATCCTTCAGTAGCAGTTCGACCGTGTTCGAACTGCGAATTCCCAGTTTGTGATCGGTTGCCCCGACTGTGAAACCGGCGCGGCCTTTTTCGACGATGAAAGCACTGATGCCCTTCACTCCCTTGCTCGGGTCGGTCTTGGCTAAAACCACATACACGCTGGCGTAGCCGCCATTCGTGATGAAGCACTTGGTGCCGTTGAGGACATAATCGTCGCCCGACCTGACTGCCGTGGTGCTGACTGCCGCGGCGTCGGAGCCGGCCCCGGGCTCGGTCAAAGCGAAAGCCGAAAGTCCGCCCTTCACGATGACATCGAAATAGCGTTGCTTCTGTTCGTCATTTCCGACAAGCAGTACAGAATCCATCCCCAGAACGCCTGCAGCCAGCGTTGTCCCCATACCTCCGCAGCCATAACCCCACTCCTCCGCAACCACCGCCTGGGTGAGCGCGTCATACCCCAGGCCACCGTATTTCTTGGGTATGGCCATGGTGAAGATCTTGCTTTCCTTGGCTGCCTCGAGCAGAAAAGGATGGAACTCGCCCTTTCTGTCGTACTCGGCAGCGTTCGGGATGATGTGCTTGGCGACGAACTCTCTCGCTGCGTGTTTGATCTCCTGCTGCTCTGTGGTCAATATGCTCATAGCTTTTTCAACCTCTTCACCCTCGAACGCGATTCACCTCTTGTTGCGTCGATGGTTGGATTCGAACCTCATTCTCGACCAGACTGAAGTGCACCCCGGATGCCAACCGGCCGGAACAGTGCTCGCAACCGGGAACTCCGAGTCAACTCGGGCTTTGATGACGGTTTACGGTGGACATGCCGATCCCGCGGATGGTGCATATGAGGCAGCGCAACCATGTGCGTGCCCCAAACAAGGCAGTTGTGTTCACGATGAATCTGCTGTCATGCGCGCAACACACCTCCCACTGAAGCGGGGACCTCACCGGGGTGCAACACGAACCTGGACTCTGGGTCATGAAGACGCGAACAGACTCCGCGACTGTCAGGCGAAATCCCGAAACGCGTGAGTGGGCCTCGTCGATCGTGAGCTTGGCCGGCAGCCGCAGTCTGCGGATTCGACCGGAAGTTCGGAGCCTGTATCACGCAGCAGCGGTGATGGCCAGCAGTTACGTAGGGGCCCTCATTCATGCGGCGGCTGAAATACTGGAGGCCGCCGGCGTTCCGCGCTCACCGGGCTGACTGCATTAGTGCCGCTGGCCAGAACATGCGCCGAAAACTCTTTCAACATCGGACCAATTTAGGCTTTGATCGGTCCTATTGAGCGGGGGGGACAGCACCACCGTATTAGGTCATCTGAAGGACTTGGCAAATCTTTCGTCGCCGATGAGGCGATTGTGCTGCTCCGCCGGAGAATTGGTGGTCCAAATGGCTCTGGTGCATGGATTGCACGAGACGAAGGCAGCGGAAATCGAGAGAATGTCGAGGTCGGCCCAATGACCGGGGTACCGAAGAAGCTGCGAGTGCCCGATCTCGCCGCGATGAAGAAACGCGGCGAACGGATCGTCATGTTGACCGCCTACGATTCCACCATGGCGCGGTTGTTCGATCGAGCGGGCATTGACGTCCTACTGGTCGGCGACTCGCTCGGGCACGTGATTTTGGGACTGGATACGACGATTCCAGTGACACTGGATGCCGTCATTCACCACACGCTAGCTGTGACACGAGGCGCCAGCCGCGCTCTGGTTGTGGCCGACATGCCGTTTCTGACTTATCAGGTAACGCCCGAACAGGCGATGCGGAATGCAGCAAGACTCTTTCAGGAGGGAGGCGCTACCGCCGTGAAACTGGAAGGTGGACGGGCCGTCGCGGATACGGTTCGAAGACTCACGGCGGCTGGTCTCCCTGTAATGGGACACGTCGGTCTGACGCCTCAGCATGTGCATCGCCTCGGAGGAATGCGGCAACAGGCTCGCGACGACGAGGCAGCGCAGAAACTGATGCTCGATGCACTCGCTCTGGAAGACGCAGGAGCATTTGCAGTGGTACTCGAAGCGATTCCGGAAGCTGTTGCCGCGTCCGTTACGTCCCGTCTGCACATTCCAACGATAGGAATCGGCGCGGGGCGTCATTGTGATGGTCAGGTGCTGGTCAGCTACGACATGCTTGGGTTGTTTGACACTTTCGTGCCGCTATTCGTAAAACAGTACGCTCAACTCGGGAACGACATCCTGAGTGCAGCGAAAGATTATGCGGACGAGGTACGTCAAGGCGTATACCCGAAGCCCCTGTCCCGGGGCGCGACAGCCCCTCCCTAGTGGCACTAAGATGACTGCCATCGTGCAACGTGTAGCGGAATGGAACCGCATCGCCGCTGGGATCCGGCGCGAGCAAGTATTAGGGTTGGTTCCTACCACACAGAAGCAGGCCCGCAATGCGCTGGTGTCGTGACGCAAGCGTTTGGATTTTGTGACCAAACGGTTCCGGTAGGTTTTGTGAGGATTTCCGTCTGTCCGCGCAGGTAAACTAGCGGCCCAACAAATTGACCCGGAGTGAGGCTCTACTTACCTGAGACGATCTACCCGGCTTTGGCTAATGCGCCAGAGGTTCGGTGGTGTGATCGGAGGGGTCGATAAATGCACTAGGGCAAACCTGGTGCGCAAATCAAATAGGAGAAGAGGGAAAGAGTATGAAAGCATGCAAATTCGTTTTGGACATCTTTCTGGTATCTGGCACTGTACTAAGCGCGCAGGAGACTACGCCGAAGTATGAGGTCGGTCTGAATTATTCCGGGTTACATGTGAACTCCGCCAATGCGTGAACTGTTCCAAGACGCCGTTTCTTCGACATTAATGGCCGGCAATGAAGGAGGCCAGACGACCGGCGCAGACAGCCATCTGGCGCGGCTGTACACCCCGACACTTGAGGAGCCTTGGCTGCGTTCTCTGATCCGGACGATTGACGAGACCATCCATCCTCCTGAAATGCCTCCCCTGCTGGTCACTTCCAAGCCGATCGCCGTCAAGGAGATTTGGGGGCTTTATAACAAAGACAAGAAATCTAGCTGGATGTCGCTGGCCATCCACTGCAGTGTAGTAGTTCTGCTGTTCACCGTGGCGTCCAGCAAGGCCGTGCAGAGTACGGCCAAGCGAGTTGTTTCGTTGATCGAGCCGGATATCGCGGCATACATCCCTAAAATGGCCCAGCGCAGGCAGCAGATGGGAGGAGGCGGGGGCGGCGGCGATCGTTCCCCCACCCCTGCCAGCAAGGGTCGCCTGCCCAAACCTTCCATGAAGCAGTTCACACCGCCGATGGCAGTGGTGAGCAACTCAAACCCCAAGCTGCTAATGGAGCCGACCATCATCGCACCGCCAGACACGCCATTGCCGAATGTGAATCTGCCGAATTGGGGTGATCCGATGGCCCGTGTTGGTCTTCCTTCGAATGGCCCGGGTTCAGGGGGCGGCATAGGAAGCGGTTCGGCTGGCGGCGTCGGCCCAGGCCAGGGCGGCGGATACGGTCCAGGAGAAGGTGGCGGAGTAGGTGGCGGCGTGTTCCGCGTGGGCGGCGGTGTTTCGGCGCCGGTGGTGCTTTATAAGGTGGATCCTGAGTATTCCGAAGAAGCTCGCAAGGCCAAATATGCCGGAACGGTAGTCCTCCAGTTGATCGTAGATGCAACTGGCAGGGCGCAGAGTGTCCGGGTGATGCGCAGCTTAGGGCTGGGATTGGACGAGAACGCTATCCTGGCTGTCAACAAATGGAAGTTCCGTCCCGGCTATCGGAACGGGCAGCCAGTGGCGGTAATAGCGAACATCGAAGTCAATTTCCGCCTATTGTGAGAATGCAGGTTCATAGCATGAACTTGATCAAATGAGTCTGGGGCGTAGGATGTTTCGCGTATGGTGATACGCTCTTGCCGAGAACTCTGAAAAGTCAATGGGAAAAAGTATAAGTTACATCTCCAGCATGGTTCCTCTTTAGGCCATCGATTTTGATCCATGTACCGCCTGCAGCTTCGCGGCGATGTGCGATCCGGGTCGTCTCGGTTGTTGGTGCGTTCAACGATAAAACGCAACAAGGCCTTGGGTGATGCGGCGAGATCAAAAATGCGCGAAATTGCAACACGGTGTGTCAGAATCTACCGCGATTTCAACGCGCAGTTTCGAGGCCCTGAGTTGCATTCAAAAACCCTGCAAGTTAGACCTATGGTTGTTCTTTCCTATGAAACTGCAGAACGCGGTAAGGGCAGCTCGTTCTGCGCCGTAGGCAACACCTGCACTTAGCGCAATCGTTATTATGATCAGGACAATTCCCATAACAAGGTACCTCACTAACCCGAGTGGAGCAGTTGTGCTTCCACATTCTATGGAACTGGGCAGAAATCCCTGGGCGGCACAAGCGTAACGCTGGAAGTGTCAGCTTAGATCTCGGCGGATACAAATGCGGATCGTCACCCAACTACGGAAACCTCTGATGATGTTAGACACTCACAACGGGACAAGGCGAGTCGCGAATAATCGAATAGGTATTGGTTTGCAAGCTGCCAACAATGCCGATCTTCGTGGGGCCCCCGAAAACCACCAGGTCGGCTTTGTGTTTCTCAGCAGCCGAGCGCACAACATTGCTACGCTTCCGCCGTCGATGTAAATGCCGGCATCGGCCGCGCCGCACTTTGTGCCATTATCGCTTCGGCCGACGCGAGCTCGCTACGCAGCCTCGCGCCAGCTATATCGATGATGCAGGCCGCCGAGCCGGGGACTCGAGATCACCGTCGCGGCCGGCGCAGGCTTGCCTTCTACTGGCCGTCGATTCGGCGTGTCGTTATCGAGGGAATCGTGAATCCGGTCGTCGTGATGGTAGTTCACGTAATCGCGAATGAGCCTCCGCAGATGTTGTTCGTTCAGCGCGACGACGGTCGAGAATCTCTCGGCGGCAGCTTCCCACCCAGCGTTCCGCAATCCGTCACGCCCAAGTGGCAAGAGTTCGATGGACCGAGTACAGCGATAGACTGTCAGTTACTTGGTTTTTTGCAGACCAGCAAGCTCCTCTTGCTGCTCTTCAGCCTTTTGCCAACTGGAATTGGGGTTGTATTCCTTCATAGCTTTGGCGTGAGCATCGGTCTTCTTGCCGAGATCCTTCTGATACACCACTCCATCAACGCCAACGATGAATGTCAGCACACCGGACGATCTGTATTCCGCTGGATAGGCCACGAAAGCGAAACCCTCGGTCATCTTGCCCCTTACGATGTAACTCTTCGCGCCGTCTGGGCCATTCTTTCCCTGACGCGTTAGGATGTGGTAATAGTAACCGCGGTAAGGAGTCGGAGAGCCATTACGGCTCTTGGCATAGCCCTCAGCAACGGCCGATGCTACCAGGGGCCCGATAGGGCTCTGGGGTTCGCCGCCAACCGCTTTCCAATAAAGGCCATTGTGCCGCCCTTCATCACTCAAGATGTTTTGGGCGTACTCGTTGTGCTGTGTGGAGTAGTATTCTTTTTCCGCCGCCACCAGCTGCTGGCAAACGCGAATAGTCGACATTTCATTCCGGCCAATTCGCCTGTACAAAATCTCTTTCTTGCCCGCCTCGGTGTCGAAATACCACGAGTTGCCTCTGTTCACGAGCGGTATTGGCGTGGGCCAGTTCTTCGCGCCGATATATAACGTAGTGGTTCCATCCGGTTCTTTCACCAGACGGTGCATTTCCTGATATCTCTGCACGAAATTAGCGCGGCTATGGGCGTCCTCGATTTCGTCTCCCGACGAGATGATTTGCTTCCCGTCTGGTCCGAGGATATCGAGCATCGCCTTTTCGTCATTACTCTTCACAGCCGTGACGAGAGCGTTGCTCGCCTCCTCCGCGGATGAAAAGGTTTTCTGGCCCTGTTGCTGCGCCAGGAAACGGGTGGGAAAGCATCCCGTCAAAAGAATAGCGAGCGCGGCTAACTTAAGAAGACGGGCCCATTGAGATTTGTCGAACTTCAACTTCATTCGCCGCATATGGGTGCTCTCCATTTCTGAATTTCACGATCTACCAGGAACATAACGAAACTTCGATTACCGCCGCCCGCCGCCACCGCCGTGAAACCCTCCACCGCCATGAAACCCTCCGCCACCACCGAAGCTCGCGCCTCCGCGTGACGAAAAGCTTCTTTCTTGTCCGCCATGGTCATAGCCGCCGAAGGCGCCCGAGCGGACGCCGCTCTCACCGCGGGGTTCGGCGTATCCGCGAGCAGCCCGGGCATCTCCGTTGAAAGGCCTGGCCGCTGCGCCGGGACGGTTCTCAACTTCGCCGCGCCCGCCCATGTTCCCGTTGGAAGGCCTGTTCGCTTCGCTGGTGCGGTCGCGCGCTCCGCTGCGCCCGCCATCAACTCCGCCGCGTTCGCCTCTGTCCCGGTAGAAGTTGTTCCGGTTATAGAACGTGTTGCTCCGGGAGTAGTACCGGTTGTGGTCGTGAATTATGTATCGGTTATGCCAATCGCATCCCCAATGATGCCAGCCCCATCCAAAACCTCCGAACCAACCGATTCCGAAGCCAACTCCGAACGAGAGGTACGGGCCGCCAAACCAGATTCCGGGATAGGGGTACCACCCCGGCCACTCCATGATAGGATCTCCGTAAACCACCCACGGATCGTACGCGGGAACGTAAACGACAGCGGGGCTAGCAGGCTCAACGATGATCGTCGAGTCTTGCGTGGTTACGGTTTGCTGCGGCGTGGTCTTAAGATTGCCGGCTTCTTGCGCTCGCCGGCGCATTACCTGCACCGCATCCATCATTTCCGGTTGCTGGTTGTAGTAGGCGTCGCCTAGAGACGACGTCCAGGAGAGGTTCTTGTCCATATTTCCAAGGACGGATGGAAATGCCGTGAGCGCCTTGATGCTCGGGTCCCAGGGTTGTTGATCTACAGCCTGTCCCAAAGCGTCACCCTTCAAATCAGGATGCGATTGTACCCATCGATCGGCCTCGACGACTTGCTCGGGAAACGTGGACGCCGCCAGGATTTGCGACACAAGCGAATCCGGATACAGCGCAATCGGTGCTACCAACTGCAGCAACTGTTCGGGAGTCTGTTGCGTGTGTGTTGGCGCCGGCGTGGCCTGCGCCGGGGCTTGCGCGTCTTGGTAGGCCCATAGGCTCTGAGGCCAAGTCGGGAACAGCAGAGCGAGCGACAACAGGGAAACCAAAATCTGCTTGCCCAATCGAGGCCTTGAAAACCCGGCAGCATGTCCGACAATGTTCATGTTCGTGAACCCGAATCTCCGTTTCTTCGTGAGAGCTGTTTCTTATTCCGCGTTCGCTCTCTAGTTATGCACGTAGCATTTTTCGTGCCACCCACCTCGCGCCACTGCATACGACGGTTCTTTCAATCATTTTCGGTAGGCTTCCAGGTCGAATCGGGATCATATTGAGTTAGGGCTGTCGCCGCTTGCGCGGTGTCGGGACCGAGGTCCTTTTGGTAGATGATTCCAGCCGGAAGCGAGCAACGCGGCGCTGCTTATTAGTGCGGTGGCGAGAAATGCTTTCATAACGTATTGTTTTTTGGCATGCGTTTTATGTGGTCCATATGGGGTCCCTTAATTTGAGAAAAACTGCCTCATACCATAAGAGCCTCACCGAACGCCCTTTGTTGGTGTTCGGTACCAGCGAGTCACTTCGAAGCGGCTGATTCCAACAGGAGCGCTGTGCAGACGCTCCCTTCTCTTAGATTAAGATCTTGCCAGTAAAGACGTTAAGCGAGGGTTTCTTTGTTCACAGTACTCAAATCTGCAACACTGCTGGATGCCTTTAGGAGCGATCCAGGCTCAAGGGGATGATTGTGAAGTAACGCGCCACTCCAACGTCAACTAAGCCGCAGTGGGCCGCCCATTAAGGCCACAGTTTCAGGCGTCTCGACGGCACGCGAGTCCAGCGACGCATTGCAAATCGTCCCCAATCTCTCAAGAATTTTGATCTCGTGCTCCGCACGCTCGGCATCGGGCAGTCTGTTCACCAAGTCGAGAGCGTGCTCAAGAATCCCTGCGGCTTGCCTAGGTCCAAACAGCCGCCCGGCGCTATCCGCTGCAAGGTGCAGGTACTTGATGGCACGCGGCCAATCTCGACCCTGTTCGAAGTGGCCCGCCAGCCAAGCCGCGTCCTCGTCCACTCGTTCCAACAAATTTGCCTCACCCCACTCTCCTAATTGCCTGTGCAGCTTGACTCTGCGTTCCGGAGCAATTCGCTGATAGCACACTTCGCGGTAGAGCGCATGAACAAACTCGTAGCATGCGGAGACCGTGCCGTCTGGGAACTGCTCAGAGCGGGCCGAGCACAGAATACAATGCCGCCGCGAAAGCGTTTCGCACACGTCCTCAAAGGCTTCCGGCTCCAAGTCACCAGCCGCGGCTCTCGGGACGACCGCGAACCGGGAGCGGCCGACGCTCTCCAGGCTCGCCACCTCCAGCACCCGCTGCTCCTCAGTGCTCAGCCGATCGATCTGTAATTCGATCAGCTGGCGCAGACTTTCCGGCACCTCCAGATCGATTTCCTCAAGCGGCAAGTTGAGTTTGCACTCTCCGTTCTCCCGTGAGATCAAACCACGCTGCGTCATGTGTTCCAGTGCTGCCACCATGAACAGCGGATTTCCCTCCGAATGCCGGTGAAGCAGCGCGGCCAGACCCTTCGGCACACTGGCGTCTGACGACTGGCCGGCCAGATACGCCGCTATGTCCTTTTCCCCTAGCGGCTCCAAAGCAAGCTCATGACATAGCTGATGAACCAAAAGGTCTTGCTTCACCGCATTCAATGGATGGTTGGCCAGTGCCACGTCTACCGGACGATATGTGGCGACCACCATCAGCTTCGCAGTGCCTCGGCCACGCGACAGCGCGGAAATGAGATCGACTGTGGAGGGATCCACCCAATGAAGATCCTCCAAAACCAGCAGGAGGGGTTTCTCCGAAGTGATCGTCTCCAGAGCCTCGCCGATCTCACGCAGCATCCTCTGCCGTGTCGCGCCCTGGATTTCGCGTTGCAAGGTCTCGCCCTGTTGGCGTTTTAACAGCGCAGGGAATTGAACCAACCAGGTAGGAGCTTGCGCTGCGAGGATCTGGACCACGGAGTCTCCCTCTGGACCACGACATAAATTGCCCAGCGCCTCCAGCACCGGGTAATAAGCTTCCTTGCTGCCGTAACCTTCAACGCACTGGCCCCTGGCGATACGAATGGATCCGCCTGTGGTAGCCTGCCGTTGAAATTCGTCCACCAGAGTGGTCTTTCCGATGCCCGGCTCGCCGGTGACGAAAACGATCTGCCGCTGGCCGCCGAACGCTCTGCCAAGGTAAACTCCCAACTCACCGAGCGCTCGCTCTCTTCCCACCAGCTTGGTTTGCGCCGGTATCTGAGGCGCGGGGTCAGCCGACGCTGCATCACGAACGGCCGCGATGAACTGGTATCCGCGCCGTGGCAGGGTCTCGATATAAATAGGCTTCTTCGGGTCATCTCCCAGCACGTCTCGGATGTCGAAGATGTGCCGCTTCAAAACCTCGGGTTGGACGAAGGTATCGGGCCACACGGCCTCTAGGAGCTCTTGCTGGGTCACCAGGCGTCCAGCGTGATCCACCAAATACAGCAGTATGGCAAACGCTTTGGGCTTTAGGAGGATACGCTCCTCATCGCCGTGATCGCCGCTCCGCCAGAGGCACTGATTGGCAGTGTCCAGCCGGAATGGAGGGAACTCCTTTATGCCTGTCCGCGAAATTCGTGGGAAGGCATTAGTAGTCGCATTGTGAGACGAAGTTGCCCCCCGCAGTCTTGATCTGACTCCCTCTGCCGGTAACATCGCAGTCACTCTAGCACCTATTGTGATTCCGTCTCGCAAGGTCACGTTTTGAGAGCCGCGCGAACACTCTCGAGCAAAACTTCGTCATCGAATGGCTTGCCCAGGAACATCATGGCGCCGGCTTTCATGGCCTGTGTTCGCATTCTCGTATCTCCATATGCCGTGATGAAGATAACCGGTATCCGGAAATTCTCCTCTGCCAACCTGGCTTGGAGTTCGAGACCACTCATCCCGGGCATACGGATATCAGTGATCAAGCACGCGGTCTCGCTCTGTTGGCCGGATTCCAGAAACTCCTCTGCTGAAGCAAACGATCGAGTATTCAAGCCAACCGATTTCAGCACACCGTGGATCGCGCTGCGCGCGGATTCATCATCGTCCACGATGGCAATCAACTGCGTTTTGCGCCGTTCGTCCATGACTAGAGGAAAGATACTATAGGAGGGAAAGGGACACAATTATGCGAAGGTTGATGCAATTATACCTTCGTATATGGGATCTCATACCCCGGAAAGCTATTTGGGGGTGCGGAGGTCGAGTTTCTCAGCCATTCTAACCAAGTCGGCCACCGACTCCGCCTGCATCTTGTGCATGACATGACCGCGTTGAACTTTGACGGTGATCTCACTCGTCCCCAGTTCAGCAGCAATCTCCTTGTTGAGCCTACCTGCGACCACTAGGCTCATTACTCGGCATTCGCGCTCAGTGAGCGTCTCGAAACGCTGCCGCAATGCCGCAATTTCAGAACGCTGTCGCCGTATTGTACGGTCCCGTTCAAGAGCTTGCTGAATCGCGTCGAGCAGATCCTGATCCCGGAAAGGCTTGGTCAAAAACTCCACGGCACCGGCCTTCATAGCCCGCACCGTCATCGGAATGTCACCATACCCAGTAAGGAAGATAATGGGAATTCGAATATCTGCTCCGGCGAGTTGATGCTGGAAATCAAGCCCGCTTAGCCCAGGCAGTCTGACATCGAGCACAAGGCAACTGGGCCCATCCGGGGGCCATCTGCGCAGGAAGTCTTGTGCGGACGCGAACGTCTCAGCTCGCAGCCCGACGGATCTCACCACGCCCTTGATTGCGTCACACACAGAGACATCATCATCGATTACAAAAACCGTGGGCTGGTCTTCAGTCATCGGCGGTTTGCGTGTTTCGTGCGCAGAGTCGATCGGACGAGGCGCCATGCGAAGAACTCATCGTCTTCAACGGCGAACGGGTCGTCTGCCTGGATCATAACGTGCTATCGCCCTCAACTGGCAGCGTGAACCGAAAGACAGCACCGTGGGGCTGGTTCGGCGTTGCCCATAGCCGTCCGCCGTGGGCCTCGATAATAGAGCGGCTTATCGAGAGCCCCATGCCCATGCCATCGGGCTTGGTCGTGTAGAAGGACTCGAACAGGCAGGAGAGATTCGCCGGATCGAGCCCCGGGCCGGAATCTCGCACTTCGACGAACACCTCGTTCGAATCGCTTCCGCCGGCGCCCACCACCAACTCGCGCGGTCTGTTGCCCACCCCGCTCATCGCCTCCATGGCATTGACGATCAGATTGAGAATCACTTGCTGCAGTTGGACTCGATCTGCGCAAACGAGAGGTAGATCGCTCGATAGGTGCGTCCGCAGCTCGACACGATTCCTCTGCAATTCACTGTGGGTCAACGCGATAACTTCGAGAATGGCTGTGTTGATGTCCAAGCGGTCCCTGCGCGGCGGCACTTTCTTGACGAGCGCGCGAATGCGGTAGATGACCTCGCCTGCTCGCTTGCCGTCTCTGACGATGAGTTCAAGATACTGGCGGACCTCGCCTATGTCCGGCGGCTGCGCGGCGAGCCAGCGTAAACAGGTGCCGGCATGGGCGACTACGCCGGTGAGCGGCTGGTTGACTTCGTGCGCGATGGAGGCCACCAACTCTCCCATGGTCATCACTCGTGTGACATGCGCGAGATCCGCCTGCGTCTTGCGCAATGCTTCTTCGGCCCGCTTTCGCTCCTCGATGTCGGTGCGCGTGCCGTACCACCGAAGAACGCGTCCCTGCCCATCCTGCAGCGGATTGTCTCGGATTAAGAACCAACGATACTCTCCGTCTTTTCCCCGTATTCGTGCCTCCATCTCACAGGGAGCACCGTCGAAAAGCGCGCGCTCACGAATGACCTCTAACTTCTTCAGATCCTCCGGATGAAAGATTCTGGCAACTGCGTTTTTTGACCGCACCTCTTGCGCAGCAAGGCCGGTGTATTCCAGTTCTTGTCGGTTCGCATAAAGAGGACTCCAGTCCGCGTCGAAAACAAAGACTTGCTGCGGAATGACATCGATAAGCTGTCGAAGCTCCTCTTCGCTTTGTCGAATCTTTTCCTCGGCCCGCTTTCGGTCCGTGATATCGCGAATGGTGCTGGAAATCAGCACGCCCTCTTCGGTTTCGAGCGGGCTGAGGCTGACCTCGACCGGGAACTCCCGTCCATCCTTGTGCAGGCCGTACAGTTCCAACCCCGACCCCATCGGGCGCGCGCGAGGGTCGGCAGCAAAAGCCCTGCGGAGTCCCGGATGCTTGCCCCGGAACCGCTCCGGTATCAACATCTCGATTTTGTTTCCCAATACCTCTTGTCGTTGATAGCCAAACAGCTTCTCCATTTGCGCATTGACCAAAACAATTTCGCCTTCACGATTCACTACCACGATTGCATCGGGTGCCGATTCCAGCAAACCCCGGAATTTCTGTTCGGCTTTCTTTCTCTGCGTCACATCTGCCGCCGTACCAATGTATTCGACGACTTCTCCGGTTTTATCGAGGACCGGATGCCACATCACGTGGAGGTGCTTGATAGTCGCATCGTGCAATAACACCCTGTAATCTTGCGAAAACTCAGCTTTCTCACGGAATCCCTTCAGGCAACTCTCGGAGACTCTGTCGAGATCGTCTGGATGAACGAGTCGGCGGGTCTCATCAAAACCCGGGGGCTCCGGCTGGGGATCCAATCCAAAAAATCGGAATATTTCCTCGGACCAGTAAAGCGTTTTCCGGCTCACAGGGTTGTAGGCGAAACTGCCCGTGTGGCTCAGCTTCTGCGCTTCCGCCAGATATGCTTCACTTCGCCTTAGTGCCTGCTCCGCTTGCTTGCGATCTTCAATGTCTGTCAGGACTCCATACCATTTAAGAATGTTTCCAGTTTCATCTCGCAGGGGCACGGCACGCACCAGAAACCAGCGATATTCGCCGTCCGCTGCGCGGCGGAAACGCGTCTCATCTTCGTACGGCTCGCCATTCGCCGAGCACACTCGCCATTTCTCCATATGTCGTTCCAGGTCCTCCGGGTGGACTACGCTTTGCCAGCCAGATCCTGCCGTGTCCTCTTGAGACAAACCTGTGTATTCGCGCCAACTGCGGCTTACAAATTCACTGGAAAGCCCAGGCAAAGCTTTGAACACCATGGCAGGAACGTTCTCGATCAATGCGCGAAGCTCACTTTCACTCCGACGCAGGGCTTCTTCGCTGTCGCGCAAGCCCCCGTAGAGTTGACGAAGCCGTCGAGCGGCATAATTGAATGCGTTTGCCAGCGTCGCCAGTTCGTCTTCGCCTGTAACCTCCACTTCATGCTGAAATTCGCCGCGCGCCAAGGCTTGAGCGCCAGCATATATTTCAGAAAGTGGTTCGGTAATGGTTCGAGTGACGTGCCATCCCAGCAAAACGGCCATGAATATCGTGAAGAGAGCGGTGGCAGGCAGCACGAGCAAAAGCTGCCGGCGTGCGCTCTGAGCACTCTCGATGGCCTCTGCACGCTGCTGTGTAACTGCACGGTCAACTCTTTCCACCAGCAATGAACTCAGGTCCATGAGACCTTGTATCTGGTCATTCAAGCGACGGTGCACTGCTGCCCAATCGTTCGCGGCCGCCCGTCCCATCACACTGTCAACCTGGGACGGAAGAGTCACCTGCACTGTTTGCAGTGTGTTCAGGATAAGCGGGTCATATTCGATATCAGTGGCCGCCGAAAACAATTGCTGAGCGCGGGTAACGTCGTCGAGGAATTTGCTCCTGAGGGAGCTAGCTTCCCTCGCGAATTGTGGACCGGCCTGCGTATCCACGAGCGCCGCCAACCTGTTTCTCAGAGTGTTAACATCTAGGTGTACGACCACTACGGCGAGCGAAAGCTGGTCGGCCCGGTTAAGATGCTCGCCCGAAGCCGTCATTCGACGAAACTGCCAAGCAGCGACAAGACTCGCAGCTAGCATCGACAGGATGATTGCTACAAAACACACCGTCAAACGCGCCCGGATTCGGAGCTGTCCGCTGCGAAACAGATTCCTCAGCAGCCGTGGTCTACCCGATATCGAGTGCGTAGTCACATTTGGGATCTTCAGCATCTCACTGCTCTAGCTCCACTGCGGGCTCCGGGCGGATAGTGCCTGAATGCGAATTCCGTTTCGGAACGGTAGGCTTTTTTCGGAAAGGCGTGCGCGCACTCGGCCGGCTAAGTGTCGTACGCCCGCAATACGATCACACGCCATCGATAGGCCCCCCGTACGTTCGTTCATTCTCGAGTCAGCGTTACGACAGTGCCATTCCATTGACACTTGGTGTAAGCAGTTGGGCACCGCGCCGCGCGTTGCAGCGTGATTTTGCGACGTATATCGCTATCCGCGGAGCGCAGTTGCACGCGGGATACCCCTTTTAGGGAGCCAGACCCACACGGTGCAGCAGGGTCTGGAAGCGAGGATCAGAACGCAAAGGATCCACGCAGGGGTCGATTTTGAGGTATGTCAGCCCTGTGTCATGAATCTCGTAGGATCTTTCCAACCGGCCGAAAGCCTCGTCTTTGTCACCGAGCCCCGCGTAGACCAGCGCGACCTCGTATGTCCCTACTCCATCTTGCTGTACGTAGTTCTCCAATTTGGAAATGGTCTGGCCCGCTTCTGTCACCTGACCTGCTCTGGCGTAAGCGTTACCCAAGTGGCCCAAAAAGTGGGGCGTATCGGCTACTATCCGAAATTCCTCGATAGCTTTTTCATAGTTGCCCTTGTCACGGTAGATAATGCCCAGGGTCCAATGGATCCAGCTATCGGGAGGCACCAAGTTCAACTCGGATGCTTTACGAATCTGCTCAAGCGCCCTGTCATATTGGCGAGCAGCGTAGTAGCAGTATGCCACTTGGTGATGCGCACCCAACGATATTGGGTCGAGTTGCAAGCCTCTTTCGGCCTCGGCTATGGCTTCAGACGATCTGCCGAGCCTTGCCAGGTAAAGCGCATAGCAGGAGTGCACAGGACCAGAATTCGGGTTGAGTTCGAGCGCCCGGCGAAATTCGTTGCCAGCAGCCGTCCAGTCCCAGCCTAGATCAACCAGGCTGTAGGCGAACGCGGCGTGCCCTTCAGCGAGGTCGCTATCGAGCTCAATCGCCTTCGTCGCGGCGGTTTTGGCCTTCGAGTAGGCTTCAACATAATTGAGCGATCCCGCCTGGCCCAGATCGTTGTAGCTAGCCGCCAACCCGGCGTACGCCAGTGTGAAGGAGGGAGCTTTCTCGATGGCCTTTTCGAAATAGCCAACCGTATCCTTGTCGGGGCCGCCCCGGTGGAGGAAGTACATGCCCTGCAAGTAGAGCTCTTGCGCTTCAGGGCCGATCGGTTGAGCCAGCGTGAGACGCGCCTGCTCCTGCGGCGTTAGCTTGACCCTGACCTCCTCGCCAATTTCCCGTGCCACCTCGCTCTGCAGGTCTAAAGCACTGGCTAGGTTGCGAACATAATCATGCCTCCACATGTGGCGAGCGGTTCGGGCATCGGTCAACTGGGCAGTGATGTGTATCTGATTGCCCTCACGAACCACAGATCCGTCTACTACGTCATCGATACCCAGCTCACGCGCGATCTCGGGAAATCCGTTGTTACTGTTCCTGAGACTCATCGACGACGCTCTGGAAATAACGCGCAAAGCGGAGATCTTGCCAAGATCGGAAATCAATTTCTCTGTCATGCCGTCGGCAAAATATTGCTGTTCTGGATCGCCGGAGACATTGCGCAGAGGCAGGACTACGATCGCTTGAATCTGGTGAGCTGACTTCGAGCGCGTACGCCAGTATTGGAATGGGAGCCCCAGACCAAGCGCAATTGCAATGCAGACCACAAAAGGGCCAGAGCGTAGGAGCCGTGAGCTGGCCCTCCGCGATGGGAGGTTTGAGGCCCCCATGCCTTGCCTCACTGGCGTGCTTGGGAAGGTTCCACAAGGCTCCCGATTATAGCACTGGAGCCGATTGCGCGGCGACAGGCCAGGCGACAGCTCACAAACCGGCGGGAATTGTGGCCGGTGAACGTGAGACCACGAGCATTTCGCACGGGTCGACGACGATTGTTTTCGGGATCAGAAATAATGTGCACCGTCGAAAGCACGGCCACCACGTAGGGCATGAAGCCCCGGTGCTTGTGCCGGTTGGTGAAGACCACCACCGCGGCGTACGTCGACAGCAGCCAGCTCCACAGCAGTAGGGAACCTGCTTGCCGACCCCACCACGCCATGATTTTGTAGATCGTCGGCATGGCACGATTGCTTTCCTCGGCCACATACACGAACCGGAAGTCTGGTCAGCAGGGCGGAAACCAAAACGGCCGAGGCCAAGGTGATGAGGAACCACACCCCGTAAACCGCGCGCTCGCCACTGACAATCAGAAACGGATTGCGTCCCAGTTTGCCGGTAACAAAGCCGATGACCCCGTATATGGCGAGGCAGCACGCCAGAAGAATGGCTAGGGCGCCAATGTTCTCCATACGCGTTTTTTAGAGGCTTGCCTTGCTGGGGTAGGTGGGAGCCGCCGCCGGTTTGCCGCCCGGCCTGGCTTCATACTTCGACGCGCATTTTGCCTGTATTTTGTTCGCATGAAAAACGCCGTCGCGCCCCATCTTGCCGTCGGCCAGCGCCTGCGCCCCCGGACGGAAAGTGTCGGGCAGGGGATCGGATCCGTCGTAGGCCACCTTCAGGTTCAACTTCTCTTGCACCAGCATGAACTGGACGACGTTCCCTTTCCGGACGACCGAGCCCTGACCGATGTCGCCGCCTACGCGAAGCCGTTTCACGTAAGCCTGATCGCCCATCTGGCCCAGCTCCGCGATAGTCTTGTAATACGTCTGGTTTTCCTTGATTCCGGCTGTAGCGAGCCAGATCAGCGTGCCCACAATCACCACGACGAAAGCGGCGAACTTGCCGTATTTTTTCATGCAAACCTCTCTTTCCACAGCATAATCCTAATGGCCATCTCCGCTTTTTCTCCCCACCACCTCCGGGCGGGGCAGCGGGGTTGGGGAAGGCAAAAAGACATCACGATCAGGTCGGCACTGAGTTTGCCTCCGCTGCCATGCGGCGGTTGGAGCGGCCGAAGCTGCGGCCGGGTGACTTGGCGTCGCAGTTTGCGCTGGACGGCGCAATCCACCTAGGTGTTACTTCTTCAGGCTGCAGACGTAAGCGGCAACGTCAGCCGCCGCGAACCCTGTGACGGTTTGATCTTCTTTATATCGTCATTACTCATGGCCTGGACTTCGGCCGACTTCAGATCTTTCATGTCAACCTACATCATCTTGGCAATGGCTGATCGACACGCCTCAAGCCAGGCGATGAACCCCAGGTACCCGTTTAATGAGACAACACGAAGGCCCTCTTCTGTTGGCCTTGATCGATGAGGTCAAGCCAGCGGGTCGCGGTTGCACGAAAATTCTGTTCTCCGCTGGACAGGTAGGTGTAGATCTCGGATTTCGCCTTTTCTGAATGACCCTGCGCGACCAGAACTTGCGCGGCGAGCAGATGAGCCAGGGGATATTCATCGCGTGCCCGCTCAAAACACTGAAGAGCTTCCTCGGTGAACTTCCGCTGCTCCATCAGCACATAGCCCAGAAGCAAGGGGGCGCGGCCGCCCGTCCGATCCAGACCTACGGTCACACGAGCAGCACGTTCAGCCGCCTCGAGATTGTGAATCATGGCATAGCCGACGGCCAGATTCCGGAACAGAACGGGATGCTTCGGGTCGATTTTGGCAGCTTCTTCCAGTTGCGCTATGGCAGGCTCCGGCTGTGCCGCCCTCAAGTAGATGGCCGCCAGGTTGTTGCGTGCGGCCACTAATTCAGGGTCGATTGAGATTGCCTGCTTGAAGTGAACGATGGCTTCATCCATCCGGTTCTTGGCGCGTGCTCTTTCCGCCTTCTCCACCTCTTTGCGGGCTTTTTTGGGGACCTTGTGATGCAGTTCCTGGGCCGTAACGGTGTTTGAGGCAGCGACGTTCGAGTCAGCGTGCGGTTGTTGAGGTCCCCTCGACGTCACCGGAATGTCATTCCAATCTGGAAATGGATGAATCGGCTGTCGTTGGTCCCATCCGCGAGGTCCGGAGGAAGTGTTGGTTTGTCCAAAGAGAGCGGACCCGGCTAAGAGTACCGCGGCAAGCCAGGTGATACGATCTAGCAACATTCGGCCCATTTCATTCCTGCTCTACTTAGTCACAACAACATGACCCAATTACACAGTAAGGCCAGCAATGCACTGGTGTCGTCACGCGCCAGTTTGGATTTCGTGACCAAACAGTTCCGGCAGGCCTTTGGCGGTTACCTAGCGAAGCGCACTTGAAGAGTTCTGTCTTGCGCCAACAAATACGCCGGGATGAGGCTCTTCTTACCTGAGAAGATCTACCCGCCGCGCTTTGGCGGAATGCGCTAGAGGTTCGGTGGTTTGATCTCTAGGGGTCGATAAACACACTAGGGCAAACCTGGTGCGCAATTCAAAAGGAGAAAGAGGAAAGAGTATGAAAGCATGCAAGTTCGTTTTGGGCATTCTTCTAATATCTGGCGCAGTACTGAGCGCACAGGAGACTACGCCGAAGTATGAGGTCGGCGTCAATTACTCCTGGCTGCATGTGAACTCCGCCAATTATGATTACCAGCGGACGGGAAACGGTGGCTCGGGATATATCGAGTACAACCTGGACAAGATCATTGGTCTGGTTGCGGACTTCGGTGGTTACGCGAACACCAGGACGGGAATCGACGATAAGGCGTTGACTTACCTGTTCGGCCCGCGGTTTAACTGGCGGCATTCGCGTCTGTCGCCCTATGTGCAGTTCCTTTTCGGTGGCGGCTACGCGTGGAGTGGTCCAAATAACCAAACGCAGAACGCCTTCGCGACCGCGGCCGGCGGCGGTTTGGACTATAACTTGACCAAACGCATCGCCATCAAACCGATTCAGGTGGAATATGTCATGACTCAGTTCAACAGCGCCAGCCTTGGCGGCTCGACCAAAGGTTTTGGCAGCCATCAGAACGATGTCCGGTACTCGGCCGGCGTGGTGTTTCGATTCGGGGGAGAGTAGTCAACCAACCTGTCGAAGCTGATCGCGCAGATCACGCCCGAGGGAGGGAGCCCCGCGACATCGAGGGCTGCCTCCCGTCGGGCCTCGGCGTTCTAGTTAATGAAAGAGGGTTACTTTTGATGAAACGCATCGGAGGCATTGGAGTGGCCGTCCTTCTGACCACATGCCTGGCGCCCTGCCAACAGATTACGGGTGACGGAACTCCGGAGCCGGAGAGCAAACGGATTTTCGGGATTGTGCCGAATTACCGGACCTCTCCGAGTCTCCAGGATTACGAGCCGCTGACGATTGGCGAGAAGTTCAAAGTAGCGTCGGAAGACGCCTTTGACCGCGGGACCGTCGCAATGGCGGCGATCTTCGCCGGGCAAGCTCAGTTGACCAACTCCAACCGGTCGTTTGGGCAGGGGGGAGCAGGATACGGGCGGTACTTCGGCGCCGCGTACGGCGATTTCGTGATTGGAAACTACATGACCGAGGGTGTTTTCCCCACGCTGCTTCATCAGGACCCACGCTATTTCAGGCGCGGCATAGGAAGCGGATGGTCCAGGCTGGGCTACGCTATGGGGCAGATCTTCTGGACGCATCGTGATTCCGGCGGAACACAGTTCAACTATTCGGAAATCGTAGGCAACTCTGTCGCCGTGGCCATCTCCAATGCGTATTACGCAGACAATCGAAATGCCAGCGACGCTGTCTCCAAGCTGGGCATGCAGGTCGGCGTCGACATGGCGGCCAATATTCTGAAGGAGTTCTGGCCTGACCTGGAGCGAAGGCTCCCGTGGAAACACCACCGCGACCGCGACGCCGTCAAATGAGACCGACTCCGTTCCCGCTCCTTCACCTCTCCGTCTCAACCAACTGTCCTGGCGATCGCAGACCCAGTCTTTCCGCGTGGTCGCCGGCGGCGTGGCTCTGCTCATGCTGTAAGGCCCTTAGAATTGCTGATTGCGGACTGGCCGGCGCCTCCACCTTGATCAGCGTTCGATAGAAACAAGTCGTGTTCGCAGATGCGTGTTGGCCAGGTGCGCGCTCAGGCGCTCAAATTTCCGCTCTTGCAACCGGGTTAGGCGCGTTATCCGTTGAAAGCGCTTCGAGTGGATGTGACCGCCAACAAAAGCGCCGGCTCGCGGCTCTTATCTTTTGAAACCCGCTGGCCCGCGGGTGCTGGAGGATACATGAAGAAGACTCTAATCCTGACTACGGTGCTGCTCGGAGTTTCGTCGATGGGCGGCAACAGAGTGCTAGCCCAAGATCTTGTGCCGCAGGCAGCAACGCCGGCAGCATCCGGTCAAGACTCCTCGGATGAAGACATCAAACTGTTCCGCAAGGATGTGAGATCGCTAAAGAAGCAGATTATCGCAGCCAACATGGATCTGACCGACACCGAGGCCCAACAGTTCTGGCCGATCTACGATCGTTACACAGCGGAACTCGCGAAGATTTTCGATAAGAAATACGCACTGCTCAATGAATACGCTCAGAATTACACTACCATTACCGGCGAGCAGGCTGAGAGGTACATCAAAGGCCGCGCGGATGTCGAAGAGTCCACATTACAGCTCCGTCTTAGGTACTTTCCTTTGTTTCGCAAGGTGTTATCTGGAACAGAGACAGCGTTGTTCTTTCAAATGGACTGGCGCCTAGGCCTGGTAATGGACTTGCAGTTGGCGTCGCAAACGCCCCTCGTACAGCCCTAAAAGGGCGAATATATGAGCAACTCAAAGGCTATCCGAGCCATCGGCTGCATTACGGCACTCATAAGCCTAGTTGGATGTGCCGGCAAGATCCGATACCCAAGTTACTATGCTTTGAACGTCGCTACTCCCACGACTCGAGCTAACGGGACGGCACCGATCCTCGGCTCGGTTGCCGTGCGGCAATTCGAAGCTCCGGGATATTTGAGAGGGGGACCCATTGTCTATCGCGAGTCGCCCGAGCAATTGGACTTTTACGAGTACCATCGCTGGGCTGCGGACCCCCGCCGCACAGTAACTCGCGCTGTGATCCGGGAAATGCAATCGCGCGGCATCTTTCAGGCGGTGGACCTGTTCAACGGGCGTGAGACCCCGGAGTGCCTTTTGACGGGTGCAATCGACCACCTAGAAGAGGTCGATGAAGGGGCCACGGTCTCGATCGAAGTGGCCTTATCGGCGCAGTTGATCAACTTGAAAACCGGCGAGCTGCTCTGGCAGGGAAGCTTGTCGAAAGAGTCGAAGCTGGATCAACACTCCGTTGCGGGGATCGTTGCCGAAATGTCGCGAGAGGTCGGCAACATTGTCGAAGGGTTGGTTTCGTCCATGCAGGAGCATGTGAGGGCGTCGTCGGCATCGCTTGGCCATGCGCATACGGAACCGTAACGATTGAGAAGCTAAGCCAAACACTCGACACGTTATCACAGAGACACCAGCCAGACGCCGAACGAGACCAGCAGCGCGCCCGTCCATCGCCGCCAGCAGAGTTGCTCTCTGAGAAAGATTTTGGCGAACAGTGTCTTGATTACATTTCCAAGCGCAGTCGCTGGCACTGCGAAGCTCAGATCCGCAACCCCCAATAGCGCAAGGAACGAAAAGAAGGAAACGGCCTGCGCCAGAATGCTGATCAGCATCGACAAATCGCGCGCCAGCCATCCAATCACTCTGGCCACGGCCCCCGGCCGGAAATCGCAAATCTCACCGTGATCGCGCATGGACTTTGCATTGAGGAGGTCGCCTGCCGATCCCGCGAGGATGCTGACGATCAGCAAGAACCAGGCGCTCACGGGATGATTTCCGTCCCGCTGAGCCTGGCTCTGGGAGCGGTCCCCATAACCAGCATGACGCCGAATGAGATGACGCAAATCCCGGACCAGCGTGCGCGGGAAACGAACTCGTGCAAAAAAACTTTTCCGAGTACAGCGGTCAAAACATAAGAGGCGGCCGTAACCGGCAGGACGTAGCTGAGGTCCGCCCAGCTCAATAAGGAAAGCTGCGAGGCGAACCAGATGATGAGGAGAATGACACCTCCATCGATCCACGGGTTCGCAAAGACGCGCAGGTACTCGAGGGGCGGAGCCGAAGGCTTGAACTGAATCGTGTGCATGCCTATGCTCAGCATGAAATTGCCAAAGGTATTGGCAATCACGGCAAGCCAAACAAACGCCTGATTTTTCAACTCGTGGGTTGGGCTGCCTTTCACCGTCATGTCCCGCATGAGAATCGGCGCTGCCATTTATGAATGCCTCAAGTGAATTGCGGAACACCCACCCACGATCGCTCTTCCGTTGGTTGAGGAGGCCGCTTGTCGAGCAATGATTGCAGCATCCGGTCGCCGCACGTATCACATTCGATCATCCCGCAGGTACAGTGATCCGGAGCGCGTTTGGGGTACGTAGGCACTACGACCCTGAACTGGACCCGCCTTTTGTCGGAATAATAGCGGTTGTAACACTTGCGACACCGGCGACCCTGCGGTTTATCGATCGGGCTGCCGCATTGCTTGCACGGACGGCCGATTTGGCTCACAGCCTCGGCCTCACGGCTGAATTGTACGCGTTCATTTGCTGCATTGCTTCTCCCGTTCGCCTGGTCGAAGTTGAGGTTTCCAGGAAGCGGCTGGGTAGATCGCCTCATCTACGAAAGAGCTTTATTCCGGCGTTTTTGTTGGGACCCAGTAGCGGCCCGGCAAGTTTGTTAACGTTGGGCCGGACATGTGTCCGGCCCCACCCTCGCAGCTTTTTAGGGCACGAGGCTAGCCGCGGGAGCACGACATGCATCGCAGCAGCGAGTGGATCGGGCCGCGGCTCACCGCTGCCCCATTTGTGGCATCGTGCTGGGAGCGATGGAGCATTTGGGACATGCTGCGAATGCGAGTCGATCGGTCCGCGACTGGAATCCGTATATTTGCCATCACTTGACGGCGGTGTTGCCGCTGATCCTCACTGGCCCGCGCCGTGCCTTCTCTCGGGAGAACAGGACCTATGATCGCAACCGTTCAACCCAGAAGGAAGCAGCTGGCAGCAAACGGTAATTCTCCTGCTTCCAAAGTCACGATCGGCAGTTATCTGGCGACGAGGCTTGAGCAGATCGGGATTAGGCATCACTTTGCCGTAGCAGGGGATTACAACCTTGTTCTATTGGATCAGCTTCTTCTAAATGAGAACGTCAGGCAGGTCTACTGCTGCAACGAACTCAATTGTGGCTTTGCTGCTGAAGGTTATGCGCGCGCGCACGGAGCTGCCGCCTGTGTGGTCACTTACAGCGTGGGCGCTTTGTCGGCGTTCAACGCCCTCGCCTCCGCATATGCTGAAAGCCTTCCGGTAATACTCATCTCCGGCAGCCCCAACACGAACGATCTCGGGGCTTATCATCTGTTACACCACACGTTGGGCACGCTAAACTTCCGTTATCAATTCGAGATGGCGCGCCACATTACGTGTGAGGCTGTCGCAATCACTCACCCCGAAGAAGCGCCCTGGCTGATTGATAAAGCTATTCGCGCTGCCTTCCGAAACAGAAAGCCGGTATACATCGAAATCCCATGTAACTTATCCGGGGCTCTCTGCCCGGCGCCTGGGCCGCGCGCGTCGCTTTTAGACTTACCCGCAAGTGACCCCGCGTCATTAACCGCAGCCGTGGATGCCGCAAGCGCTTTTCTTCGGAAGGCGGTCAGGCCAATTCTTCTCGCGGGACCCAGGCTCAGGTCATACAGAGGCGTGAGAACCTTTCGCGAGTTGGCTGAGGCGGTCGGCTGCGGTGTCGCCGTCATGCCCGGCGCGAAGGGTTTCTTCCCAGAAGAGCACGCGCAGTTTGTAGGCCTCTATCTAGGTTCAGTCAGCAGTCCAGGTTGCAGCGAGCTAGTTGAATCGGCCGACGCAGTACTAGCTGCAGGGCCTATCTTCAACGACTACACGACAGTCGGATGGTCCTCACAACCAGCCGTGAGCAAGACGATACATGTAGATCCGGATCGTGTTCACGTTGCAGGAGTCACTTATAACGATGTATTCCTGCACGAATTTCTGGCGGCACTCGCGGAGGCAGCGAAAAAGAACCCCAGGAACGCAACAACGTTGATTGAGTTCCGGCGTACCCGGGCGGAAACTGTTCCGCCAGCAATAGCCGATCCGGACGCTCCGCTGACGCGGGCTGAAATGTGCCGTCAGATCCAAGGCGTTATCGATCGGAATACAACTTTGATCGTCGAAACCGGTGACTCCTGGTTCAACGGCTTCAATATGGCGCTCCCGGATGGCGCCCAGTTCGAGATCGAAATGCAATACGGCCACATCGGCTGGTCCGTGCCCGCGACTTTTGGATACGCTGTGGCCGCTCCCGGCCGGCGGATCGTCCTGATGGTGGGTGACGGATCGTTCCAGCTAACCGCGCAGGAGGTCTGCCAGATGGTCCGGCTCAATCTGCCGGTAATGATCTTTCTCGTTAACAATCGCGGTTACACGATCGAGGTGGAGATTCACGACGGGCCATACAACAACGTAAAGAACTGGGACTATGCGGGAATCATGACTGTATTCAACTCAACCGATGGTGATGGACGCGGGTTCCGCGCTACCAGTGGAAAGGAACTGGCCGCAACCATTACGGAGGCGCTCGCTCATAAGGGCGGCCCGACTCTGATCGAATGCACGATCGACCGCGATGATTGTACGAAACAGTTGCTGCAGTGGGGAAACCGGGTTGCCGTGGCCAACGGGCGGCCTCCCCAGCGGGCTTGATTGCCCTGGGCACCGTGGTCCTCGACTTCGCACGGAACTGACTTGGTTTCCAGCAACGCGGGCTGTCAGTGACTTGAGCCATGGACTTTCTCCACCAAGCCGGCGCCGCCGCGATTCTGGTAACACTCACACTCTGCCTCCAGTGCGGCGGGATGGCCGCACTCATCAATTGGGGAATCGCACATTTTGCACGACAAAGGTACAGGCTCGGTGCCGTTCGCTCTGCCGCACTCATTGTGCGATTCACCATTGTAATGATCGTGCTTCACTTGTCACAGATCCTGCTGTGGGCCGCGTTTTATCGTTGGCGTTGTTTTTCCTCGTGGGAATCTGCATTCTACTTTTCGACTACTAGTTACTCCACCGTCGGCTACGGAGATCTTGTTCTCCCATCGGAATGGCGGAACTTGGGTCCGGTAGAGAGTATGGCGGGCGTTCTGATGTGTGGACTTTCAGCGAGCTTCCTATTTGCGATTGTGACGCGCCTGGTTGATCGCGAGACGCGGCTCTCGCCTGAACAGAGGCTCCCAGGCATGGAAGGAGCTTCCGCGCCCGAACACTCGAGCGTTCAGTGGTAACCACTGGAAAACTGTGCTGCACAGTGTTGGCTGCCGGCGTGCTCTCGAATCAGCGGAGGAAACGCGAGTGTTTGAAAGTGCAGCAGCGATTCCGGCTGCGCCGCAACGGGCAGGATCGCGACAAGAGTCGGATTCCCGTCAGGCTTGACGGCCACTCGACTCGTCAGGAGCGACGGGATTCCATCCAGAAGCCGCAACAACAGGACTGTAAAGTGCAATGACGTGGCCTGTCGATTCGGGATTTGCCAACAAAAAGTGAGGGGACAGCACTCTTCTACTTTGCCGGTGTGCAACGCGTTTTCGACTGAGAGGACTCAACGCCTATGAACTGGCCGCTGCTAGTCTATTTCGTCTTTGTCATTGTTCTGGTCGCGGCGGTTCTCGCCGTCTCTTACCTCTTAGGGCAAAGACACTCGGAACCTGCAACAGGCGAGCCATACGAAGGCGGCATTGTTTCACAGGGATCCGCACACGTGCGTTTTTCGATGCGGTACTACCTGGTGGCGATGTTCTTCGTGGTCTTTGACCTGGAAGCGGTCTTCGTGTACGCCTGGGCCGGAGCGGCTCGCGAAGCCGGCTGGGCAGGGTATTGGGGAGTGGTGCTGTTCGTCGCGACGCTGGCCGCGGCGCTGCTGTATGTCTGGAGAGTCGGGGCGTTGGACTGGTCGAGGAAATCGGATCGTTTGAGGTGAGGCACATGCAGTGGACACTAAACAAACCGGACATAACGGGACTGACCACAATTAACGACTCGGAACCTCTGGAACAGACTGTGCGGCGGAGCATCGTTCTGTCCCGCCTCGAGGATCTGGTGCAATGGGGCCGGAAGAACTCGGTATGGCCCTTCAACTTCGGACTCTCCTGCTGCTACGTGGAGATGGCAACCAGCATCACAAGCAAGTTTGACGTTTCGCGCTTCGGCGCAGAAGTGATTCGCGGCACGCCTCGGGAAGCCGATCTGATGGTAGTCGCCGGGACGGTCTTCTTGAAGATGGCACCCATCGTTCAGCGCCTTTATGAACAGATGATGGAGCCGCGCTGGGTGATCTCGATGGGGTCGTGCGCGAATTCGGGCGGCATGTACGACATCTACAGCGTCGTGCAGGGCGTCGACAAGTTCCTGCCAGTCGATGTGTATGTGCCGGGCTGCCCGCCGCGGCCGGAAGCGTTTCTGGAAGGGCTGCTGCTGTTACGGCAGGCTGTGGGAACGGAGCGGCGCCCGCTGAGTTGGGTGGTAGGCCCTCAGGAAACCACCAGAGCGCCTCTGCCCTCGATGCGAGATCTGATGCAGCCGTCGCGGAAGAAGATGACCGTGTTGCGGGAGACCGACGAAGTATGATTGCCGTTCCGACAATCGCAGAGGAAATAAGCGACCAGTTCGGCCCGGCTGCGATAGCTCAGGAGACTCAGGACAATGTACCAACGTTTTGGGTGGCGAAGGACCGCATGCCTGCGCTTCTGCGTTTTCTCAAGGAAGAGGTCGAGCGGCCCTACAAGATGCTGTACGACCTCTCCGCGATCGACGAGCGCATGAGGGTACATCGTGATGGACAGCCCGCGAGCGATTTCACCGTCGTTTATCATCTCCTCTCATTCGATAGGAACGAATACCTCCGCATCAAGGTAGCGTTGGCCGAAGGACGGCTCTCACTGCCTACGATCACTCACATCTGGCCGGCGGCTAACTGGTACGAACGCGAAGTGTGGGACATGTTCGGGATCGCGTTCGATGGCCACCCGCACCTGGAGCGGATCCTGATGCCCAGGAGCTGGACGGGTCACCCGCTGCGCAAAGAGCACCCGGCTCGCGCGACGGAAATGGATCCCTATCACTTGTCGCCCGAGAAGGAGAATGCTGAGCAGGAGGCGCTTCTGTTCCGTCCGGAGGAGTGGGGCATGCGCCGGGAACGCGACGGCTCGGATTTCCTTTTTCTCAACATCGGCCCGCAGCACCCCGGCACGCACGGCGTGTTGCGGATTGCCCTGCAGCTTGACGGCGAGGAGATCGTCGACGCGATTCCCCAGATCGGGTTCCACCATCGCGGCGCCGAGAAAATGGGTGAGCGGCAGTCCTGGCACAGCTACATCCCATATACCGACCGGATCGACTACCTCGGCGGGGTGATCAACAATCTGGCTTATCTGACGGCTGTTGAGAAGCTGGCCGGGATTAAGGCGCCGCCGCGCGCGCAAGTGATCCGCGTGATGCTTTCGGAGTTGTTTCGCATCATCAGCCACCTGGTCTGGTATGGGACGTTCGCGCAGGACCTGGGACAGATGTCGCCGGTGTTCTTCACCTTCAACGATCGCGAGCGGGCCTTCGGCATTATCGAGGCGATCACCGGCGCGCGCATGCACCCAGCCTGGTTTCGCATCGGCGGAGTGGCCGCGGACCTGCCAAAGGGCTGGGAGAAAATGGTCCTCGATTTCATCCGCTACCTTCCGCCGCGACTGATCGAGTATGACCGCACGATTATGCGGAACGCGATTTTCAAAGGGCGCACTCAGGGTATTGGCGCATTCACCGTGGACGAGGCAATCGAGTGGGGCGTGACCGGCGCGAATCTGCGCGCGTGCGGGCTGGAATGGGATTTCCGCAAGAAGCAGCCGTACTGCGGCTACGAGCAATTTACATTCGATATTCCCACCGCCAAGAACGGCGATTGCTACGCGCGCGCGGCCGTGCGCATCGAGGAAATGCGGCAAAGCCTGCGGATTATCGAGCAATGCGTCAAGAACATGCCCGAGGGTCCGTACAAGTCGGATCATCACCTGGCCACCCCGCCAATGAAGGAGCGCACGATGCACGACATCGAGACGCTGATCACGCACTTCTTGGGCGTGAGCTGGGGACCAGTGATCCCGCCGGGCGAAGCGCTCGGCGCCATTGAAGCCGCGAAGGGGAACAACGGTTATTACCTGGTGAGCGACGGAAGCACGGTTTCGTACCGCACACGTATCCGTACGCCATCTTTTGCACACATCCAGACCCTGCCGCGCCTGTCGCGGGGAATGACGATCTCGGATTTGGTGGTGATTTTGGGCAGCCTTGATTTTGTACTGGCAGATGTCGACCGGTGAGGATTTGAGCGATGCTGACGACGGAAGAAATTCACGAGATTGAGAGCGAAGCGGCGCACTATCCAAAACGCGAAGCCGTTTCCATCGACGCGCTGAAGATCGTCCAGAAGCACCGGGGCTGGGTGTCCGACGAGAGCCTTCGCGACATCGCACAACATATCGGCATGTCTCCGACGGACCTGGACAGCATTGCCACGTTTTACAACCTGATCTATCGCCGGCCCGTCGGGCGCCACGTCATCTCCGTTTGCGACAGCGTGAGCTGTTGGATCATGGGCTGCGAACAAATACGGGAACATCTCCAGCAGCGACTGGGCGTCGGGCTCGGCGATACGACGGCGGACAATCGCTTTACACTGCTGCCGACCGTCTGCCTCGGATGCTGCGATCGCGCCCCGGCACTGATGGTGGATGGCGATCTGCACGCGGATCTGGATTCGCTGAAAATCGACACGGAGCTCGAGAAGTACAAATGACAAGCGCCCCCGAAAAACCGTTGACCGGAAATATCCGCCTGGATGGAGCTGTTCTGGATCTGCCGGCCTACGAGCAGGCCAACGGCTACCAGGCGATCCGAAAGGTGCTGAAGGGCGGCATGACTCCGAAAACGGTCACCGCAGACGTGAAAGACGCGAATCTGCGCGGCCGGGGCGGAGCAGGATTTCCAACCGGTTTGAAGTGGTCGTTCGTCCCGATGGGCAAGGACGCACCCAATCCCACGTACCTGGTTATCAACGCCGATGAGATGGAGCCGGGCACGTTCAAAGACCGGTTCCTGCTGGAGCGGAATCCACACCAGGTCATCGAGGGCGCAATCATAGCAGGCTTCGCGATCGAAGCCGACATCGCGTACATCTTTCTGCGCGGAGAATACACGCTGGCCGCAGAACGGCTTTCGCGCGCCATCGCGGAAGCATACGAACGTCGCTATCTGGGCAAAGACATCCTCGGTTCCGGCTACAGCCTGGAGTTACATCTGCATCTCAGTGGTGGCCGTTACATATGCGGGGACGAGACCGGATTGCTGAATGCGCTGGAAGGTAAGCGCGCGAATCCGAGAGCGAAGCCGCCGTTTCCCGTGGTGGTGGGCCTGTTCGGCAAGCCGACGGTGGTGAATAACGTGGAGACCATCAGTTGCGTGCCCCACATCATCAACAACGGTGCGGAATGGTTCCAGCGGCTGAGCTGGACGAAAGATGGCGGCACGAAGCTGTACGGAGCCAGCGGAAAAGTGAAGCGTCCCGGCCTTTGGGAACTTCCCATGGGGACTACGGCCCGCGAAATTCTTGAGGATCACGCCGGCGGCATGCGTGACGGACTGAAGTTTCGCGGATTGCTGCCTGGCGGCAGCTCTACACCTTTCATCGTCGAAGAGCATCTGGACACGCCTATGGACTTCACCGAGATGCCCAAAGCCGGCAGCCGCCTGGGGACAGGCACCATGATCGTGCTGGATGACCATACATGTCCGGTGGGTATGTCATGGAACATGACGAAGTTTTTCGCGCGTGAATCCTGCGGATTCTGCACGCCCTGCTGGAGCGGGCTGGGTTGGGCGGAACGGATTCTGCGGGCGATGGAGGACGGCCACGGGAAACCGGGTGACCTCGACAAGCTTGCTTCTCAAGCCAAAATGTGGAGTCCCGGGAACACGTTCTGCGCACTCGCACCCGGGGCCGCAGATCCGCTCGAAACCGCTATGAAATACTTTCGCGCCGATTTTGAGCGCCACATCGCTGAGCACCGCTGCCCGTGGAGATAGGTATGGCGACCGTACACGTTGACAACAAACCGTACCAGATGAACCCCGAGGAGAACTTACTCCACGGCTGTCTGTCGCAAGGCTTGAACCTACCGTACTTCTGCTGGCATCCGGCTTTGGGGTCGGTTGGCGCTTGCCGCCAGTGCGCGGTGAAACTCTTCAAGGATGAGCATGATGCGCACGGCAAGATCGTGATGTCCTGCATGACGCCGGCTGCGGAGGGTACACGCATTTCTATCGCGGATGCGGAGGTTACCGCCTTCCGCGCGGGCGTCATCGAAGGACTCATGCTGAATCACCCGCACGACTGCCCGGTGTGCGATGAAGGCGGCGAGTGCCATCTGCAAGACATGACCGTCATGACCGGTCATGACTACCGGCGCTATGAATTTGACAAGCGCACGTTTCGCGACCAGAACCTGGGCCCGTTGGTGAATCATGAGCCAAACCGATGCATCCAGTGTTACCGCTGCGTGCGCTATTACCGCGACTACGCGGGCGGCAGAGATCTGAACGCATTCGCCTCGCGCAATACGGTATTTTTCGGCCGCAGCGAAGACGGTGTCCTGGAGAATGAGTTCAGCGGAAATCTTGTCGAAATTTGTCCGACGGGTGTGTTCACGGATAAGACCCTGAAGCACCATTACGCCCGAAAGTGGGATCAACAGTTCGCTCCATCGGTTTGCGTCCACTGTGCTCTAGGCTGCAACGTCGATGCCGGCGAGCGCTATGGCACTCTGCGGCGCATCGTCAATCGCTATAACCACGAAGTGAACGGCTACTTTCTGTGTGACCGGGGGCGGTTTGGCTATGAGTTCGTGAACAGCGAACGGCGGCTTCGGCAACCGATGCTCAAGGGCAAACCCGTGTCCGTTGCGGACGCCCGGAGTCATGTGGAACAACGGGCCGCCAGTGGCCGAGCGATCGGTATCGGCTCGCCGCGCGCGTCGCTGGAAGCCAATTTTGCTTTGCGAACCCTTGTGGGCCCGGAGCGGTTCTATTCGGGAATGGCCGATGGTCAGGCGAAGCTGGCTGCGCGCATGATTGAGATTCTGCGGCGCGGTCCCATGCGGACGCCCACATTACGCGAAATCGAGGAGTGTGACGCGGTATTCATTCTGGGCGAGGACCTCACTAGTGTCGCCCCCAGAATGGCGCTGTCTGTCCGGCAGTCGGTGCGCCAGCAACCGATGGAGATTGCCAGGCGATGGAACGTCCCGTTGTGGATGGACCACGGAGTGCGGGACGCGCTGCAGGACGCGAAAGGCCCACTGTATATTGCGACGCCATATGCCAATCGCCTCGACGAGGTTGCTACAGCGACGTTCCGCGGCGCGCCTGATGATGTGGCCCGGCTGGGCTTTGCGGTGGCCCATGCTCTCGATCCGGAGGCGCCCTCGGCCCAGGATTTCCCGCTGGCAGCTGAAATTGCGAACGCCCTGAAAACTGCGAAGAAGCCCCTCGTGATTTCCGGCATGAGTTGCGCTAGCCAGGCCGTCATGGAAGCCGCCGCCAATGTAGCGATGGCAGCCCACGCGGCACTCAGCTTAACAGCCCCCGAATGCAACACCGTGGGCGCGGCGTTGATGGGCGGGTGCCCGCTAACGGCCGCGTTTCAAGCAGTCAAGAGTGGACGCGCGGATACAGTGATCATTCTCGAGAATGATCTGTATCGACGTGCTCCCGCCGCCGAAGTGGATGCTTTCCTCGGGGCTGCCAAACACGTGATCGCCCTCGATCACTTGGCCAACCCGACTACCGAAAAAGCGGAGTTGGAACTGCCGGCCGGGACCTTCGCCGAGTCGGATGGCACCTTCATAAGCAGCGAAGGGCGCGCGCAGAGATTCTTCCAGGTCCATTTACCGCAGAACGAAGTTCTCGCCAGCTGGCGGTGGTTAAAGCCGGACGGCTGGCAGAACCTGGACGATGTGCTCACGGCACTGTCGAGGGCCTTGCCCGAACTCGCACCGGCGTCCTATGCGGCGCCCTCGGCCGCGTTTCGAATTGCCGGCGCCAAAATCCCGCGCTCGCCGCATCGCGAGAGCGGCCGGACCGCCGCGCTCGTCAACATCACTATCTCCGAGCCGAAGACACCTGAGGATCCCGATTCGCCGCTCTCTTTTTCGATGGAAGGAACGCCGGACAAACCTCCAGCGGCTCTGATCCCGTTTTTCTGGTCGCCTGGCTGGAATTCCATTCAGGCGACGAATACATATCAAACGGAACCAGGCGCACCTTTGCGGGGCGGCGACGCAGGTGTTCGCATGTTCGAGCCTGCACCGCCGAACGGCCAGTCCTGGTTCCGCGCTATCCCGCCCGCCTTCGAGCCGCGCGAAGGTGAGTGGCTGCTGGTGCCTATGTATCACTTCATCGGCTCCGAGGAACTAAGTCTAGCCGCGCGAGGACTTCGAGAACTGGCGACGAAGCCGCACGTGGCCGTCAACTGCGCCGATCTGGCGGAGGGCACGGAGGTCGAGGTGAGTTGCGCGAGCGGTACCTTTCGGCTTCCGGTGCGTGTCCACCCTGATCTTCCACGGGGCGTTGCGTGCCTGTCTGCCGGAATCAAACCGCTGAGCGGAGTCGCAGTGCCCGCGTGGGGCAGGATCGAGCGGCTGAAATGACAAGCCCCTACCCCCTTCTTTCGATCCTGGGAATCGTGATTGTGGCGCTGACTATCGCAGCCTCTCTCATCTATGTTGAGCGCCGGCTGCTTGCCCTCTGGCAGGACCGTTACGGCCCGAACCGAACCGGGCCTTTCGGGCTCCTGCAGGTGGTCGCGGACGCGATCAAGATTTTCATGAAGGAGGACTGGGTACCTCCGTTCGTGGACAAGCCTGTTTTCATTCTGGCGCCGGCCGTCATCTTCGTGACCGTGCTCATGTCTTTCGCGGTGCTTCCAGTAGCCCCGGGAATTATTGTCTCCGATTTGAACATCGGACTGCTGTTCTTTCTGGCCATGTCGTCGCTTGGAGTTTACAGCGTCGTACTCGCCGGATGGTCCTCCGACAACAAGTACGCGCTGCTTGGCGGGATGCGGGCCGCGGCACAGATGCTGGGCTATGAGGTCTTCATGGGCCTTTCACTCATGGGCGTGGTGGTCTTAGCCGGGTCGTTCAGTTTGCCCGCCATTGTTGAAGCGCAAAGAAAAATCTGGTTCGTGATTCCGCAGTTTCCCGGTTTCGTTCTGTTTCTGATCGCAGGTTTGGCCGAAACGCGCCGCATCCCATTTGATCTGTCGGAAGCCGAAAGCGAACTGGTGGCAGGCTATCACTCCGAGTACTCAGGGATGAAGTTCGGAATGTTTTTTGTGGGTGAGTACATGGGCGTCACTCTGATCTCGGCCATGATCTCGGTTCTTTTTTTCGGAGGGTGGCTGGGCCCGGTTCTGCCCGGACTGGTATGGATTCTGATCAAGACCTTCTTCTTCATTTCGTTATTTGTTCTGCTGCGGGCCGCTTTGCCTCGCCCGCGATTCGATCAGCTCATGTCGTGGGGCTGGAAAGTGATGTTGCCTCTAGCGCTAGCGAACGTCCTGCTGGCCGGCGCGGCGGTCCTTTTGTGGAGTTAATCAAATGTTCAGCATAATTCGCACGATCTGGTACGTGTTCCTCCATGCCTTCCAAAAGCGGATTACGGTTCAATATCCGGAGCAGAAGCCGTATCTCGCGCCGCGCTACCGCGGCAGGATCGTTCTTTCGCGCGATCCGGACGGCGGGGAGCGCTGCGTGGCGTGCAACCTGTGCGCGGTTGCGTGTCCGGTCGGTTGCATCGCGCTGCAGGCGACGGAGGACGAAAACGGCCGGCGGTATCCGGACTTCTTTCGCATCAATTTTTCGCGCTGCATCTTTTGCGGCTATTGCGAGGAAGCCTGCCCGACGTACGCCATCCAGTTGACGCCGGACTTCGAGATGGGCGAGTTTCACCGGAAGAACCTGGTTTACGAAAAGCACGACCTGCTAATCGATGGGCCAGGCAAGTATCCGGGATATAACTTTTGGCGCGTAGCCGGAGCCCAGATCGGTGGAAAGGACAAGGGCGAGGCTGCACATGAATCACCGCCCGTCGACGTGCATTCACTGTTGCCGTGAGGCCAATATGGAACTGACTTTTTACACCGCGGGTGCGGTCGCTGTTATTTCGACAATCATGATGCTGACGCGTTTGAACCTGGTTCACTCGCTGCTATACCTGATCGTGTCGCTGCTCGCCGCGGCGGTAGACTTTTTCGTGCTCGGCGCGCCCTTTGCCGCGGCGCTCGAAGCCATTGTCTACGCCGGCGCCATCATGGTGCTCTTTTTGTTCGTGGTCATGATGCTCAATATCGGAAGGCACGGTGCGGAAACGGAGCGACAGTGGCTGACACCGGGTATCTGGATCGGCCCTGTGATTCTGGCCGGCATCCTTATTATAGAGGTCGCTTATGTGGTGCAAGGCGGATCCGCGGGCCTGGGCACGGGCGCCACTGGACCGAAGGAAGTCGGGATCGCCTTGTTTGGTCCTTACATGATCGGTGTGGAGCTGGCCTCCATGCTCTTGCTGGCGGGACTGGTGGGCGCATATCACCTGGGCTTCCGCAAAACCGAAAAACCGGAGATTCAACATGACACAGGTACCGATGAGAGACGGGCTGATACTGGCGGGGATCTTGTTCTCGCTGGGGCTGACAGGCCTGCTCGTACGACGTAATCTGATTTTTGTTCTGATGTCCCTGGAGGTCATGCTCAATGCGGCGGGTCTGGCGTTCGTGGTCGGCGGGTCTCGATGGCATCAGGCGGATGGTCAGGTAATGTTTGTGTTCATTCTGGCCATGGCGGCTGCAGAAGTAGCTGTCGGACTGGCACTGGTGCTGCAGATTTATCACCGGTTCAAATCCCTTGATGTGGACGCAATCAGTGAAATGAGAGGATGACGTGATCAGCTGGTTGTGGCTCATTCCGGCGCTGCCTTTCGTCAGCGCGACCTTGCTCATCCTGTTTGGCTCGAGTTTGCCGCGGAGAGCCGTGGCTGCACTGGGCGTGGGGTCCATTGGACTCTCATCCCTGGTTACAGCTCTGATCGCGGGCAGTTTCGTCACCGCCCCGCCGGCCGGCCACGCTTACACGCAGGTCCTCTGGACCTGGATCAGCATCGCGGGCTTCCAGCCGCAGATCGGACTCTATCTGGATGCACTCTCGCTCGTGATGATTCTGGTCGTAACATTTGTCGGCTTCCTGATCCACATTTTTGCGGCCGAGTTCATGATCGAAGACGAGAGTTACAGCCGTTACTTCGCTTACATGAACCTGTTCGTCGCGTCGATGCTCACGCTGCTGCTGGGAAACAACCTTCTGCTCCTCTTACTCGGGTGGGAAGGGGTGGGCGTGTGCAGTTATCTGCTGATCGGCTTCTGGTACCGCGATCCCAAAAACGGGCGCGCTGCCCGCAAGGCGTTCATCGTAACGCGCGTGGGCGATTGCGCCATGATGGTCGCATTGTTCCTGTTGTTCACGCAGCTCGGCACGCTGCAGATTCAGAATCTGATGCAGCGCGCTTCGGTCGCGTGGCCTTCGGGATCCACCTGGGCGCTTACGGCGGCTCTTTTACTTTTAGGCGGTGCCGTGGGTAAATCGGCACAGATTCCGTTGCAGGTATGGTTGCCCGATGCGATGGCCGGTCCGACGCCAACCAGCGCGCTGATCCATGCCGCGACGATGGTGACGGCGGGCGTCTATCTGATCGCGCGCACGCACGTTCTCTTCTCCCTCGCTCCAGCGGCGCAGTGGGCCGTTGGCGTTGTGGGTGCGGCCACCCTGTTGCTTGCCGGGTTTAGCGCCCTCACGCAACACGATATCAAGCGCATCCTGGCATATTCCACGATCAGCCAGATCGGTTACATGTTCCTTGCGCTGGGCGTCGGCGCGTGGCAGGCCGCCATGTTCCATTTCCTCACGCACGCGTTCTTCAAAGCTCTCTTGTTCCTGGGCGCCGGCGTGATCATCGAAGCGGTACACGACGAACACAGCATCTTCCGGATGGGCGGGCTGCGAAAAGAATTGCCGGTGGCTTTCTGGACATTTCTGGCCGGAGGTTGCGCGTTAGCGGGATTGCCCTTCCTCACGGCCGGGTTTTTCAGCAAAGACCTGATCATCTGGCAGACGTGGTCGGCGCGTGGCGGGCATCCGGCGTTTTGGATTGTTGGAATGCTCGGCGCGGGATTGACGTCGTTGTACACCTTCCGGCTGATTTTCCGCGTCTTTTTTGGCCCAGTGGGTACGCCCGTGACGAAGCGGCCTGGCTACGCAATGACGGTCCCTCTCGTGATGCTTGCTGTTCTCGCCATCGTGGGCGGATATCTGAAAGAACCGCTGCTTGCGTTTTTGCATACGGCACTGCCGACGACCATCGAAGCGCGCGCCGGCGGTTTGACGGAGACGGGCTCGGAGGCGATTGCCGGACTCTTGTTCCTCGCCGGATTGTATCTTGCGTATGTGTTCCACCTCCAAAAACGGAGCCTCTCGGACTCGCTGGTCGCGAACCCGATTGGCCGTGCACTCGACCAATGGTGGTTCGCCGGCTGGGGCTTCGACTGGATTTACGACAAGGTGTTCGTGCAGCCATTTATCTGGGCGGCTAACGTTAACAAGAGCGATTTTGTCGACGGGTTATATACCGGAGTGGCCCGGCTCACTGAGGCATCGTATCGCTGGCTGAGCAACACCGAAACGGGCCGCGTCCGCTGGTACGCCACGGCAATGGCCGCAGGATCGGTCCTATTTATAGCACTGGTATTGTTCCTATGATCCTGATCCTTTTAATTGCCATTCTCTTGCTCGGCGGTATTCTCGCCGCAATATCGGCCCGCTGGAGCGCTTACCTGCCTCGATGGATCTCACTGGCTGCCATCGCTGTGGATCTCGTCCTGGCGGCGCGTATCTGGACCGGCCGGTCGTTAAGCGCTTCGATGGCCTGGTACGACGAAGTGGACTGGAACTGGGTCCCGAACTTCGGCATTCATTTTCATCTTGCCGTTGACGGTCTTAGCCTGCTGATGCTGCTACTCACGTTCTTCCTCGGCCTCGTCGCAGTGCTGTGTTCCTGGACCGAGATCCGCGAGAAAATCGGCTTTTTCCACTTCAATCTGATGTGGGTCCTGGCCGGAATCGTGAGCGTGTTCCTGGCGGTCGATCTGTTCCTGTTCTACTTCGCCTGGGAGCTGATGCTCATCCCGATGTATTTCCTGATCGTCATCTGGGGCCATGAACGGCGCGTGTACGCGGCGACGAAGTTTTTCCTGTTCACGCAATGCAGCGGATTGCTGATGCTGATCGCCATCCTGGCGCTGTACTTCATTCACCATCAGTCCACCGGCATTTACACCTTCGAATACTCCGACCTCCTGGGCACGACGTTCAGCAGGGGTGCTGAACTTGCGATCATGCTGGGCTTTTTTGTCGCTTTTGCCGTGAAGTTGCCCGTAGTACCCCTGCACACGTGGCTGCCGGACGCTCACACTGAAGCGCCCACAGCGGGAAGCGTCATCCTGGCGGGGTTGCTACTCAAAACAGGCGGATACGGTCTGCTGCGCTTCGTGATCCCGCTGTTTCCGCGCGCCGCTCATGAGTTCACTCCCGTGGCATTGGCGCTCGGAGTTATCGGGATTATTTATGGTGCCGTGACGGCCTTTTCGCAGACGGATCTCAAGCGCCTTGTTGCCTACACCAGCGTCAGCCACCTGGGCTTCGTCCTACTAGGCATCTTCTCGTGGAACCCGCTGGCGCTCCAGGGCGCGATCATGACGATGATTTGTCATGGGCTGAGCACGGGCGCCCTCTTCGTCCTGGTCGGCGGCTTGCAGGAACGAATCCACACCCGGGATTTGGACCGCATGGGTGGGCTCTGGAGTGTCGCGCCGCGCCTGAGCGCTTCGGCGCTCTTCTTCAGTCTGGCCTCACTCGGGCTGCCGGGCCTGGGCGATTTCGTCGGCGAGTTTCTCGTGTTGATCGGATCTTATAAGGTCAGCGTCGCTCTCACGGTGTTCGCGACTCTCGGGATTCTCGCGTCCACCTTCTACGCGTTGCGGATGATGCAGCGCGCCTTTTTCGGTCAGAACACGAATTCGTGGCGCCTCGCCGACCTCACACCTCGCGAGGGACTCATTATGACCGCGATGATACTGGGTCTGCTCTGGCTGGGATTCTACCCGCAACCGGTCCTCAATACCTTTGCGCCGGCTATGGACCACTTACAGCGTGAGGCTCAGATGCCGGCGGCGGTGCTGAGGAGACTGCCATGAACAGCACCGATACACTCGCCCTCCTTCCACTCCTTTTGCTCGCCGCGACCGCGGTTGTGGTCATGTTGGGCATCGCGGTGAAGCGGAGTCACGCGCTAACAGCAACGCTGACGCTCATCGGACTTGCCGCTTCCTTCCTCTCTGTCTTCGCGGTTGCTCCGCTGGTTCCGCGCCAAGTGACCTCGCTCTTGCTTATCGACGGATATGCCTTGTTCTACCTGGGGCTAATCATTGTTTCGGCCGCAGCCGTGGCTGTGCTGTCCTACCAATACTTCGCGAAACACGACGGCCAACGTGAGGAGCTGTACCTGCTGCTGCTTCTGGCGACCCTGGGTTGCGGAGTCTTGGTGACGAGTGTCCATTTTGCATCGTTTCTTCTCGGCCTCGAGGTTCTGAGCATTTCCCTGTACGGCATGGTTGCGTATTTCACGGGCCGTGGTCAGGCACTCGAAGCCGGTATCAAGTACCTGATCCTTGCCTCGGCCTCGGCGGCGTTTCTTCTCTTCGGCATGGCGCTCATATATGCCGCTACCGGCGCCATGGCACTCTCGAGCGTCCGGGCTCTTACTCTAGGTGGGTCCAGCCTTGCGCTTCTGCTGCCGGGTATCGCCCTCAGCGTCACCGGCATCGGGTTCAAACTCGGCGTGGTCCCCTTCCACCTGTGGACACCGGACGTATATCAGGGCGCCCCGGCACCGGTGGCGGCTTTCGTCGCGACCACATCCAAGACCGCGGTGGTGGCGCTGTTATTTCGTTATCTGGCGGCCGCGCCTCAGCAATCTACAGCGGTGTTCTTCCTGTTCTCGGTCATTGCAGTCGCCTCGATGTTTGCGGGTAATCTCCTTGCGCTGCGGCAAGACAACGTGAAGCGCGTTCTGGCCTACTCTTCTATTGCGCACTTTGGATATATTCTGGTGGCGTTTCTGGCCGGCTCGACCATGGCGGCTGGCGCTGTTGCCTTCTATCTAGTGGCGTATACAGTGACCATACTTACGGCTTTTGGCATCGTCACGGTTCTCTCGACTTCGGAGGGCGATGCTGACGATCTCGAAGATTACCGCGGCCTGTTCTGGCGGAGGCCGGTGCTGGCGAGCGTGTTCACCGCCGTGCTGCTCTCGCTCGCCGGCATCCCCGCCACCATGGGCTTCGTCGGTAAGTTCTATATCCTCGCCTCCGGCGCGAATGCTTCAGCCTGGCCGCTGATCATTGTCCTCGTTCTCACAAGCGTCATCGGCTTGTTTTATTACCTGCGCATCGTGGTTACGCTGTTTTCAGCAGCGCCGGATCGTCAGTTTTCGATGCAGAGACTCGAGTGGGGCAGCGCTTTTGTCCTCGTCGGACTCGCAGTTCTGCTCATATGGTTTGGCGTGTACCCCGCGCCGCTGCTCAATCTTATCCAAGCAACGATCGGCAGGCTCAACTAATGTGGTGTCCGCTGTTCATTCCGCCGATCTTTCAGAATTGCGACTCCTTGGCCTGGTCTGAAAGGCGAGACGGGCGTGACAAAAACGTCCGTCACTTACGATTCGCCTACTTCCCCAAAACATGTCGTCCGGCTCAATTACTTTCGGGCCGCACTGACTCATCAGTTTTGTTACTCTGGCGATCCCGACGATTGCCGCGAAGCCTGTCAGTCGCCCCACATGCGGCAGGTTGTTGGCGGCGCTGCCCCAAAAGGTCAATCGGAACTCGATGAATTACTCCAGGAGTCTGCACCGGCACGGGTGGCACCGCATCCGATTTGCCGAGTTAAACAGATCTGATCAATTCTTAGTGCGCGCATCTACACTTGCAGCCCTTGGCATTGCGATTGCTTTTACACACACGAGGTGTTCATGTTGAAACAACATTCTTCAGCGGCCCGGACCGCTTTCGTCGTAACCGCAATCCTGGGTGGCTCATTCTTGACTTGCGCGGCGCGAGCGCAAAATCTGGGCCTCGAGGGTCCGACTGGCGTGTTCGTTACGCCCCTCGCCTACACGGTAGCCTCTCCATCGAATAATATCGGCAAACCGTCCCTCGGTTTCCACTTCCTCGATGGTGGAAGCGTAATCGGCTATTTCAGCAAGATTTCTATTACCGAGGGAGCGTTCGACCGCATAGAATTTGGATACACCCGTGATGTCCACCAGACGGAGAGCAATCCGTCGTTGAGTCCGCTGTGGCACGACGGCTTCAACATCGTGCATGCGAAGGTGAACATCATCCGGGAGAACGCTGGCAAGCACGATTGGATGCCCGCCATTTCCGGCGGCTTCCTGGTGCGCACGCAAGTCCACAACGTGGGCGGTGCGATTACCGGGAAAGATACCCATAACGGCGATGTTTACATCGTGGCCACCAAGACCATCACCCAAACCAAAGCCATGCCGATCATGTTGAGTGGCGGATTCCGCGGTACGAACGCAGAACTCTACGGTATGGCCGGCAATGCCACCAGGTTCCAGGGACGGCCCTTCGGCGCGGTCGCCTTCGTTTTCAAAGGGCCGCGCAAAAGCAACGTCATTTTCGCGAGTGAAGTCGCGCCACAACCACCACATCCTGAAAACCTGGGGGCTGCCACGATTCCGACCGTGCTCACCTATGCGGTACGCGTGGTACCTACTCCCGAAGGGCCGCTCAGCAAGTTGAATGTAGACTTTGGCATTGCGCAGATCTGTAACCACATCATGCCAGGCGTCGACTTGAAGGCCCGCCACCAGGTTGCGATGGGTATTTCGTACGGCTTCTAGTGTGGTGTCCACGCTGGCAGGTCCTGCCGGAAAGCAGGCCTGGATTACCTGCGCGTGCATCGGGCGAGGTCTGATGCAGTGCTTCCGCGATGATTCAGGATCGCGACAGATAGGGGCTTGGGCGGTTTCATTTGGACCGGACTTATAACTGGGTCCGCTCGCTCGCAGGGGCGGACATTCGACAACAAAGGAGAGTAATTTAATGGAGTATCAAACGATCAATCCTTTCACAGAGGAACTAGTCAAAACGTTTT
>Ga0335081_10001165_pt1 | contig 41984 bp, 42 predicted proteins | sample Lox_Sample_35_FD_206713 | JGI IMG/M metagenome (GOLD analysis project Ga0335081, IMG submission 206713) | Soil microbial communities from Loxahatchee National Wildlife Refuge, Florida, United States - Lox_Sample_3.5 | ecosystem: Environmental > Terrestrial > Soil > Wetlands | place: USA... | reverse complement strand
AATTGCCGCCGCTCCACCTGGGGTTCCCCCTCTAGTGGCCCCACCATGACGCAAACCGACAGTTGTTTCTTACCGATATCGATTCCCGCGCATCGTTCCACCGCTGCTGCAATCATCGCTACCATCGTTTTCTGGCAAACAGCAGCTGACGTTTTTCGTTCCATCTTCTTCCACGGCTCGACTGCTCCATTCGGGGGGGCGCTACGTCAGCCCGGTCAGTTTCGTTCTCGGCACCAGCCATTACCCAATACGGCCGTGCTGCTCGCCGATTATCATGCTACTGTAGTCGCCCTGCTCTATTTTCATTACCGGGAGTGGCCAGCTGGCGGCCATGGTTGTTTCGTTCGGAATTTGGCGCGCCAGCCGCGTCCGAGGCCGGTTACGATTTTCCCCGGGCCGCCTGTAGCTTCTCGCGAATCGAGCGCCACGCCTTGAGCTCAAAAGCGCCGGTATCGTAAGTGAGTTCCCGCAGACCCTTCTCGAGTGCTTCGGCTTCTTGAGGGGTCAGCACGATGGTGACCCCCATCCGCATTTCCATATCCCTGCCGCATAATGTTCACAGCACGTACAAGCGCAACATCCACCAAACCAAAAAGAGCGCGATCGCAGCCACGACGATGTAGCGAATCCACTGGCCCGGCGTCCGCGGATTCGTTCGGTTCTCCACGCGTGGGTCGCCTTCTACTGCCGCCCTATTGGCGCCGAGGTCCGCGTCAAGCGCCACATGGCGAAGCCTACCAGGAAGGCGATGCCGCCTGCCACCAGAAGCTGCGCACCGCTACTCGATCGTCTGCCGTTCCGGCCTTCGATGTAGGAGGCTGCCGTTTCGAGCTTGTCTACCACACTGTCGACGAGTTCGTCCATCCTCTCCCGAACCTGATCGGCGGCCGTGCGAAGGGCAACAGCAGCGCCATGGAGAGTGGCCGCCGTATCACTCCGCCGGTCCTCGATGGCTCTCCCGGCAGCGCGGCTGCCGTCACTCATTCTTCCGGCGATTTCCGATAGTGTCGAACCGAGTTGCGATGCGGTGTCTACGACGCTCATATTCTTTCCTCTCGGATCTCCAGAGCATGTGAAGGGCCGGACGCGCCGCGTATAGGCATGAGATCGAACAAAAGACCGGCCACTGTGCCTGAGTGACTCAATCAGAGATCCAAACGTAGGGTAGTGTCCTAGAGTTACTTTTCAGACACTACCAAACGTAGACCCACTCCCCTTTCGAAAACACATGAACAATGCCGGTCGACTCGAGCGTCCCGGGAAGTATGCTGTCCGTTCGGCTCTCTAGGCGTTCGCGCTCGTATGGACCGGAAAGGGGTCCGTCCAGTGCCTCAGAACGGTTGAACACGCCTGGTTTTTCGGTCTGCACATAGCAGCTACGGGCCTCTGCACAAAATGTCGGCAACCGATAAGGGTCCCAAGCTCCTGCTCGATGTAGCGCCGCTACCAGGAGAACGGACCCGGCTTTTGGACGTCCCGTTTTGGTCAACAGGAGAGCAACATCTTGGATTCCAGCGCCGTCAAAATCCCCTTGGGCAACAGTTAAACATCCGTCACGGCCTGCTTTCTTTTCTGCTTTAGTGGCGTCTCGATCCTGATCGTGGACGCCCGCCGGCCGAAAACCCGGAAACTTGGCCGCTAATGACTGTCTTAGAGATGGAGGCAGCTTCTGCTCGCAGGCATCCATGACCTGGCCGGCACGGATCGATGAGGTGAGGGCAAGAGCAGCTATCAAACAGACTCGCACTCTGTCCTACTTCGTGCGCCCGATCTCGTAGACGTAGATGATGTGCTGCAGGTTGGAGCCGGTGGTCATGCGCACGGTGTCGATAGGCCGCCAGCCTTTGATGGGGAATTCGTTCGAAACCACCCGCGCGCCCGGCTTCAGGTACTTCTCGAGGTTCGGCTTCAATAATTCGTTGGAGCTGGTGAGCAAGTACAAGGTCACCACGTCCGCGGGGCTCAGATCCACGTGCAGGGCATTGCCTTGCACCATCTGGACGCGGTCGTCCAGGCCTAGCGACTTGATTTTCTCCGTGGCGATGCGGCACAGATCGGCGCGGATCTCGACGCCTACGGCTTTCGCCCCGAACTTTTGAGCCGCCGTGATCACGATCCGGCCGTCGCCGCTGCCGAGGTCGTATACCATGTCGCCGGGTTTCACGTGCCCTGCTTCGAGCATTCTCTCAACTAGAATTTGCGGCGTGGGGACATAGGGCGCCAGATTCTCGGCGCCGCCAAAACGTTGTTGGGAAAAAACGGGAGCAGACGATAGGACAACGGAAAGCGCGATGAGAGCTGCTCGCATGGATTAGGGCAAGGACGCGCTGGCTGTCGTCCTCCCAAACTTTGATTTTACAATACGGCCGACGATATCACTCCAAGCAAAGAAAAGATCGCGCGGTTTGGTAATGGTAAATTCGACGCCCTTGAGATACTTCACTGCATTGCCAATGGCGTCGCGCCACGGCACGGCCTGGGGGTTCAGGTTGTAATTCATGTAAAACACCGGATAATTCAGGTCGCCAAGCTGCTTGAGCGAGTCCTGGGATACCGAATCGTCGAGCATGACCTTGGGGCCGGCGATGATCACGGCGTCGGGTTTCTCCTGATTGTCCTTCATTTCGTTGCTGATCAGGTTCGTCAGGAACTCGGTATCACCATGCTTCTGGCCCAGGCGATGCATATCGACAGTGCCGAGACTGAGGGAATGCAGCGCCTCGCCGAGCGCCGGAAAATCGATCTGCGAAGCCCCCTCCTGCCGGTAGATGACCCGCTGCTCCTGCATGTTGAAAGCAACCACAGAAAACTTGCCGATCCGCGGCTCGCGGGCCATATTCCTCAGGATCGAGATGAGCGCGTTCGTATCCAGCGGCTGCAAAGTCGCCGAGAGCGCGTTCTGCGGAGCGAAGTTCACCATTACCTTTACGTTGAGAGGGGGATCGACCTGCACGCGCTCCACCGGCGGTTCCTCTTTAAACGGCTCGGTATCGGTGGGAAGCACCTCGTTGCCCGCAATGTCGAGCAACATGTCCTTATCCTTGGCGGGCAGGCTGGCTTCGATCGGCCAGTTCGAGGAGCAGACGTGCTCGCTGCGGTCGCGCATGAGCCAGTCCACGTGGTATTTTCCCTCGCCCACCAGGAAGGTCCCCTGGAGGTAGGCGTCTCCTTTGGCGTCGGCCTCGATTTCCGGCACCCCCATCCGCTGCGACATAAAAACCGCGTCGTCAGGATGGCCTTCCGGAAACACCCGGAAGATCATGGTCAGTTGATTCCCGTCGCCCGCCAGTTCCCGGAGCGGGATGGTGACTTCATAACCCGAATGAAACTTGAGGTCGAATCCCAGCGACGGCTTGGTCGGCGTGGCTGTACACGGCAGGTCCTTGCGGATCTCCTGGGATTCCAGAACAGCGGCATCGGAGGTAAATAGACGGAACATGCCCCCGGCGAGCAACGTCTGTGCGTGTGAGGGGCCTGCAGCGAGAACAGCGGCAGCAACGAGGAGTGTGGCTTGGCGGCCTGCTCCACAACCGGCGATCATTTGGGGAAACATCGTCACCCGACGAGCACCTGTAGTACCCGTGTCCCTTATCGCACACGGATGCCTGTGCTTGGTATTATGCCGTAAATTTGTGCTGCTGTAACCTGGAATTCTTGAACATTTCGTACTGGCAAATGTAAACCGGAAGAGCTTATTGGCGGAGAACGGAGAACCATCTTCGGCATGGAGCGCAGCAAGATGCAAACAGACGAAATTCTTTCACCGGATGCGCAACCTGCCGGCGTGATCGTCAGCCCGGATACGCGGCGCAACACGCGGATTCCACCGGGCCAGTCGCGGACAAAGAAATGGCCGGTGCTGGACGCCAGCGGCCCGCCCGCGATGGACCTGGAACGGTGGCGATTTCGAATTTCGGGCCTCACCGGCAAACCGGTCGAGTGGAACTGGAACGAGTTCAACCATCTGCCGCGCGTTCAAGTGTTTGCCGACTTCCATTGCGTAACCCGCTGGTCGCGCCTGGGGAACCTTTGGGAGGGCGTCTCGACCCGGGAATTGTTAGAGCGAGCGGGCGGAGCGCGGCCGGAAGCGCGCTACGTGCTGGTACACGGCTACGACCGCGGTTGGACGACGAACCTTCCGCTCGAAGACTTCGCCGCCGAAGACGCCTTGGTGGCGCTTCTTCATGACGGAGAGCCCATTCCGGCGGAACACGGCGGGCCGGCGCGGCTCATCGTCCCCCGTCTGTACGCCTGGAAGAGCGCCAAGTGGGTCTCCGGGGTCGAACTGCTGGAACACGACCGGGCCGGTTTCTGGGAGGCCAACGGCTACCACATGCGCGGTGATCCATGGGCCGAAGAGCGCTACGGCTGGTAGTGCGACTTGCTGCGGCGCCGCGAAACGTAACCGGCTCCCGGCGGCGCCGGTTCGGCCACGCTTTCCGCGTGAAGCTCTTCCCACATGCCGGTCACGGAAACACAGCCGGGGTCGAAGCCGAACGCAGCCAGGGCATCGCTGACTTCACGGAGCCGCCCGGCGTAGGCGGGGAACTCGACCAGGGTAATCGGCTCGGTCTTCTCACCGCCGTCGGTATACCGGTAAACCATCTCCGCATCATGATAAATCTGCGGGTTGATGGGGAAATCAACACGCGCTAACGCTTCGAGCAACGCTTCCAGGTCGCGCGCCACGACATCAATCGAAACCAGCACCAGATCGCCCTCACGACTGGAAAGCGATGGGGCAGGAGCTGCAGCAGCAGGCCAGACGCTCATTCGGTCCTCCAGCATCCGGCGGCGGTATGCACCAAAAAGAAAAACCCTGAAGCCTTAGGCGCCAGGGTCGATACCTTCTGAACAGACCGACTCGCCTTTAGCACTTTTTTTCGTGGTTGCAATTAGCAGGGCCGACAACGCCCTAAATCAATCCACGTCGGTTAGATCATACCATGCGGTTAGTACTAGAACAATACCCCTCGTGGAAGGGCAGGCCACCCCAAACGCGCCGGCTTGTGCGACTGAGCACCAGGCTCAGTTGTTGCGGGCCACTTCCGTCATCTCGAGGGTCAGCACGGAGCCGCACTTCGCGCAGGCGAGTTCGCTCTCCCCAATCATGTAGACTGCCGTCCCGTAACATTTCGCGCAACCCACGGTCGGGTCCGAAGCTTCCGGCAGCGGATGCGGAGCGGTGATTCCGGAAACCTGCCTGCCTGTGGCCGTGGTAGCCGGCTCGAAGGTGGCGCCGCAATTGTTACAGACGTGGTTGAAGCAGCAGTCCGGCGTGCAGGTGTAGAAGACTTCGGTCGAAGCACAGACCGGACAGGCCATCTCCAGCTTGCGCGCCTGCATCGTTATTTTGCAGGGGGACCGAAGAAGTCGGGATCGAGCTTTACGTTGGCCTGCTTCTCGAGATCGGAAAGCGCCTTTTGCGCTATCTCGGGCTGTATGCGCTTCTCCAATTCCGCTTTCACTTCTTCGAAGGGCTTGCTTTGCCGGGATTCGACTTTGATCAAATGATAGCCAAATTGCGACTTCACCGGCTCGCTCAATTCACCGATCTTCAGGGTAAAGGCGGCCTGCTCGAAGGGCGGCACCATCTGTCCGCGTTTGAAAGTGCCCAGGTCGCCGCCTTTGACCTTGGAACCGGCATCGTCGGACTCCTGTGAGGCCACCGCGGCGAAATCGGCTCCATCCACAATCTTCTTGCGGATTTCCTGCACCTTGGCCAGCGCGTCTGCCTCGCTCTGTTCCTTCTGCGAGGGAGACAGCGGCTTGGTGTGGATCAGGATGTGCCGGGCATGAACCTCTTCGTAGTCCGATTTGTGGGCTTCGTAGTATTTTTGCAAGTCTGCGTCGGTCGGCTTGAGGTGACTGTTCATTTCGGCGAACGTCTTGGTAGCCAGAAACTGGTCCACCTGGAAATCCACCTCGGTTTTAAACCCGGGAGCCTGATCGAGTTTACGCCGCCTACCCTCCTGCGCCAGCACGAGAATGCGAGCCACTTGCTCACCGAACTGGGCGCGTCCTGCCCCGCGAACCTGGGCGTGATACTGCTCGGGAAGCGCATCGATGATGAGATCCAGCTGAGCAGCGGTGATCTTCGTATCTCCAACCGTGATCACGACCTTGTCAGGCGCCACGGCGGGTTTCTCGGACGCCGCGGCGGGCGGCGCCGTGGGAGCTGGGTTCTGCGCCAGCAGACAGGCTGCCGGAACTAAGAGAAACAGACAACGGGAAAACATCATGCAAACATCATATCAGCCGTGCGTCCACCGACCCCCAGCAGGTTCGGAAAACGGTTTCCTTTGGATATGGACCGGGCACACGGGCCTGAGGCTCGTCCCGACCGTGCTACTGCGCGCCGCGCGTTAACAGCATGGTTTTTAGAGTGTGGAAGAGGATGTAGGTGTCCAGGCTCAGCGACATGTTTTTGATGTAGAACAAATCGTATTCGAGCTTGGTGATTGTGTCTTCCAGGGTATCGCCGTACTTGTGATTAATCTGCGCCCACCCGGTGATGCCGGGGCGCACGCAATGCCGCTGCCGGTAATAAGGAATCTTTTCGGAGAGGGCCTGGACAAACTCGGGACGCTCGGGGCGCGGGCCCACGATCACCATTTCCCCCCGGATCACGTTGAACAACTGCGGCAGTTCATCGAAGCGGATGCGCCGGATGATGCGGCCGACGCTGGTGACCCGCGGGTCATCGCGCATCGCCCAGACCGCACCGGTTCCCGCTTCGGCATCGACTCGCATGGAACGGAATTTATATAGCGTGAACCACTGGCCATCCAACCCGACGCGCACCTGGCGGTATAGGATCGGCCCCGGCGACGAGAGACGCACGGCCAAAGCGGTGAGCAACATGATCGGTAAGCCCACGACGATCCCGATGGCAGCGATCAGGCTGTTGATGATCCGCTGGTAGGCTACATCCCGAGACCGCGGCCCCAGCTCGCCGGAGAAGATCAACTGAGCGGGCCGCAGCTCCTTCAGGCACACCCGCCCGCATACGCGCTCGTAGGTGCTGGCAACCTCTTCGATGATGTGGCCGGCGAAGCGCAAGCGCAGCAAGTCGCTCACGGGCATGCGGTTGCGGCGTTCAAACATCCCCACCACGATGCGATGCGGTTCGGTGGCATTCACGATTTCGGAAAGCGCCTCGACGCGGCCCAGCATCTTGCCGCCGGGAAGAGCGGTTCCAATGTCGTGCGAGTCATCGACATAGCCAACCACGGCAAGACCGGCTTCGGGATGGTCGGCGATATGCTGGCCGATGTCTTCGAGCAGTGGGCTGCCGCCCACCAGCAGGAGCCGATCGTGCCCCACCACCTGCACCGCGTACTTGCTGAAGAACAGACGCCACCCGAAAATTGCGGTCACGGCAAAACCGCTGCCCAGGAGCATCACGCTGATCGGGACGCGCAGATTGGGATCGAGGTAGCTGATGAAGCCCTGCAGCAGAAACGCGACCCCCATTACCAGACACAGTTGCTGTAACAGAACGATCCGCGACTTGATGAAGTATTGCGAGTACAGGTCGTGAAAGTGGAGGCCGATCAGGATGCTGAGGAGCACTAACGCGATGCGCGTGAAGCCGCCGTCATAGAGAAGGAAGGTGGTGGGATCGACTTCCAGCACCAGGAAGAGCGCGAGAACAAAGGCCGCGGTGACAAGCAGGACCTCAGAGATCAGCAGCGTGATCGTGCCAACCGGGACAAATACTCGAAATAAGCGGATCATCCAGGGGCCGGGGACCAATCGAATTATACTCGCACTAGACGCCCTAACCGGAGTCCCGAAAGTACTTGCCAGAACTAGTATATTTCGATAACCAAGCCACTACTCAGGTGGATCCCCGTGTGCTCGAGGCGATGCTGCCGTATTTCCACGAGCGGTTCGGGAACCCCGCCAGCCGGAGCCATCGCTTCGGTTGGGAAGCGGAAAAGGCCGTGGATCGGGCGCGGAAACAGGTGGCGGCATTGGCGGGGGCGGCGTCTGCTGCGGAAATTGTGTTCACCAGCGGCGCTACGGAGTCGAACAACCTGGCGCTCAAAGGCGTTTGGGAAGCGTACCGGGCGCAGGGAAACCACTTCGTGAGCGTGGCGACAGAGCACCGGGCGGTGTTGGACCCGCTGCGGCACCTGGAACGGCTGGGCGCGCGGCTCACGGTACTACCACCAAAGGAAGATGGGTTACTGGACCTTGGCCGCCTGCGAGAAGCAATTCTGCCGGAGACCATCCTGGTGAGCGTGATGTACGCGAACAACGAAATTGGCGTGATTCAGCCGGTGGAGGAGATCGGGTCGATCTGCCAGGAACGAGGCGTATTGTTCCACAGCGACGCGGCCCAGGCGTTCGGTAAAGTGCCGGTGCGGGTGGTTGCGGAGAAAGTTGACTTGATGTCGATTACAGCTCACAAGGTGTACGGGCCCAAAGGTGTAGGCGCGCTGTACATCCGGCGCGGGATTCGGCTGGCGCAGCAGATGGATGGCGGTGGACATGAGTCCGGGATGCGTTCAGGAACTCTCAATGTGCCGGGGATCGTCGGGTTGGGCGAGGCATGCGCGATCTGCGCCCGGGAAATGGGGGAGGATGCCAACCGGACGCGCGCGCTGCGCGACCGGCTGCTGGCGCGGATCGTGGACCAGATCGATGGTGTGGCAGTGAATGGCTCAATGGAGCAGCGGCTGCCGGGTAACCTGAACCTGAGCGTTCGGGCCATTCAAGCTGGTGCGCTGTTGACGAGTTTGCCGGAGATCGCGCTCTCGAGCGGGTCTGCCTGTAGTTCGGCCACGCCCGAGCCGAGTCACGTTTTGCGGGCGATTGGGTTGAGCGAGGAGGCGGCGCGTGGTTCGGTGCGTTTCGGACTGGGCCGGTTCAATACCGAGCGGGAGGTGGATTATGTAGCTGCGCGGGTGAGTGAGGTGGTGAGCAAATTACGCAGAGAGGCGCCGCACATTCTGTAGGACGGACGATCGGTTTTTGTCGTCCGTCGGGCGACAGACCGCAAACTGCGACGGTCTGTCCACAACGACGGGTTGTTGTGCGGAAATGCTATACTGGATGGTTTCCTGTAGCGATCCGGGAAGATTACTATGCCTAAGCTGAAGACCCACAAGGGTGCGTCTAAGCGGTTCAAGAAGACCGGGACGGGCAAAGTGGTGCGCAATCATGCGTTTGGCCGCCATATCCTGACCTCGAAACCGCATAAGCGCAAAAAGAAGTTACACCAGAGCGTGGTAGCCGACGCTGCCGATCAGCCCGCGCTCAAGCGTATGCTCCCTTATTGAAGAGCGATTCGGGCGGACGGCGCGCGTGGCACGTGCCCGTTCTGCCAATTGAAGAAGGAGACGAAACGTGCCTAGAGTCAAACGCGGTACCCACCGCAGAGCATCCCGCAAGAAAACCCTCGAACAGGCCTCCGGTTACTTTCTAACGAAGGGCAAGCTGTATCGCGCAGCGCAGGAGGCGGTCGAGCGCGGCCTGAAGTTCGCGTATGTCGGGCGCAAGAACAAGAAGCGCGATTATCGTGCGCTGTGGATAGTGCGCATCAACGCGGCCTGCCGCGAGGCCGGCATCTCATACAGCAAGTTTGTGCACGGGCTGAAGGCGGCCGGGTTAGACCTGAACCGCAAAGTGCTGGCCGATGTTGCCCTGCATGACGACACAGCGTTCCGCCAATTGGTGGCGGCTGCCAAGGCCGCCGGAGAGAAAGCATGAGCCCCGCTGAAGAAACCGATTCGTTAGCCAACCTGGAGCAACGGATCCAGCAGGCCGTGCAACTGGTGTCACGCCTGCGCTCGGAGAAAGAGGCCGCCCTCGACCAACTCGCCGCGGCGAAGGCCGAGACCGCCCGTCTTTCCGATGAAGTGCATGCCTTACAAGCGGAGCGGAAACAGGTCCGGCAGCGGATTGAGAAATTGCTGGGCCAGATCGATCAACTGAGCGCCTAAGCGCGCAGTGGAGGGCCGGATGGAAAGCAGCACGTCTGAAAAGCAGTCCGTTCGCGTCACCATACTGAGCCGCCCGTATACACTGCTGGCGGCGGGCGATCCACGCGAGGTAGAAGAGGTCGCGGCGAACGTGGACGAGTTGATGCTCCAGATCGCCGCCAAAGCTCCCAACGCGGACTCGACCCGGATTGCGGTGCTCGCCTGCATGCACCTGGCGGACAAGCTGCGCACGTTAGAACGCGACCTGAGCCTGCTGCGACAGCGCGTAGACCGCAAGTCGGAAGAGTTCGCGGGCATGCTGGAAGATCTGATCGCGTCGGCGGGAGAGCCGTGATGAGGTCGCGAACGCTGATTCTGCTGGCGGTTGGGTTACCTCTGGTGGCCGCGGTCTCGTATCAATCGGAAGTTGCCGAGTGGCGCAAGCAGCGCGAGGCTTCGCTCCGGCGCGACGGCGGCTGGCTCACCGTGACCGGGCTCTTCTGGCTGCACAATGGCCGCAACACGTTTGGCTCCTCCGCGAAGAACGACATTGCGCTGACGGCCGGGCCGGCCAACGCCGGAGTGTTCGAGCTCCACGATGGCAAAGTGACGGCCCAGCTGGATGGCAGCCGCAAGGTTTTGCGCCCCGATACCAACGATGTGGTGAACGTGGGGCGGCTGCGGCTATACGTGATTCAAAGAAGCGACCGCATCGGCATCCGCCTGAAGGATCCAGAGAGCCCGTTCCTGCGGGACTTTCAGGGGATCGAATCGTTTCCGGCAAACGAAGACTATCGCGTGACGGCGAAATTCGTGGCCGAACCCCGCAAGATTCCGATTACCAACATCGTGGGCCAGACCGAACCGGAGGATAGCCCCGGGTACGTGGTGTTTCGGCTGCACGGCCAGGAATACCGGCTGCGGCCGGTGTTGGACGATCCCGGATCGGAGAGCCTGTTTTTCATTTTCCGCGACTTGACCAGTCAGAAAGAGACCTATGGCGCGGGAAGGTTTCTCGATACCGAGCCACCCAAAGACGGCCAGGTGGTGCTCGATTTTAATAAAGCCTACAACCCGCCTTGCGCCTTTACGCCCTATGCGACGTGCCCGCTTCCGCCGAAGGAAAATCGGTTGGCGGTGCGGATCGAAGCGGGGGAGAAGCGATACGGGCACTAGAAACGCGGGGCAGAGCCCCATAAGAACAGATTTCGCTCTCCAGCCGCTTTCATTCGCTGTTCTGCTTCGTTGGTGACGTGTCAGGCAATCGTCCGCTGGACGCGAAGCGGCGGATCACAGTCCCGGCTAGCCTTGCTCCGGCTTCTCCCGGAGATTTATTTCGATGCTAGCTTCGATGCCGAAGAAGATGTGCTGGTGTTTCGGCGGCTTCCGGGTAAGGAGAATTGGCTCGCTGTCCTGAAAGCCTGCCCAGTCAGCCCGGACGATCTGCCGCGGCGGCGCGCACCTGCCAGGCGACGGAAGCTGTGAGCTGGCTGCTCGATACAGACGTCATCTGCCAACCGGCCAAGCGCCACGGGGATGCACGGGTTATCGCTTGGCTCGACGAGGAACAAGACCGGTGTTACACCAGCGCCGTCGTCATCGCGCAACTGGCTTAGTGGGTCCGCACCAAGGATGGACATCAGCGTCAGGCCCTGCAGGCTTGGCTGACACGGCTTGTGGAAGCCCTTGGCGGGCGAATTCACGGGTTCAATGTGTCAGTTGCACACGTGTGGGCCGAACAAGAGATCGAGAAGGGCGGAAGGCGTATGCCCGTCGAAGACAGCTACATCGCTGCGACAGCCCGTCGGCACGGGCTGACGATCGCCACCGGCAATGATCGAGATTTCAGGCGTCCTGGACTCAAGGTGTTTAATCCATTCAAAGAGCTCACCTAACCGAACGATTGATCCCGTCGCGGATCTCAAGGTCCAAGTTCGGTTACAGGCGACGCGAAATGGCGTCAGCGAGCACTTGGCCGTGCCCATGTCAGCAGTGGGCTACACGTCAACTTGGATTGGTAAGGGGTTGGATGTCGCCAGCATCCGGTGTCGGGTTTGGCAGTATAGTAGTGAATGTCACTACATTGTGGGGAAGACCATGGACAAAGCGGTTTCGGCCGCGGACGCGAATCGCCGGTTCTCAGAACTCCTGCGAAGGGTGAAGACGGGCCGAAGCGTCGTCGTGACGAGTCACGGCAAGCCCGTGGCAAAACTCTCACCCGTCATCGAGGACAATCGGGCCGCAGAAGACGCGCGCTCCGCCCTATTCGCCCGGCTCCGCAGAGAACGAGTTGTGAACGCCGGCCGCTGGACGCGTGACGAGCTGTACGACGACGCCCCATGAGAGTTGCGTTGGACACTAACGTTCTGGCCTACGCCGAAGGCGCCAACGGAGCGACCATGCGAGACAAGACGCTGAAACTGCTCCAGCGATTGCCACCCGGGGACGTCGTGCTGCCGGCTCAGACCCTGGGCGAACTGTTCAATGTGCTTGTTCGAAAGGCCAAGCGGCGCCCAGCCCGTGCCCGGGAAGCCGTGCTGAGCTGGCGCGACGCGTATGTAGTAGTCGAGACGTCAGTAGCCGTAATAGTCAGCGCAACGGATCTGGCGTGCGATCATGGCCTCACGATTTGGGACTCGGTCGTGCTGGCCGCGTCGGCGGAGGCCGAGTGTCGGTTGCTTCTGTCGGAAGATCTGCAGGATGGGTTCACGTGGCGAGGAGTGACCGTGACCAACCCGTTTGCGCCCAGCCTTCACCCCATCTTGGCGGCACTGCTTATGCCGCTCAAGGAGTAAACCCGCCGGCTTCTGGCACTGGCTCGCTTGGCAGTGGCCACCGCGGACGTACCAGCTGGAAGTTTCTCCGGGCTGCCGACGACCATAATCCGACATAGCGACTTTACGTCAAGTGATCGGCAAATTCATGGAGCGGACTTCTGACAGACATCTGGTTCTTGCACAGTCTTCATCGCAGTCCTTAGATCAGTATCAGCGAACAGCAATCGTCACGTTGTCTTGTGTCTCGTACCACTGCGAACCTTCCCCCGTTCGCAGTTTTAATGGAATTGCATTCCCCGCCGGAGCATCGTCCGGAATGATGATGTACATCTCTTGCATACCGCACACCAGCCCTGGAGCAATACCCGCGTACAGAACGAAGGCCTGCTTACCGCCCACGGTTACTTCCGTAGCCGCGTCGATGCCTTCCAAAATAAGTGGGTTCACGAAGTTATACGCGCAGACGCTGGAAGATTGCCCGAAAAAGCCGGTGCCATAGAAGGAAAGGACGCTTCCACGCGCGGCGGGCATCAGGGGCGAGTTGACCGAGCCGTCCGTGTTGATCGCAATGGCGGGACCGCTTCCAGCCTCGTTTAGGGTGAACAGGCTTGGCGCAAAGTTGGCAAGCCCGATGCTCATGCTGGCGGACAAAACACCCGCCCGATCCACCGTCACATCGGTAGTGGTGGCAAACACGGACAACTCCGGCACGATCGCGACAACTTCGTCTTCGCCCACATACAGAAGTTGGGCCCTCTCGCCGCCGATGACTACCGACGTGCCACCGATTGTATAGAGTGGTTCGCCGGCCGCGGGAATGGGCGCATACGGGCCTAAATTCGGTGCCAAACCGCTGCCCAGAATCGTGACCACTTGGCCGGGGGACACAATGGCGCGATGACTTGCGGAGTCTTCTACGGCGGAGATCGCGGGCGCTTGATCGGTCACTCGTAGGGACACCGGAACGTTTACGATGCTTGTGGTCTGGTCGGCGGCTGTCAACGTGACCGGAATGGTAGCGGTGTAGGCGCCGGGCGCAAGTCCCGTGCTATCGGCCTCCGCGGTTAAGATCGCATAATCGATTCTCTTGACATCGTCGTGACCAGTCTGAAGAGGATCAATCTTGAGCCAGGAAACGCCCGGATCGGCCACGGACCAGGATGGAACAGCCTGAAACGACGGATAAAGAGTGACGCTGCGCGCCTTAGGTGTGAGGCCTAGCCCTGCAACAAAGTCGAGAGATGGCGGATCGACGCCGAAGGCCTGCGCGGTCCGCAGGGACAGCACTTTCACTTGCTCGTTATCGGCTTCGGTGAAGGTGCGGGGATTGACGTTGACGCCGTCCCCCCAGGAATCGAAGTACCAAAGATTCCCACGCCAGCGCTGGGGTTCCGGGAAAAGGGACGTGAACTGCGTTGAATCCAGCTGGTCGTGCGAGCAAATCAGGCCCGTGCAAAAGCCGCCTACCGACGAGTACGCAACCAGAGGGATGTTGTTGGGAGAAGGAGCTTGAACGAACACGGCAAGGGCCGGTCCGTTTTGGCCGGAACCGACCGCGCCCGTTGCCCGAGTGTAGTTGTCGGTAAGGCTCGTGTCGGAGCTGAGGGATGAAACTTCGATGGGAATGTCGAACTGCTGAGGGTTGGGTTGGAATGGGTCCAAGGAACCGTAGCCGCAGTCAATCGAGACCTGAGCGCCAGGGGCGATCTTCGGGATCACAGCCCCCATAGGGCTCGGGAATCCGTATACGGCGGCCGAGATATTGGGTGTGCACTGGACTCCGTCGTCCGGGATGCGTGATACCGGAAAGTGCACTTCCACTGACTCGGCATCCGCTGGTCCGAGATTGGTCACCGTCACGCGAAACGGACCGCGGGGACCGTAGGTTGTCCCGTAGGGAAAAGACCCACCAACCTGAATGTCGCTAGTGGGTGCCTGCGCTGGAAGTTCGAATACCGCCGGATACGGTGCCAAGCCTTCGGTGTATGTTACCGGAAAATCGGACGACCCTAAGTGTCCCAATACACGAATGGAACCGTTCGCACCCATGGCTAAGTCGGTGCCCGGTTGCTCCGTGGGAGCGAACGGGGGAATCACGCCGTTCAGAGTCTGGCATCGTTCGACGTGATCGCCGGCCGCGCTTACGGTGAACAATGTGGCGGCATTTCGGATCCCCGTATTCTCCGCCACCGCGTGAACGCGACCGTCGGGAGCCAGGATAATGCCGTCCACTGCACACGGGGCGCAGAGAGCGGCACCGTAAATCAAGTTTGAGCCAGACGAGTTCAGCTTGATCACATAGCCGATTAGGTTCGAAGTGTCGGGATTGACGTTGCCCACAGACGGAATCGCAGTCAGCGGAGAGCCGATCCAAGTCAGGGCTGTAGCGAGCGGGCTGGGAGTACCGCTTCCCGTCGAGACTGCCCCTCCGATGTACGCAGCCCCCGAATTGTCCACCGCGAGCGAGGTCGCGCCATCCGTCTGCCACCCCGCCAGGAGAGTGGCATAGACTACGCTGTCCAGGCCAGCCGAGATCTTCATGGCAAAGCCGTGTTCGGCGGAGGGGTCCGAATTCGAATCGGCCTCCATGAATGCACCCGGCGTGGTCGGGAAGTTATTCGACGCCACCCGAAAATGGCCTACGAGGTAAACCGCACCCGTCGAGTCTACGGCCATACGCGTCGGTGTACCGGAGGCCGTGCTTTGGAAGGCTGCGATCCGATGGCCGGCTCCGTCCAGCTTATAAACGGCGATTCCCGAGGCGTTGGCCCCCGCCGCATACGTGTTTCCTGCGCTATCGGCAGCCACGGAAGCGAGGCCCGCCGGGATCCGCGCCGTAAAAACGGCCTGTGCCAGCGCATCATACTTCGTGACCTGATCTACGTTTGTCTGCGCCAGCAGAAAACCGCTGGGGCTCGCAGGCTCGATGTCCACAATGGTTGACGCGCCGGCCGCCGGCGTCAGGGATTTTTGCAGGGTCCCGTCGAGGTCAAGAATAACGATGGATCCGGGCTCGGGCTGGTTCACAGCCACATAGGAGTTTCCCGCCGCATCGGAAATCATGCGCACGCCCTGCCCCGAACCCAGAGACGTCCACCTGGTGAGGGAGGCGTACGTCGCCGCCCTCGAGGGTACCGGTAGAACTAGAAACACCGAAAATAGAGGCAGGAAAAATCGAGGCTTCACCTTGGTACATTCTAGCCCTGACTGTAGCCCAATTTGACCGTTGAAGTACCGATTTTCCGCGGCTGTAAATGGCGTTCTCGCGACCCTAGCCAGTTTCAGTCGATCTAGCTGGCGCCGCCCACCACCATCGCCACCGGAAACTCCCACAACAGATCCGCCACGCGCGCAGCAGTGTCTGGTAGATGAGGACCTCTTCGCCCGAGTTCGGCGCCAGCGTCCCCCGCACCGTTAGCTTCTTCTCGGCGTTCCAGCGTGTCCAGCGATCCAGACAGGCTTCCCACTCCTCCGGCATTTCCGTCAGCGCGTTGAGCCGTGCCCGCATATCTTCACTAGCTCTAACACACGCACCACGAGCGGATCAGCGCACGCTGAGAATACGTTTCGTCCTCATTTGGACGGAAAGCGCGCTACTCGCGGATTGGTGGGCTCGAGCCCCTGCCGGAGTTGGGAACGATATAGTGGCGCTACCGGAAACTGACCTGTGTACCCCTTTGCCGCGAACTGCTTAGAACCGTTGAGGTGGAAGAAAGGAACAGCCCGGAGCTGGGATTGCTTGGTGCGTGCCGGCTTAAGCTAACGCTTGTGGGGCGGGACGCCCGAGTCCCAGGCGACTCCTGGTTGGCCTTTTGGCCAAAAAACCAGCGGCGACGCTCCACAGGCGAGGGTACCTGCCCATGCCTGCTACTGGAAGATCTGACTTAGATTGGCGATCGATGCCTGCATGGCTCCCATCTTGGTTTGGGTGGTGCGGACGGATTGGGCTACGCGGTCGATTCCGGTGATCGGTAAGCGTAGGAATGTGGTGACAGCCTCGGGATCGCGCCAGCCGCGCGCCGTCTCATCTTCGATCACGCAAATCGCTTCTTTCGGCGTGAACGCCTGCTTATAGGGCCGCGGGTTGGTAAGCGCATCGTAGATATCCACGACTTGCACAATGCGCGCCAGCAGGGGGATTTGCTCGCCGCGGAGACCATCGGGATAGCCCGAGCCATCCCAGCGCTCGTGATGGCTGCGAATGATCGGGAGAACGGGCGCCAGCGATTTCAGATGACGGCAAATCTCCTCGCCGTGCTCGGGGTGGGTGCGCATGACATCCCATTCTTGTGGCGTTAGCTTTCCGGGTTTTAACAGAATGGAATCCGGGATCGCGACTTTTCCGATGTCATGCAGATAGCCGCCGCGATAGAGAGCCAGGAGGGCGGATTCATCAAGCGACATCGCCATCCCCATGGCCAAGCTGGTTAACGCCAGACGCTCACAGTGTTCGGCTGTGCTGTGATCGCGAAACTCGATCGCCTCTGCCAATGCGAACAGGGTCGCGTCGATTTGGTCGACGGATTCGTCATCTCCGACCCGCCGGGGCTGCGGATGTTGGGCTGCCAATTGCACCAGCCCGCTCCAGGCGCCCTGCTCGGCGGCGGGCAAGAACCGATTGTCAGGTCGGCGAGAATTCATGAGGCTACTGCGTATATCGGCAAAAGACGAGGGGAGCGTTAGAACTAAGGCAGATTTCCGGTCTGGCTCATTGGATGCTACCAGCGCACTACTGTAATTGCCCTCCAGGACGAGTTGCCGGCAGCGTCATAGGCAGTGACGATCACCACGTTATCGCCGATGAGCAACGGCACCTGCACGGACCAGGGGTTGGCGCCGGAGGCGGTTCCAGAACCACCCGTGGACGTTGTCCATGTAACGGAAGCTACCCCCACGTTGTCCCAAGCGCTTCCCGTCAACGTAAGCGATGAAGCCGTGGTGCTGACGATGGTGGAAGCAGGCGAAATGATCTGAAGAGACGGCGGAGTCGTATCGCCGCTGGGCGGAGCTGTGGTTGGGGCTGGAGTGGCCAGCGGAGTAGATGCGGTTACCGTCGGCGCGGTAGAGGGCGGTGGAATGGTTGAAGCTGGCGGATTGGCGGCCGGCGTCACCGGCGACGATGCTGTTGCGGTCGCAGGCGCCGTGAAGGGCGGTGTGATCGCCGTAGATGGAGTGGTCGTGGCCGCCGGGGTAGCCGGTGCCGCGGGGGCCGATGCCGCCGTGGCTGCCGTGGTTGTCGTCACGGTAGGCGTCGTCACTGGCGTGGACGGATCGATCGGCTGATCGGTGGTTGGAGCCGGATCGTTCGTCCCATAGAGCGCGCGGATCCCGGCGATATCGTCCTCCGATAAGCCCGCCAGGATTCGATAGTACGGGTACATCACCGAATCGGGATTGTCGGTGTGGCCGAGACCGAGGGCGTGACCCGCTTCGTGCAGCGCCACGCTGAACAAATCGATTCCGGAGGCCGAGGCGGTTTGCCAATTCTCGTCCAGATTCAGATGAATGTCCCCGGCGACCGGTTCGCTATTGGGCGGCGATGGATAGAAGGTGTGCGCCAACATGCCCGGTCCATCGAACGGGTACGCATCTCCGTGCTGGCCGCTGGCGAACTTGATGTCAATGGTGCGGTCGCCCTGGGGGTCGGGCCCTTCCGAAAAGCTGAGGTTCGTGTAGCTGGCCCACTGGTTGAGAGCACGGATGATTTCGCTGCGTACGGCATTCACATCCAGATTTGGCGGCAACGATTCAAAGGTGTAATTCAGCGCTACCTGGCCCGAAGGCGAAGAGGGCGCCCACCCTTGCCCTTCTTCCACATACTGCGCCACGACACCCGACTCCGTGAGCGCACCGGCACATGCGACCCTGGGGCCGTCGTAGAGATCCGGCGCCGGCATGATGTACGACACATCATCGCTGGCGGCGAGTTCCGGCAGCTTGGCGGCCGGACCAACCACGGCGAAGTCTCCGGGAAGCAGCCCCGCTTGGGGGATAACGGTGAAGCCCTGCTGCTCGATCACTTCGCGTCCCGTTTCCGGAGTAACGTCCGGAAACATCATCACCAGAAACGCGCCGCGGCCTGCATTGAGCAATCGCGGGCTAAGCTTGTCGGCGGCCGTCAGGCTGCCTACCGACTGCACCTCCAGCCCGCGCAGATCCGGGGCGGAGGCCGAGGAGACCATTAGGGTGAAATCCGGCACGTAGCTGAGTACGCGGATCCGCCGGCGGGCCAGTTCCGCGCGCACACGCCCATCCGGATAGGAGCGGAATTGCAACATATAGTGGTTGCCGATCCGTCCGGAGCCTTCGGCAAAGGAGCTGATGGTCCGATTCTTGAGGTGTATGGCGCTGCCGGCCGAAGCGGAGTGCGCGAGTAAAAGACAAACCGCACCCGAAATCCATCGCCAACGCAATTCAGACTGCACGGTATTTAATTCGACGCCCGCTGAGATTTTCTTTACGGTCGCGCCACCACCTTCATACACACGATGCGCGCGGGCTTCCTTCTCGTCCTGTTGTGCGGCGCCGCCGGGGCGCAGACTTTCAGTATCGAAACGGTTGCGGGAACGCTCAGCAGTGGGAATGGCGGCCCAGCCACGTCGGCGCTTGTCGGCAATATTCAGGGCGTGGCGGTGGATCCGTCCGGCAATCTCTACATTTCCGACAGCGACCACAACCGCGTGCGCAAGATCGACACCCGCGGCGTGATCACCCTGTTTGCGGGTACGGGCGTGGCTGGTTTTGGGGGTGACGGCGGTCCGGCAATCCAAGCCTCGCTCAATCTTCCGTATGGGCTGGCGGCCGACGCGGCCGGCAGCCTCTACGTGGCCGACCTGGGCAATCAGCGCGTGCGCCGCATCGCGGCCGACGGGACCATCGCTACCGTCGCGGGGACCGGCCAGCCGGGATCGGCCGGCGACGGCGGGCTGGCCACCAACGCGCAGCTCCATTCTCCGCGCAACCTGGCGTTGGATGCGGCCGGCAACCTGTACATCTCGGAGTTCGCAGGCCACCGGATCCGCAAGGTCTCGCACAGCGGCCAGATTTCCGCTCTGGCTGGCACGGGCATTGCCGGGTTCAGCGGTGACAGCGGCCCGGCTACGGCGGCGCAGTTGAGCTACCCGGCTGGACTGGCGCTCGACAGCCGGGGCACTCTATACGTCGCCGATTCGCAAAACCAGCGGGTGCGCATGATCCAGCCGGATGGGCTCATCTCGACGATGTTGGGCGGAACGGCCGGCACCGCGCTGCTCACGCCCACCGCGCTGGCGGTGGATGCCGCGGGGACCATTTACGTTGCCGATCACAGCAATGTCGTGCGGGCCTATACTACCGCCGGCGCATGGAATAGTTTCGCCGGCGGGGGCATGGCGGGTTTTGCCGGGGATGGAGGTCCGGCGGCGTCAGCCGAACTCGCGGCGCCGCACGACCTTGCTGTGGATACCAGCGGCCGTTTGTACATCGCGGATGGCGCCCGCCTGCGCAGAGTGGATGCCAACGGAATCATCCAAACCGTAGCCGGTGATGCGACTGCCACGGCCCTGGGCGATGGTGGGGATGCAACCGCCGCGCCGCTGGTTTACCCCTCAGCCGTAGCGCTCGATAACCTGGGCAACCTGTACGTTGCCGAAACGGGCGCGCAGCGTATCCGCAAAGTCACGACCACCGGCCAAATCTCCACGTTCGCCGGCACGGGAATCGCGGGGGACTCGGGCGACAGCGGACCAGCTGCCGGTGCGCAACTCAACTCGCCCGCGGGCGTGACGGTGGATGCCTTCGGCAACGTATGGATTGCCGACACCAATAATCACCGCGTGCGCCTGGTCACGCCCGATGGGAACATCTCCACGGTTGCCGGGACCGGCACGAGCGGCATGGGGCCGGACGATTTGCCTGGCCCCCAGACGTTGTTACACGCGCCCGAAGGCGTATGCGCCGATCATACGGGGATCGTCTTCATCGTAGATACCGGGAACAACCGCGTGCTGCGCGTCGAGGCGGGATCCGGTACCGTCGCCGCGGTTGCGGGCGGCGGCTCCGCGTCTTTCAACCAGCCTACTGCCTGCGCGGTGGATACGGCCGGCGACTTGTTCATCGCCGATACGCTCAACCACCGCATCCAGCGGCTGACGCCCTCGGGAGCGATATCGACGGTCGCGGGTACGGGTACGCAAGGGTTTGGCGGCGATGGCCAGCCGGCCACTCTGGCATTGCTGAACGCACCCGCGGGTATCGCGGCAAGTGGCGATGGCGATCTGTTCATCGCGGATACCGGCAACAACCGCATCCGGCTGGTGACCGCCAGCGGCGCGATCCAGACTATCAGCGGCAACGGCACAGCGCTCAACGCGCCAGGCGGGCTGGCGCTCGATGGCTCAGGCGATGCGTATTTCGCCGAGATGGGAAGCGGACTGGTTCGCAAACTGCAGCCCGGTTCAGTGGCGCTTCCGTCACCAAGCGTGCCGCTGCCGATCCTGTCGATCGTCAACAGCATTAGCTTGATGGTGGGACCCGTGGCGCCAGGAGAAGTGGTTACGATTTTCGGTACGGGGTTGGGGCCCGCCACAGGCGTCGTAGGCACTTTCGATGACACAGGCAAGCTGGCAACCGCCGCGGGTGGTACCCAGGTGCTGTTCGATGGCGTGGCAGCACCGGTCTTTTACGCGCAAGCAAGCCAGGTCAATGTGCAAGTGCCGTACACGGTGGCTGGCGCCCAATCTACCGACGTCGAAGTGCACTACAACGGCCAGGTAATCGGCGCGCTCACGCTGCCGGTGGTTGCGGCGGCGCCGGCGCTGTTCGGTGTGGCGATAAATGAGGATGGTTCCCCCAACTCGCCAACCAATCCAGCGCCGCCCAACACGACTCTGACCTTCTTTGGGACCGGCGAGGGCGTCACGGATGGAGCTAACGTCTCCGGCGAGAAGGCCACGGCGCCGTTGGCTCATCCGCAGTTGCCGGTCGCATTGACCGTGGCGGGAATGCCCGCGCAGGTTCTCTCTGCCGGTAGCGCCGGCGGATTGGCCGGCGTGCTCGACATCGCTGCCCGCCTGCCCGCGGAATTCCTGCCTTCGGGTGAGGTTCCCGTGGTGCTGACGGTCGGTACTGCCGCATCGCCTTCGATTAGCATCTGGCTGAAATGACGCTGGTATTCTGAATCAGAATGCCTGTGGCTTTGACGATCGCCGGCTCCGATCCCAGCGGCGGCGCCGGAATTCAGGCCGACCTCAAGACCTTTCATCAGTTGGGCGTCTACGGAGAAGCCGTGATCACCTTGGTCACGGTGCAGAATACGCAGCGCGTGGAGCGCGTGGAGGTGCTCGCGCCGGAGCTGGTAGCCGAGCAACTAGCGGCGGTGCTCGAGGATATTCCACCCGACGCGGCCAAGACGGGCGCGCTCGGCTCCGCCGCGGTGGTGCGCGCCATCGCGCGGCTGGCGGCCAGTTTCCCATTTCCGCTGGTGGTGGACCCGGTTCTGGCGAGCAAGCACGGCCAGCCGCTGCTCGACGAACCAGCCGTTGCCGCCGTCCGCGACGAGTTGCTGCCGTGCGCGGCGCTGCTCACACCCAATGTTCCGGAAGCCGAGGCGCTTTCCGGAATCGCCATTCGCGGCCCGGACGAATTGCGCCGCGCGGCGGAACACATACGCGATCAGGGCGCGCGCGCCGTGCTCATCAAGGGCGGACACCGGGAGGGACCGGCGACCGATGTTCTGCTCGATGGACAGACCTGGCGCGAATTCACCGCGCCGCGCATCGCCACGCGTCACACGCATGGCACCGGATGCACGTACTCGGCCGCGATCACCGCCGGCCTGGCGTCCGGCATGACGCTCATGGGTGCGGTGGAGCGCGCCAAGCGATTCATCACGGAAGCAATCCGCACGGCGCCGGGCCTGGGAAAGGGTTGCGGACCGCTGAACCACCACGCCGGAACCCGATAGCCGCACAGGAGGCAGGTCTGCTAACCCGCAACCCACCGCTCCCTGCGGTCGCGGCTCGGTAACGCGGTGTCGTTTTACGGAGCGGTGGGTTGCGGGGTCGTTTTACGGAGCCACGACCGTAGGGAGCGGTGGGTCGACTGCAGTAGAATGCATGGGATATGTCCAGCCCAAGCTACGTCTGCGGCACCAGCAGCGTTCCGCTGATCGGCGAGACCATCGGGGTGCACTTCGACCGCGCGGCGGCGCGCTGGAGCAACCTCGAAGCGCTGGTGGTGCGGCATCAGAACATCCGCTGGACATATGCCGAACTCAAGCGGCGCGTCGACGACCTGGCGGCCGGCCTGATCGCGCTGGGCCTGGAGCCGGGCGACCGCATCGGCATCTGGTCTTCCAATAACGCCGAATGGGTTGTCACGCAATTCGCCACGGCAAAGGCCGGGCTCATCCTGGTCAACATCAACCCGGCCTATCGCCTGACGGAGCTGGAGTATGCCTTGCGCAAGTCCGGCTGCAAGGCGCTGATTACTGCTCCTCGATTCAAGAGCAGCGACTATCTCGCAATGATTCGCGCGCTCGCCCAGGAGGGGCGCGTACCGCAGTTGCGCACCGTGGTGAATCTCGGCGGTGAAGAGCAGCAGGTCATGACGCCGTTCGCGGAAGTGGCCGGGCTCGGCGGCGCGGCCGAGCGGGCACGTCTGGCGGAGTTGGCCGGGCAGCTTCAGTTCGACGACGCCATCAACATCCAGTTCACTAGCGGCACTACGGGTTTGCCCAAGGGAGCCACGCTCACCCACCACAACATTCTCAACAACGGATTCTTCTGCGGCGAAATGATGAGGCTCGCAGCCGGCGATCGCCTGTCGATCCCCGTGCCGCTCTATCACTGCTTCGGCATGGTGCTGGCGAACCTGGCGGCGATCACGCACGGGGTGGCCATGATCTTTCCCAGTGAAAGCTTCGATCCTTTGGCGGTGCTCCAAACCGTAGAAGCCGAGCGCTGCACCGCCCTGCACGGCGTCCCCACGATGTTCATCGCCGAATTGGAGCACCCCGAGTTTCGGCGCTTCGATTTAAGCTCGCTGCGAACGGGCATCATGGCGGGCTCTCCCTGCCCGATCGAAGTGATGCGCCGCGTGATCAGCGATATGAACTTGCGCGAGATGACTATCGCCTACGGCATGACGGAGACCAGCCCCGTGAGCTTCCAGAGCTCGGTGGACGATCCGCTCGAGCGGCGCGTGAGCACTGTCGGCCGCATCCATCCGCACGTCGAGGTGAAGATCGTCGATGCGGTGGGCCGCGTGGTCCCGCGCGGCACACCCGGCGAGCTGTTGACGCGCGGCTATTCGGTGATGCTCGGCTACTGGGACGACCCGGAGCAAACGGCCCAGGCGATCGACCAAGCCGGCTGGATGCACACCGGTGATTTGGCGACCATCGACGAAGAGGGCTACGGCAACATCGTGGGCCGGCTCAAGGACATGGTGATCCGCGGCGGCGAAAACATTTACCCACGCGAGGTGGAGGAGTTTCTGTTCCGCCATCCGAAGATCGAAGCGGCGCAAGTGTTCGGCGTCCCCGATCCCAAATTCGGCGAGGAGTTGTGCGCCTGGATCAAGGTGCGGGCCGGCGAGATGCTGGCAGAAGAAGATGTGCGGACATTTTGCGATGGCCAGATCGCGCGGTACAAGATTCCCCGTTACATTCGTTTCGTGGCGGACTATCCAATGACAGTGACGGGCAAAGTGCAGAAGTTTGTCATGCGGCAAACGATGATGGAGGAGCTGGGGCTGCGGCAGCAACAGACCGCGTAGCGACCACAGGCCAAGGTAGGATGGTAAGCATCTGGGAGATATGACACCGGAAGAACGTTTCGAACGGATCGAGCAGGATCTGCATATAGCTTCAGGCTTGATTCTGCGCGTCAGCGATCAACTCGAACGTGTCAGCGATCGGCTCGACCGCGCCGTGCGTCTGAGCGTGCGCGAGGCTCGCAACGAACGCGGAAAGCGGCGGGAGATGGATCAACGGGTCATCCAGTTAACGAACACCGTGCAAGCATTCATCGATTCGATGCAGCGCGGCGGTAACGAGCACTCGTGAACCTTCTGAACCGCCAAAAACAAAAAGGCCGGCGAAATCCGAAGACTTCACCGGCCCAAGGAGATAATTAGAAGTTCAGGCTTTTTCGGCAGCGGCGCGCGCACGCATCTTGCGGGCACCGATTACCACACCGACCATGGCCAGGGCGATCAAACCGTAGAAGCTCGGTTCGGGGACGCCGGAGGGGGCGGTGATTACGATCTGGTCCAAAAGGAGGTAGTGACAATCGGCTTGGATGGCGATCCAGTCGAATTGGCCGGCACCGGTGCCGACACTCAATCCCGTGATGGTGGAAAAGTTATCTGTCTTAGTTCCGGCGCAGGTGGTTGCTATGCCGCAATTGCCATTAACGTCGAAAGCAGTCTGGGATTCGTTGCTCAGCGGGTTGGTGCCTTCACCACCCGCACCACCAGTACCGATGCCAGTCGGCGTTACACTCTGCTGGACACCGGTGTAAACGTTAATGCCCGTGTCTTGGGTAGCGTTTACGCCCGTCTCCATCACGAAGCTGATCGTCGATCCGGCCGTGACGCCCCTCAGGTCGATCAGGAGAACATCCGATTCTGTGATTCCATTCTGATTGGTGAACGACGTTCCGGAATTGTACGGAGCAATACCGGTGGCCGTGTTGCCGCCGACTCCGTTGTCCACGGTGAAGAGACCCAGAGTACCCGTGAACTTGCCAGCGCCACCATCGTCGGTCATTCCCGCGTAATTCGACTGGTCGTTGACGATCTCACCATAGATCGTAATGGGTTGCCCGCTGCCACTGGTCGGCGAGGGCGTGTAAGGGGTTGTTTCTGTCATGCCGGCACCACCACCAGAAAATGTATAGGTCACCGTCGACGCGCTGGCGATGGACCACAGCGATGTCGCGGCCAGACTCATTATCAGAAACAGCTTTCGCTTCATGCGATACTCCTCCGCAGTTTTGCAGTCGCTTTCTGTTACCCAATCAGGATAGACGAGACCAAATCTGGAAGCTAGACCCAAGTAAGGTGTTCCACCAAGAAAAGTACCAGCAAGCGTACGTGGAACCAGTAGTACCGAGTACATCGGCAGATTTGTTAACGGATGAGGCGCAGCAGATCGTTGATGGCGTTGGTAGTTTCTTTCGACGGAGATAGATCGAGGGCGCGAGCGAGTTCCGTCTTTGCCTTAGCGGGTTGCCCCATTTGATACCAGGCCATGCCGGCATGGTACGCGAAGTCGGGGTTGTTCGGATACTTGCGTGTTAATTTATCGAGGATCGCCATAGCCTGATCGTTCTGATCCTTCCTGAGATAAACGTAAGCCAGCGTGTCGGCGAAATAAGGGACGCTGGGGGCCTTTTCGGTGGCCTGTCTGGCGAGCTTGAGCGCCTCGGTCAGGTTCTCGCCATCCTCGGCCAGGGCAAACGCCATATTGTTCATACTGGCGGGATCCTCAGGCCGTAACTGCAGAGCGCGCCGCGCTTCGGCTTTGGCCTGATCCCTTTGGTTGCCGGTTTGATAGAGGAAGGAAAGCATGGTGGCGGGACGCGCGTCGTTGGGAGCGAGGGCGGCGGCTTTCTTGAGCGTTGTGATCGCTCCGGCGACATCGCCGCGTACGCGCAAAGCATCCGCCAGTTGCAGTTGCGGATCGATGGAACCGGGAGTCGAATCCGCCAGTTTCTGAAACTGTTCGATCGCGATGCCGTATTTGCCGGTTCGCATGGCGGTCACCGCTAGCATGTAGCGCACCTGAGTGGCGCCGCGCGATCGATCCAACTCGTCTTCGAGCCTGGCCAAAGCCTTGTCAGGACGATGTTGCGCCAAATCCGTGTCGACCAGTCCGCCGAGCGGGCGCAAATCCTTGGGATTCTCATCTTGAATCTTCTTGAAGATGGCTTCGGCATCGCCGTACTTCTTCTGATAGATCGCCAGGGCGCCCAATTCCAGCCGTATATCGATGGCTTTGGGATATTCGCGATTCAAGCGGTTGAGGACTTCGGAAGCCTCTTCGTATTGTCCCAAGCGCATGAGAGCGCTGCCACGCAGCATCCGCGCGCGCAGGTTATTAGGATCGAGGCGCAGCGCATCGCCGGCCCGGTCGGCAGCATCGCGATTGGCGCCTTGCTTAAACGCGATGTCCGCGAGCGCGACATACCCATCGACAAACCGCGGATTGGTTTTCACGACGTCCTGAAACTGCATGCGTGCTCCGTCGAGGTCTCCCGATTCCAGCAAGGCTTTGGCGTAAGTAATCTTGGCGAGGGCGTCGTCCGGGTTCTTCTCGACCATGGCCTTCAAATCAGCGACGCCGGCTCCCGCCTTGCCGCTGGTCGTTTTCCCCAACATCAAAGCCGCTCGCAACTTGCGCGCATCGTTGTCTTCGGGGTGCTGCGCGAGGTCGTCACTCAAAACTTTAATGGCTTCCTCGCGCTTGTCCAGCATGATCAGAGCCCGTGCGGTCCGCACCTGATAAGCAGGCTTATCCTTTCCATTAGCGGCGATCCCGATCTTGTATTGCTCGATGGCGCCGGACCATTGCCCCAGCAGGGAATAGAAATCTCCGGCTTTGAGGTGCAGTTGCGGGTCGCCCCCGGGATTCGTCAGGTATGTCCGCATGGTGTTATCCATTTCGGACTTTCTCCCGGTGGTCGCGTAGTAGCTGGCCAGGTCCAACAGATAAGAGTTCTGTTTGGGATTGTTCTTGACCTTGCGAATCAGAATGTTTTCCGCGTCGGATGCTCGCTTGGTGGCGAGATACATTCGAAAAAGCGCGTCGTACACTTCGCCCGAATTCGGGTTCGCCGCGATGAAATCCAACCCGACTTTCTCGGCTTTCAGCGGTTCGCTGTTGCGATAGAGCGCATCCATCAATCCCATGTTGATTCGCTCATCTTTGGGATTGCTCTGTTGCGCTTGCGTAAACAGAGACACGGCTAGCTGGGGACGCTTCTCCACCATGGCGAGGTAGCCTTTGATCCGCAAACCTTCGGCCGACTGTGGATCTCGTCGCAGCCACTCGTCGCTCATTCTAATGAGGCGTTGATAGAGGGAATCGGGACGCGAGGGATCGCCGATGAACCCGCCCAAGGCCAGATTGGCCAAGTCGCGCTTGGCCTGCCTGTTGTCGGGCATCAGGCGCACCGCCTGATCGAGATCCTGCAGCGCCGGGGCGGCCTCGTTTTGCTTCAGCTCGCACTGCGCCGTGCGATAGAACGCCTCGCCATTATTGGGGTCTTTCTGCGTGGCTTTGCGGAAATTCAGCTCAGCCTCGGCATAGTCGGCTTTCGCGAATAGCGCATTTCCTTTGTCGAGATAATAGGCCGAGCCGTGGCCGCAGCCACTGGCACCAGCTAACACCACCACAATCCATCCGCAATACAAACTCCGCCGGCACGCGAGGCCTGGGCGCGGGAGACTCTTGCAACTCACCATAGCTCGTAACTTAAATATTAGAGTAGCTGCCAGAAAATGTACCATGACAGATGTAAGAATGTGCAGGGCGAGAGGGTTGACGGGCGTACTGGTTCCGGTACTTCTATGCCCGTGATTTGGCCGGCTATGGCAGCAGGATTTTGGTCCAGTCCATCTGCGCCGCCAGTTTCTGTCCCACCTGAACCAAGTCCGGAATTGCCGACAGATCCGCTTCGTCAATATCGCGCGGTAACAGCGGGTTAAAGTTCTGCAGAATACCGGGCCATTGGCGGTCGACGGCGTCGTCCATCCAATCTTCGGAAGTATCCACCAGGGTGCTGGTGGTCCAGGAGATGGTTTGGATCAGCCCGCTGGGAGGGTTGTCGGCCTGTGGAAAATATCCGGTTCCGAGCGAGATCAGGCGCGTGGCCTCCGGCTTGAGGGTGTCGAACTGGAAGGCTTCGACGGCCGCCTGATACGCGGGATTGGCGGTGCCGCCTACGCCACCGTCGAAGAAGACGACGGTCTTGCCGCCGATGCCCTCGATTCGCCAGTGGTCGAAGTAGGTGGGCGCGCATGAGGAGGCCACCGCTGCATCCACCAGCTTCACCGATCCGGTGGTGCGGGCATTCTTCGGATTATCGCGAACGAAAAACCAATTGTGGCCATTCATGGCGGTGGCGGAAATCATCACGCGGATGGGGCTATCGTTGATCACAGAAGACGCAGCCGAGCCCAGAACGCTGATGAGAACCTTCTCGAGGTTCTTGGGATCGTACATGAAGCCCACCGCAACCCTCTTGGCGTCGGCGAGCACACCGGTGGGGGTAAAAATCTCCTGCGACCGGCCGGTGTAAACCTCGAGCAGGTCGGCCGCCGGAATTCCCGCCGCCACGGCCGCGGTGAGCAGGGCGCCGGTGGAAGTGCCGGCGCAGAAATCAACGTGATCGCGCGTGAGGCCGCCGAGCTGTTGCTCTAATTGCATCAGGCAGCAGCACGGAATGATCCCGCGGATGCCGCCTCCCCGGATGGACAATAGATTACTCATACGACGCATCCAGTTTACCCGGCGCCACCCGGCAAACGGGCAATCGGGGAACGGTCAGCGTGGTTCGGACCAGTGCTTCAGCGTGCGCTGGAGGCAGGCGCGGCAGATCTGTGCCACGACTCCGCTGGCGCGCCGGACCTCATGTGTGGTTTCACTTGCGCAGGCTTTGCAGAAACGCAGTTTCACCGGCAAGCCCCTCGGTTTGGCGTGCTGTCGAGCCGGTTGCATCGCTTCAAAATTAATTCGACCACGGTGGTGACTGGGACGCGAGATTCGCAGGTACCATCGCTGTACCAGTTCGCTAGTCCTGATAACCGGTCGTCCCCCGAACTTCCAGACTCGCTCGAACCCTATTGACACTGCCGGTGGCCCATGTACAATCCAGAATGGTGTCAATCTCACAAGGGAAGCGGCGCTAGATGCTCAAGGCCAGAAAGCCCCGCCCGGTCTCCGCCCCGGAGCTCGAGGGCTATAATAGCAGCGAAGTATCGCGGATCTGCGGCGTGAGCCTACGCCAGTTGCAGTGGTGGGACGAGCGTAACGTAGTTTCGCCGCGGCAGGATGGGCACAAGCGCGTCTACCGCGCCGAGGAAGTGGTGGAGATCTCGGTCATAGCCGAGCTGCGGCGCAAGGGTTTCTCGCTGCAAAAAATCCGTCGCGTGCTGCGGTTTCTGCAAAAAGACACTGGCAAGCGCTTGAGCGAAGCGTTGTCCGCCACCTCCGACGTGCATCTGCTCACGGACGGGAAATCGATCTACCTCGAAGAGGCTCCCAACCGCATCATCGACCTGCTCAAGAACGCCCGCCAGCCCATGTTCCTGGTGTGTGTCAGCGACCAGGTGAAACGCCTTTCGGCGGCTGGGGAACGCAAACCGGCTAAATCGGAAGTTTCGGCTGCCGCCCGCAAAGCGCGCGCGGTGTAATTAACGCGCCGTCTGACCCGTGCGCAGGGTTAGGGTAATTCCCCCAAGGACGAGGATTACCATCACGATATAGGACCAAGGGCTGTAGTCGCTGGTATAGGCGGCGACAGCGTTGATACCGTCCATGGCCGAGCCGCGTAACGACGGCGAAATCAGCAAGAACCCAGCAGCGAAAACGATCAAACCCAGGAATCGTGTCATAGCAACCTTACGAGATCCATCTTCGCAGCAGCCCATCGTTCGAGAAAGTTCCGGCTGTACTAACGGCGTACGGGGGGATAATAACAGATAGCAACGTTAAAAAATGGACGAACACTCGTTGCTATTGCAGCAGATACGCAATTCACCTACAATCTCTACTTGGACATGGGTGATTCCCCTGTCCACCGCATGAACATCTCCGTAAAGGGCGAATACGCCTTGCAGGCAATTCTGGACCTGGCTGCGCGGCGCCCTGGCGAACCGGTCAAGATTGCGGATATCGCCCGGCGCCAGAAGATTCCCCAGAAGTTCCTCGAACTCATCCTGGCCAGCCTCAAGCAGGGCGGTTTTGTCGAATCGCGCCGCGGCGCGGACGGCGGTTATTTGCTGGCGCGGCCCGCCGATGCGCTGACCATTGGCGAGGTGTTGCGTTTCGTGGAGGGCGCCCAAAACAGCCGCACCCGGACGCGGCGGAAAGACGATAGCCCGTTCGCGGAGATGTGGCAGCAAGTCGACGGCGCGGTTTCCGGTGTGCTCGACAAGACGAGTTTTAGCGACGTTTTGCGCGCCTGGGCCGAAAAACAATCCAAGTATGTACTGAACTGGGAGATTTGATTTGCGAATCTACGACGATAACAGCTTGAGCATTGGCCGCACGCCACTGGTCCGTTTGAACCGCGTCACGCAAGGCGCCAATGCCACCATCCTCGCCAAGATCGAAGGCCGGAACCCCGCCTACTCCGTCAAGTGCCGTATTGGCGCGGCCATGGTTTGGGATGCGGAGAAGCGCGGGATTCTCAAACCGGGCAAGCAGCTCATCGAACCCACCAGCGGCAATACCGGCATCGCGTTGGCGTTCGTGGCCGCCGCGCGCGGCTACCCGATCACCTTGACGATGCCCGAGACCATGTCTCTCGAACGGCGCAAGGTGCTCAAGGCGCTGGGCGCGAACCTGGTGCTGACCGAGGGAACGCAAGGCATGGCCGGGTCCATCTCCAAGGCCGAAGAAATTGTGGCGTCTGATCCGCAGCGCTACGTGCTGTTACAACAATTCAAGAATCCCGCCAATCCCGAAATCCATGTCCGCACCACCGGCCCGGAGATTTGGGAGGACACGGAGGGAACGATCGACGTGCTGGTTTCGGGGGTCGGCACCGGCGGCACGATCACGGGAGTGTCGCGCTACATCAAGAAGGAAAAGGGAAAGAAGATATTATCGGTGGCCGTCGAGCCGACCAATAGCGCTGTGATCACGCAGAGTTTGGCGGGGCAGGCGCTGAAACCGGGGCCGCACAAGATTCAGGGAATCGGCGCGGGGTTCATTCCGGATACGCTCGACCTTGCCATGGTCGATCGAGTACTCCAGGTTACTAACGAAGAGTCCATTGAAATGGCGCTGCGCCTCTCGCGTGAGGAAGGCATTTTGGCCGGGATCTCGTGCGGTGCCGCCGTGTCGGCCGCCGTGCGCTTGGCGAAAGAGCCGGAGATGGCGGGGAAAGTGATGGTAGTCATTCTGCCGGACGCCGCGGAACGCTACTTGAGTTCCGTGCTGTTCGAGGGGCTGTTTGATGATTAGAAGGTTCCGCTCCCTAATCGTCGCGGCTCTGAATTGTCGTGAAAATGAAAAAGCGGGCGCAATTTGGGTGATAGGGGTGAGTGCGCCCGCTGTCGTAACGGGGATTTGTCTAAAAAGACGGCGTTAGGTGGCCAGTAGTTACAAATTTCCGGATGGCTCTTTAGGGCTACAAATTGCACAATACGATTGAGTTACGGCCGGCGATGGGCGGAATCGTCCTGATCCTTACACTTGTGTTGGCGGCCACCGGCCAGGAAACTCAAACCTCGCCCGATTCTACTCAGATTATTTTGGAAAACTCCGGTAAACCGATGACGCTTCCCTTCCGCTGTACGGAAGATGACATCGGATGGGCGGGAATGAGTTGTTCCGAAGAGGAGCCCTGCCCGGTTTATCTGGAGGTAACCGCGGCGGAGGCGGTGGGCAGCCAGATCTTCGCGACGGGGAATCTACACTCCGATACGGTTACGCTTTATTCAGTACTGCTGCGCAGTCAGGATTCGGGCAAGACCTGGCGCGAGGCATTCCAGCGAACGCGCGGCGCCGGACTCGACCACATTCAATTCGCAGATTTCGCCAACGGCTGGGCCAGCGGGGAGACGCTCTTTCCCTTGCCGCAGGATCCCTTTCTTCTGATCACCGCGGATGGCGGCAAGACGTGGCACAAGCAGCCCATTTTTGACGACACGCAGCCCGGTTCGATCCAACAATTCTTCTTCAGCTCGAAAAACGAAGGCAGCCTGATTATCGATCACGGAGAAGGCAGCGGCAGTGAACGGTATGCCTTGTACGAATCACCCAATGCCGGCGGCACCTGGAACGTGAAGCAAATCAGCGGTAGACCATTGAAGCTGACCCATTCCGGCGAATCTTCGGACAATTGGCGCGTGCAGGCCGATCGTGCGACGCGCGCCTTTCGGATCGAGCAGCGGCAAGGCGAGCGCTGGGTGCCGGCAGCTTCGTTCGCGGTGAATGCGGGGGCCTGCCGGCCGGCGCGGTCGGAGCGCAAGGCGCCGGAAGAGGAGAAACCGCCGGCGAGTGAACCGCTGCCGGTGACGATAAGACGACCGCGGCGTTAGTGGGCTGTGTGGGGCCGGCCCTTCCGCGCGGCGTCCGACAGCGGAGCCTTACGTCATGGGCAGATCCAGAAACATGGCCATCGCCAGGCGCTCCTCGCGGTTCAGATCGTAGACCGCTTTCCAATCGTTATCGATGACCATGGTGGCCCGCTGACTTACCTGGAAGGCCGGCCATTGGGGGATCCCCGCATGGCTCGGATTGCCGGTGCGCGCGAAGGCTACCCACGCACCGCTGATGCGGTCGGCCAGAGGCTGAATCTTCGGCCCCGTTCCCACCAGCTCCGGCATGTGCCAGGCGTTTTGGAAGACGAAGGGGATTTCCAGGCAATGAGGGGAAAACCGTATGCCATCCTGCACCGGCGTCTTCCAGTTGAGTTGATACAGATATGCGTGCGCCTTGCCCAGCGCAGCCTTGCGCTCCGCCTGCAGGTTGGCCTTAGTTGGAAACGCGAGGATGGTGAAGTAGATTTCGCTGGGCGTAGCTTTGGGCCGGTTGCGTTGGAACAAATTGATGATGCGGTCGGCATCGGCGCCGAGCCGGTCGTGCAAGCGCGAGCGCATGGTGGCGTCATCGAGCGCCAGCAAGTCCGGCGAGGCGAAATAGGTGCCTTCCGTTTCAGCGGTGCCGATCATCACGGGCACGTCGGCGGAAATCTCGGGAGCGGTGGGATCGAACGGATCGTGCGGCAGCGACTTGCCATCCACCACCGGACCCAGACGAATGCCGCCATCCGCGCTCGCCGCCTCCAGCAGTTGCTCGACGGGCAGACTCTGCAGCTCGTCTATTTTGCTCGGATCGATGGGCAAATGCGCCATTAACTTTTCGGTATTGCGCTGCGCCTGCTCGCGCGAGAGCTGCTTGAGCGTCGATCCGCTTTCGACAACGGCTTTGTGAAAGAGGCCTTTGGCAGCGGGCATCGCGAGCAGCGTGCTGACCTTCCCGCCTCCGCCGGATTGCCCGAAGATGGTGACGTTCGCCGGATCGCCGCCGAAGCGCGCAATGTTGTCGCGAACCCATTCGAGCGCGGAGACCAGATCGAGAATGCCGACGTTTCCGGAGTCGGCGTATTTCGCGCCGCCCACCTCGCCCAGGAACAGATGGCCGAAAACCGTCAGGCGATGGTTGAGACAGACGACGGTGACATCGCCGGTTCGCGCCAGATTCGTTCCGTCGGCGGCTAGGGTGGTTCCCGAACTGTAGGTGTATCCGCCGCCATGGATCCACACCATCACCGGGCGCTTGCGTCCGTCGTTGATGCCCGGCGTGAAGACGTTGAGCACCAGGCAATCCTCGCCATGCGTGGCGTTGGAGCGCAGCCCTGCCCCGATGGCGCTGGCGGCCGGCATGATCTGCGCTGCGGTGTGACCATTTTCGTAGGCATCGCGCACGCCGGTCCAGGGCTCCGGCTTGCGTGCCGGCAGAAAACGATTCGCGCCGGCGGTGGAGGCGCCGTAGGGAATCCCGCGAAACACGTGGACGCCGTTGTTCGCGAGACCACGAACTTTGCCGGCCGTGGTTTCGACCACGGGGCTTTCCGCTAACGTCACGATCGTTCGCGCCGCGGAAGCCGGGACCGCGGCCCAGGCGCCGCCAACGAGTGTCGACGCCAGCAGATTTCGCCGGTTCATTTCAACGCGCAGCGGCTGATCCGAGAGGATGCGTTTCGAACCCATGAGGATACTCCTTTGGAGAGGCGTTTCTGGCTGATTAGCCTATCACATCTCCAATGTGTACTTGAACTTGGGGCCTATCCTTGGGTATCATGACAACGCGTAATCAGGACGCAAGGAGGCACTCAGGGCGATGCTTCTACGAGTGGTGTTCGGTGGTTGTCTGGCGGGGATAGCGGCGCTGGCCGCTTCCAACTCCCCCACTTCTTCGGTCACTTTCAACAAGCAGGTTCTGCCGATTCTGCAGAAGAACTGCCAGGGCTGTCACCGCCCCGGCGAAGTCGCACCGATGTCGCTGTTGACCTATGCCGAGGCGCGTCCGTGGGCCAAGGCGATCAAGCTGGCCGTGGTGACGCAGAAGATGCCGCCATGGTTTGCCGATCCGCAATACGGCCATTTCTCGAACGACCGCAGGCTGAGCCAAGCCGATATCGACACGCTGGTGGCATGGGCGGACAACGGCGCGCCGGAAGGAAACCCCAAAGATGCGCCCGCCCCCATGAAATTCACCGACGGATGGAACATCAAGCCAGACATCGTCGTCGAGATGCCGAAGCCGTTCCACCTGCCCGCTAAGGGAACGATCGATTATCAATACATATTGGTGAAAGGCAACTTCACCGAGGATCTGTGGGTCTCCGCCGCCGAAATGCGCCCGGGCAATCCCAAGGTTCTGCACCACGGAAAAGTTTGGGTACGGCCGCCGGGATCGCACTGGATGGAGCATGCCGAATACGGCGAGGCGTACAGCACGGGCATGGGCAAGAATTCGCTTGCGGAAGGCAATGACATCTTGGGCAAGTTCAACCCCGGATTGGGCGCGCAGACTTTTGAAATCGCCGGCTCGGCGAAGCTCGTTCCCAAGGGGTCGGACCTGGTGTTCGAGCTGCACTACACCGCGACCGGCGAAGAGACAGAAGATGTTTCCAAACTCGGGATCGTGCTGGCGAAGCACGCGCCCACTACGCGCTACATGCTCTCGCCCGGACCGACCGCGCTCAACCTGGTGATACCGCCGCAAGATGGCAACGCCGAGGTGGTGAGTGAAGTTACCGTCGGCGCGGATGGTGTGCAACTGGTGTACGCCCAGCCGCACATGCACCTGCGCGGGAAAGATTTCGAGCTGCGCGCGACCTATCCCACGGGCGAGACCGAAACGCTGTTCAAGGGCAAATTCGATTTCGACTGGCAGCTCGGCTACAATTTCGCCAAACCGATTCCGCTTCCGCGGGGCACGCGGCTGATCGGGATCTCCCATTTCGACAATTCGGCGAACAACAAGTGGAATCCCGATCCCTTGAAGCAGGTGTACTGGGGTCCGCAGAATTGGGACGAGATGAGCAACTGCTTCGTCGGTCTGGTTTTCGACGTGAAGACCGATCCGGAAACGGTGTTTCACCGGTCGGGCCCAAGCCTTCTGCCGCGCGGCATGTTCGGACCAACGCTGGCTGTGCTGAAGTAGCATTATGCATTACAGGGGCCATGCCCCGCGCTCCCGGAAGGTAGTGGTCATGAGCCTGGTTGCAGCTGTTGTTTTGCTCGCGACTTCGGCCCTGGCGCAACACGCGTCATCGGCTGCGCCGAGGGTGCGCCACAAAGTGGATCCCGAGTACACAGACGAAGCGCGCAACCAACACAGCCAAGGGACGGTCGTGCTCTACACCAAGATCGGCACCGATGGCCGCGCCCGCGACATTAAGGTTATCCGACCGTTAGGTCACGGGCTGGATGAGAAGGCCGTGGAATGCCTGGCGAAGTGGGAATTCGAACCTGGGATGAGAGACGGAGTGCCGGTAGAGACGCCCGCCTCGGTGGAAATCAATTTTCTGCTTGAGCAGTAAGATGGCAGCCCGTAAACCGACCCTGCTGTGCATCGCCGCCGGCCTGTGCTTGGCCGCGTTCGTACGCGCCGAAAGCTTCGACGCGCAGTTTGAAACCATCCAGAAAACGGCCACACGCGAGCAGTTGTACGCGTTTCTGTGGGCACTGCCCAAAGGCGGCGACCTGCACAATCACCTCGGCGGCGCTTTTTTGGCAGGGCAGTTGTACGATGCCGCGATCGACCCGAAGCGCACCAACGGCAATGAGTTCTACACGCGAACCCTCATCAATAACTGCCCGGACAGTACCGAGCCGCTGATCCTATACCGCAACATTCAGCGGTCGACGTACGAGAAGTTATCGGATTGCCGAAAAAAGGAATATCAGAAGCTGGCCGGCCTTTCGGCTCGAGCGAAGGCCGATTGGATTTCCTCTCTGGTGCTTGACCGCGAAGGCAAAGGCCGCAACGAATTCTTCGAAGTGCGGGGCGAGCGAGTAGGGGAACTCACCAACGACCCATGGCTGGTGACGGACATGCTGGTCCAGACCATGAAGAACTACTCGGCCGAGGGCCTGCGATACCTGGAGACACAAGCGGGCGCAGCCGCGTTCCGCGACCATGATGGCCGGCCGATCGATCCGGAACGCGGAGTGGCGATGTACCGGGAAGCACTGGCGCGGCCGGATGCCAAAGCAACCGGCATGACCGTGCGCTTTCTGCGGACCATTATCCGGTTCAGTCCGGATGCGCCCGAGATGATCGAGCAGGCATATCAGTTCGTGGCCGCGCATCGCGATCTGTGGGTGGGCATAAACATGGCGGGCCGCGAGGATAACGGCAAAGGTTACCCGCTCCGGTTACTCGAAACCTTTCGCAAAATGCGGCGCACCTACAGCAACATTCCGCTCTCCTTGCACGGCGGTGAGCTCGATCAGCCCGGCCCGGAGGTACGCCAGACGCTCCTGCTGGGCGCGACCCGCATCGGACACGGCATCAATTTGATTACCGACCCCGACACCATGCTCCTCATGCAGAACGGAAGGTATCTGGTCGAAATCAATTTGATCAGCAATCGGCTGCTGGAATATGTCCCGGATTTGAGCAAGCATCCGTTTCCGGAGTACCTGCGCACCGGCATCCCCGTCTGCTTGAACCAGGACGATCCGGGCGCGTGGGACTCCAACATCACGGACGAATACTTTACGGCGGTGACTTTGTTCCATCTGACGTGGAGCGAGATCGTGCAGATGGGGCGGGATAGCCTGCGCTATTCATTCGTCGAGCCGGCGGTGAAGAAAAGGCTGCTCGAGGAGTATGCGGAGGCGGTGGCGCAGTTTGGGCGGAAGTACGGAGACGGCAGTTGGGCGCAGAAGCTGGCGGGCGTGAGGCCTGAGTTTTCGGGGTACGCGGCGCGCAATTTCGCTTTTCGTGGGCAGTAGCGATACGCTGGCAGATCGCGCTACTTCGCCAGGTCGGCGAACTCTTCATACGGCAAGTCGCAGCCCAGCCGTTTGAGTTCCGCCATGAAGTACGCATCCACCTGACGCTGCTGTTCCGCGCTCAACAGTTCCGAGGATCCGCCCTGCGAGCCCTTCCGCACCATCGCCACTGGCTGTTGCCAGGGAATCATGTTCCACATCGCGAACTTATCGTCGTTGCGCTTCATATACGCAAACGACGACTTCTCGCAAACCTCTTGAATCATCGCCTCGGTAGTGCGCACCCCCAGGAAATCCGCAACTTCGCGCACCGCCGCTCGCAGATCGCGCTTCATCGACTTGAAGGAGAAGATCCGGACGTTGGGCCGGTGGCGCTCGGCCCAGTAACCCGCCGCATTGGTTGCCCAGCTTCCACCCATGAAAAAATTCTCGGAAAGGAAAAGCCCGAGCCAGTCGGATATCGGCGGCCGGGCAGGTCCCAGGACGGCTCCGAAGAAGTGATAGTTCGATACCACGACGTCCTTGGGATCGCGGATCACTGCGATGTAACGCGCCTTTTCTGAGCAGGGGAGCAACTCCCAGTTGTAGTGCGTCTTGATCACGCGCTTCTGTTCGGGCGAGGCCATCCAAACCGCGGGATCCTCTACGGGGATGGCGTACTTGCTCATGGGTCCGAACTGGCGCGAATCAGGCCAGGGGACTACGCAGTGGATGTGCTCGAATTCGCCTTTGCCGTGGAAGAGGAGCTGATGGGCAATCTGCATCATCCAATTGGTGCCGCTCTTCGGGTACGTCATTACGAACACATCGTGTGTCGTGGGGACGTAGCCGCGGAAGGCGTTGCGCCTGGCGAGCTGACGCTGCCGGCCCGCGGCCATCGAACCGGCCACACGCTCCATCAGTCCCAGTTTGCGAAGAAGGAAACCGACCGGAGCAACCGCGCCATACATCCAAGCGCCCAATAGATACTTGACGGCGAGTGGCGGCGGTTGGCGCCGGTAGCTGGATGTAACGGTAGCCGGCGCAGAACCGGTCATGCCTATTGCCCGCCGGAGTCGCGCTTCACAGCCTTGCCGTAGACTTCAATGCGCGCGACGTCAGACCATCCACCCTGACCGTGCCCGCTGCCGGGCATGAGATCGGCGAAGCCCACTTCATCGACCTTGCTGAGATCGGGCTTCTCCACCCAGGTCCCCCTCGTGAGCACTTTGTCCGGCTCGAGCTTGAGCCAGTGAACATCGGCGAGCAGGAATTCATTCTCCTGCCAATCGACCATCGAGCCATCGGCGTGATCGCCTACCAGCCACGTTCCATCGGCCAGCTTGACAATGGGCCGCACCTTGTGAAACCCGGAGACCTTGGTGACCCAGCGGATGCGGGCCAGGCCGGTCAGGTCCACGTAGTTGTTCTTGTCGCGCAGCGCGGCGGCGCAATTGGCGGTGCAAAGACCCGTCCACAAATGGATGGGATCGTTCTCGTCGCCTTCCTTGCCGGTGAGCTGGATGTCTTTTGAAGCCGGGCCGTAGAGCTTCAGCTCGAGTTCGGGGTTGGCCGTTGCCGCGAGCGTGATGGGATGCTCGCCGCCACCCGGCAGCTGCTTCCAATCCTCCTTGAAGAACAGCGGCGGACGCACCACACGAGCGGGCCGCTGCCCACCCGGTTGCTGCGCGAGCGCGCTGCCCGCCAGCGCGAAGACGATCCATGCGATCCGAAGTTTCATGCACCCTCCAGTTCTGTTGGTGAAGTATATCACCGTGCACACCGCTCCCTTTGGTCGCGGCTCGGTATCAGTCGTCACGGGGTCAACGAGCGCTCTGCGCCGAGCTGCCCCAAAGCTGCTGCGTAGCCAGGCGCGCGCCTTCGGTCATCGCCTGAAACTTGGCCCAGACCACGGTGGGATGAATCTCCGGGTTGTAGCTGGCCTGCGACGAGAAGCCACAATCGGTGCCGGCGATTACGTTCTCGCGCCCCACCAGCCGGGCGTAGCGGCCGATACGCTCGGCGATGAGCTCCGGATGCTCCACGATGTTGCTGGCGTGCGTCACGACGCCCGGGATGAGCAGCTTGCCATCCGGCAATTTGACGCTTTCCCACACGTGGTATTCGTGCTCGTGGCGCGCGTTGGCCGCCTCGAACGAGTAAGCGCCGGCGTTGATTTTCAGCATGACCTCGACGATGTCGCTGAGCGGCGCATCGTGCACGCGCGGGCCTTCGTTGATGCCGTAGCAGGTGTGGAACCGCACGCGATCGGTCGGAATGCCGCGCAACGCGTGGTTCAGAGCTTCCACCCACAGCTCGGCCGATTTGCCACGTTCCGCCACGCTCATCGACGGCCGGCTGAAGATTTCGGTGAGGAATGGATCGTCGATCTGGAGCACGAAGCCGGCATCGACAATGGCGTGATATTCGGTGCGCATGGCCTCTCCCACGGCTTCGAAATAGGCCTCTTCGGTGGGGTAATACTCGTTAAAGCCCACACCACTGGGCGCGACCGAGGGCATGAAAACGTCCTCAACCGCGACGCCGGAGAGCGCAGCCTTCAGGTTTTCAATATCGCGGCGCACGGCGTCGAGACCGCGGTAGCTCACCGGCCCGGTGCAGACCATCGGTATGATCGGCGAGACAGAACCGCCCGTCATCGCCTGGCTCATGTATTGCTTGTAATACTCGGGGAAAGCTTCGGTCTCGGCAGTGAAGCGGGGGAAGTTTGCATTCGGCCGCGGCTCGAATCCCGCCAGGCGCTCGCTCACATAGGCGAAGAAGCCGAGTTTCCCTTGTTCCCCATCGGTGGGGATATCGACGCCCGCGCCGGTCTGCTGGCGGACGATCTCCGCCACGGCGCTCTTGACTCGCGAGGCGTAGGCCTGTTCGTCGTAGGGTTGGCCGCCGGCTTTGGCCTTCATCAAATCGAGCAGATCTTTGGGCCGCGGCAAGCTGCCGCAGTGAGTGGTCAAGATGCGAGAAGTGCTCCGTTTCATGCGGAGGTGAACTCGGAAGGCACTATATCATAGGAAGCCTACGCCGACGCGGAATTCTGCGGAAACAGGAGCCCTTCAGGTCTCCATCACCCAGCGGTGATTGCAGCAATCATCGCCCTGCATCAGGGTCTTGGTACGGATCAACCTCATTTTGGGATTAAACGTCGTGGTGGCAATGTAATCCTGAGCGCAGATGGACGCGTAGCCAATGTCGCCGGCGTCCTGCGCGCGAAACGTTTTGGCCCAGAGGCACTGCGATACGTGGATCTCGAACGCAGCGGCATTCTCTTCCAAGACGTCATAAACCAGGGCGCCGCGCTGAATTGGCTGGGTTTTCATCCAATATTCGAACGTTCCGAGATCGCGTGACGGGGCAGACTGCGCCATCAGTGTGATCTGCTGCACCGTCTTTTCGGACTCCGCCCTTTGCAGCATGGCGAGGAACGCATCGTGACCGATGTCGGCGGCGAGTTTTTTCATCACGTGAGCGTATCCTTTGTAGGTGAGATTAAAAACCTGCTGCCAGGTCATGTCGGCTTTTTCGTCGAAGCGGTTGGCAGGCGGTGGTGTTGTTTGGGCCGCGGACTGCGCCGCGCATACCGATAAACCCGCGCAGCCGAGGCAGGCTGCCGCACCGGCGGGAAGAACACGGAAAAGATCACGTCTACTCAGCATTTGCAATACGCCTCAGCTCCCGAGTGTGTTGGACGGGAGCCCTTTCTACTCGATTGGACGCTGGATTTGAGACTTTATTAGCTTAATTACCCCGCGATACGATGAGGGCGTGGACCTACCCGTCAACCCGCCGGTTCTGCCCATGCTCGCCAAGCGAGTGGACGATTTGCCGGCGGAGGGTGCGTGGATCTTCGAACCAAAATGGGATGGATTCCGCGCACTGGTCTTTCGCGACGGCCATGAGATCCACATTCAGAGCCGCGATGAGAAACCGCTGAACCGGTACTTTCCAGAAGTCGTCGACGCTCTCAAGGCGCAGTTACCGGCCCGGTGTGTGCTCGACGGCGAAATCGTTATTGCACAGAATGGCGGGCTGGACTTCGAGGCGTTGCAGCTTCGCCTGCACCCGGCTGCATCTCGGGTGAAGCTGTTAT
>Ga0335081_10001164_pt1 | contig 41988 bp, 32 predicted proteins | sample Lox_Sample_35_FD_206713 | JGI IMG/M metagenome (GOLD analysis project Ga0335081, IMG submission 206713) | Soil microbial communities from Loxahatchee National Wildlife Refuge, Florida, United States - Lox_Sample_3.5 | ecosystem: Environmental > Terrestrial > Soil > Wetlands | place: USA... | reverse complement strand
AAAGGCTTCGGTTGCCAGAACGCCAGATGCCTGGTGATCGCCGTGATCTTCTCCGATGAAAACGGCGGGGAGCCAGGAGATGATGACTTCGGGACGGGTGAGACGCACGATGCGAACGAGCTCTTCGAGATTTTCGCCATGGCCCCAGCTTGCGAGCGAGTTCAGAACGTTTTGCGAAGCCGTGTCTTTTCCATTCAGAAACCAGACGTGGGTAATGCCGAGACGCGCGCAGGCTTCGCGCGCTTCCATTTCGCGAACGTCGGCAAGCGCCGGACCGTGCTCGCGGGCATATTCGTTTCCGCCGCTGCCGCCGCGCGTGCCATACACGACGGCCACGCGTTTATGTTCATCGTAGATTGCCCGTGCGAGGTAGGGAGTCACTCCCGCTTCGTCGTCGGGGTGGGCCACGACGACGAGAATGTCAGTTTTGAATCGTTCGTCGGGGCCTTTTACGCGTTGCGCCTCCTGCGCCGCCACGCGCAAGGGAACAATGACGAGCAGGCCTGCAAGTACGACTTGCACCCATCGGATCATGTTCGCCTCATTTCCCGAACTTCAAGAATTTTCAAACTTTGCCCGAGAGATATACTGTTCCGATATGGCGAAGACGCGCTCGCATCTTGTGTTGCTATTGCTTGTCGTCTCGCCAGTTCCAGGCCAAACCGGGCAACAAGAGAATTCTGGCAGTGCCGCGATCACTCCAGGGATTCTCCATGGCAATGTCAGATGCACGAAAGAGCCACTCCAATCCTACGCGCTCTATCTGCCGTCGGCCTACTCTACCGCCAGAACGTGGCCGATTCTCTACGTTTTTGACCCGGGCGCCCGCGGCGCGGTGGCCGCGGAACTGATGAAGGATGCCGCGGAACGCGAAGGTTACATCATCGCCGCATCCAACAATGCGCGAAACGGTCCGGCGCAACCGGAATTCGATGCCGCCAATGCGGTGTTCAAGGATACCCACCAAAGGCTGGCGATTGACGGGCGCCGAATGTATTTTGCGGGATTTTCCGGAAGCGCGCGAGTGGCTGCGCGAATTGCGTCGCTGTGCAAATGCGCGGCGGGAGTCTTCCTGAACGGCGCGGGCTTTCCGCGGGACTCGCCGCCTTCACGAAGCGCAACTTTCCCGGTCTTTTCGGCCGTGGGGAACGCGGATTTCAATTACAGCGAAGTCGTCCAGCTTCAGGACAAGCTGGCGCAAGAGGATTACCCGCATTGGCTGCGCACCTTCGAGGGGCCACACCAATGGGCTCCCGCACAGGTTGTGGAAGAGGCGTTCGCCTGGTTCACACTGCAGGCGATGAAATCCGGTTCGACCCGCCGCGACGATGCTTTCCTTGCAAAGCAGTTCAATCTGGAGCTGGAGCGCGCGAATCGTCTTGAACAGTCGGGCGATCTTTTTGCCGCGTGGCGCGAATTGCGGCAAGCGGGCTGGACGTTTCACGGAATCGTTGCGAACGAACCTTTTACCCAGAGGGCGGACGCGCTCCAGGAACAGAAGGCCGTGCGGGAAGGAATGAAGCTCGAGGAGCGTGAATTTGAGCAGCAAGAGCGGCTGACAGAAGAAATTTCTGCAGGCCTGGCAGCCCTGCAGAATTCTCATGACGACTCGACCGTCCAGCTCATCCAGGTTCGAGGACAAATCGTTTCGCTGCGCAAAGAAACCGAGCACGAAAAACATCCGGAGAGGCTGCTCGTCTTGAAACGCGCGCTTGCGGGCGTGTCCATGCAGGCCCTGGAAGCGGGGGGCGAGGAGCTGGAAGGCAAGGACATCGCGGGAGCAGCAACTTACTTTGAGCTGGCAACGGAGGGCGACCCGCAGTCGGCTTCTGCGTTCCTGGGCCTCGCGATCGCACGCGCGTACGGCGGGGATTCTCATGGTGCGCTGGCCGCCCTTCATAAAGCACGGGAGCTGACCAAGGATCCGGCGGCACTTGCGGCGAGGGCTAAGGGAGAACCGGCCTTTGCCAAGCTGCGGGATCGTCCAGACTTTTTGGCGATTTTCGAAGATTCCGCCGCGAAACCGAGCGAGGCGCCGCATGCGCCTTGACCGCAATTTGACCCGCCGATAAGCTAGATCGTTCACCTTCCAGGTACGGAGCAAATGGATACGATACACATCACGCTGCCAGACGGCAGCGTAAAAGATATGCCCAAGGGCGCGACTGCGGCGGATGTCGCAAGAAGCATTTCGCCGCGACTTGCGGACGCCGCGCTGGTGGCGCGGGTGACCGTTCCCAGCGACGGCGACGGCGAATTGATTGATCTGCGGCGGCCGCTCGAAAGCGACGTCAAGCTGCAGATTTTGACGGACAAGGATCCCGACGCACTGTTTGTTTTCCGGCATTCGGCGGCGCATTTGCTTGCCGCCGCGGTCATGGAGCTGTATCCGGACGTGAAGCTGGGCATTGGCCCGCCGGTGGAGAACGGATTCTTTTACGAATTTTTGCGGGAACAGCCGTTTACTCCCGACGATCTTGCGAAAATCGAAAAGAAAATGCACGAGCTGGCCTCGCAGGACATCCCGAACGAGCGCAAGCTGATTTCGAAACCGGAGGCGCTGGAGCTGTACAAGAAGGCGAATCAAATTTTCAAGTGCGAGCTGGTGGAAGAGAAGGCCGTGGAGCCGATGGTGAGCTTCTATACCACGGGAAAATTCATTGATTTCTGCCGCGGGCCGCATATTCCTTCGACCAAGCGGATTCAGGCGTTCAAGCTGATGAACGTCGCAGGCGCGTACTGGAAAGGGCAGGAAGGCAATCCGCAACTGCAGCGGATTTATGCGGCGGCGTTTTTTACGCAGAAGGAACTCGACGCATATTTGCATCGTTTGGAGGAGGCGAAGCGGCGCGATCACCGCAAACTCGGACCGGAACTCGATCTCTTCAGCATCCAGGAGGAAGCCGGGCCGGGACTGATCTTCTGGCATCCGAAGGGCGGGCTGATCCGCAACATTATCGAGACGTGGCTGCGAGACGAGCTCCTCAGGCGCGGATACGACCTGGTGTACACACCGCACATCATGCGGCGCGATTTGTGGAATACCAGCGGGCACACGAATTTCTACAAGGAGAATATGTTCGGGGCAATCGAAGTGGAAAAGGCGGATTACCAGCTCAAGCCGATGAACTGCCCCGGGCATATTCTGATTTACAAATCGAAATTGCGAAGCTACCGCGATTTGCCGGTGCGGCTGGCGGAGCTCGGGACGGTTTACCGCTACGAGCGCAGCGGCGTGCTGCACGGATTGCTGCGCGTGCGCGGCTTCACGCAGGATGATGCGCACATTTTCTGCATGCCTTCGCAGATCGAATCGGAAGTGGAGGCGTGCGTGGATTTTGCCTACGCGGTGATGAAGAATTTCGGCTTCGACAAGTTCGAGGTGGAGCTTTCGGATTGGGATCCGGCGCATCCGGAAAATTACGCCGGAAAGCCCGAGGACTGGCACCGCGCGACAGCCGCGCTGGCCAATACCATGGAGCGCATGAAGATTCCCTTCAAGAAAATGGAAGGCGAAGCGGCGTTTTACGGGCCGAAGATTGACATCAAGCTGATCGACGCGATTGGACGGCCGTGGCAGCTCACGACGGTGCAATTCGACTTCAATCTGCCGGCGCGATTCGAGCTGGAGTATGTGGGCGACGACGGCGCGCGGCACCAACCGCTGATGGTGCATCGCGCTTTGCTGGGATCTGTCGAGCGCTTTTTCGGGATCCTGATCGAGCACTACGCGGGAGCCTTTCCGGTGTGGCTGGCTCCCGTCCAAGTGGAAGTCTGCCCGGTCAGCGAAAAAGTGATGGATTATGCGAGGCACATCACGGAGACGCTGAAGAATCACGGCTTGCGGGTGCATCTGGACGACCGCAACGAAAAGCTGCCCGCCAAAATCCGCGACGCGCAACTGCAGAAAATCCCATACATGCTCGTGGTGGGCCCGAAGGAAGCGGAAGCGGGAACGGTGAGCGTGCGACATCGCAGCAAGGGCGATCTGGGTCCACGGCCGCTCGCGGAACTCGTCGAGGCTTTGCAACAGGAAGTAGAATCGCGCACAATCAGTTGAGTAGTCCTCTGGGAGCGGACCCATCAAGCGGGTTCTGAACAGGTCCGGATCTCGCGACAGCTTTGTAGCGCTCCCGCAGAATTCGCTGACCTATTTTGACGGAGGCTTTCATGCCCAAATTCTTGATTGAGCGGGAAATTCCAGGAGCGGGAAAACTTTCACCTGGAGATCTGCAAGCAATCTCGCAAAAGTCCTGCAGCGTGATCCGCAACATCGGGCCGCAAATCCAATGGATCGAGAGCTACGTCACCGACGACAAGATCTATTGCGTATATATTGCGCCCGATGAAGCCACCATTCGCGAGCACGCCAAGCAGGGCGGATTCCCGGCTAACAAGATTTCCGTCGTCCGCCGCATGATTGATCCGACAACCGCCGACAGCTGAATCGCATTCCCGATGCTAACGCCTCTTGGTTCCCTCAAGGTCTCGCGAGATCATGAGTTGCGGGCGGGCCAGTTCCTCAGCGGACCGGCTTGAAACGATTTTCGGGCCATGCTCACTACGTACTAGCGCCAACCTCCCGCTGCGGGACTGCTCGACCCGTCTTTCGGCGGGACCCTTCGGCTGTAAACCTACAGGGGCCGACGGAATGGATGCGCGTGGGGCATGCTGCGGGAGACCGGTCACCATCCGTGGTGTGCCCCATTGTGAAAGCGCCGGCGTCGCTCCGCGGCCTGATTCCGACGGGCTTTCTCCTTGCCGGGAGGCCGATTTCGCGTGGTATACTTACAAACCCGTCCCTGTTGGGCTGCTTGACTGTGCGGCGGGGCGCGGGGACGGCCGGTTCACGGGCGTATTTCAGGATGGAATTCGGGCCCTCTCCCGCATGGCGGGATGACAGGCGCCTTCAACGAGGGTAAGGGGGAATTATCGCAGATCGGAATTTCCGGCAGAGCGATCGAATCCGCATCAACGAACGGATCCGAGCGCGTGAAGTGCGAGTGATTGACGAAGAGGGTGGCCAGCTTGGGGTCATGCAGCCGTTTGAGGCTGTTCGAATGGCCCGGGAACGCGGACTGGATCTTGTGGAGATTTCGCCGACGGCGGATCCTCCCGTTTGCAAGATAACGGATTACGGCAAGTTCCTTTATCAGCAGAACAAAAAGGCTCACGAGCAGCGCAAAAGCAGCCGCGGGTCGGTCTTGAAAGAAGTGAAGTTCCGGCCAGCCACCGCGGAGCACGATTATCAGGTGCGCAAGAACCAGATCATTCGGTTCCTCGGGGAAGGCCATAAAGTCCGCGCGATGATTTTTCACCGCGGCCGCGAAATGGCGCACCAGGAAGTGGGCCGAGCCAAGATGACGCGGCTGCTCGGCGAGATCGGCGAGCACGGGCAGATTGAAACGCCGCCGCGCATGGAAGGCAACGTCCTCGTCGCGCTGCTGGCTCCGAAAAAAGGCGCCGCAGCGAAGCCGGGAGCGCAGGCGGCAAGCTGAAACGGAAAAATTGGGGCGGGACTTCCCGCCCGACCATGAAAGGGATTTGCAATGCCACGGAATTCGACAAGACCGAAACGGAAACTGAAAACGCATCGTGGCGCGGCCAAGCGCTTCAAAATGACCGCGACCGGCAAGCTGCTGCGCATGCATTCCGGCAAGCGCCATTTGCTGGGGACCAAAGCGGCGAAGCGCATGCGAAAGCTCAAGAAGCTGACGCAGGTCAACGCCGCCGATATGCCGAAGACGCGGCAGATGCTTCCTTACGGTTTGCGGTAGGTTCGACAAGAATTTGGAGATAATGAATTTCTTCGGGGACCACTGAGCGGCCGCAGAAGGCCACCTGTGTTCCACGAATGAAGGGCGGAACTGACCTTCCGCAATTTGTGCCAGGCAGCGCTACACGGGTGCCTGCCGGCCAAATGAGCCGCAGCTTGAACGCGGTTTTGCAGCACACATCAGAGACAAACCCGTTGCGCCACTCGATTTAGCGCGTGCCGCTTCCTGTTTGTCTCTGCCAAAAATGTAGGGCCGGGCTTCAGCCCGGCAAAAGGAGAAAACCCATGGCACGCGTTAAACGCGGCACGAAGCGGCGTGCGCGCCGCAAGAAGTACCTCAAGAGGACCAAAGGATTTTTCCTCACCAAGAGCAAGCTGTACCAGTCGGCGCAGGAAGCCGCGAATCGCGCGGATCGGTATGCGTTCCGCGACCGCCGCGTGAAGAAGCGCCAGTACCGCCAGTTGTGGATTCAGCGCATCGGCGCGGCCGCGCGGCTCAACGGCATGACCTACGGCCAGTTGATCCACGGACTGAAAGCCGCGGGAATCGAGCTGGACCGCAAGGTTCTGGCGGACATGGCCGTGAAAGATGCCGCCGGATTTGCGCAGGTTGCTGAGAAGGCCAAAGCCGCCGCGGCTTCAGCTGCCAAGAAGGCGTAGCAATAGCGATCGTCATTCCGAGCGGAGCGGCTGGTTTCCTACTCCCTTCGCGAATTGAACGCGAGTTCCATGGTAACTTCTCGTAGGGGCCCGATAAATCGTGCCCCTGCTGCGTCTCTTATTTTGCGTCCATGCCGACCATCGAAAATCCGACTGAAAAGACCCTCGCTGAGCTGGGGATCCGCGAACCGGAAGGCGTTGCCAACCAGTTCGTAACGGTGCGCGCGCATTTTGATGGGCAATTCCAAACGGTTCATGACGAGTCGGAGTGGAAACTATTCCGCGACGCGTGGCTTGGGCGGAAATCGGGCGTTCTTGCGCTCATCACCGACAATTGGCTGAAGCCTGCTTCACCGGAGCTGAAGCGTGCCGTGGGCGCGGGCCTGAACGAACTGCGCGCGCACGTGGAAGCGGAAATCGAAGCACGGCGTGCGGCGATTGAAGCGGGAAGCGAAGAAGCCGCCGGTGCCAAGGAACGCGTGGACCTTTCGCTACCCGGCGTCGTTCGTCCGATCGGTTCGCGCCACTTGATCCGGCAGGTGTTTCAGGAAATCGAAGACATCTTTGTCTCCATTGGTTTTTCCGTCGTGGAAGGGCCAGAAATCGAAACACCCTATTACAATTTCGAAGCGCTGAACATTCCCGAATTCCATCCCGTGCGCGACGACATGGACACGTTCTATTTGCAGCTGCCGAAAGGCGCGCCCGGCCCGCTGCTTCTCCGCACGCACACTTCGCCGGTGCAGATTCGCACCATGGAAAAGCAGCAGCCTCCCGTTCGCGTCATCGTGCCCGGCAAGGTCTATCGCCGCGACAATCCGGACGCCACACACTCCTTCATGTTCCACCAGATCGAAGGGCTAGCCGTGGATACGGACATCACTTTTTGCGATTTCACCGGCACGATCGAATATTTCGTGAAGCAATATTTCGGCGCAAACGTAAAGACGCGCTTCCGCCCCAGCTATTTCCCTTTCACGGAGCCTTCCGTCGAATTCGACGTTTCGTGCATTTTCTGCGGCGGCAGCGGCACCGCTTCAAGCGGAGGTATTTGCAGCCAGTGCAAAGGCGCTGGCTGGATCGAACTTTTCGGAGCGGGGATGGTGGATCCCGCGGTCTATGGCTTCGTCAATTACGACCCGAAAAGAGTGAACGGCTTCGCTTTCGGGATGGGGATTGACCGGTTGGCGATGCTCAAGTACGGGATTGACGATTTGCAGGTGTTCTTCCAGAACGACGTGCGCTTCCTTAAACAGTTTCCGTAAGTTGCAAGCGTCTCGAACCCTCCTTTCCTGACTGGAACGTTCTCGTCAAAACCTCCTTCCTCGTATCATTTTCCGGCGCTAAGCTTTTCTTGAGGCCTTATGCAGCGCAAAATCTTCTGGCTGACCTTCAGCGCCGTCGGCCTGGTTACCGATCTTATCCTGCCGTTCTGGTGGGCGGTCGCGGCCACGATTCCCGTTCTCGCCCTCAGTTGGTGGGTCGCCTACCGCAGCGACTGGTTCTAATCTGCGTGTCATCGTGCCTTTACGGCGCCGCGTTCGGGCGCTGGCGTTCTGTGGCAAAATGGATGTTTGGAAGGTTGAGACCATGGCACAGCGCGCAACCCTGGAACCCGAGCGGTCTGCAAAATCCGCGAAAGCACAAAAGAAATCAGGAAATGACTCTGGCGCGGGTGCTGAGCGCGAAAAGATCTTCGATGCGTTCCGCCGCTGGGGTTATCTGCAAGCCGATCTCGATCCGCTTGGTTTTCTACAGCCGCTGAAGTCGCCCGATCTTGAATTTTCCGGCGAAATCGCCGAAGAAGCTCGCCGATTTTATTGCGGCACGGTCGGCGCGGACTTCATGCACCTGCTTCAGCCGGAACGCCGGCAGTGGATCGCCGATCGGATGGAGGCCGCGCCCGACACGGTGGACCGTCCAAAAATTCTGGAGCGCTTGGTGCGTGCCGATCTTTTCGAGCAAGTTTTGCAGTCGCGCTATCTGGGCACCAAACGGTTTTCTCTTGAGGGCGTGACCGCGTTGATTCCGCTGCTCGATGCGATTCTGGAGAGCGCGGGGGAAAGCGGCGCGGAGCAAGCCGTCGTAGCCATGAGCCATCGCGGACGACTGAACGTCATGGTACACACGGCGTGCAAAACGCCGCACGAGGTTGTAGCCGGATTTGAAGATGTGGACCCGCGCAGCGTGCTTGGGGCGGGAGACGTGAAATATCACGTTGGCGCGACGGGCACGTACGTCACCACCGCGGGGAAAGAAATCCGCATCCACCTGGTCTCGAATCCCAGCCATCTCGAGGCTGTGGACCCCGTGGCTATGGGCCGTGCGCGCGCCAAGATCACGCGCTACGAAAATGGTTTCGACCGCGAAAATACCAACAAAGTGATCCCCATCCTGATGCATGGCGATGCTGCGTTTGCGGGGCAGGGCATCTGGGCAGAGACGCTGAATCTTGGGGATCTTGAAGCCAACACCGTCGGCGGCAGCGTTCAGATCATCGTCAACAACCTGATCGGCTTCACCACGCGGCCGATTCAGGAGCATTCCTCGCGCTTTGCCGCCGATCTCGCCAAGCGCCAGAACATTCCTATCTTTCACGTGAATGCCGAGGATCCCGACGCCGTGGTGCGCGTCGGACGGATCGCCGCGGAGTACCGAGCAACGTTCGGCAGCGACGTGGTGGTGGACCTGATCGGCTACCGCCGCCACGGCCACAGCGAAGTGGACGACCCAACGATCACCCAGCCGCTTCTCTACGCGAGCATCAAAGAACATCCCCCGCTTTGGAAGATTTATGCTGTGCACGCCGGACTGGATCCCACGCAAACGCTGGACTCCGTGCGCGCGGAATACGAAGCGGAGCAGACGAAGGCCGGACAGCTCAAGAAGGCTCCGCACCTGCGCAAGCTGCCGGATTACTGGTCCGCGTTTCATCGCGGTGCCTTCCGGCCCGAATACGAGGTGGACACAGGAGTTTCGCTGGAGAAACTCGAGGAAATCACGGATCGCCTGGTCCACGTGCCGGAGGGTTTTCACACTCATGCCAAAATTGTGAAGCTGCTGGAACAGCGAGCGGAGATGGGCCACGGCAAGCGCGCCGTGGATTATGGATTCGCGGAAGCGCTGGCCTTCGGCACGCTGCTTTCGGAAGGCACGCCGGTACGCCTGGTGGGGCAGGATTCGCAGCGCGGCACGTTCAACCAGCGCCACGCCATTCTGGTGGATACGGAAACGGAATGGGAATACGTTCCCCTAGCCTCCATCGCGCATTCCGCAGAAGCACAGCCTTTTTGCGAAATCTACAATTCCGCGCTATCGGAAGCGGGCTGCCTGGGGTTCGAGTACGGCTTCAGCCGCGACTATCCCGAGGCGCTGGTCATGTGGGAAGCGCAATTCGGGGATTTTGCTAATGGGGCGCAGGTGATCACGGATCAGTTTATCAGCGCCGGGGAAGACAAGTGGGATTTGCCGTCCGGCGTTGTGCTGCTTCTGCCGCACGGCTATGAAGGCCAGGGTCCGGAGCATTCCAGCGCACGGATCGAGCGCTTTCTCCAGCTTGCAGCCGAGGAAAACATGCAGATTTGCCAGCCTTCTTCGGCGGCGCAGTATTTTCATTTGCTGCGGCGTCAGGCGCGCCGCCCGTGGCGCAAACCGCTGGTGGTTTTCACACCGAAGAGCATGCTGCGACATCCGGACGCTTCTTCGCCGATCGCGGATTTTACGCATCCGCGTTTCCAACCGATCGTTCCTGACGGCGAAGTCACCGATGCTCGCCGTATCCTGGTCGCCAGCGGGAAAGTCGGCCACGAACTGCGCGCCGAGCGCCGGAGACGCAAGGACATGTCTACAGCCATCTTATTTCTCGACCAGCTCTATCCGTTGCCTCGCCCGGAGATCCATGCGTTGCTCGATGCGCATCCCAACGCGCGAGAAGTCGTGTGGGTCCAGGAAGAGCCGCGCAACATGGGGCCGTTCTCTTACGTCATGCCGCGGCTCATGCAAATCACGCAAAGTCGCGGATTGAGCCTGCGCTCCGTGAAGCGCTCCGCCAGCGCCAGCCCCGCGACCGGTTCGGCCAAAGCCCATGAACTGGAGCAAAAAACGCTTCTTGCACTTGCTTTTACGACCGCAGCACCACAGTGACCTACGGGTTCCGGGTGGATTTTGTTCATCGCCCGTTCACATGAATGTAAATCTACCGTTAACAAATGTTTGCCACACTTTGGCCGTGTTACGGCCCGTTCATGGTGCCCCCAAATCGTCCACGAGCTACCGCAGCGCCCCGGGGTACGCTACACTGCCCTCAAGCCGGCGGGCGGTACGCTTAAACTTCTCTGCAGGTGACCGCAGAACCGTCAATATGAAACGCATCCTGATAATCGAAGACGACCGCGATATCGTCGAATTGGTACGCTACAACCTGGCCAACGAGGGTTTTCAGGTCAGCGCCGCATACGATGGCGGCACAGGCCTGGGAACGCTCAAGAAATCACCCCCTGACCTGCTGCTGCTGGATCTCATGCTTCCGAAGCTTTCCGGGCTGGACATCTGCCGGGAGATTCGAAAGGATGATTCGCTCAGCCGGTTGCCGATCCTGATGCTCACCGCGCGCGGCGAAGAGGCAGACCGCGTGGTGGGACTCGAGATGGGGGCGGACGACTACGTGGTGAAGCCGTTCAGCCCACGCGAACTGATCGCGAGGGTGAAAGCGCTGCTTCGCCGCGCGGAGCCGCCGGCGGAAGCGCCACGGGTGATCGAAGTGGGCAGGCTGGCGATTGATCCGGCGTCCTATCGCGTGAGTCAGAGTGGAAAAGCGGTGCCGCTCAGCACGCTCGAATTCCGGCTGCTCTACTATCTTGCTTCGCGCCCCAACCGGGTCTTCACGCGGGACCAGCTGCTGGATGCCGTGTGGGGCACGGACCGCTTCGTGACGCCGCGCAGCGTGGACGTATACGTCCGGCGGCTGCGGGAAAAAATCGAAGCCGATCCGGAAAATCCGGCGCACCTGAAGACGGTGCGGGGCGCGGGGTATTTGTTCGAAACTCGTGCGGCTTAATCTCTTCTGGAAACTCGCGCTGGCGTTTTTCGCACTGCTCGTGGGTGTGCTGCTCGCGGTGGATTTCTTCGCGGAACGCGCGCTCCGCCGCGATTACGAGCGCGCGGGTTTCGAGGAGCTCATTGCCATTGCGCGAATTGCGCAGGCGCACCCGCCTCAGCTCAGTTCGCTTTCTCACCTAAAACCCGAGGAAGCCGCCGCGCTACAAAGTTGGGCGCGCGAAATGGCGGCGAGTGGCGCACGCGTCACGGTAATTGCCGGAGACGGCGGCGTGATTGCAGATTCGCAAGCCAATATGCAGGTGAGGGAAACCCTCACGAACCTTCCCGAAGTGGAACTAGCGATGGCGAGCGGAGAGGGCCGTTCTATCCGGCCGGGAGACGCGGCTGGGCACGATCAGCTTTTTTATGCCGTACGGCAGACCGACGCCGCCGGGCAGCCATATACGCTGCGGTTCGCGGCGCCCGAACAGACTGTGGACGAGGTTTTGTGGTCGTTTCGCAAGAGGCTGTGGATCGCATCGCTTCTCATTTTGATGCTGGCGAGCGCAGCAACCTTGCTGGTTTCCAGGAAATTCTCAGGACGAGTGGAGCGTCTGACGGAGTTTTCGCGACGCGTGGCCGAAGGGGATTTCCGTCCGCAAGCCGCCGAAGGATCGGGAGACGCACTGGACGCGCTGAGCCGGTCGCTGAACCAGACGGCGGAGCGTCTGGATAGCACGATTCGAACGCTCGTGGAGGAGCGGAATCTTTCTTCGGCGATTCTGGGGAGCATGGTGGAAGGAGTCCTGGTGGTGAACGCGGCGGAGCGCGTGGCCTTTGCGAACCCTGGGTTCGCGGAAATTCTCGGCAGCGATCTCCCGCCACGGCCGGGGAGTGCGCTGGTGGAAGTGGTGCGGCAAACGGAACTGATCGAAGCTGCGAGAAAAGTGCTGGCCGGCGAGCCGAAAGTGGAATCGGAGATTGTCACGGGAACGCTGCGGCCGCGATATTTTGCCGCCACGGTGGCGGCGGTTCGAACGACGGAGGCGAACGGCGCGGTGATCGTGCTGCACGACATCACGGATTTGAGAAAACTAGAGCGGGTACGGCGGGATTTTGTGGCCAACGTTTCGCACGAGTTCCGAACGCCACTGACGGCGATCCAGGGATTCGCGGAGACGCTGCTGGGCGGAGCGATGGACGACGCGAAAAATCGGCGCCGCTTTCTGGAAATTATCCTGGAACATGCGCGGAGACTCGGAAGGCTCACCGAAGATTTGCTGATGCTCTCGAAAATGGATGCCGAACGTCTGGAACTGGAAATCCGAAGGCTGCCGGTGACGCAGCTCGTAGAAAGTTGCCTGGAAACTTCGCGGCCGCGAGCAAAAGAGAAAAATCTTAAACTTTCCGTTGATGTGGCTTCCAAAGTCCCGGATATCGCGGGCGACCGGCGGCGGTTGACGGAAGTGCTGCAGAATTTGCTGGACAACGCGATGCAATACACGCCGGGCGGCGGAAAGATCACGGTCAGGGCGGAGACCAGGGAGAACGAAGTCGAGTTCGCGGTGTCGGATACGGGAATCGGCATACCGGAAACGGATCAGCCGCGCATTTTCGAGCGATTTTACCGGGTAGACGTGGCGCGCTCGCGAGAAGTGGGTGGCACGGGGCTGGGACTTTCGATCGCCAAACATCTGGTGGAAGCGCATGGCGGGCGCATCTGGGTCGAGAGCGAAGTCGGGAATGGATCTACCTTTTGCTTCACGGTGCCCATTTTTGATAGTGAGCGGGCGCTGGCGCGAGGCACTGGCGACGCGGTTCGGGCACAGTAGCTCGCGGCACGCGGAACTTTTTCAACATATTCATATTCATTTGACGAGAGCGTAACCCAGTTACGCTTCCATGTGGCTTACGAGCGGACGTGTGTGATGACTGGCGCCGCCCGGGAAGGGGAATCATGACCGCTGCCGCGGGTCTGACGGAAACAGTGCTTTACGACACGCTGGTGAATTATCTGATTGCGATGGCGCGAACGGTCGAGGGAGCGATGAATCGCGCCCTCGATGCGATCGTCAGCAAAGACAGTCCGAGGACGGCCTCCTTACCCGGCGAAGTTTTCCTGCTGGAGCCACGGATCAACGAGATGGAAGTGGTGATTGACGAACATGCGATTCGCCTGCTGAGGCGCGGAAGTTTTTCGGACGACGAAATGCGGCTCATCGTGGCGGCGCTGAAGATCACCAACGATCTGGAACGGATTGGCGACCTGGCAGTGAACCTGGCGCAATGCGTCACTTCATTGAGGGAAATGCCTTCGGCGCAATTGCCGGATGAACTGGAGCCGATGACCGCGGCCGTGCGCAGCATGGTGGGTGGAAGCCTGGGCGCGCTGATCTTCCGGAATGCGGAGATGGCCTCACAGGTGCTGCAGTGCGATGACGTGGTGGACCAGTACCGCGACCGGATCTTTGAGAAACTGTTAGACCGCATGACGCAGCAGGCGGAGCACGTGAGCCCGGGGATGCAATACATCCTGGCGACCCGGCACCTCGAGCGCATCGCGGATCACGCCACGAACATCGCCGAAGACATTATTTTTTGGGTGCGCGGGCTGGATGTGCGCCACGGACGAGGACTGGTGTTGCGTCCGAGCGATTCGAAGAACTCGCAGGAAGAGGGTGCGCAGGTCATGGAGAATTCACAGACCCTTCATTCGGGAGTGAATGCGGTCTGCGATGCTAACAATGTTTGAGCTTCTGCGATAACCCACCCCGGGGATCGCTGCACCCCTGGCAGCGATCCCCACTCCCCCCCTTTCGGGAAACCGACAAACTTGATTCCCGAATGCTGAATATTCAAAAATTAAGGAAACAGGGGTCGGGCATCCTATTGACCGGATTCGGGAGTCCAAGTAGTGTTATTTAGTTGGAATGCTGAAAATGGAACAGAATATTGTCGGCTTGAGACGCGCTCCCCTGAAAAGTTGGCGCTGCATGGTCTGCCTTCTGCTTGCCGTTCTGTTCCTGTACAACCCTTTCGTTGCGATGTCCGCCAGCGTGAGGGGTCTCGCGGTGGCGCACCCCGCCAGCCATCGCAGCACCGTTGGAAGCGCGGAATTAAGGCACTTCACGGCTTCGGACACGCAGGACACTTCCGGGATAGAAACGCAGGCAGTGCCGTCGTTTCACCTGGAGGCTTTGGTTGTTGCGATATCGTTCCTTCCCCGAATCAAACCTGCCTTTACTCCCCAAGTTTATTTCTCCTCGGGTCTATGGTTCCGGCCTCCGCCGGCAGTCTAGCAAGAGGGTTCCCTCAAAAGGCGAGTAGTGACGGCTGTTAAGCAGCCGCGGTAGTCGAATATCTAGAACTTAAGGAATTCTGCAAGTGTACCGCGCCGGAATTCGATGGGAATGTTCGGGCGGCATCTTGCCAGGGAAACGACAATGCCACGCACAAAACAGATTGCGATTGGAATAACCATCCTGCTCGCGGGAGCGATGGTGTGGAGATGGATGAGCCGAACGAGGGCGCGGGCGGATGATCCCAATCATCCCGTGGCGGATCGCGTAAGTCCCACTGCGGCAGTGGTGCGCGCCGAACGTGGGAACCTGAGCAGCACGCTCAGCATCGCGGGAGAATTCAAACCGTTCCAGGTCGTGGATGTGCACGCGAAGGTGGCCGGATACATCCGCACGATCTATGTGGACGTGGGAGATCACGTCAAGGAAGGACAGGTGCTTGCGGTGCTCGAGGTTCCGGAGTTAACGGCGCAACTGGCAGGCGCCGACGCGGCCGTGCGCCGCTCGCAGGAGGAGATCCGGAGGGCCAGGGCGGAAGTGCAGCGTGCCGAATCGGCGGAGACGGCGGCCCACTCCGCTTACGTAAGGCTCAAGCAAGCAGCGGACGCGCGTGCCGGCCTGGTCGCGCAGCAAGAGGTGGACGACGCACAGGCGCGGGACCTGGAATCGCAGGCGCAAGTGGCCACGTCGCAAGCCAATCTCTCCGCGGCACAGCAGCAACTTGCCGTGGCTCAGGCCACGTTGAAGCAGGATACGGCGCTTTCGGACTACTCGAGGATCAGCGCGCCGTTTAACGGAGTGATTACGGTACGGTACGCAGATACCGGGGCGTTGATCGCCGCGGGAACGAGCTCCAGCACGCAATCCATGCCGGTAGTGCGGCTTGCCCAGACTTCCAAACTGCGGCTGGTCCTGCCGGTGCCCGAATCGGTGGCCGCGCAGATTCATCTGGGCGATCCAGTGAGTGCCAGGGTTCAGGCCCTGAATAAGACTTTTGAAGGAAAGGTTTCGCGCTTTGCGGACTCGCTGGACCTGCAAACCCGGACCATGGAGACGGAGATTGATTTCGAGAACCATAGGGGAGAGCTGATTCCGGGAATGTACGCGGAAACGGAACTTGGCTTGGCGGGAAGGAAAAACGTGTTGACGATTCCCCTGCAGAGCGTGGAGCGCAACGGGAACGATGCGACTGTGTTATCCGTGAATCCGGAGAATGTGATCGAGGAACGCCATGTGAAGCTGGGCATCGAGAACAACACGATGGTGGAGGTGCTGTCGGGCCTGTCGGACGGCGACCAGATCGTCATCGGAAACCGCAGTGAATTCCATAATGGCGAGCGGGTGCGGCCAAAACTGCTCGCCGAGGCGGCGATGAGCTCCGAGGGCACGAACTGATGTCCCGGTTTGCCATCAAATATCCCTTCTTCATCATTGTGCTGTGCCTGATGATCACGATCGTCGGCACCGTGACGCTCGTGCGCATGCCGGTGGATCTGTTTCCTCCGATCAAAATTCCCGTCGTGGTGGTGGCGACATTTTATTCGGGGATGGCACCGGAGCAGATTGAAACGGACATCACCGGTCGTTTTGAAAGATTCTTCACGCTGGCCAGCGGGATTGATCACATCGAATCCCGTTCGTTGCCCGGCGTCAGTCTGATCAAGGTTTATTTCCAGCCGGGCATGAATTCAGACACGGCAGTGAATTCCATCTCAAACCTGGCGATGGCAGACCTGCGGAAACTTCCTCCGGGAACACTGCCCCCGGTCGTGCTGAAATTCGATGCCTCGAGCCTTCCGGTCTGCCTGATCACACTCAAGGGGCAGGGATTGAATGAAACGCGATTGCGCGACCTGGGACAGTACGACGTGCGCGATCAGGTGGCGGATGTCCCCGGAGCGAGCGTTCCGCAGCCGTTCGGCGGACGCTACCGGCAAATCATGGTCTACGTGGACCCCATGAAGTTGGAAGCGCATGAGCTGAGCGTGATGGACGTGGTGCGCACGGTAAACAACAGCAATCTGATTCTGCCAGCCGGCGACGTGAAGATCGGGGACACCGATTACAACCTGTACACGAACAGCCAACTCAACACCACCAAAGACATCAACACCTTGCCGCTGAAGACCGTCAACGGCGCCTCCGTGCTTGTGGAGGACGTGGGGCACGCTCAGGACGCGCATGAGATTCAGACCAATATCGTGCGGGTGGACGGCCAGAAGTCCGTCTATCTCCCGGTGCTGAAACAGGGCGGTGACACAAATACCATCGAGGTGGTGAACGGAATCAAGAAGGCCATCGCGGGGCTGACCGACGTCCCGAAGCAGTTGGTCGCCAAAGTGGTCTTCGATCAATCGGTCTTTGTGAAAAAGGCGATTGACAATCTCTTGCACGAGGGCGGCATCGGCCTGGTGCTGACGGCTCTGATGATTTTGCTTTTTCTGGGTAGCATCAGGGGAACATTTGCGGTGTTGCTGTCTATCCCGCTCTCGGCGCTTGCGGCATTTCTCGCAATCGGAGCAGGCGGCGGCACGGTGAACAGCATGGTTCTCGGCGGCCTGGCGCTCGCGTTCTCGCGTCTGATTGACAACTCGGTGATCGTGCTGGAGAACATCTTTCGCCACCTGGAAATGGGGGAGGAGCCGGTGGCGGCCGCGGAAAAGGGCGGGAAGGAAGTTGCTCTTGCCGTGCTCGCCGCAACGCTCACGACGGCGATTGTCTTTTTCCCAGTCGTATTTCTGTACGGTGTCAGCCGATTTCTCTTCGTAGCACTCGCCGTGGCAGTTGTACTCTCCCTCCTGGCGTCCTACTTCGTGGCCATGACCGTGGTGCCGCTGTACTGCGCAAAACTGGTGCACAAGCACGAAGCGGATGAGGAACATCACGGCGACGAAGGCTCGTGGTTCGGGCGCATTGTGCGCCGCTTCAACGCCTACTTCGAAATGATGCTTCGCGGTTACGACCGCACGCTGGCGCTCTCGCTGATGAAGCCGGTGACCACGGTCGCCGGGCTGGTGGGCGTTTCTCTTCTTTCCTTTTCCCTTTATCCCTTTCTTGGCCAAGCTTTCTTCCCCCGCACGGATCCCGGCCAGTTCGTCGTCAACCTGAAAGCGCCCACCGGAACGCGCCTGGAGATCACGGACCACTACGTAAGCCAGGTTGAAGACGAGATTCGAAAGATCGTGCCGCCGAGCGATTTGCGCATCATCGTTTCGAATGTGGGAGTGACTCCCGGCTTTTCGTCCATTTACACGAGCAATTCCGGGCAGCACACGGCGTTCGTGCAGGTGGGGCTGAAGGACGGGCACAAGGTGGGCAGCTACGAATACATGAACCGCGTTAGAGCTGCTCTGAGCCGGGACATGCCGGAACTCAGCACTTACTTCCAATCCGGAGGACTGGTCGACGCCGTGCTGAATCTAGGCCTTCCGGCTCCCATTGATGTGCAAGTCAGCGGAATGGACCTGGACAAAACTTACCAGACTGCCACGGAACTCGCGGGGCAGATTCGTGAAGTTCCGGGAGTAAGCGACCTGCTGATCCCTCAGGATATGGATTACCCGGCGCTGCAACTGAACATAGACCGCGAACGTGCCAGCCTGGTCGGTCTGAATCAGAAGGAAGTGGTGGACAACGTCATTACCGCGTTGACCTCGAACGGGATGATCGCCCCGAGCTACTGGGTGGATCCCCGAAGCGGGAATGACTACATGCTGACCGTGCAATACCCAGAGGACGCGATCAAATCGCTCAACGACCTGAAACAGATTCCCTTGCGGGGAACCAACATCACCGATCCGACGCCTCTGGATTCGGTCGTGAACATCAAACCCATCGAATCGCCGACCGAAGTGGATCACTACCAACTGCGCCGCGAATTTGACTTGTATATCTCCACGGCAACGGAAAATCTCGGGGGCGTGACGCCAAAGATCGAAGCGATCGTAAAACGAACGAAACTGCCTGAGGGCGTCCGCGTGGACTTTCGGGGATCGGTGAAGGGTATGGAGGAATCCTTCCGCAGCTTTGGGTTCGGGCTGATCCTTTCGATCGCGCTCGTTTACCTGATTCTGGTTGCACAGTTCGCGTCGTGGTCCGATCCCTTCATCATCCTGCTCGCGGTCCCGCCGGGACTCGCGGGAGTCCTGCTCTTTCTTCTGGTGACGGGAACGACGCTGAACGTGATGTCGCTGATGGGAGTGGTGATGATGGTGGGTATTGTCGTGTCCAACAGCATCTTGATCGTCGAGTTTGCACGCAATCTGCGCCATGAAGGGAAGCCGGTCAAGGAGGCCGTATCGATCGCGTCGCGGCAGAGGTTGCGGCCGATTCTGATGACTTCGCTGGCGACGTTGTTGGGGTTGATTCCGATGGCCATGAAACTGGGGACGGGAGCAGAGGCCTACGCACCGCTCGCTCGCTCCATCATCGGAGGGCTGCTGGTATCCGTGGTGGTGACGGTTTACCTGGTTCCCGCTGCGTATCTGCTGATTCACAGGAAAGAGGGACAGCGTGGCGAGGAGGCGGCAGCTTGACGCGCCTTATCCTTGCGGTCAGCTTTCTTATCGCAGGCTTTATTGGCAATCCCGCGATCGCCGGAGCGCAGGGTCAAACCGCTCCCAGCCCGGCAGTCCACGGCGGCGCTCAGGCCGGACCGCCAGGCGGCACGCTTGTTCGTACTCCGCTGACGCTGAAACAGGCGGAAGCGATCGCACTCAAGAACAATCCGCAAATCACCATTGGGAAACTGCATGCGTTGCAGGCGCAGCAATTCGTGCGGGAAGTCAGGTCGGCCCTTCTCCCCAACGCGTATCTCAGTCTCACAGGGGTCGCGTCCCAGGAGAATAGCCGCATCGCGGCGGGTGGATTGAACAATCCGATCATCTTCCAGCGGGCGGCGGGCGGCGCGACGGTAAGCCAGTTGGTCACGGATTTTGGGCGAACCACAAATCTGCTCTCGAGCTCGCGGTACGAATCCAAAGCCGAGGATGAAAATGCGGTGGCAACCACGGCTGATATCCTTCTCGCGGTGGACCAGGCTTTTTACAATGCTTTGGAGACGAAAGCGCTGCTGAAAGTCTCGCAACAGACCGTGGATGCCCGGCAGGCGCTGGTGGACAAGGTGCAAGCGCTCACGAACGCGAAATTGAAATCCGACCTGGATTTGAGTTTCGCGAAGGTGGAAGTGGCGCGGGCCCAGTTGCTGCAACTGGAATCCAAAGACAACTATGAGACGTCGTTGGCTACCTTGTCCGCAATTCTGGGGTATCCAACGGAGCAAAACTTTCAGCTGATCGAGACTCCTCCGGGAACGGCCCCGCCGGCCCCGGATGTGAACCCGTTGATCCAGCAGGCGCTTCAACAGCGGCCGGAGGTTCTTGCGCTGCAAAACCAGGTTCTGTCGGCGGAAAAATTTTCCAGTGCCGAACACGATCTTTGGCGGCCGACGATCAGTGCTCTCGGGGCCGTCGGCGGAACTCCGGTGCGGGATTCGCACCTTTCGAGCTGGTACGGGGCGGTGGGAGTGAACGTCAACATCCCCGTGTTCAACGGGTTCCTCTACAACGCCAGGTCCAAGAGCGCCGATTTGCAAGCCGAAGTGCAGCGGCAGAAGCTGATGGACATGAAGAATAACATCGCGAGAGATGTCCGGAATGCCTGGCAAGATTCAAATCAGGCTTACAAGAGGCTGACGGTTACCCAGCAGTTGCGCGAAGAAGCAAATCTGGCTATGGACCTGGCGCAAGCGCGCTACAACCTGGGCTTGAGCTCGATCGTGGAGTTTACGCAGGCGGAATTGCAAAAGACTGAAGCGGATATCGAAGATACGGACGCGCGTTACCAGTACGGCTTGACCCGGATCGTTTTGGCTTACACCATCGCAACACCGAGATAGGCATTTCACTGCAATCGAGAGTTCATCGTGGGTTCGTGTGGGCGATCTTCAACCCGCCTGGAGTGTTCACAGAATTGGAATAAAACGAGCAGTTTCACTGATAAATTCATGCTGCGCGGTCCGAAACATTGAATTTAATTCTTCTCCAATTCCGCTAACCTCTGACGGTTTAACAACTTTCGCCACTTGTGGCGGTCTGTTACAGGATATTCACATTTGATTGACGTGTCAGTAAGAACTCGCCGCTACTTTCGGCGCGGGGTAAGTTCGCGCACTTATCGGTAAATTCCGAAACTGCATTAAAAGAGAGAGGCAATGAAAAAAATAGCAGCACTGGCACTATCGCTTTTTCTAACCACGGGAGTGGCTCTTGCGGAAACACCGAAAGACGCCGATCCACCAGCTGCGAAACCCGCGAAGGCTAAGCCGGCGAAGAAGGCACCAGCCCTGGATTCGGCCGCCATTGCCGCGGAACTCGATGAACTCCGCCAGACTCTGCAGTCCCAACAAGAGCAGATCCAGCTCTTGAAGGAAGAGCTGGCGAAGCGGGACCAGCAAATCAACGATGCTCGCGAGACCGCCGCCGCGGCGAATGCCCACGCGGCCGAGGCCAGCGCCAAGGCGAGCGAAGCGATTACTTCTTCCGCCAAAGCGGAAACCTCGACGACCGCGTTGAACACCACCGTAGCCGACCTGAAGTCCAGCAATGACGCCTTGAAGAGCGAAGTTGCGTCGGAGGGTGGCCAGGGGGGATCCGAGGAAGGTCCGGCGTCTATCAAGATCAAAGGGATCACCATCACGCCGGGCGGATTCCTGGCGGCAGAAACTGTGTACCGTACGCGGGCGACCAGTTCGGACATCAACACTCCCTTCACGGGCATTCCTTTTCCAGGCAATGGCCTGAGCAAGACCTCCGAGTTCAACGCGACCGGTCGGCAGTCACGATTGAGCTTCCTCTTCCAGGGGAAAGCCGCCGACGTGAGTTTGACCGGCTATTATGAGTTGGATTGGTTGGGTGCTTGCGCCACGTCCAACAACCGCCAGAGCAACAGCTACTGCATGCGCCAACGCCAAATTTGGGGCCAGGCGGCTCTTCCCAGCGGCTGGACCTTTACCGGCGGCCAGATGTGGAGCTTGGTCACGGAAACCAAGAAGGGTTTGGACAACCGGACAGAGAACCTGCCCATGACCATTGACCCGCAGTATAACGTGGGCTTCAGCTGGGAACGTCAATATGGCTTCCGCGTCACCAAGAACTTCGATAACAAGTTCTGGCTCGGGGCATCGATTGAAGCGCCGCAAAATACGGTGACCAGCCACAATCTTCCAACCTCAATTTTTGCACTGGCGCCGGGCAATGGCGGTGGCTTGTACAACGGAACGGACAGCACAGGTTATTCCGTCAATTCGTGGCCGGACTTCATCGTAAAGGCCGCCTTTGAACCGGGATGGGGGCACTACGAGATATTCGGCATCCTCAACACGTTCCGCGCGCGGATTTATCCGTGCTCACTGGCGGCTGGATCGCTGACGCCTCCCGCGGATTGCGCCGGCGCGCCAGCAAGCACAGATGCCTTCAACGACAGCCGGACCGGCGGTGGCCTCGGCATTAACCTGCGTATGCCTCTTGTTGCCAAGAAGGTTGATTTTGGCTTGCATCTCCTCGGCGGTGATGGCATCGGGCGGTATAGCTCGGCTCAGCTCAAAGACGTCAGCACGCGTCCCGATGGCACATTGTCTCCCATTCGCGGAGGCTCAGTCCTCGGCACGTTGGAATTGCATCCCAGCAAGAAGTTCGATCTGTACTTCAACTACGGTGCGGAATATGCATGGCGCACTGCGTACACTTACACCAATCTGGCCGGTGCAACGGTGGCCGTCGGATATGGCTCTCCTCTATTTAACGAGTCCGGTTGCGAAGCGCCTGAAGCCGCTCCTACGCCGGGCACCGTCAATGCGCCGGCTTCTGCTGCCGGTTGCACGGGCGACCTCCGCAACGTCCAGGAGTACACAGTGGGCTTCTGGCACCACGTTTATCAAAGCAGCTCGAAGGGCGAGGTTCGCTGGGGCATGCAGTACTCCTACATCTCCAACACGACCTGGTCAGGGAACAACAACACCCCAACGGCTCCTGGCGTGAACGGCAAGTCCAACGACAATATGGTCTTCACCTCATTCCGCTACTACATCCCTTAATTGGGGCGTACGGCGCAGCAGTCAGTTTTACAGGAAGAGGGCGGCCCGAGACAGAGCCGCCCTTTTTCTTTTATCGAGCATGATTCATCTTGCTGTGCGGCTGCGTTTGGCAAGTTCATCCTGCAACCCGCTGGATTCTGGATAGTTACGAGATTCAACGAACTCTGAACGGATTGTAACAATTCTGTAACGAGCTTTTCAGAGACTCCCTTAACGGGTACCAACCAAACAATCCATCCTCTGGAGAAAACGATGAAAAGATTTGCATTGATCGCTTTGGGCGCTTTGGCGCTCGCAGCCGTGCTCACCCCAGGACTATCCACGGCCGCCGACAGCATAACCGGTGCCGGCAGCAGCTGGGTCTATCCGTTAGTGGCCAAGTGGGCCGCGGCGTACAAGACCAATACGGGCATCGAAGTTAACTATCAGTCTATAGGCTCTGGCGGAGGAATAGCCCAAATCAAAGCAGGCACGGTAGCCTTCGGCGCGAGTGATATGCCGCTCAAGCCCGAAGATTTGAAGGCTGCGGGGCTGATCCAGTTCCCAACCGCAGTGGCGGGCGCAGCGATGGGTTACAATCTCCCCGGCGTGGAATCGGGGCAACTCATTCTTAGTGGTCCAGTCGTCGCCGATATCTACATGGGAAAGATTAAGAAGTGGAACGACCCAGCCATCACCAAACTCAACCCCGGCCTGAAGCTGCCGGACATGGACATCACCGTCGTGCACCGCTCGGATGGTTCCGGAACGACGTTCACTTTCACGGACTACTTGTCGAAGGTTAGCCCGGAGTGGAAGGAGAAAATAGGCGAAAACACCTCGGTCTCCTGGCCAGTCGGTGTGGGCGGCAAGGGCAGCGAAGGCGTGACCTCCTACGTGCAGCGCATTCCCGGTTCCATTGGTTACGTCGAATACGCGTACCTGGTGGAGACTCACCAGCCTTATGCGCGGATGATTAACCGAGACGGCAAGGTCGTGAGCCCAACCCTACAGGGTTTCCAGGACGCTTCGGGGCACGTAGACTGGAAAAACGCGCAAGACTTTTACGTGATCCTCACCGACCAACCAGGAGCTGAGACTTGGCCGATTTCCGGTTGCACCTGGCAAATCCTGCGCAAGAATGCGCCCAAAGAAACCAATATGGAAGTGATGAAGTTCTTCGATTGGGGATTCGAGCACGGACAAGACATGGCCAAGCAGATCATTTATGGTCCGCTTCCGCCGAGTACGGTCGAAGCCATCAAGACTTATTGGAAAAACGAACTCGGCTACGGCCTCTGAGTCGGACGCCGGCAGCGATTACGTGACACTTCGCCATAGGGGAATCGTATGAATGGCTCGGATGCTGCGGTACGGACCGAGATGGGGCCCGTATCCGAGGAACCCAAATCCCTCGGCAGGACGTGGCGCCTGTCGGGGGACTTTTTCTTCCACAAGGCGGCGGTGCTTGGAGCGTTCATAGCCGCAGCGGCGCTCTTCGCCACTGTCATCGCCATCGCTTACGACAGCCGGTTATCGATCCAAACATTTGGCATTTGGAAATTTCTTAAATCGAGCGATTGGGATCCCGTCACCCAAACTTTCGGATCCTTCCCGTTCATCGTCGGCACGCTGGTTAGCTCCACCATCGCAATGGTCCTAGGGGTGCCGATCAGCTTTGGGATTGCCGTATTCATTGCCGAGATTGCTCCTGCTTGGATCAAAAGGCCGGTCGCCGGGGCAATCGAACTGCTGGCGGCCATTCCCAGCATTGTTTACGGCTTGTGGGGACTCCTGGTGTTCGCACCGGTTTTCGCAAAAGCGGAACCGTGGATCAATAACAACATCGGGGCGATTCCCGGGATCGGATTATTGTTTCAGGGCCCGCCGATGGGGATCGGTATGCTCACGGCCGGGATCGTGCTAGCAATCATGGTTCTTCCCTACATCTCTTCGATTATGCGGGATGTCTTCATGGTGGTTCCCTCCTCATTACGCGAGTCTGCTTACGCCATGGGAGCTACAACATGGGAAGTGGCTTGGGATATTATCTTGCCCTACACCCGTTCGGCGGTCATCGGCGGCATTTTTTTGGGATTGGGGCGGGCGCTCGGTGAAACGATGGCCGTGACCTTCGTGATTGGCAACAGCAACGTGCTTTCCACGAGCCTGTTGATGCCGGGAGCAAGCATTCCCTCGGTGCTCGCGAATGAATTTACGGAGGCGACCACGCCGCTTTACGTATCTTCCTTAATTTATCTTGGTTTGATCCTCATCGCCGTCACTCTCGTCGTGCGGTTTCTGGCGGTACTGCTGATTCGCCGCCTCGGCCGCAAGGAAGGAGCAAAGACGTGACGAGCCTGGTGGCGAGACGCCGCATTGTGGACGTGGCGAGCAAGATCTTGATGGGTGCCGCGACGGCCATCGGTGTGTTCTTCCTGTTTTGGATCATCTGGACGACGGCGGTCAATGGCATTTCTGGGATGCATTGGGATCTGTTCACCAAGGACACGCCACCGCCCGGCATCAATGGCTATGGCCTGCGCAACGCCTTCGTTGGGAGTCTGATCCTTTTGTCGTTGTCGATGCTGATTGGTGTGCCGATTGGGGTGATGGGAGGCACGTGGCTGGCGGAATATGGATTTCACAGCCGATTCGCCAACATAGTGCGGTTCCTCAACGACATCATGCTCAGCGCGCCGTCGATTGAAATCGGCCTCTTTGCCTACGCCATCGTGGTCGCCCCTATGGGGCATTTCTCGGCGTTCGCTGGCAGTGTAGCTCTGTCGGTCTTGATGATCCCGATCATTGTGCGGACCACCGACGAGATGTTAAGTCTGGTGGGAGGCGACATGCGGGAGGCCGCAATCGCCTTGGGAGCGCCGAAATGGGTGGTAATTACCAAAGTGACGTGGAAAGCGGCCCGCCCAGGAATCCTGACGGGGATACTGATCGGTCTGGCGCGCATCACGGGCGAGACTGCCCCACTGCTGTTCACTGCGCTGAACAACCAGTTCTTCTCAGCGGATTTGTTTCATCCTATGGCCAATATTCCGGTGGTGATCTTCCAATTTGCACTGAGCCCCTACGCCAACTGGCAACAGATGGCGTGGGCAGCGGCCTTCATCACAGTGATGTTCGTCCTGGTACTCAGCTTAGTCGCACGCTGGTTCCTTGGCAGGGTCCAGGTGCCCAAATGACTTCTGACCGACCGGAGGGACTCCCTATGGTGTCCGTACCCATTTCCTTCAAGACTAGTGAAACTGCCAAAAAGAGCGGTGCGGTCCAACAGCCTGTGAAAATGGCCGCCAAGAACGTGAATTTCTACTACGGCAAATTCCATGCCATCAAAAACGTGAGCGTCGATATCCGCCAGAATTGCGTCACGGCGTTCATCGGGCCGTCGGGATGCGGCAAGTCCACGTTCTTGCGCATTTTCAACCGCATGTACGATCTTTATCCTCACCAGCGTGCCGAGGGCGAAATCCTGCTCGACGGTGAGAACATTTTGGATTCCAAGAGGATCGCCAATTTACGGGCCAGGGTCGGTATGGTGTTCCAAAAGCCCACGCCATTTCCGATGTCGATCTATGAAAACATCTCGTTTGGCGTCCGGCTCTATGAAAATTTGTCAAAGTCGAAAATGGATGACCGCGTGCAAATCGCCCTGACCAGAGCGGGGCTTTGGGACGAAGTGAAGAGCAAGCTTGGTCAATCCGGAATTGGACTTTCGGGCGGGCAGCAGCAGAGATTGTGCATTGCACGGGGGCTGGCGGTCCAGCCGGAAGTCCTTCTGCTGGATGAGCCCTGTTCGGCGCTGGATCCCATCAGCACCGCGAAGATCGAAGAGCTGCTGGTACAATTGAAAGAGCAGTGCACGATCGTGATTGTCACACACAATATGCAGCAGGCCGCGCGCGCCAGCGACTACACTGCGTTCATGATGGAAGGGTCGCTCGTCGAGTACAACGAGACCTCGGCCCTTTTTACCACTCCCAAGGATTCACGCACCGAGGCTTATATTACCGGCCGGTTCGGGTAACGGGTACTCGTCCGCAGACGCACTTGCTGTTCTTTGGCGCTCGTGTGCGGCCCGCGGAGCGCGGATTTGTTGAATAATGCGAAGGGAAGGAAATGAGAGCTCATGGAACGCCACTTCGAGCACGATATTGAACAGTTGAAAGAGCGCCTGCTCTGGATGGGGAGCCTTGCGGAACGGGCCGTGAATCAATCGGTGCACGCTGTGCTGGATTCGGATGAGCAGCTTGCCAAGAAGGTTCTGGACGAGGAAGACGCCATCAATGAGCTGCAACTCGAAATTGACAATCGCGTCGTACAACTCCTGGCGCTGAATCAGCTGATGGCGACCGACCTCAGGCTCGTCCTGGCAATATCGCGGATCAACAACGACCTGGAACGCATCGGCGATCAGGGCGTAAACATCGCCCAGGGTGCACTCCGCATTCTCCGGCATCCGCGCGTGAAGCCCTACGTGGACCTTCCGCGCATGAGCGAAGTCGCCGAAGGCATGGTCCGCGATGCGCTCGATGCTGTCGTGCGCCGGGACGTCGAGCTGGCACACAAGGTGCTCGCCTGCGACGACCAGGTGGATCACTACCGCGACCAGATTTTCCGCGAGTTGCTCACCTACATGATGGGAGACTCGAGCGTGGTCTTTCCGGCCTTTGAGTTGATTCTCGTCGCCAAGAATCTCGAGCGTATCGGCGACCACGCCACGAATATCGCCGAGGACGTGATCTACATCGTCCAGGGAGAAGACGTCCGGCACCCTACTGTTGACCGCCGCTAGCCGGCTGCTTTTGCTCCGGAAAATACCAAAGTAGCCCTGCCGCAAGGAGCGCGGCGAGGCTTGCATAGCCTCCCACAATGCGGTCGGGCGTCCTCGCGAATCGAATTTCCACATGCGATGTTCCAGGCTCGAGCGCCAAGTACATCGCCCTGGTGGTTCCCTCGTGGATTGCCTCGACGCGTTTACCGTTCAAGGTGACGCGCCACGCGGGATAATCCAGAAGGCGAATGGCGAGCCGCACGGGCTGGCGCGCGTCTACGGTGATCCGGCGATCCTCCGCGGTCCAGCGTTCCACGTGAAACTTGGCGTCAGGCTGCGAATTAGCCGCCGGGTTGGCCGGCAGAAGTTTGGCCTGGGGCTGATTCTGGGGAAGGTCCAAGTGATCGTCGCCGCGTGGATCGTATTCGTCCGTGCCTTCAAACCCCTGTCCCTGCGTGATCGCGTCCTGAACGGAGGGAAAATCGCCCTCATCCCACCATCCGGTTGTGCCCAGGTAGGTTCCAGCTCCTCCCAGCAAAAGAAAAATGATGCAGGCCCAAATCCACAAACGGCGCCGCCGCACCAGGGCAACTGCGCAGAAAACGGAAAAGGCCAGGGCGAGGATGGACATCCACCGCCATGGGAATTGCACAAAGCGCAATTCCGGCAAAGCCTTCCACAAAGGGAGAGTGAAAGGGCACATCAAGAGCGCGGAGAGCGCCGCGAGTGCTAGAAGAGCTTGCCAGGCCGCCGGGGCCGCTCTCCGGGTGAGGTCCCCGGACGCGGAGCGCAGCCGGTGCCAGCCGACGAGAATCGCGCAGAAGATCATAAACATGAGCAGCAGCGCAACCGAGGAGGCGAGAAAGTTGAATGCGTTGTGGTCCGGATCGTTGATGTTGGTGAAGAGAAAATTATCCGCAGGGGCCAGCCCACTCGACAAAGCCTGCCCGATGTTCACCCAGCGCTCCTCGAAAGCAGCGGGAATCAGGTAGAACGCGCACAATCCAAGGCCCAGCGCGAGGCCGCCCGCTCCCCGGGCCAGCGGCAGCCACGATCTTTGATTGTAGGCTGCCCACGCGAAAACAAAGGTTACGGCGTATGTGGCGATAACGCCGGCTGGCGCATTGGCCAGCCACACTCCCGCAAGGGCGAGGGCGAAGAAAACGATGTTTCTTCGCGTGGACTGGTTCGTTCCGGTCTGCCATCCGCAAAGATTCAGGCACGCAAGCAAGAGCAGCGGATAGAACGCGGTCGCCAGAAGCTCGGCATAATCGCTGCGAAGATAAATGATGAGCAAAGCGTTGAGATTCGCGGTGTAGAACGAAGCGCCCAGAAGCGCGGGGCGGTGCGGAGCGAACCGCCTCACCAGCGCGTAGGCTGAAACTCCGGAGAAGCTCTGCACGAGAAAAATGGAAATGGACGCCACGGCCGTCCACGGAAAGAGCAAGCCCAGTGCGGCTCCGATCAGTCTCGATAGTGGCGGATAAAAGATGAACCGCGGCTCGCCGTAGCCGTAGTTCGCCCACTCTGTCCATCGTGGGAAGAGAATTCCCTCTTTCCACTGGTACGCGACATCCATCCACGACGAAGCGTGAAATTCAATGTCATGGCCCGACGCATTTCCAAAAAAGAAGAAAGGCGAAACAATCGCGGCGGACACCGCCATCGATACGAGCGCTGCCGCAAGCCATGGCGAACGCAAAAGCCGGCGCGCAAAAGGCTGAAACGATTCCGTCATCGCAATGTCACAGAATTGTAACCGCCAGAAAACACAATTGGGGACTTGAATTCCGCGCTGTTCCACTCATATAGGACTGGGCCATAATACACGCGGCCATGGCGACTATTGATACCGTTACCGCGGTTGAACCGATCATCGAAGCACGCGGCCTGGAGAAATTTTATCAGCAGGCGGATGGCTCGCGCGTCCAGGTGATCTCGCCCACGAACCTGGCCGTGTTTCCGGGACAGATCATCGCCCTGTTGGGCCCTTCCGGTTGCGGGAAATCCACATTGCTTCGGATGTTGACCGGTCTTTCGCCATCCTCCGCCGGCGGCGTCTACTGGCACGGCCAGCCGGTCCACGGCGAAACTCCAAACGTTGCCATTGTCTTTCAGAGCTTCGCGCTCTTCCCATGGCTCACGGTGCTGGAAAACGTGGAGGCTCCTCTCGAAGCCCGCGGCATGCAGCCGATCGAACGGCACAAACGCGCGCTTAAGATCATTGATGCTGTCGGACTGGACGGTTTCGAGTCCGCCTATCCAAAGGAACTTTCGGGCGGCATGAAGCAGCGCGTCGGCGTGGCGCGCGCGCTGGTGGTCGAGCCCGAAGTGCTGTTCATGGATGAACCTTTCTCGGCGCTCGACGTCCTTACGGCGGAGACCTTGCGCGGAGAAATCCTGGAATTGTGGCTGGAGAAGAAAATTCCCACGCGCGCGATTTTCATCGTGACCCACAACATTGAGGAAGCGGTGGAGCTGGCGGACCGCATCATCGTCCTGGGCAAGAATCCTGCGCGCATACGGGCGGATTTTCGCGTGGAAATGACTTATCCAAGGACCCACAAGCTTCCGGCTTTTGTCGAACTTGTGGATGCGATCTACCGCGTTCTGACGCGGCCTGACGCACAGGATATCACCGCGGTGTCGCCCGCCGGCACGCCGAGCGCGCCCGCGAAGAAGGTCATCATGCTGCCGCATACGCGGCCCGGAGGACTGGCCGGATTGCTTGAGATACTTGCCGATCAGGGCGGGCGCATGGACCTGCACAAGCTCGCCGATGAGCTCGGACTCGAAGTGGACAACCTGCTTCCCACGGTGGATACCGCCCTGTTGTTCGGCTTTATGAAGCTGGAAGAAGGTGACGCGACGATTACCGACGACGGGCGCGCCTTTGCGCAGGCGGACATTCAGGAACGCAAGGCCATCTTCCGCAAGGCCGCCCTGGCCAACGTGCCGCTGCTGCGCCAGATGGAGCAGGCCCTTCGTGCAAAGTCCGACCGCACCATTTCCGCGGAATTCTTTCGCGACCTTCTGGACGAGCACTTCAGCGAAGATGAAGCACGCCGGCAGCTCGAGACGGCCATCCAGTGGGGACGCTACGCTGAAATTTTCGATTACGATGCCGCTACCGACAAGCTGACTCTCGCGGAAACGTGATTCGCCCGTGCCCTCCGCGACTCTCGCCGTCCAGAATACCGAGCCGATCCCTCCCGCCGCCCGTCGTCCCGCGGGTTCCCGCTGGGGCCTCGCCTATTTCATTGACGTCTTGATCTTTCTTTTCGTTTTCGCGGCGATCTACGGAGTCTACGCGATTGGACGGACGTGGCTGGGGCCGGTTTCTCCTTCGGCGGAGATTTCACAGAGTCCGCGCATGTTGCCGCTGTACGCGCTGTATTCGGTGGTGCGGATCGCCGTGGCTTATGCTTTGAGCCTGGTCTTCGCGCTGGGATACGGATATCTCGCGGCGAGTTCGCGGCGCGCGGAGATGCTGCTCGTTCCGCTTCTGGATATCTTGCAGTCCATTCCGGTCTTAAGTTTCCTCCCTGGCGTGATGCTCGCGATGGTGGCGCTTTTTCCTCGCCATGAAATCGGCGTGGAGCTCGGCTCCATCCTGCTCATCTTCACGGGTCAGGTCTGGAACATCGCCTTCAGTTTTTATTCTTCTCTGAAGACCCAGCCGCGCGAATTGCGCGAAGCGGCCACAATCTTCCGCTTCGGCAAATGGCAGCGGTTCGTCGAGCTTGACCTCCCGTTTTCCACCATTGGGCTGGTATGGAATTCCATGATGTCCGTGGCCGGCGGCTGGTTCTTCCTCATGGCCTGCGAGATGTTTGTCCTGGGCGACCGCGACTTTCGCCTTCCTGGCCTCGGCTCCTATCTCCAGACGGCGGCTAGCGACGGAAACACGCGAGCCATTTTGTGGGGCATCGCGACGATGATCGCTGTGATTGTCCTTCTCGATCAGCTCGTCTGGCGGCCCGTCATCATTTGGGCGGATAAATTCAAATTTGAACAGGTGGAAACGGCACGTGCGGCCACTTTCTCCATCGTGAGTGTCCTCGGTCGCGCTTCGCTGGTGATCCGCGCGTACCGTTTTGTTCTGCAGCCTGTGGTGAACTGGCTCACGCTCACCTTCGCGATGGGGGCCCGGGCCGCCGGATCTCTTCCCAAGCCCGTGAAGACCCAGTCCCGCCGATGGCTGGGCTATCTCCTCGCGGGGCTTGCATGCATTGGCGCGGGTTTCGCCATTTATCGCGGCATCGGCGAGCTTTCCGCTCTGCGCCGTGAGGACTACTGGCTCCTCGTCCGCGACGCGGTCTATACCTTTCTTCGCGTGAATGGAGCCCTGCTCGTCGGCGCGCTCTGGACGATTCCGGCGGGAGTGGCCATCGGTTCGAATCCTCGCCTGGCGCGAATCGCTCAGCCGTTCGTACAGGTCGTTGCTTCGGTTCCCGCCACCGCGCTGTTTCCGGTGATCCTTCTTTTCTTCATTCACTTGCGAGGCGGCATGGAGATCGCCGCCATGGCTCTCATGCTGCTCGGCACGCAGTGGTACATCCTGTTCAACGTCGTTGCGGGCGCGATGGCCATTCCTACGGACTTGAAGGAGGCCGCCGAGGTTTACCGCTTCCCTCGTTGGGACCGCTGGCGCCGCTTGATTCTTCCGGGAATTTTCCCCTACCTGGTCACCGGTCTTCTCACCGCTTCGGGAGGAGCCTGGAATGCCAGCATTGTTGCGGAGTACTTCAAGTTTCAGGGAAAAATTCTCTCCACGGAAGGGTTGGGCAGCGCCATCAGCCGCGCTACGGACGCGGGGCGCTTTGATCTGCTGCTGGCCGCGACGTTGATCATGGCCACGGTCGTGGTTTTGATTAACAGGCTGCTGTGGAGGCGCCTCTACCGCCTGGCGGCTTCGCGTTTCAATCTGCAGACTTAGCGAAGGCCAAACCGTTTACCGTGTCAGTTCGCGCGACAAATAGATCAGCTGTCCGACGTGATGGTAGGCGTGCCCCGCGCATCGCAAGAAAATGCCAAACCGTTCGCCAGCTTCAGGCTCGCGCTCTCCCGCGTATGGCTTCAGCCAATCCGCATCGCTTTGCTTGTGGATAGTCCCGACAACCATCTCAATCGCACGGTCAAATGCGCCCAGCACTTCCTCTTTTGATTTTTTCTCCGTCTCGGTGAATTCGCGCTCCCGGTCCCGAACATATCCCGTCTCCGCCACGCGCGCGCCGATGTAATAGCTCAGGTTCCCGGTCATGTGCAGTAGCAAATGCCCCGCGCTGTTGCCGTAAGGATAAGGCCGCCTCCAGATCTCTTCCGTTGAGAGCGGGTCCACCCATTTGTGCACCTGCTCGCGCACCATTTCGTAATACGCCGCAAGATCGCTGGCGATCGTTCCCGATAAGGTGGTCATAAGAGAAGCCTCTGTGTTGGTTTTGCGGTCCAAGTCACTTACGAAAGATCAGATAGACTCCGAACACCATCAGCGCGCCTCCTGCGAATCCCACGAGAAATGCGGGGCGGCTGTGCAGACGGGTCAACGATGTCGCCGCTGCCAGCAAAGCAAGAAGCAGAACGATGGCTCCGGCGCTGCGCGATTTCTGGATTTTCGGCATGCGCCCCTCCCGCAGGTCTGGCGTTCAAGACGCACACGATAGCGCCCCGCCGCCCAATGTCAAGAATCTCAGGCCGTGGCCCCGTGCGAATTGCCCCCCGCGCGCTGCTGTGCTAGCATCCGCCAAGTCAGGAGAACGGACCAGGGTATTTCGTTCGACCTTCGCCCCTGCTTCGCCGGGACCCAGGTAGCTGATCGCTCTGCGGTTGCAAAAAGAGGCCACGTTCTCCTCCCTCAGTCAGAAACTCGCCCAGGCGCAGGCCCGCGTCTGACAGGCGTGGAATTTGCCGCGGCCGAATGTTTTTTCTGCGGCACTTTCACGCCATTGCACGACGCACCTCCGCCGCTCGGTCCCCACAGGACCCGCGAGACTCATGGAGGATTCTATGAAAGTCTATTCCACAAAGGACATCCGAAACGTTGGCATTGTAGGCCACGGCGGCACCGGAAAGACGCAACTGGTGTCGTCGTTGCTCCACACCGCGGGCATGACGCCTCGGTGGGGTAAAGTTGCGGATGGCACTGCCGTCACCGACTGGGACGACGAAGAGATCGCCCGCAAAATCTCCATTCAAACCGGCCTCGCTTACACCGAGTGGCCCTGCACCCTCTGCTCCGGCAGCAACGTCAAGATCAATCTTCTCGATCTCCCCGGTTACGGCACCTTCATCAACGAAACCAAAGGCTCCCTCATCGCCGCCGATGCCGCTCTCATCGCTGTGGACGCCCACGTCGGCGCTCAGGTCACCACCGAAAAAGTCTGGGATTTTTGCATGGAGTACGACATTCCCCGCGCCTTCGTCCTCACCTGGATGGACCGCGAACTCTCCAGTTTCGAGCGCTCCATGGAATCTCTCGAGCAAACCTTCGGCCGCACCGTTGTAGCCCTTCAACTTCCCATCGGATCTGAAAAAGATTTTCGCGGAGTCATTGATCTCGTCGCCATGAGAGCTCATCTCTACAAACCTGACGGCGACGGCAAGCCCTCCATCGAAGATATTCCCGCCGACATGCAGGAAGCCGCCACTGCCGCGCACGAAAAGCTCGTCGAAATGGTCGCCGAGGGCGACGACGAACTGATGGAAGAATTTTTCCACGAAGGCACCATCCCCATCGACGACTTGATTCCCGGAGTTCGCCAAGCCATCGTCCACGAAAAAATCGTTCCCGTCCTCATGGTCTCTTCTACGCGCAATATCGGCACCGGCAGCCTTCTCACCTTCCTCGCCGACGCTTTTCCCCATCCCGATGAGCACGCCCAAGTCGGCTTCACCGAGCCCGGCGGCAAAGGCGATCGCGTCGAACGCAAATACGACGATGCGCAGCCACTCTCCGTTTTCGTTTTCAAAACGCTCGCCGATCCCTTCGCCGGGCGCATCAGTTATTTCAAAGTGAAGAGCGGCGTGCTCAAGAACGACGCCACCCTCGCAGATTTCAATCGCGGCACTTTGGAACGCTTTCAGCACACTCAGGTCGTGCAAGGAAAACAGCTCATCGAAGTCGGCGAACTCCATGCCGGCGACATCGGCGCCATCGCCAAGCTCAAAGACGTCTACACCGGCGACACCCTCGGCGACAAATCCGCCCCCGTCTTCTATCAGCCCGCGCACATTCCGGAGCCCGCCATCACTTTTGCCGTTGAGCCCAAAACCCGCGCCGACGAGGACAAAATCGGCGTCGCCATTCACAAAATTCTGGAAGAAGACCAGGCGCTCCGCTTCTCGCGCGATCCGCAGACCAAGGAATTTCTGCTCGCAGGTTCCGGCCAGCAGCACATCGAAGTCGTCGTCGCCAAGCTCCACAAGCGTTATCACGTGGATCTCACCCTCAAGCCGCCCAAGGTTCCCTATCTCGAAACCATTCGCGGCAAAGCCGACGCCGAAGGCAAGCACAAAAAACAAACCGGTGGCCACGGCCAGTTCGGCGTCTGCCGCATCAAGATGGAGCCCGTCGAGCGCGGCAAGGGCATCGAGTTCGTGGACGATGTCTTCGGCGGCGCTATTCCGAAAAACTGGATTCCCTCCGTTGAAAAAGGCATTCGCGATTCCGCCGCGCGCGGCTATCTCGCGGGTTTTCCCGTCACCGATTTCCGCGCCATCCTGTACGACGGCAAGTATCACGACGTGGATTCTTCGGACATGGCCTTCAAGATCGCCGGCTCGCTGGCCTTTAAGGAAGCCATGAGGCAGGCGCGCCCCGCTTTGCTCGAGCCAATCATGAACGTGGAAGTCTACGGCCCCGATCAATATTCCGGCGATCTGATGGGAGACTTGAGTTCGCGGCGGGGCCGAATCGCGGGCAGCGAAGTGCGTGGCCACAACGTCATTATCAAAGCGCAAGTCCCGATGGCGGAAATGCTGAGTTACGCCACGGACCTTACCTCAATGACCCAGGCGCGCGCGAGCTATTCTATGGAATATTCGCACTACGACTACGTTCCCAACGAGCTCGCGGAAAAAGTGATCGCCGCCCACAAGGCGGCCCACGGCGAACAACTGGTCGAAGAAGAAGCCTGATCGCATTTGCTGCGCCCGTCAGAAAACTTCGTCCGCTTCTCCGGCGTCTGCGATCATGGCAACTTCGGTAAAAGCATCCCTGTTCGGTTTTTGTACGCAATGTATTTCTCGCCGAATTCGGACATCATGTACCGCTCCTCTTTGCGCGCCTTGAAATAGAACGCGACCATCGTGATGACGAGCGCGATCAGCCCGCGCACCTCTCCCAGTGCCAGCGCCGTTCCCGCCATTGCGACCATCATCCCCGTATAAATCGGATGCCGGATGCCACGATAAGGCCCCGTCGAAATCAGTTCGTGGTCTTTCTTAAGCGTGACCGCCGCGCTCCAGTTTTCTCCCAGATGCCATCGCGCCCAGATCGCCAGCCCCACCCCCACTGCCGTGACCGCCACTCCTAATGCGCTGATCCGCGGGTTCGGCCTCATGAATCGTCGCCCTAATTCTGTAAATGTCATCCAGTCGCTGAACAGTAGAACGTACGCGACGATCATCGGAGCCATGTAGAACAAGCGCTCGTGGATGGGCTCCCGGCGCTTCACTGCCTTCAGTTTGCTCGCCGACACAAGCCAGTAGAGGAGAAACACCAACCAGCACATTCCTGCAACGTGAAACCACTCCTGAGTCCCCATTCAATTCCTCCAACTTCTGGCGCAAATCGGCAATCCAGTCCGCCTTTTCACAACCGCGTTCCCTCCGCCGGCATTGTTCTCCCCCGCTTTTTCTACGCAGGAGATTCTTGCTTTGTAACTATACTGCCCCATTTCTTCGGCCCGACGACTCGGCCGCGCAGCGCCAATTTGGTGCTTGCCCCAAGGCAAATTGCCCCCAAAATGGTCTTACCATGAAACGCAAATCCTCTCGCAATCCTTCTCCCGTTCCCGGTCCGCAAACTCAATCCATCCACGCCGGTGAACCTGTCCGCCACGGCGTCAACGCTCCCGTCGGACCGGAAATCTGCCGCACTTCCTCCTTCACCTTTTCTTCCACGGAAGAAATGAAGCGCTGGGCCGAAGGCAAAAGCAAAGCCTACATTTACACTCGCTATGGGAATCCTACTCTTGCCATCGCCGAAAGGAAGATCGCCGCTCTCGAAGGCGCGGAAGCCGCCGTCGTCACCGCTTCCGGCATGGCCGCGATTTCCTGCGCGCTTCTTGGCGCCCTCAAAGCCGGCGATGAAGTTATCTCCACTGCCCAACTTTATGGCGGAAGCTACCGCCTCATGCGCGACATTTTTCCGGACATGGGTATCGGCGTTCATCGCGCTCCCACCAGTCTCGCTGGCATCGAGGGCCTCATCACATCGCGCACGAAAGTTCTTTACGTGGAAACGCCCACAAACCCTACGCTCCGCTTGGTGGACCTGCACAAAGCGATTGCCTTCGCCAAAAAGCACGGCCTCGTCTCCATCATGGACAACACCTTTGCCACTCCCATCCTCCAGAAGCCTCTGACTCTCGGCTTCGACATGGTCGTCCACAGCGCGACGAAATACATGGCGGGTCACTCCGACGTTATCGCCGGCGCCGTTGCCGGCAGCAAGCGCTGGATGGACCGCGTCCACCACATGGTCATCTATCTCGGCGGCTCCATGGATCCCGAAGCGGCCTTTCTTCTCATCCGCGGCATGAAAACCATGGGCATGCGCGTTCTTCGCCAATGCGACAACGCCATGCAAGTGGCGCGCTTTCTTGAAAAACATCCTACAGTCGCCGCCGTTCATTATCCCGGCCTGAAATCCCATCCCGACCACGCGCTGGCCAAACAGCAAATGAAGAATTTCGGCTCCATGCTGGCGTTCGATCTGAAAGGCGGCCTGCCCGCTGCCCGCCGCTTCTGTGATCGCGTCCGACTCTTTCTTTTGGCTGCCAGCCTCGGCGGTGTCGAATCGCTCGTCGTCCTCCCGATTTATTCCTCCCACTACAACATGTCCGCCGCCGAACTCGCCGAATGCGGCGTCAAACCGGGCACTGTCCGCGTTTCCGTCGGCCTCGAGGATCCTGAAGATCTCATCGCCGACCTCAAGCAGGCTCTCTCCTAGGACAAGCCTCTCGGGCACAGACCGCTCCAGGATAAGGGCTTGAAGCAGATTCCTCAGGAGCTGGGGGGGGGCTTCAGCTCCGGAAGCCGCTCATTTTTCGGTTTCGCCCACCTCAAATTCTTGTGTTGCTATCAGACGTTCTCTCGGACGAAAATCGCAGCCCGGATCAATTCGGAATTGGAGCATCGCCAATGAACTATCGCCGGTTCGGCCGCACGAATTGGAATGTCAGCGAAATCGGTTATGGCATGTGGGGAATGGCGGGATGGAGTGGCTCCGAGGACCAGGAATCCCTCGCTTCGCTGCAGCGCGCCGTGGACCTCGGCTGCAATTTCTTTGACACCGCTTGGGCCTATGGCGACGGCCACAGCGAGCAGCTCCTCGGTGCCATCCTCCGTGCCAACCGCGGCAAAAGGCTCTACGTCGCTACCAAAGTGCCCCCAAAAAACCGCCGCTGGCCCGCTCTCTCCGATTTTACATTGGACGATTGTTATCCGCCGGACTATGTCTTCGAGTACCTCGAAATGAGCCTTCAAAACATCGGCGTCGAAACCCTGGACCTGTTTCAGTACCACACCTGGGACGATGGCTGGCTCAATGACAATCGTTCCGTTCAGACGATCGAAAAACTTCGCGACACCGGCAAAGTCCGGGCGGTAGGTTTGAGTTTGAACCGCTGGGAACCCTGGAACGGCATCAAGGCCGTCAAAGCGGGCCTGGTGGACGCCGTCCAGGTCATCTACAACATCTTCGACCAAAATCCCGAAGACGATCTTTTTCCCGCCTGCCGCGCTATGGATGTCGGCGTCATTGCGCGCGTTCCCTTCGACGAAGGCGGCCTCACCGGGGCCCTCACGCTCGATTCCAAGTGGCCTTCGAGCGACTGGCGCAGCGGTTATTTCAATCCGGGAAATCTGAAAGAGACTGTCGAACGCGCCGAGCAATTGAAAACGCTGGTTCCTCCCGGTTCAACGCTGCCTGAAGTGGCACTTCGCTTCATTCTGAATAATCCGAGCGTCCACACCATCATCCCGGGCATGCGCAAAACGCGCAACGTGGAAGCCAACATCGCCGCCAGCGATAAAGGCCCGCTCCAGTTGTCTCTCGTTGCCCAGCTTCGCGATCACCGCTGGGTCCGCAAACCCACTCCCTGGAGCCAGTAAGAAGCGAACTAACTGAGGTCAAACTCGTGCCGCTGCGCCCCTTATTGCGACCTGAGGAGGCCGTTCCCCACGCGGATGGAGTGAGATGCCTTTCCTAGGTTCCGTGGAATCTCCAACTCAGGCGGTCTGCTTCAGTGCGCGCTCCACGAGCGTCAGGCAGCGTTCCGCCTGCTCGCGCAGTAATTCCTCGTGATCGCTGCGCTCCGTGCGCATATTATGCAGCTCGTCCGCAATTGCCAGCGCCGCTAGCACTGCGATCTTCTGCGTGTCCACGGTCGAAGTCGCTCGCGCGATCGCATCCATCTTTTCATCCACGTAGCGCGCGAGCTTCTGCACATACGCCGCCTCCAGGTCCCCCTGGATCGTATATGTCTGGCCGAAAATCTGTACTTTGACCGGTCCGCTCATGCTTCTCTCTCTTCTATTTTCGCCACCTTACCACAAACCGCGCTTGATCTCTCTTCTGTAGAGGCCGGGCTTCAGCCCGGCCTTCTCCATCGCTCGCCGGGACGATGATTTCGATTCACGCATCACCCAGCTCTCAATTGCGCCCCCAGCTTCTTCTCCAGCGCGGACACGATCTGTCCCGAAAAATCCGAAATCTCTGCGTCCGTCAGTGTGGCTTCGCGGCTCTGGAACCTTACTCGCACCATCAGCGAAAATTTGCCCGCCGGCACGTTCTTTCCTCGAAAGAGATCCGCCGCCTCAACGCTCGCCACTTCCGGAATGCCAAGCGAGCGAATCGCCTCCGCAACGCTTTGAAATGCCGTGCCCTCTTTCAAAAACAGCGAAAAATCTCGCTCCACCGCTGGGAATCGTGGCAGCGGCTCGTATCGCCGCGCGTTTTTCACCCCGTAATACATGCAGTAGAACGGCCCGGCATTCAGCTCCGCAAGAAAAACATCCTGGCGGAATTTGTAACGGTCGGCAATGCGCCGCGCCAGTTGTCCCGCCGCCCCGATTTCACCCTCTCCAAGAAGGATCCTTCCCCGCTTTGCCGCGTGCAGCCACTCCGGCCCGCCGTCCTCCCATTTCAATCCGCCGGCCAGCCCGCCGATGGAGTCCAGATCGCCCTTGAGATCGGCAAATACAAATTCCCGTGCGCCATCGTAGAGTCCCTGTGGACGCGCTTCACCGGTCGCGCCGATCGTCAGCACGCGCGTCTCTGATGGCTTGCCGTCCACGAACCGGTAGTGTCTTCCAATCTCAAAGAGCCGCACGCTTCGCTGACCGTGGTTCAAATTCCACTCGATCGCCGCCGCCATCGTCACCGCCCCGGTCGAGCGCAGCACATCGGCTTCTTCCGAGAGCGGATTCGCAAGCCGGGCGGGCGCCGCATTTGCAGGACGAAACATCGCGTCCCGCTCCTCAGGCACATGCGGAATCGTCACGATTTCCCGGTAGCCAAGTCCGATCAGCCGCTCGCGCAAGCGCGCTTCCGCTTCGTGATACGCCAGCCGCGCCGCTCCCTGCCTCGCCGCCGGGAGTCTCGGCGGAAATTTATCCAACCCGTAAATCCGCGCGATCTCTTCGATCAGGTCAATTTCTCTCTCCACGTCCGCTCGCCACGAGGGCTGCGCGCATTCCCACGCCGCAAGCAGCGATCCGCCCTGCCCGCGATTCTGGTCCACGCGCACCGGCACAAATCCTAGCGCGCCTAGAATGGATTCCACTTCCTTGTCCGGAACGTCCGCGCCCATCACCCGCAGGATTTCCGCTCGGCTCAACGTGATTTTCTTCGCTGCGCGTTTTCCCGGATACGCGTCCACGACGCCGGAAAGCAATTCACCGCCTGCAAGCTGCAAAATCAATTCCGCGCAGCGCCGCGACGCGACTTCGGCTATTTCTGGATCGGCGCCTCGGCCAAATCGCGTCGAAGCTTCCGTGTGCAGTTTCAGGAATCGTGCCGCCCGCCGGATCGCCACTGGATCGAACCATGCGCATTCGATCAGCACGTTCTTCGTCGAAAACGAAATTTCCGTCTCCGCTCCGCCCATGATTCCGCCGATGCCCACGGCTCGCGTTCCGTCTCCGTCGCACACCATGCAGATTCCCGGATCGAGGGTCCGCTCGATCCCATCGAGGGTTCTCATTTTTTCGTTCGGCTTCGCGCGGCGAATCACCAGCGAATGATTGCGCACCAGGTCGTAATCGAACGCATGCAGTGGATGCCCAAGTTCGAGCATCACATAGTTCGTTGCGTCCACCACGTTGTTGATGGAAGCCGATCCCGCCGCTTCCAGCCGCTCCCGCAGCCACGCGGGTGATGGCTGGATCTTCACGCCGCGAATCACGCGTGCGGTGAATCGTCCGCACAGCTCCGGTGCTTCGATCTTCACGCTCGCGGCGCCGCTGGCCTTTTCCGTGCCCTCTTTTGGTTTTGGATGCGAAAACTTCAGCGGCAGTTTGTAAATCGCCGCCACCTCCCGCGCGATTCCCAGCATCCCGAGACAATCCGGCCGGTTCGACGTAATCTCCGCGTCAATCACCGCGCCGTTTGCGCCCTTCTCGATCCCGCCGATGTTCGTTCCGGAGAGCGCCAGCCGCGACGCGAGTTCTTCGGGAGAGGCGTTTATGTCTACAAATTCTTTCAGCCACGTCGTGGAAACTTTCACGCTGCGTCCCCGTCCAGCTGCCCGATGAACATTTGTGTCGTGTAATCCATGTTCACACGGCCCAGTGTTTGATGCGTTTCGAAGATCGTCCTCAGTTCCTTCATCATCGGTTCGTAGTTTGCGTCCCCTTCGCGCGGGGCGTAGGAACTGCTGCGCAGCCTTCCGCTCAGTCCTTCGAAATCGAACACCTGGCGGTTCGCCAGTTCCCGCTTACGATAATCTCGGATCCCGAAAAAGCGTTTCATGTCGCTTGCTCCGGGATGCGCCTCTTTCACGCGAGTGTAATCCGTGCCGTAACGCACGAGCAAATTGTCGTAAGCGCTGCTGAATGGCGTTTTCGGCGTGGTGCGCAGGTTCCAGACCACGGCAACCCATCCGGCCGGTTTCAGAATGCGCGCGAATTC
>Ga0335081_10001163_pt1 | contig 41996 bp, 33 predicted proteins | sample Lox_Sample_35_FD_206713 | JGI IMG/M metagenome (GOLD analysis project Ga0335081, IMG submission 206713) | Soil microbial communities from Loxahatchee National Wildlife Refuge, Florida, United States - Lox_Sample_3.5 | ecosystem: Environmental > Terrestrial > Soil > Wetlands | place: USA... | reverse complement strand
GCGTGCCGCAGTTTCCCATCACAAGCTTCAGCTCGCCTTGAAGGATTTCGAGCACCCGTTCGACGCCGGCTTGCCCGAACGCCCCCAATCCCCACAGAAACGGGCGTCCGATCCCCACTGCCCTGGCTCCGAGAGCGAGCGCCTTGAACACGTCCGTTCCCCGGCGGACGCCGCCGTCCAAGAACACCGGAATTCGACCGCCGACCGCGTTTACGACTTCGGGAAGAGCCTCGATAGTCGATCGCCCTGTTTCCGTGGCTCTGCCTCCGTGATTGGAAACCAAAATACCGTCGATGCCATGTTCGACCGCGAGACGCGCATCCTCGCGAGTATCGATGCCTTTGATCAGAAGCTTTAACGATGTCGCTTTTCGCAAAACGTCGACAAATTCCCAGGTCATGCCCGGATTCTGCATGGCGACACCCGTCATGTTGATCCCGTCGTACATCTTCCGTCCTTTGACCGTCGGGCCCAGACCACCTTCATGACACGCCAGGCACTGCCGAAGGTCTTTCGGGAGGGCGCGCAGGTAGGTTTCACTATTTCGGCCCGTTGTGCTATCGACGGTGAGGGCGATCACTGGACACCCGGCCGCTTCGACTCGCCGGACAAGTTTTTCGCATGCCCTCCACGCGGTGGGAGCGTAAAGTTGGTACCACACCGGCCGGCCGTGCGCGGCGTTCACATCCTCCACGCCGGTCGAGGTCGAGGTTGAGAGCATCTGCATAGTACCCCGCGCTTTGGTGGCGCGCGCTACTGCCAGTTCGCCATCCGGATGAAATCCTTTCTCGCCCGACGTGGGACACGTGAAAATGGGGCTGTCATAGACCGTGCCGAACAGGTCTGTCCGCATATCGACCCTGGTCGCGTCGCGGAGACGGCGCGGGCGCAACTGGACGTGCTGGAATCCTTCGCGGTTGGCGTGGAGGGTAGCGTCGTCGTCCACTCCGCTGGCCATGTGCGCCCAATGGGCGGGCAGGACATTGCGGCGCGCCGCTTCTTCAAAATCCATGACGCTGAAGGCATCTTTCGGATTGGCTATGACCTCCGCGATTTCAGGCGCCCGCTGTGCGAATGCGCGGATTCCGCCGAGTGCGGCGACATAAGGGCTCCCAGCCAGAAATTTCAGAAGGGACCGGCGGTTATGGTTAGGAGAAACGAAGCTCTTCATGACTGCGGCAGTGCGGCACCTCATCGCTGCAGCAATTCGATCCCGCGACCAGCCGGACTGCCAGCCGCGCCAATCGACTTATCGTGGCCGGGACTCTGCCACAGAGGTTGGAGCGCGCTTACGTTGTACATTCTGCTCAACTCGCTGAAGTCCTCTTCGGTCGGCCCCGGCGCAAATGGCGGATCCCAACCCGGCTTCATGATGGAGTTTCCCCAATGATGTTGCAGCCCGAGCGCATGCCCATACTCATGCTCAACCGTCAATAGCAGCCCATCTCCCGTGAATGGCCAATCTGGATCAATCGAAATCACCCGAGAATCGGAGTGAAACATCCCGCCGCCCATCCCCGAGCATTCTCCCGGGTCACACCACTTCACTTTGCGGACCTCCGCCCGGTAGGGCGCCCAAGCGCTAACGGCCTGGCAGTACACGGATTGAAGCCCGGGCGCTACGTCCCCGATGCAGGACAGAACCAATAGCCCCAAAAAGGCACTCATCAAGCCTCCGATCCTCCCATCTACGATTTCCCACCCACAGGTGTGGTGGCTCCTGGCGAACGGGTATGTGGATGGAATCCTCAGCGGAGCAGGTCTTTTTTTTGGGGTTCAACGAACGGATTTCCTCGGGTGTCCACGGGCTCTACGGCCACGTGGCCAAGGTAATGCTGTCGCAACCGCGACTAAAGCGTTAAGGTGGGAATCTTCGCGCGCGATTCTCGGGTCAATCGTCTGTATACCACCAGACGACCGAACCGACTCAATGCTTCCTCGTAATGTTGCAGAGCCTCCTCGCGTTTGTCTGGTATCGCTTGGTCGACTTCTTTCTCTGCCCTCAACACTTGCGTTCTCAATCGCTGTTCAAGGTGTTCAATGCGTTCTATAAGTGAAGCGGACATGGTAGTCTGATTTTCCTTTACGGTTACGGCAGATGCAACTTCCTCGGTGAGGGATTTATTAAAGTTCCTTTGAATCAACAACCGATGAATTTCCGGGTCAACCTTCGTGTGGACCACGGGTCGGGTCATTGAGGCTTTTGTGTCTTCAAGCACAACTCGTCAAATCTTACTAGCGCTTAGACTCGGCCCCATGAGACTCCTCGGCCGCAACGCAGTTTACGCGATGTTCGTCCAGTCAAAGTGAACGCCCCTCCGTTGCCGCTGGTGTCTCGTATGAGAAGAAGGTGCTGCTTTGCCAGCCACCCGCGAAAGGCGACCAGAGGGGCGTTCCATCGTAGGGGTAGCCAGGCCCGATACCACGTCGACGCCACCGAAGAGACGGGACTTCGACGCGGCGAGAAAGCCGCGGATTTCTTGAGTCTCGAAATCCCTGTTCGCATCGTCCTTCTGGTGGGAGGTGGGGAGTGATCGGCACAAAAAGATGGCACCTGGCGCTAGCGTGCATGCTAGGCGCCGGGCCAGCTCTTGCCCAGACTCCGACTCTCCAGGATCTGCAGAATAAGCTTCTGCAATTCGAGGAATCCACGCAAAAGACGATAGCAGAGATGAAGGCCCAAATCGCCGCCATCGAGCAAGAACAGAAACCTCCCGGCGCTAAGCCACCTGCGAAGGCTGCTCCCCAGGCGTCCGAAGTTCCAACAGTACATGCTCCGGTGAATTACTACGGCACCGAGACTCGCACCAGACAAACGGCAGGCGAGAATGAGGTAGGCGCGCCCCGAATCGATAACGAGCCGCTGGATCCGGAGTTGCGCGGGTTCTTTCATCTTCCAGGTACAAGCACTTATATGAAATTCGGAGGGTTTGTAAAAACAGACCTCTTGTATGACCTCAACTATGCGGGAACATACTATGGCGCGTATGTTCCTTCCAGCTTCCCCTCGTCACCGACGCCGCATTCTGAGAATGCCACTGTCTCCATGCGACCGACCAGATTCACCTGGGAAACGCGGCAAGGCACGCTGGACAACAGTGGAAACGACGTAAAGGTTTACTTCGAGTTTGATTTCTTGAGCAACTACGACCGGAACTCGATACGGCTGCGGCAGTTCTATGGGCAGTACAGGAATGTTTTGGTTGGTCAAGCGTGGAGCGCGTTCTCTGATCCCGATGCCTTTCCTGACACTCTGGAGTTTGAAGGTCCTCCCGGCATGATCGCGGCGCGTTTTCCTCAGTTCCGCTACACCCAGCCGCTGAACAAACACCATTCCATCGGTGTCTCCATTGAGAAATCCGGCACGGATGTCCCGTTCAGCACGCAGCTTGGTGTGCCGATCGGCACCTCGAAGTTTCCGGATCTGATCGCGTTCTATCGCTACGAAAACAACCACGGCCACATTCATGCGGCTACTCTCTTTCGGAATGTCGGCGGCATGGTGCCTAACGAACAGGCGTTCAACCTGTCACGGCACACCGGTGCATTCGGCGAATCGCTCTCCGGAGCATGGGGTCTTCCTTTTTTCAAAAAAGACAGCCTGGTCTTTCAATTGGTTTTTGGAAAGGGAATCTCGAATTACTATAACGATAACTTCGGTCTGGGAACGGATGTGGGTTTCAATGCGGAGGGACGCTTAGTTGCCACGCCAACCGGTTCGGGACAATTCGGGTATACACATAACTGGAGTAAGGTGCTCCGTAGCACTGTGAGTTACGGGTATCTAAGGATCAATAGTCCGGCTGCTGACCCGGGAACTACTTACCACATCAGCAACTACGCCACCGTGAACCTCATCGTACAGCCGACCGTTCGTTTCCTTTTTGGTGCGGAGTATATCTACGGGTCACTCGAACGCAAAGACGATTTCAAGTGGATTGCGCCCAGGATCCAGGCGAGCATGACCTACTACATCAACAAGTATCCTTCGCAATAACCGGCTCTTTCCGAGGACCAGCAGCCTCTTTGGCATGTGGAGGATTTGTGCGCCAATCGATGTTCATTGTTGGATCGCTGGTTGTTGTCTGCGCCGTGGCAGTATTCGGCGCGGACAGGAAGATCATTTTGCCGCCCGGGACCAAACCCGGCGGCAACTATAGTCAGGGCATTTTGATTGACGGCACGCTCTACATTTCGGGCCAGGGAGGCGAAGACGCCGCCGGAAAGATTCCTAACGATTTTGATGCCGAGGTACGACAATGCCTGGACAATATCGGAGCCGTTCTAAAGGCAGCGGGAATGTTGCCGGCCGATGTCGTCAGCGTACAGGTGTACCTGAAAGATGCCGGCAAATTCCCACAAATGAATGCCGTGTACAGAAGTTACTTCAAGGAGCCGCGGCCGGCCAGGACGACAGTAGTGGTCGCCGGCCTAGTGGGACCGGGGAACATTGAGATTACCGCGACTGCCAGGAAATAGGCGCGCGGTGTGGAGATGAAAACAACAGGAGATTACAATGTCTGACAAACCTTTTAAGCCGCTAAATCAACGAGCTGAAATCGACCCGAACGACCCGCTTGGGTCTGTCGATGAGATGGCGTCGCAGAAAGTGCCTGACGGCGTCGACAGGCGAGCCTTTTTGATGCGAAGCGCCCTGATCGGCGCGACGGCACTCATTCTGGACCGTCCTTTGTCGGCGCAACAGCGCGCGGACAGGTTAGTGGGAACGCCGTCGCCGGTACCGCTTTCACCTTCCCTGTATGTGGTGAAGGAGGAGAAGGGTCCTGTGATGACGACCTTGGACGAGTTCTATAAGGTGGGACCGGGTCCGTCGAGCTCGCACACTATCGGCCCGATGCGCATCACCTATGATTTTTACCAGCGCTGTCTGAAGCTGCCGACGGACCAGCTCTCCCAAGCGACAGCCCTCAAGGTTTACCTGTTCGGCAGCCTGAGTGCCACGGGCAAGGGTCATGGAACAGAGCGCGCCTCACTCGCAGGCTTGGTAGGGAAAGAGCCCGCCACTGTCGACCCGGCATTTCTCGATAGCTTGCGCGATCGGCCGGATCAGTCGTTTCCTGTAAAGCTCGGGCCGAAGACTGTGGACGTCACGCTCAAAGACATCGTATTCGATGCTACCGAAGGCAATTTCCCCCATCCCAACACCATGACGGTCAAGCTTATGGCCGGAAACAAAGTGCTCCTCGAACAGGAGTATTACTCAGTGGGCGGCGGATTTATCGAGTGGAAAGGATATAAGCCTCCCCAGAAGAACCCGCCAAAATACCCTTTCGCCACGATGAAGGAACTGCGGCAGCACGCCGAACAAAACAACATCTCGATCGTCGATGTCATCTTGGCAAACGAAATGGCGATCCCGGGTAGGAGCCAGGATGAAGTCTATGCCTTCGTCGACAAGATTACCGGCGCGATGGTGGCCATTGTGAAATCGGGTCTCAGTGCGCCCGAAGGCGTGTTGCCTGGTCCGATCAAGTTGCAATCCAAAGCTGCTACTGTTTACAAACGCACCCAGGATGACCAGTTCCAGTCGGACCGGGGAATCGGCACTCTGTCGGCATACGCTCTGGCCGGGTCGGAGGAAAACGCGCGTGGCCATTTGGTCGTCACCGCGCCGACAGGGGGTTCGGCCGGAGTGCTTCCGGCTCTTGTCTACGGGCTGGGCGAAGGGGGCCGTAAGCTCCCGCAGGAGAAGATCCGTCAAGGCATGCTTGCCGCAGCGGCGATCGGGTACCTGTGCAAGCACAATGCGACGCTCTCCGCTGCCGAGGGCGGCTGCCAGGCGGAGATTGGCGTGGCATCGGCGATGGCGGCGGCGTTGATCGCCGCGGCATACGACGCGAGTCCCCGAGTGATCGAGAACGCGGCGGAATCGGCCCTGGAGCACCATCTTGGGATGACCTGCGACCCGGTTGCGGGTTACGTACAGGTCCCGTGCATCGAACGATGTGCATTCGGCGCCGTGAAGGCCTGGACCGCCTGGGCCATCGCGAGCAACGAGATCGAATCCCGGCACCGGATCGATCTGGATGCGACGATCACGGCGATGGCTCAGACAGCGAAGGACATGAATAGTAAGTACAAAGAAACGAGTCAGGCCGGACTCGCTCTCTCCGTGACTCTTTGCTGACCAGGGGCTCTTCTCTATGGAATTCGACGTCACTCCCGCATTTCCCACTCTGATTGGCCGTTTCCGGGTACCGGACGCCGGCGCGATGAATCAGGATCTGCAAGGGCTCATTTTGGCGGAGGAGGAGAAATACGCGAGCCTGGGCCGGAGCAACGTCGGGGGGTGGCACTCGCGGCCTGACTTCCTCAACCGGCGGGATCCCGCAGTGTCCGCACTGACTACATGGCTCACCTGGGTTTTGCGCGGAATGATTGCGGCCAGCGCGGGAGCAGATTCATTCCAGGGCACGCTGTCCGTTGCAGCGTGGGCAACTCTCTGCCGCGCGGGGGCGTACCACGCACCGCACTCTCATCCGGACAGCGCATGGTCCGGAGTGTATTATGTGAATCCTGGAATCGAAAGCCCGGAGCAGCCGCTCAGCGGAATTTTGGAGTTTCTCGACCCCCGGGCAGGGGTAGACGCCGTGACTGCGCCGGGCGATCCATATGGAGAACCTTTTCGGGTTCGGCCGCAAGCGGGACTATTTGTGGTATTTCCGAGCTGGCTTCATCACTGGGTTCACCCGTACGCGGGCAAGACACCACGCATTGCAATCTCGTTCAACGCCACGCTGGCGCCGGTAGCCGCGATCACGCCGGGACTCCTCCGCAACGGCGCCGGCGTAGCAGCGGCGAACGAGCCGAACGCGGCGATCTCTAGTGATCCTGTTGCGCTTCAGCCTGCCCAAAAAGGAACAGTCCATGTGCATGCGCATCCTGTCAGGTAAGTCTTCAGCCGCGGTAGCGTTGGCGTCGCTGGAGCTTTTCGTGAGTTCCGCACGCGCACAGGCTCCGCCATCTCCGCCAATCAGCCTGGAGAGCGAAGTCGCGCAGATGAGGACGGAGAATACGGTCATCCGGGAACAGCTTCGCAAACTCGAAGAGCAGCAAAAGACGATGCTGCAGTTGATGGACGCGTTACAGCGGAAGCTTGACGGACAGACCGCCGCGATCGCACAGCCATCGCCTCCTGCCGCCCCGCCTCCTGCACCCCCGCTTCCTGCACCCCCGCCAGAGCCCGTGCAGGCAGCCCAAGCGGTAGTGCCGCCTAAACCCGCCGCTCCGGCATCACAACCTGCCACAGATCGAAACATTGCCGCGGAGGAACCCTACGAGGACAGTATCGTTTTGGTGAAAACGCCGGAAGACGCCAGGATTCCGATTCTATTGAGATTCTGGGACATTAGCCAGCTCAGATATACCAACTCGCAACTCGGTAACAGCAGCTACACCGACCACCTGGGCGCCATCCAACCAGTCACGAAGCGCAATGACTTCAGCCTTAATCGCAACATGTTCCAGTTCACCGGCTACATCTTCGACAAGCGGCTGAATTACAACCTGATCATCTGGGCGTCCAACACCTCCGCGGCAGTCGTCATCGGCGGGTTCGTATCGTGGAGATTCAACAAGGCCATCACCCTGTACTCAGGCTACTGGGGTGCCCCGGGTAGCCGTACCCTGACTGGAACGTTTCCCTATTTTGTGCAACCCGAGCGGAGCATGGCGGACCAGTTCTTTCGACCCGGCTTCACGCAGGGGGCGTGGATCGATGGGGAGCTCTGGAACGGGTTTCATTACGAGCTGTTTGCCGGTGACGGCCTGAACACTTTGACTGTTCCTACGGGCAAAATCGACCCGCATCTCGTGTACTCCGGCAGTGTGTGGTGGGAGCCGCTCGGAACATACGGAATCGACGGCACGCGAGCGCGCAGCATGCAGGATGATTACCAAGACCACAAAAAGCCTGTGGTTCGATTTGGAACCAGTTTTACGAAATCAAAGGAAAACCGCTTTTCCAATCTCGCCGAAGGCAATCCGGAGAACACCGGGATATATAACTCCGATGGCATGAACACCTTTGCTACGGGAGCGTTTGCCCCTGGTGTGACCGTGAGTGATGTCACCTACCGCATGCTGGCCGCCGACGGCGGCGTAAAATGGCGTGGCCTGGCCGTCAATGGTCAATACTTCTTTCGATGGCTGAATAACTTCCGTGCCGACGGCCCTCTGCCCCTCAGCGAAACGTTCGACCACGGCTTCGAGTTCAGCGTGGCCCAGTTTGTGGTTCCGAGAAAGTGGGAAGTATATGGCCGCACATCGTTCGTCTTTGGTCAATTCCGCAATTCCTATGAGTACGCCCCTGGGGTGAAGTGGTATCCAGTCAACAACCATCGTGTCTGGGTGGTCGCAGAGGGTCTGCGAATTTTCAATTCTCCAGTTACGTCGATCATTACTCCATACGACTCCGGCTTTAATGGTTGGTCGCCACTGCTTCAGTTGATGTTCAATTTCTGACATCGCACCAAACCTTGTGGAAGCTGCTCGATCCGGAAACAATTGCGAGAGAATTCTTGACGCGGCGTGCGAGTGCATGCCCTAATCTGCCTGGTCGCGGCACTCGCGTGCACATACGCGATACGTCCGTGGGGATCCCATTCCCGGCTCCCCTTAACCCCTACTTCTACGCCTGAGTAATTCCCTGGGGATCTTACTATCAGCGTAGAAATACGCTTAACGAGGGAAAGGAGTAAGAACCCATGACGTGGCGTCTCGATCGCTCGTATTTCCGCTGGGTTGCGATCATCTGCACGATCGCCATTGCGCAGGGAGACTTGCCGTTGTATGGGCAGGCACCGCAACCGAATCCGGCGCCGGCAAAACAAGAGAGTTTCATGAGTCCGGACCAGTTGGACAGTCTCATCGCTCCAATAGCGCTATATCCGGATGCACTCCTGGCTCAAGTCCTGGCGGCTTCGACATACCCCTTGCAAATTGTGACAGCCGAGCGGTGGGTGAAGCAGAACGGCAATCTCACGGGCAAGGATCTGGTGCAGGCGGCTGGCAAGCAGGACTGGGATCCCAGCATTCAGGCCCTGGTGGCCTTTCCCACGGTCCTTCAGATGTTGGATCAAAATCTGGAATGGGCCACGGCGATAGGCAACGCTTTCCTGGCGCAGCAGGCCGACGTGATGGCCGCCGCACAGCGTATGCGAAGGAAGGCTCAGGAATCCGGGAAACTGCAATCCAACGCGCAACAACAGGTACAGAGCACCACGGTGGACGGACAACCTGCCATCGTGATCCAGTCGGCCGATCCGCAGGTGATCTATGTACCTACCTATGAGCCAGCCGCTGTATACGGGCCGGCACCTGAGTATTACCCGTATCCCTCCACGTACTACCCGGGAGGCGCCGTGGCGGCCGGTGTGATTTCTTTCGGTCTTGGAGTCGCGGTCGGAGCAATCTTCAATGGCTGTTGTGGAGGTGGCTGGGGTTGGGGCTGGGGCTGCAGTTGGGGCGCACACCCATCTTTATATGTGAACAACAACTTCTTCACCCATAACGGAAACAACTTCGTGAACCGGGGGAATTGGGGCAATGCGTACCGCGGCAATGGCGTGGCAGGATGGAATCACATCTCGCATTATCGCGGGAGTGTCCCGTACCCCAATCGCGATGTGGCCAACCGCTTTAACGGCGGGAAGGGTGGTCTTCGTCCGACTCAACTTCCAGCCAATGTTGGTAATATCAGGCCCCCGAGTGCGATTGGTGGCACCAGCCGGCTCCCTGAGAACAGCGGTTCGAATAGGCCGGGTGGGCGCGGAGGTTCCAGCGCTCTCCCATCAAACCCCGGTGGCGTCAACGGACCTGGCGGAGGACGTGGCAGCGCAAGTCGACTTCCGGCTAATAGCCCCGGACAAGGCGGCCAGTGGGGCGGCTGGGGCGGGTCCAAGGGACCTCAAGACAACCGAGGTGGCGCGTTCCGAGGGGGCAGTGCCGGACAGGCCCATACGTTCAGCAACCGTGGAGCGCGGAGTATGGGAGGAGGCGGTTTCGGTGGGGGCGGCGGCCGCCGAGGGGGCGGGCGGAGGCGGTAAAACGGGTTCGAGAGAAAAGATCAGGACCAAGGAGCACAACCATGCAACAGCAGTCATTCTTTCCATACCTGGCATTCCCGCTCGCGGCAGTGCTGATGGCTGTCTCGGCTTTTAGCGCACCAGAGGCGGGGCAAAGCACTTTCACTACTCCGCAGGAAGCCGCGCGGGCTTTACTAGCTGCCGCGGAAGCGGACGATATCACGGCGTTGGCAAAGATCTTCGGGCCGAAGGCCGACGAAATCTTAAATTCGGGAGATGCAGTAGCGGACAAGGGTGACCGGGCACGGTTCGTGCAGAGAGCCAAGCAATCGATGAAGGAGAGCGTAGACCCGGCAAAACCGAACCGTGCGACTCTGCTCATCGGTGCCGATAGCTTCCCGTTCCCGATACCTCTTGTAAAGGCTGCCGGCCGCTGGCATTTTGACACGCCCGAGGGAAAAACTGAGATTCTGGAGCGGCGGATCGGTTCCAACGAATTGGATGCCATCGCCGCCTGCAAGGCATATGTCGATGCGCAATATGATTACGCCACTGAGGACCGAAACAAGAACGGGGTTCCCGAATATGCGAGCAAGCTGATCAGCTCGACGGGCAAGCGGGACGGGCTTTTCTGGCCGGAATCCGGTGCTCCGCCGACCCAATTCTCGGCCAACGTAAAAAGGGCTCAGTCGGAAGGCTACCGGAAAGAGGGCGAGACGCCGACCGTCTATCACGGCTATTACTTCCGCATCCTGATGGCACAGGGACCACAGGCGCGCGGTGGCGCTTTAGATTTTCTCCAGCACGGCATGATGATTGGCGGCTTCGGTCTGGTGGCGTGGCCCGCCGAGTATCGGGTATCTGGCATTAAGACCTTCATTGTGAACCAGGACCGCATCATCTACGAGAAGGATCTGGGCCCTTCCACCAGTGCCGCAGCACAAGTAATTACGGCTTTTGATCCGGATACGACTTGGCGGCGCGTACGTTAAGGAGCCCTACTGACTTCAGCCGGTTTGGAGCCGGCCCGGCCCGACGTCACTCCGCGCCGAAAGGGATCACGCTCGCTCGTTCGGCGTTTTGCCGAGGTCGCCCTAAATCGCCACTCTGTGCCAGCGCAGCCGTCTTATCGGAGACAGAGCGGAGTATGAATTAAATTTTTGCATCTGCTGGCGATATTACGCATCGGCAATTCCCATCGCCGGTCGGCGCGTACGGACCTGTTTCCTACGGCGGGTCTAAGGGGGACGACATGGGTTCCTCTTCTTTTCCTTTACGCGTCGGGCGCGGCCTTGCCGCGAAGGGAACGGGCAGGGAGCATGGCATTCCACGGTCTCGTCAGTCCCTGCCTGGACTAGAATCCCCGAACGTGTTCGACCACCGGGCGACGTGCGGCTGGTGCGGATTCGGACTGTTCCCTACAGCCTCCGTTTAACTAAAGTTTCTTAAAGCTCCGGGTTGTTTTCGGCATCATGAATTTATAACATCAGTCGGCACGCATGGATCTGTCTGTCAGACCGGTCCTGCCGTTGCGTCGCCGCGAGGACCGGGCAGGAGTATCTCCTGCGGATTTCGTCCGAACAATCCGTCCCTGCCCGGATTTCAGGGTTAAAGCCACCTGCGCTCCACGGTAACCAACGCCAATTCTGAAGCATTTGAGGTGTAACGATTGGCGGGAGACTCAGGAGGCGAAACCGGAAGGTATTGCCTCAGAGAGAAAGACAGTCCCTCCCGCGTTGCCGGTGCCAACGCTGCTCACAATGGAACCTCGCATCAAAACGGCCTCATTGGCAAATTGGAGACCGTACCAGCGCAGCTCTTTAATACCGTCAACACAAACACCGCTAGGGCAGCAAGCACACTGGCGACAGAGACATAACCTTGCCACTCGGGGTGGTGGTGGTGACCTCGGATTACGGACACTGTCAGTCTCCTTCTCTCCAAGATTGTGATGCCTGGCCTTTGAGCTGGATGCAACGCCAGGGAAAAACGGACAGTGCCGCCTCCTATTCGCAACTCGTCCCTCGCCAGCAAAGCGGTGACTTACAACTACTGCCCGCCATGCACCTGGGTCGCGCTGAATGGTGCACCAGGAAGACGAGGGAGCCAGTGAGCAGCAACCCCAGGCAAGAGCCCGACGACTTGCTGCGAGAACTCTAGTCAATAGCGGCATACCACTTCCTTTCAGAGCGAAGCTGGCCTCCATCAGCAGGCGTTCGTTGCGGATCGAGCAGAACACCTGTAACAGCAGGGTGCGCAAGAGTCGCCCCGCGGGATCGATGGCCGGCCCGCCTCCTAGTGCAGCCCATCGACTTCCTTCGACCTCCCGGTGAGAATTGGTCCACAAGTTTCCGGATGGCCCGCGGCGGGTGATCCTGCGGGGATGGGCATCCGGCCATTCCTGATCACTTACCTTCGCACCATTTGCAACAGAACCCTGTATTGCGCTGGCGATCGCGGGAGTGAAAAGAAGGCCGACGGTTTGATTATTAGCTAGAATCGTCGGCCATGATGTGAAGGGCGCAAAAGGGATGCGAAAACTTTGTCGAGAATCGGATCAGTCGTCACTCCGACCTCTATTCTTGGCACCCAGTTCAGGGCGCGCCGGAATGCAAAATCGCTACAGACCGCTCTTTGACATGCGGCCGATGCTATTTCACCAAGCTCCTAGGGGTTTTGAGGTATCCCCAGTAAAAAAAGCGTCGGTCGGCTCATCGAAATCATCTTCGTCATGGGAGTTGGAAGACTTAGCTGATCTATGTCACGCCAAGTCAAAATACAAGGAGAATCTCGCACAAAATGAAAAGAACTTTAGTAATCGTTGGCTTAACGATGATGTGCTCTTTAGTGGCTCTTGCTACTGATGATGAGGCCACCAAGTACGAAACGTTCTTAGGTTATAGCTTTGTTCGTTTCGAGACCCAAAACGGGATCGTACCTTCCTTCAATGCGAACGGCGGAGGCGGCCAGTTCGTGTACAATTTCAACAAATATTTCGGTGCAGCACTTGATGTCGGTGCTGTGACAAAGGGCACCTTAAACGGTTACGGCATCGACACAACCTTAGTAAACTTCGTGGCGGGGCCTCGATTCACGTGGCATAACCATTCCCGCTTCACTCCATTCGTCCAAGCGTTGTTTGGTGGGGCCTATGGAACAACCAGCACAGAAATTAGTATACCGGCTACCTCCCCGGGCACGCCTACTAACCCAATCGTTGTCCCACCGCCGTTTGTGCCTGTGGTTACTCCTCATGACTCGGGCTCCACGGTACCCATTTCGGCGCGTCTGGTTGCGTCGGATACACACTTTGCGATGATAGCGGGCGGCGGTATCGACTTGAAGGTCAGCAAACATCTATCTGTTCGACCGATTGGCGTCGACTACTATCAGACGCGCTTTCCGAATTTACTAGACATGAACCATGTCGCTCAGCATAATTTCCGCTACACTACCGGCCTTAACTTTACGTTTGGTGCGGAGTAGAGTCCTCGAATCGAATGTGGCGAACGCCAACCTGATTCCTACAATCAAGTTGGCGTTCGCCATCTCCCTACTTCCTATTAGAACGGCTTCCGAAAGGATGATCCCAGCATGCCCGCGCCACCAGTATTTCAGTTCACAACGATTGAGCTTCGACTCGACCAGCGTGAGCTTTCGGCAAGCGCGCGTGATGCCACTTAGGCCGTCCTGCTAAGCTCGTTCAGTCGCCGAGGACACCTGTCAGTGAACCGTAAGAACGCACTATCCATTCCCGAGTCAATCGTGCAACTGCAACGCCAGCCGGATCAGTTTGGTGGCACACAGCCGCGACGGACGAAGTTACTGGAGCCGTTATGGCAGGCAGCGGTCGAACGGGCCGGCAGCACGGTATCTAACCGGTGGCGCATCCGCTGCGGCTGGACTACACGCAACTGAAGAAGCGGCTGGGCGGAGTTCCGACCCGTCGCACGAAGGGGAACAAGCGGGTATTCGTAGAACTGATCACGCCGCATCCGGTGGCGCTGGAGGAGTCTGTCATCGAGTTCGAGTCCGCCGGTGGAAGCAAGATGCGCATCCAGTGGAAGGCGGCCACGCCGCCGGGTTGGGCAAGCCTGTTACGCGCCTGGCGGGAAGCCGGGGGATGATTCAGATCACGGCGCAGATGCACGTGCTGGTAGCCATTGACCTGGTGTGGGCGCAAGGCCGGCCGGTAGCGTGTCTGGCATTCTCCTCGGCTCCCCGTCACCTGGGCAGTCGCGACCGCTACATCGGCTGGAGCGCAGGCGCGGTGCCGCAACATCCGCTTGCTCGCCTACAACACGCGTTTCCTGATTCTCCCGTGGGTGCGGGTAGAACATATGGCCTCGCATATCCTGGGCCGAATGGCGGCGCGAATCTCCGACGACTGGCAGCGCATGTACGGACATCCGATTTACTTTCTGGAAACGTTTGTGGATCCGGAACGATTCCGCGGAACCTGTTACAGGGCGGCCAACTGGGTGTTGCTGGGCAAGACTACGGGGCGCGGCAAACAATCCAACAGCTATGTGCCGAACCGGTCGATCAAAGAAGTACTCGGTTATCCACTGAACTGGAACTTTCGCGACTTACTCAGCCGGCTATGAAAACGAAAATCCCGCGCCGCCGTATCGACGTGAATGCGGAAGAGCTGGGACCGGATCATCGATGATGCCAAGAGCGCTCCCCTGACTGAAGCGGACAGCCAGAAGCTCAAAACAGCCTCCATGCCCTGGCCGAGAGACTCCTGCCACAGCCGAAAACGGAGAAGACTAGCTCCGTATTCGGGGATGTGGAGAAGCCCGCGTCCGAAGACATGCGACCGGAAGCAGACTGGGCAGCGGGGCGTGGCCGCAATGGCGCCGATGCCTATCGCGGCGCGGATAAGGTCTGCATCACGCATTAGAAGCTGGCTCACGGCGATCGCTGCCTGGACTGCGCCCGCGGCAACATCTATACGCAGAAGGAACCCAAAGCACCGGTGCGGATCGTGGGACAGGCGCCGCTGGCCGCAACGGTCTATGAACTGGAAGGCTGCGCTGCAATGCCTGCGGGCAGGTGTTCACGGCCGAGGAGCCGGAAGGTGTGGGGCCGGAGAAGTACGATGAGACGGCGTCCGCATTGATCGCGCAGCTCAAGTACGGCAGCGGAATCCCATTCTACCGGCTGCAACAACTGGAATTTCAGATGGGGATTCCGATGCCCGCGGCCACACAGTGCGAGGTCGTCGAGGAAGCCGCGGAGGTGATCCAACAGGCGCACGATGAGCTGATCCGCCAGGCGGCGCAGGGAGAACTACTGTATAACGACGATACCAACATGCGGGTTTTGCACATGGAGCGCGAACCCTCTGACGAGCGCGAAGATTTCCAATATTATCTGATGCTTACAACATTTTACACAAGAGCTAACGTTCCGGGTCGAGGTGACTGGAATCTGTAAGTTACTGATCCTATTTGACGCTGATGATGCCGATTCCGCACATTCCGCAGCGTGACTGTCCACAAGAGTGTACACGGAGACGAGGCCTCCTGCCGTTAGCGTGTGCCGGTCGGGGTCGAACCATTGGCCTGGTAGTACTGACTCTAACTTGCAGATTCCTCATTGCAACGAATGCAAGCAGTGCAGCGCCTGCTATGGGGCATTACCCAAAAATTGCCCAAAACACCAGCCTCGCAGAAGGGTCATGGAGAAATGAGCATCGCGGGGCTCAAGCCCTCCGCCGAGCTTACGAGCTGGATCGTCGTTCTGCGAACGGGTTTGGAAAGTTGGCCCAGCACCGCCGTTGATCGTTCAGCAGGGACAAAAGCCTACGCTACAATCGACGTTGCCAATGCCGCTGACCGTCTTCAACGCCGAAGGCGTACCGCCCAACCGGCGCGAGCGGATCCAGTCCGCAGTCGAAGCGGGCGGCAAGCACCTGTCGGTTTCCTACGAGGCCTGGATCGCAGCTGATCCCTTCCACGGCGGCATGCGCGCCGGCCCTCAAGGCTTCGAGCGGGTCGTGCAGTTCGACGCTGACGATCAACCTGCGGAGATCAGCCGCCGAGTTCGCGAAACATTGGACGAGTGATGCGGGCCCCGCCCGAATCCGGACTTCTCGTGGAAACGGATAGGCAGAACCCTTGGGCGTTCCCGGTCCTAATCCATCGTGGCCGGGCGAAATAGCGGCATCTTAACGGCTTGCGCGTTTCGCGATCAGGGGCACAACCGCAGCGAATCTGAGGCTGAGATACGATATACTGGCCTGCGACCAACAGCCGGGATGGAGAACTTCGCTTTCGGAGGATTGCATGCCGCCCACGCTGACGTACCCTGGAGTGTACATTGAGGAGCTTTCCAACTCCGTTCACACCATTACGGGCGTAGCCACGTCCATTGCTGCCTTTGTAGGCTGGGCCGCAAGAGGACCCACCACTCAGGCCACGTTGGTTCAAAGCTTCACCGATTTTCAAAACCGGTTCGGCGGGTTGGATTCGCGCAGCCTGTTGGGATACTCGGTGAACCATTTTTTCGGCAACGGAGGCCAACAGGCTTACATCGTCCGCGTGGCTCAGTCCTCGGCGATCACAACAGCCGGGAGTGCCCTGGCAGGCACGGTGAGCATCGCCACTGCGGGAGGCGCGCTGACGCTTACGGCCAAGACGCCCGGGGCATGGTCCACTTCCTGCGGAATCCTGATTACCGCGGGCACGACGGCGGGCACGTTCAAGCTGATGGTGGTCTATGCGCCATCGGGCGCGCCGCTGGTGGTGATGGAGGCCTTCGATAACCTCTCCGTTTCGCCCGCCATCACCATTACTTCCCGGTATGTGACGCTGGCGCTCACCGGCGCGCCGGCGGCGAATCCGCCGAACGGACTATATCTGCTAACGGGAGGCTTCGACGGCAGCGGCGCGGACAGTTCCTCGACGGCGGTCCCCGTGGCGAGCCCCGCGACCGTAACCGTATTCGAGCCCGGCAGCAGCACCATCGGCTTCACCTTTACTGCCAATAGTCCGGGCTCTTGGGGGAATCTTCTGGCGATCCAAGCCACACCGCTCGCCTCGGACCCCACCGGCACGCGATTCAGCGTGAATGTATTGACGGTCGCTGCCAACGGTTCGCTGGCGGTGATTGAATCGTTCAACAATCTCTCGGTCAATGCTTCGGATGCGTCCTCCTACATCCTGACCGTGATCAACGCGGACTCGAGCTACGTCACGGTGGCGCAGGCCGGAGGATCGGCGCCGACCAAGGCTCTGAGCCAGGCCGCGCCAACCTCCGTGCTGCCGTTGCCGGCCCAGATTCCCCTTACCGGCGCTTTTCTGACCGGCGGCGTTGACGGCATCGTCCTCGACCCCACGCAGGACACATCCTCGGGCGGACTCTTTAAATCGGCCCTGAATGCCGATGGAAGCGGCACGGGCGGTGTCCGCCTGCTGGATCGCGTGAATATCTTCAACCTGCTGTGCGTGCCAGGGGAATCGGAATCGAGCACGATTCAAAGCCTCCAGCAATACTGCCACGACAAGCGGGCGTTCTATATCGTCGATGCTCCGCAGAACGTCAAGATCTCCGATCTCATCGCGAACGGGCCCACTGGCAACGACAACGTGCCCGGCCTGATCACCGGACAATATTCCATCAACTCCGCGTACTACTTTCCGTGGGTGCAGGCGCCCGATCCGCAGGCGGGAAACCGGACCCGAGCCTTTCCACCTTGCGGCTTCGTGGCCGGCATTTACGCCGATACGGACGTCCAGCGCGGAGTGTGGAAAGCGCCCGCCGGAATCGACGCCAGCCTCAGCGGCGTGACGGGCCTGCAAGCGGTGTTGACCGACGCCGAAAATGGGAGCCTGAACGTTCAGGCCGTCAATTGCCTGCGGCAGTTCAAGATCTATGGCGACGTGGTTTGGGGCGCTCGCACGCTGCGGGGCAACGATCCGGCCGGCTCCCAATGGAAGTACCTGCCCATCCGACGCTTGGCGCTCTTTCTGGAATCCAGCCTCTACGACGGCACGCAATGGGTGGTGTTCGAACCGAACGACGAAAGCCTGTGGGGCCAGATCCGGCTCAACGTGGGCGCCTTCATGCAAGGACTGTTCGCGCAGGGAGCGTTCCAGGGAACCACGCCGCAGCAGGCCTACTTCGTCAAGTGCGACGCGGAGAATAATCCGCAAGCCAGCATTAACCTGGGAATCGTGAACATCCTGGTGGGCTTCGCGCCCCTGTATCCAGCCGAGTTTGTAGTGATCCAAATCCAGCAGATGGCCGGCCAAGTTCTGGCCTAAGGAGGAGTTCCGTGGCTCAATTTCCAGCCAATACCCAGCGGCTCGATCCCTACAGCAATTTCAAGTTCCGAATGAAATTCGACGGCCGGTACGTTGCCGGAATCAGCAAGATCAGCGCGCTCAAGCGGACCACCGAAGTGATCGAGCACCGGCCCGGGGGTGTCCAATCCATGGCTCACAAACAGCCGGGGAGAAGCAAGTTCGAGGCCATTACGCTTGAGCGCGGCCTCACCCAGGATATGGCCTTTCACGACTGGGCCGGCTTGGTGTGGAACTTCGGCGCGTCGCTCGGCTCCGAGGTGTCCCTGGCCAACTTCCGTAAGGACGTTTATCTGGAGTTCTACAACGAGGCCGGGCAGTTGGTAATCGCTTACAAGATCTACCGCTGCTGGGTATCCGAATATCAGGCCCTGCCGGATCTGGACGCCAACGCGAACGCCATCGCTATCGAGCACATCAAGCTGGAGAACGAAGGCTGGGAGCGCGACACCAGCGTGACCGAACCGCAAGAACCCACTCTGACCGCCGTCAATACCTGACATGCCGGCCCTGTCCAACTCCGAGCTCCTGCGATTATGGGAAGCCGGGTACGGGCTGCATCCCTTGGATCAGAGCCTCTTGGCCTTACGCGCGGCTCTGCCCGGAGCAACCTACGATGCCTTGGCGGATTGGCCCCTCGGCCGGCGCAATCGTGCGCTGGCGGAGTTGTATGCGGCGTCCTTCGGGTCAAGTCTGCGGGGCTGGGTTTCGTGTGCAGAATGCCGGGAAAGGCTCGAGTTCGAGATGGACCTGGGGGCTTGCGCCGCCACGCTCCAGTCGGAGGAATCCATAGTGGTGCGCGGCCGGGCTTTCCGGCTGCCGACTACGAGGGACCTCGCGCGCGCCGCTCAGGAAGCCGATCCGCGCGCAGGGGTGGCTCGCCTGATCGAAGGCTGCCGCCTGGATGCGGAGACGTCCGAAAATCTTCAAGAAGCGGATTTGGAAGACGTGGAGCAGCAGATGGCCCGGGCCGATCCGCTCGCCGAAATTTCTCTGGACCTGAGCTGCTCGGCGTGCGGCCATGGCTGGAGCGAGACGCTTGACCTGGCCCTGTTCCTGTGGGCGCAGATCCAGGCACGGGCCAAGCGATTGATCCGGGAGGTTCACACGCTGGCTTCGGCGTACCGCTGGAGCGAAGAGCACATCCTGTCGATGAGCGAGGCTCGGCGCGCCGCTTACCTCGAGTTGGTGGAGGAATGACGGGTCACCTTCAGCGCTTGATTCACGGGACCCGCACGCCGGCCGGCTCGATTCATCCTTTGATCGGGTCTATGTTTGCGCCGCCCAAGGACGGGCTAAAACCGGATCTCGCCGAACAAGAGGTGATGGTACAGAATCCTTTCGATCCACCGGGGGAAGACGTGGCCGCGTCCGCCGCCGCCCCTCCCAGGATGGAGGCTCGCAAATTGCGGGCGTTGACTCCGGCTCAGGCCGGGGTCAGAGACTCCGCTTTGCACGTGACTGCCACTGACAAGCCCAGTGAACCCCGGCATCCGGCCGAGATGCTTCTGTTCGAGAGCTTTGGATCCTCTCCCGAAGCGAAAGAACCGAACGTGATTCGCGAAGCTTCGCCCGCGCCGCCGGCCGCCGCCCGCGCGCTCGAGCTGCACCGCACGCGGCCGCAGGATTCCACGCGTAAGGCGGATGAGATCCAGATCCATATCGGGCGGATCGAAGTAACGGCGATGCCGCCAGCGCCGCCGCGGCCGGCATCGAAGCCCTCCCGTGCCTCACTGAATCTGGGCGATTACCTGAAAGGCAGGCAACGGTGAGCAGCGCATTGGCACTCTCCGCGGTTACGGCCGTACTCCAATACCTGCTGAACAATGTTTACAACGGCCCCGATTGGGTTCTGGGGACCGTGACCGTTTCCGCGGTGGCGCCAGACATCATCCGCCACAGCCTGGGCGGCGGCGATAACGGGCTTCAGGTGAACCTGTTTCTGCATCAGGTCACGCCGTCGGCGGCCTGGCGCAACGCCGGCATGCCGTCGCTGGCGCCGGATGGCGTGACACCGGTCAAGAATCAGCCGCTGGCGCTGGAACTGCATTATCTGTTAACCGCGTATGCCAGGGAGGACAGTGAGGCCGAGGCGCTCCTGGGTTTTGCGGCGCTGCTGCTGCACGAAAATCCGGTGTTGCAGCGCACCCTACTGAGCAACGCTCTGGCCAGTCTGCCGGCGGCGTTTGCCAATCATCCGCTGTATACGCATTTGCAGCTCTCCGGTGTGGCGGACCAGATCGAGATGATCAAGATTACGCCCAACGTGTTGGGGCGGGAAGAGATGGCTTGGCTGTGGACCGCGCTCAAGGCCGACTATCGGCCTACATATCCTTTCAAAGCCTCAGTGGTCTTGATCGATCCCGCGGCGCCGACCGCCGCCGGCCTGCCCGTGTTGAGCCGCAACATCCTGGTGCAGCCGGGGCCACCGGCGATGCTGCTGGAGGTTCAGCCGCCTTCGGGTCAGGCCGCCCCCGCGCCCGGCGACAAGGTCACGCTCACCGGGCAATCTCTGGCCGCCGCCACCCAGGTGGTTCTCTCCAACCCGCGGCTGGGCGTGAGCTACTCCATCGCGCTCGACCCCTCCGACATCACCAACACGGCCATCTCCTTCAAGATTCCTGAAGACCCCGCCCAGCTTCCCGCGGGCATTTATCAGGCAGTGGCGGTGTGCGCCGATGCGAACGGTCTGGTGTTCCAGCGCACCAATAATCTGGTGCTGGGCCTTGCGCCGCGGATCACGGGGTTCCAACCCTCGGTATCCAACGCTCTAGGGAAGCTGGTTACCCTGAACTGCGACCCGCAGGCTCGCCCGCAGCAGATCGTCTCACTGGCGCTCAACGCCACGGCCGCTCCGGCGCAAACCTTCGATGGGACGACGGACACGCTGAGTTTCCAATTCCCCGCGCTCTCCGGAACGTACCTGGCGCGGCTGCGCGTGGATGGCGTGGAGAGTCCCATCAATGTGGATTGGACGGCGTCGCCGCCGGCGTTTCTTGGCCCCAACCTGACCGTATGAATTCCACCGTTGCCAAGACTCCCTGGGCTCTGGCTAACCAGGCATACCTGGTAGCGGAATTCCTGCGACTCAAGCGCATCCTGGCACCAGACGCCGCCAAAGATTTCGAGGACCACGCCGATTTGGAGGACCACGCGCAGAGCGTCCGGGCCACCATGGACTCCCCGCCCGCGATCGACCACCTTGCCGAACTTTTCGGCTTGAGCAGCTTCGAGCGCGAGGTGATTCTGCTGTGCGCCGGCGTGGAGATGGATTCCGAACTTGCGGCGCTGTGCGGCGAGAACAGCGGCAATGCGCAGCGCAACGCGGCCAACTTCGGCATGGCGATGGGGATTCTCTCGGAACCGCACTGGAGCGCGCTGACGCCTTCCCGTCCCTTGCGCCGCTTCCATATGGTGGAAGTGACCCCGGGCCAGGGCCTCTGCTACGGAGCCCTGCGCCTGAACGAACGCATCCTGCACTATCTGGCCGGCGTCAACGTGCTGGATCCCGGACTAGAATCTTTGTTAGACGCGTGCCCCGCCCCGGACTGGATCGCCGCCGAGCACAAGCTGGTGGTGGCTCAGGCGACGCGATTCCTCGAGGCTCAGGCGAGCCGGCCTCTGCTGCATTTGTGCGGCGACGATTCTCATGGCCAGGAAGACGTAGCGGCGTGGGTGGCCAATGAGGCGAATTTGCAGCTCTTCGTTTTGCGCGCGGAGGATCTTCCCGCGCCTGGAGCGGATCTGGAGCAGATCGCGCGCTTGTGGCACAGGGAAGCCTTGCTGCTGCCGGGCGCGCTGCTGCTCGAATGCGGCAGCGGAGGGTTGACTGCATCGGCTCGCCATTTGGCCGAGCGGTTGTCAGGCCTTGTCTTCCTGGCAAGCCGCGAGGCGGTGCGGTTGCAGCGCCCGTTCCTGCGCTTCGACGTCGATAAGCCCAGGCCGGCCGAGCAGCGCAGCCTGTGGGAGAAAGCCCTGGGCGCAGCCGCCGTGAGCCTGAACGGCGCTTTGGACAACCTCTCTGAGCAGTACCGGTTCAGCGCCCGCACCATATTCTCCACCTCCGCACTGACGGCGTCGCTCAAAGGAAAAGACAGCCTGGCCGGCGATTTGTGGAACGTGTGCCGGTCGCTCTCCCGCCCCCGCATGGAAGATCTGGCCGAGCGCATCGTTCCTCAGGCGGGGTGGGATGACCTGGTGCTGCCCGAATCGCAAAAGCGCGTCCTGCGGCAGTTGGCCGCGCAAGTGCGCCACCGCATGAAGGTCTACGAATCGTGGGGATTTTCAGCGGCAGGGCGGCGCGGCCTGGGAGTGAGCGCGCTGTTCACCGGCGAGAGCGGGACGGGAAAGACTCTTGCCGCCGAAGTGCTGGCCGCGGAGTTGGCGTTGGACCTGTACCGCATCGATCTCTCTGCCGTGGTCAGCAAGTACATTGGAGAGACCGAGAAGAACCTCCGCCAGGTCTTCGACGCCGCGGAGCAGGGCGGCGCGCTGCTCCTGTTCGATGAGGCCGACGCGCTGTTCGGCAAACGCAGCGACGTGAAGGACAGCCACGACCGCTACGCCAACATCGAGGTGAGCTATCTGCTGCAACGCATGGAAGCCTACCAGGGGCTGGCCGTGCTGACTACCAATCTGAAAACCATCATCGATAAAGCGTTCCAGCGGCGGCTGCGTTTCACCATCGGATTTCCTTTTCCCGATGCGGCGCTGCGGGAGGCCATTTGGCGGCGCGTGTTCCCGGCCCGGACGCCCACGCGCGGCCTGGATTACAAGATCCTGGCGCAGCTCAACATGACGGGCGGCAATATTCGCAACATCGCGGTGAACGCGGCGTTTCTAGCGGCCGAAGACGGCACGCCCGTGGATATGTCCCATCTTCTGGAAGCCGCGCGCCTGGAGGCTCAGAAGATCGAGCGGCCGCTTGCCGAAGTCGAGATTCGGGGGTGGGCATGAGCCGCATCCTGCTTCACATCGACAAGATCGTGCTGAAGGGCTTCGATCCCGGCGACCGCGCGGCTCTGCTGGCGGGCCTGCGAAGCGAGTTGGCACGCGTGTTGGCAGACCCACAGGCGCGGGCGGAGTGGGCGCAATCGCAGCGCACGCCGGTGCTGCGGCTGGGAGCGATGCCGCTCGAGCCTGGCCCGTCGGGAAGCCGCAAGTTCGGAATCGGCATGGCGCGGGCGATCGGAAGGAGTTTGAAGCCGTGAGCTACGCCGCGCTTGCCCACAAGGCCGAATCGGCGGAGGCTACGAAACGCTCATCTTGCCTGCGCGTGGGCGAGCCGAACGATGCCTTCGAGCAGGAAGCGGACCGCGTGGCGGATCGGGTCATGACGGGGAGCGGCGCGCGCTGGTCAATCGCACGGATGAATGCCGGGCCGTCGGTGCAACGTAAATGTTCCTGCGGCGGCCAGGGCGAGTGCGAGGAGTGCAAAAAGAAAAAGCTTCAGAGGAAGGCGGCCAGTTCCGCGCCGTCTCACGCGACGCCGAACACGGACAGAGTGCTCCAGTCGGCGGGACGGCCCCTGGACCGCGCCACGCGCGCATTCATGGAGCCGCGCTTCGGCCACGACTTCAGCCAGGTGCGCATCCATGCCGACGGCGAGGCCGCGCAGTCCGCCAGTGAGCTTCATGCCAAGGCGTACACCGTGGGGAACCACATCGCCTTTGCCAGTGGAAGCTTCGCGCCGTCAACGCGCGAAGGCGGGACGCTGCTGGCGCATGAACTGACGCACGTGGTGCAGCAGAACGGCGCGATGGCGGCGGTGCAGCGCGCGCCGGCATTTGAGGGATGCACACTTTGCTCGAAGCCTCTCTCAGATTCTAAGCTTCGTTCGGAACCATCCAATCCTTTCGCGGGATCGTCCGATCAAGGGATCCCGATGGTTTCGGTGCAGACCCTGATCACGTATGCCGCGCAGGAAGCCTGGAATAACGCGGAACAGTCCGGCCAGCTCAAGCGCATTTTCAGTCCGTTGCAGCGCCGCGACCCGCTCCTCAATACATACTGGAGCCGCTATCTCAGCGGACCATGGGCGGACCAAGTCCCCGATCACCGTATTGAGGTGATTGACCAGCTCAACCGCCGCGCCACCGACCTTCTGGTAAAGGAAATTAAGGCCACGCTGGTCTCCGGTCATATTCCGCCCGGGGCACAACTTGAAACCGACCCCGCACGCATCACGAAGATCGAGCAGCACCCCAGCGCAGACCCAGTTCCTACCGGCGGCGGATGGGGCAGCACGGCGACCATCGGGTACACGTGGGGCGGACGGCAAGTCGTGTCTACCTTAATCGGAGGCGGGGTGGTCTTCGAGCTGGTGGATCATCCGGGAATTTATTTTGAGCTGTCTGGGACTTACTTCTTCCAGCAGGCCTACATGCAGAAAATGGCCGAGGACATCAGCGAGGGTACGAAAGGCTTGGCGGCGGTGGGAAGATTCATCAAGGGATTCCTGACTGCCCTGGCATCGCCATTACTCATCGCGGCCGAAACGGGCGCTCGGGTGATCGACATGGCCACCCTGTTTCAGGCCGCCGGCATCAAGTTTCTCACGGGGCATGAAATTGGGTACACGTGTTTCAGCTCCACCTGCCGCAACTATGAGGCGTGTGTGGATGAAAAGAAAAAGACCGGCGACGAGGACGACTGTAAATCGGAAACCCTGAAGGCGGCGCTGAAGGAAGCGACCATCGTGCTTCCCTTGTACGAACAAGGCCAAGCCTGCGTGGACGGGGACCTGGAGGCGTGTGGCGGCATTGCGGCGCTGAGCGTGGGGCTGTTTGAGGAAGGCGCCGGCCGCCTCTCGAAAAACGAGCTGAAGGTGCCGGGCGCCGTTTCCGCGAAACGCGGCAGGGCGCTTACACCCGAGGAGTTCGAAGACGCAGCTATTCGCGAGAAGATTGGCCGGCCTCGCGAAGGCGCGCCGCACTTCGAGCAGTCCCTGGAAAAACCCGAAGCGCCTGAAGCGGCTCCTGCCGGCAAGCCCAAGGCTGCGTCGCCGGATCCCAAGATGACCAAGATCCGGAAGGAGCAGTTTCAGCAGTTCGGTGCCCACATCAAGATCGATCCGAAACTGATCGAGACCGAAGTCACAGCGCTCGAAACGGCGGCCAACGATCCCGCCAATGTCCATATCCCAGCAGATGCCGATTACGACGCGGAGATGACGGTATCCGCGAAGAAGGGCGAAGAGCATCACTTTAGAAGGGAAAAGAAGGGCACCAAGCGCTGGTGCCGGTTCTCGCCGCCGCCGGGGGAGTGCGGTGTGCCCACCAGCGGGGAATTTGACCGCAAGGTAAATGAAGCCTTGAGGAAGAAAGGCGGGGTGGAACACGAGCCGCCGGCTCCTTCCGCGCCGGCGCTCACCAAAGAGGACCGCCTGAAGGTGATTGAGGAGCGCGCCAAGGCCCCCGCTCCCAAGGGCGATCCGGGGCCGCAGGCGCGGATCCAGGAGCTGCACGATCGCTACGGAAAAGAACTGCGGGATAATCCCGAGATACGGGCGCAACTGGATTACGCGGAAAGGCTCGCTGCCGGCGATCCGGCGCGTTCCGCACAGGAGATCCGTGCGGTTCGGGCAGAGCTCGATCGCATTCGCAAGGGAGAAGGTAGCGGCAGCAGCAAGCAGCGGGTGCACCCGTATGAACGCGATCTCGCCAAGATCGACAAACGCCTGGGCCGTGGGGCCGCCATCGCGAAGGAGCAGGCTGCCCTGGCCAAGGGTATCGAGAATAAGATCGCAGAGCGAGGAGCGAAGGGCGTCAAAGTCGAGGTCGTCGCCACCGAGCGGACGGAAGCCGGTGCTGGGCAAGGGAGAGCCGCAGCACGCGAAGGTGTCGCGACAGCGCCCGCCATCGAGTATGCCGTGGATCTGCCCGATAATCTCCGCAAGTCCGCGGGTCTGCCCAAACGTTCGCCGGGCTCTCGGGCGGGAATCTTCAAACCGGATGACATCCGCTTCGAAGGCGACGGGTACCGCTTCTTCGATCACAAGGAGGTCAGCGGCGCCTGGGAAGATTCGTACTACTCGAGCGACCACGGAGCCGGCAGGATTCGGAAGATGCTGCAAAGGGATCTGCGGATCGCCGAAGCGATGCCGGGCTGCAAAGGTTGGATCTATTCGACCAATATCGAAGGGTTGGCGACAATGCTCGCTGCGGAGATCACAAAAATGGGTGGCGGCAAGCTGCTCGGGGTCACGATGAAGTAGTCATGAGCTCATCCCCTCTATCCCCACGTCTGGTCCGCGGCGGCATTGTCACCATGGACCCCGACACGTCCACAGTCAAGAGCGTCATCGCGCTTCAATACAATCCCGAAACCCTGGGCCGCACGCTTCAGGTTCAGGCCCAGCAGGGCGCGCAGGACGGCGCGCGGGTGGATGTGCTGCGGCTGCGCGGGCCGGCGGTCGAAACCATCAAGCTCGAAGCCGAGCTCGATGCCACCGATCAGTTGGAATTCCCCAGCCAGAATCCGAGCGCGGTTCAGTTCGGCCTGCATCCGCAACTGGCGCAGCTAGAGATGCTGGTCAACCCAAGCGCCGCAACGCTTCAGGCCGACGACGCAATGGCCAACGCGGGCACACTCGAAATCATCCCGCTGGAACAACCGCTCACGCTATTTGTGTGGAGCAAGAGCCGCGTGGTACCGGTGCGCATCACGGATTTCTCGATTACGGAAGAGGCTTTCGACGCCAACTTGAATCCCATCCGCGCCAAGCTCAGTCTCGGCTTGCGGGTCCTGACTGTGGACGACCTCGGCTTCCAGCATCCCGGCGGCCGGTTGTTCATGAGCTACCTCACGAATAAAGAACGCTTGGCGTCCCAGGCCGCCAATGTCGCCATTTCGGTTCTGGGATTATCGGGCCTGCCATGAACAATCCACTTCAATCTTTGATTCGAATGGGCGTGGTGCCCATCGTCACCTTTCCGGCGGACAGCCGGTATTACGGCTCCGGCACGCTGACCTACACCGCTCCCGGCGGACAGGCGGTTACCTATCTGGCTCGGAGGCTGGTTCCACAGCCGGGCGCGCCCAATTTCTCCACCGTCGCGCGGCATAGCGTCAGGCAAGGGGACCGGCTCGATTTGCTGGCTGCGAAGTATCTCGGCGATCCGCTGATGTTCTGGCTCATCTGCGATGCCAACGGCGCGATCCAGCCGGAGCAGTTGGTCGAAACTCCGGCAACAATGCTGGACATCACTCTGCCGCGTGGCGTTCCGGGCGGAACCACTGCGTAACAGGCCCATGCTCAAGAGCGTCCAGTTGAGCCTGATGATCGGACCAGTGGTTCCACTCGCGCCTCCACGCGAGGTGATGGACGCATTAACCGAAGTGGAGGTCAAGGTTGAGGACACAGGCCAGAGCGGATTCCAGCTTGTCTTCAGTATCGACAAGCAGTCGCCCTTGCAGATCCTGTTTCTTCTGACGGGCGGCCTTCCGCTGCTGTTCATGCGAGTAGTGCTGACGGCGACGGTCAACGGCGTCGCCAACGTGTTGATCGATGGGCTGATCACGAACAACGAGATTTCGCCGGGGGACAAGGGTTCCAACTCCACCATGACCATCACGGGGAAGGACCTGACGGTATTGATGGATCAGTCGAAGCTGAGCGGGTTTCCCTTTCCCGCCTGCACGGCCGATGTCCGGGTCGCTTTCCTGCTCTCGAAGTACGAGGTGCTGGGCATTCTTCCTCTGATTATTCCCAGCATCCTGACGGATCTGTCTCTGCCGATCGACAAAATCCCCAGCCAGAAAGGCACCGACCTGCAATACATCCGTTATTTAGCGGAGCAATCAGGCTACGTCTTCTATCTGGACCCGGGGCCCGTCCCGGGAATCAGCAAAGCCTATTGGGGCCCGCAAAACAAGGTCGGCACACCGCAGCCTGCCTTGAGCGCGGATATGGACGCGTACACCAACGTGGAAAATTTGCATTTTCGATTTGACCAGGAGCGCAACAAGATTCCGCTGCTGTACATTCACCGGCAGGAATCCGGCACAACCTATGCGGTTCCGGTTCCGCCCATCACGCCGCTCAATCCGCCGCTGGGACTGATTCCTCCTTTGCCCACCAACCTGCTGCCGCCCGACCTGTCGCCCTTCCGCGACGATCTTTCGAAGCGTCCCATTCCACAAGCCGTCATGATGGGCCTAGCCGCCGCGGCGCAGTATGCGGAAGTCGTGTCCTGCGAAGGGAGCCTGGATGTGACGCGTTACGGCGGCGTCCTGCAAGCGCGAAAGCTGGTGGGCGTGCGCGGCGCGGGCCTGGCTTTCGACGGTCTTTATTACGTAAAAAGCGTCACCCATAAAATCAAACGTGGGGAATACAAGCAGAACTTTACTCTTACGCGCAACGGCCTGGTCTCGACCGTGCCGACGGTGAACCTATGACTCCTCAAGACTCCGCTGGCGGAAACTATCAACGTTATTACGGAAAGTACCGCGGGCTGGTGCTGGACAACATCGATCCGCAGCAGATCGGCCGTATTGTGGCGCAGGTGCCGGACGTCCTGGGGATGATCCCTTCCACCTGGGCGATGCCGTGCGTGCCCGCGGCGGGAAGCCAGTCGGGTTGTTTCATCGTGCCCCCAATCGGAAGCCAGGTGTGGGTTGAATTCGAGCAGGGCGATCCCGACTATCCTATCTGGACCGGAGGTTTTTGGGGCCTGGCAGCGGACGTTCCCATATTCGCGCTGTCGCCGCCTCCCACTCCGCCCGGTCAGAACATCGTGCTCCAGACTTCGGGCGAGAATGTGCTGGCGGTCACCGATGCGGAGCCCACTCCGGCCACCGGCGGCATTGTGATCCGGAGCGCGACGGGCGCAATGATCGTGGTCAATGACAGCGGAATCTATATCGACAATGGGCAGGGCGCGACGATCACCTTGATCGGTCCCACCGTGGACGTGAACAGCGGCGCTCTGACGGTGACCTAGCCATGCCCTCGCCGATCCTACATGCCGGAGCCGAGGTGCTGTGTTCGCACGGCGGGCAAGCCACGCCGTCGGTTTCCAGTCCGCGCGTCACAGTTTCGGGCATGGCGATCGCGACCATCGCCGCGCCTTACCTGGTGTCAGGATGTTCCTTCGTGTCGCCGGGCGGCAACGGACCCTGCGTCTCGGCAATGTGGGAATCCGGCGCGGCGCGAGTGGAATCGCTGGGTCAGCCCGTGGCCGTAATGACCGGTTCATCCACCTGTGCTCCCACCGGCACGCCGCTTAGGCCGATGTCGGCTCAAACCAGAGTTGCCGCAAGTTAGGCCGCCATGAATCTCCACTTTCCCTATCAATTCGACGGCCGCGGACGAACGGCGGAGTCTTCCCTTCAGGAATATGTCGGCCAATTGATTGAGCAGGTTTTATTCACCTCGCCCGGCGAGCGCGTGAATATTCCGGATTTCGGCAGCGGGCTCCTGCAACTTCCCTTCGCGCTTAACAGTGTGGAGATGGCTGCCGCCACGCAGCTCACGGTGCAAGCCGCTCTGCAAAAATGGCTCGCCGGCTATGTGAGCGTTCAGTCCGTAACCGCGGCGGCCCAGGACGCCACGTTGACCGTGACAGTAACGTACTCAATGGTGAATACGGATGTGACGCAAGTGCAGACCTTCGTTTACGGAGGCTCGCCTTGATCTACAGTTGCTGCAACGAAAATCGCCGCGCGGCAGTCCTTGCCGATCCAGTCCTCAACGGCGTGGATTACGTAGAGGTGCTGGACCATGACGCGCTCGCGCTCGATAGCCCTCGTCAGCGCACGCTCCTGCTGCATTGCCTGAAAGCCGCGCCGGCATTGACTCCGGGAAATGTCCTGATCCAGGGCGGAGAGAGCATCACCGGAATTACCGCGGACTGGGTGGCGGCAGCAACCTCGTCGCCGCCGCAAGCCAACGCGAAAGAGCTGGCCTACTTCCAGTCTCTGCCAGACGCCGCAAATGTCGTGGTGGTGCGCACCAGCAAGGCCGGGGATTTTTCCACCTATGAGCTGCGGCTGGTGAACAACTCCGTGCAGGCCCAGCAGGACCCCTTCCAACTGACGGCCGCGCTGGCGGGGTTCGATCCTCAACTCGCGGCAGTGCAGTTTTCTTTCAAAGTCGAATGCGGCCCGGATTTCGATTGTGCTCCGCAGCCGCCCGGCTGCCCGCCGACCGAGCCCACACCGCCCGGCATTAACTATCTGGCGAAGGACTACGGCAGCTTCCGCACGTTGATGCTGGACCGGCTGAGTCAGCTCCTGCCTTGGTGGAACGGCGGCAGCGAAGCAGACCTGGGGATCACGCTCGCGGAGTTGATCGCATACGCCGGGGACAATCTCAGCTATCAACAGGACGCGGTCGCCACGGAAGCTTACTTCGCAACCGCGCGCAGCCGCGTCTCGTTGCGCAGGCACGCGCTGCTGGTGGATTATCACGTTCACGATGGGGCGAATGCGCGGGCGTGGATTCAGCTTCAGGCAGCGGGCAATCCGGGCGATCAGGTTTTCCTCGATCGCAGCCGCACCCGGTTTTACACGTTCGCGCCCGGCATGCCTCCCTCACTGGCCGATCCTCAGAGCGAAGAAGGCGCGCTTTTGAGCGGCGTGCAGGTGTTTGAGCCGATGTACGATGCGGTGCTCTATCCCGAGCACAACCAGATGCCGTTTTACACTTGGGGCGATGCCAACTGCTGCCTGCCCCAAGGCGCTATGGAGGCAACGCTTCAGGGCCATTTCCCCAACCTGCAGCCCGGCGACGTGTTGATCATCCAGGAAGTGAAGGGTTCCCAAACCGGCATCGCCGCGGACGCGGATATTCGGCATCGCTGCGCTGTCAGGCTCACTCAAGTGGTGACACAGGACGCGCACGGCCAGCCGCTGGTGGATCCGCTGTTCAAAGATAGTGGCGGAAATCCTACCCAAGTCACCGAAGTTCAATGGGGCCAGGATGACGCACTGCCTTTTCCGGTTTGTATTTCTTCCACCTTCTTCGATTCCGCGGCCGACATACAGAGCGCCACTGGCGTGAGCGTGGTTTTCGGTAATGTGGTGCTGGCCGATCACGGCTTGTCGTTGAGCGGCAGGGACCTCGGCACCGTGCCGAATCCGACGGTTCAGCTCCCACCCAATGCCGCCGCTGATCGCTGCCAGACCTCGCCTCCGCAGTGGCTGGCGGTCCGGTTTCGGCCAGAGGTGCCTGACAGCCCTCTCACACAGGCCGTGCCGTTGCCGGCGATCTCCTTGCCGGCGGCGGGCATCCCCGTCACTGCGGGCGCGGTGGGATTGAATACCGGCGTGGTCAGTCTGGAGAACGCCGCCGGTTTCTCGTGTTTGACTCTGCACACTACCAACACGGCGAGCTGGCCCAGCCTGTTCGGCGTCACGGTGGCGATCAACGGCGGCAATCCCGCGAACATCGACGTTTCCGTGGTCTACAATCCTCCCGGCGGCGCGGCCGGGCTATCGCGACAGGTCACTGTCGAAACGTTCACGAACCTGTCCCTCAACCCGGCGGACCCAAGCTACGTGAAGACCCGCATCAATTCCCAGTCGAAGCTGATCGCGGTGCCCGCGAGCTATGTTCCACCCGTGAGCGCGCCCTCTGTGCTTCCCACCGCTCCGGTAATGCTGCCTGCGACGGGAAGCGTTGATCTCAAGGACCTGAGCGCTATCGCCTTCCTGACTTTGCAGCCGACAGATCCGGCTGGATGGCTACCGCTGTTCGGCGTATCCGCGCCGGTCACCGCCCATCCGCCATACTTCGATTTGCAGGTGATCTATACTCCCGGTTCGATCACCGTTGAGGAGTTCAGCAATCTTTCTCTCTCCACAGCGGCTCAACAGGTCAACGGGATTTCCGATTTGATCACGGTGGAGAGCTTTGCTCAGACCGCGGACTCCACGCTCTCCGCTTACGCGCTCGCAAACTTCGATCCGCGCCTTGCCGTACCCGCGATCGCGCTGCAAAGCACGCTGAATGGACAAAGCCGGGCCTGGACGCCGATGCAGGATCTGCTCGAAAGCGGCGAGTCCGACGACGTCTTTGTAGTTGAAGTGGAGTACACCGGCGTCGCCGCGCTTCGTTTCGGCGACGATACCAACGGCCGGCGGCCTGATCCTGGAACCTCCTTCCTGGCGCAGTACCGCATCGGCAACGGCACAGCCGGAAATGTGGGCGCAGACAGCCTGGTGTTTTTGGCCGCCGCGGACGCTCGCATCCAAGCATGCCGAAATCCTCTTCCCGCCGCCGGCGGAACCGATCCCGAAAGCATGGACCAGATCCGGCGGCGTGCGCCGCAGGCCTTCCTCACGCAGGAGCGCGCGGTGACCATGGCGGATTACGAAGCCGTGGCTGAGGCAAATCCGCAAGTGGATCGGGCCGTCGCGTCGCTGCGCTGGACCGGAAGCTGGTACACTGTGTTCCTCGCCGTGGAACCAAAGAGCGGCGGCAACCTGCCGGCTTCGCTCGGACTCACTCTTACGGCTGCCGAGGAGCGCTATCGACTGGCTGGTCAGGATCTGGAACTGGATTCGCCGCAGTACGTGTCGCTGCAAGTCGAGTTGGAGGTGTGCGTGGATCCGGATTATTTCAAGCGGGACGTCGAACGCTCCTTGCATGAAGTTCTGGGCGGTCTGTTTCGGCCTGGGAATTTTGCTTTCGGTCAGACCGTGTATCTGAGCCGCATCTACGCGGCCGCACGATCCGTGGCCGGTGTGACCGTGGTGAGAGCGTCCAAGTTTCAACCGCAAGGCGCCGATTCACCGCAGTATCTTGCGGCCGGTGAAATCAAGCTGGGATCGCTCGAAGTCGCCAGGTTGGCCAACGATCCCAACTATCCGGACCATGGCCAACTCACTTTGGTGCTGGAGGGCGGCAAGTGACATCGAGTTGCGCGGGAACTTCCGGTTGCACCTGCGGATGCTGCGCCGGCACCAGCGTACAGACTCCGCAAATGCAGACGAATCTCCCGGGGCTGCCGGCGGTTGCGTATCGCGCCGGAACCTGGGCCACGTTTAAAGAGTCGATGCTCGCTCGGCTCTCCAGCTCGGACTATCCCGCGCTGGCTGGATTGAAGACGCGCGCAAATGACGACTTCACCATCGCGCTGCTCGACGCGACATCGATCGTGCTCGACGTCCTCACGTTCTACCAGGAGCGCCTCGCCAACGAAAGCTACCTGCGCACGGCCATGCAGCCGCAGTCGCTCACCGAACTCTCGCGGCTGATCGGCTACCAGCCCGCGCCGGGCGTTTCGGCCTCCTGCTATGTGGCGTTCACGTTGCAGACTGCGCCGGGCCAGCCGGTCGACCCTGCGACTCCTGTGATTACGATCCCTGCAGGCACGCAAGTGCAAAGTGTTCCAGCGCAGAATCAAAACCCGCAGCTCTTTGAAACCTCCGCCGATATCCAGGCCAAGCCTGATTGGAACGCGCTTGCCGTTGCGACGGGCCGCCCGTGGGCTCCGCACAGTGGAGGCGTGAGCGTCTACCTGGAAGGAACCGCCACCCAGTTGCAGCCGGGTGAAATGATCCTGATTGTGGGAGATGAGCGGCTCCACTCGCCCAGCAGCCAGAGTTGGGACATCCGGCAGGTGACGAAGGTCCGGGCCGATGCCGGAAACAAGCGCACTTACGTGGAGTGGAGCGAAGGTCTCAGAGGCGGAGGCCTGGGGCCCTCGCAACGATACCCCAAGTTTTTCGCCTTCCGGCAGCGGACGTCACTGTTCGGCTACAACGCCGTGAATCCCCTGATGCTCACGTCGGAGACACGTTCGGGACTCTCCAGCTTGCTGAGCGGAAACGAATGGGACTTCGGAATCCGCAGCCTGGATCGCGATAGCTTGATCGACCTCGACGCCGTGCACACGAAGATCGTTTCCGGAGGTTGGATCGCGCTGGTGGGCCCCGCGGGTTCGGGCCGCCTGGCTCCCGCGTTCGAATCGCCGGTGGCGATCCAGCAGCTTGCGCTCGAATCGCCGCAATCCGATGCTCTTGAGATCGATCCAGCGATTCTCGGGGCCCCCACCGGCCCGGTCCATAGCGGCATCAGCCTCTATCTCGTCGAATCCGTGACGACGCTCTCGCGCTCGGACTTCGGTCTCAGCGCCAGGATCAGCCGCGTGGGGACGGACACCGCGGCGAATCTCCAGGCTTACTACAACAACACGCGTATCACCTCGGTGCTGGCGCAGAGCGAAGAACTGGCTGTTGCTCAGCAGCCTTTCGACTATCCTCTCTATGGCCTCTTCCTCGATCTCCAGGAACTGCGGTCGGATCTGATCGGCGCATCCGTGGTCGGGGTTTCGGGAACCAGGCAAAAGATCGCGGTGAACGTGACCGGCCTCTCTTTTGTTCCAGCCGACCCGAACGCAACCCCGGCTCCCCTCAATCCCGGCGATATCCTGACCCTGACCAGCGCGGCGAGCTTGCCGCTGAATCAGGATCACACCATTCCGGACTGGCGCGGGTCCAATGATTCCCTCATCCTGACCGTCGAGGATTCGCAAGGCCAACCGGGCACGGTTGAGGCATCGCTGAGCGATTTCACGTTGTCGCCTTCGACAACGAGCGATCCGGAGGTGAGCGAGATCGCGCTGGTGGATTCCATCGTCAACATCGCCGCGCCGTATCCGCACACGCGGATCCAGTTGCAGTCGGGCTTGATGAACTGTTATAACCGCGACACCACTACGGTGAACGCCAACGTGGGCTTGGCCACGCACGGACAATCGGTCACTGAGATCCTGGGCAACGGCAGCGCATCCACTCCCAACCAGAGTTTCACTCTGAAGCAATCGCCCTTGACGTACGTGCAGGCCGCCACGCCAACCGGCCGGCAGAGCACGCTCCAGGTGCGAGCCAGCGCGGTCGCCTGGACCGGTGTTCCCAGCCTGTACCAGCAGGGGCCCTCGGCTCAAGTGTTCACCACGCTGAATCAGCCGGACGGCACCACGGATGTTTTCTTCGGAGACGGCGTGGAAGGCTCGCCGCTCCCCACTGGCCAGAGCAACATTCACGCGAGTTACAGGATCGGCTCGGGCGCGGCCGGCAACATCGGGGCGAACACCTTAGCCACTTTGATGGATCGTCCGCTGGGGGTGAGCGGCGTGACCAACCCGTCGCCCGCGTCGGGCGGCCAGGATGCTCAAGCGCCGGAAGATGTCCGCTCCACTGCGCCGCAGACGGTTTTGACGCTCGGGCGCGCGGTCTCGATCACGGATTACCAGAGCTATGCCGCGACGTTCGCCGGCATCTCCAAGGCGCATGCGATGTGGATTCCCAACGGCCCGGCGCGAGGCGTGTTCCTGACCGTGGCCGGAGTCGCCGGACAAGCGTTGCCTCCCGGCGATCCCACTCTGAGCAACTTGGTGATGTCGCTGCGCAATTACGGCAGCCCGCTAATCCCGATCGCGGCGCGAGGGTTTCTCGAAACGCTGTTCGGTCTCTCGGCCGACATCGCGTATGACCCATCCTTCGCGCGCTTGACCGTGGAAACCGCCGTGCGCCAAGCGCTGTCGCAGGCATACAGTTTCGCCAACCGCACCTTCGGCCAGGGCGTTTCTGCGGACGAACTCGCAGCCGTGATCCAGGCCGTGCCCGGCGTAGTCGCGGTGAACGTAATCTCTATCCAGGTGGCCTACACCAGCTCCGCCGGAGACCTTGCCGCGGGCGGCTATACCGAAACCAATCTGCACGGCTGGCTGAATCAATTGGTCCCGCAGTCTTCTCTTCCCAGATTGGTCTCGCCGATGCGGCTTTGCGCGTACCTGCCCACGGCCCGCATCGAAACGATTCCGCAGCCGGCGGAGATCCTGGTGATGCATCCCGATCCTCACTACGTGGTGCTGGGGGTAATGGCGTGAGCGCGCAGGCGTCGAAGCTCTTCAGTTTGCTGCCCGCGCTCCACCGGTTGCGGGATGCCCGGGTGGCGCAGTCTCAACAATTGTTGACCGCGGCGGAAACGGCCCGGCTTCAGCAACTGCGGGCGATCCATCCGCCGCTCACGCCGGCCCAACAAGCGGAATTGGATCAGATCACAGCCAAGGCAGCGCGGGGGCCGCTGGAGTCCCTGCTGATGCTGATCGACGAACAGATCGCCGTGGTTGCCGAGAACCTGGACCAACTTTACGACGACCAGTTCATCGAAACGTGCGCGCCTTGGGTGATTCCCTACATCGGCGATTTGATCGGTTATCAGACCGTGCACGGAGTCGCGGCGGCCGTCGCAAGCCCGCGCGCCGAAGTGGCGCATACGATTTCCTTCCGCCGCCGGAAGGGCACCGTTCTGGCGCTCGAACAACTCGCGCGGGATGTGACTGGATGGGGCGCACACGCCGTGGAGTTCTTTAAGCTGCTGGCGGACACGCAGTACCTGAATCACGTCCGGGCGGACAACGCCTACGCTCCCGATCTGCGGGATTGGAAGGTCGGCGCGTACATGAACACCGGCTTCGACGCCACCGCCCACACCGTGGACGTCCGCCGCATCGATGTCGAACGGGGCCGCTACAATATCCAGAACGCCGGCATCTTCCTGTGGTCCTTGAACGCCTATAGCCTGACTATGTCCGCGGCCGCGCCGGTGAGCGGGAGCGCGCAATGTTTCCGCTTCAATCCTCTGGGCCGCGATGTGCCGCTGTTTCACAATCCGGTGTTTCAAGGCGCCAGCATAACCGCACCCGCGCAACCGCAAAATGTTCCGGCTATTCTGCTGCGCCGCGAACTGTGCGAGGACATCCGGCAGATCGCGGGCGCCGGCGCTGCGGCCGTTTATTACGGCATGGGCAACAGCCTCGCTTTGTACTTGAGCGGCGCCCTTGTCGACGCCTCCAAGATCCAGGTTTGCGATCTTTCAGGCGAGGATCCCAACTGGAACAACGTGCCTTCCGCCAATAGCGCCTACGCCGCGGCCATCGATCCTGAGCTGGGGCGAATCGCGCTGCCGCCGGGGTCCGCGCAAACCGTGCAGGCTGACTTGCATTACGGATTCAACGCCGATATGTCCGGCGGCGAATACTCGCGCGAAAGCACGTTCTCGGCATCGCCGGAGCAGACCGTGGTTCGCGTGCCCGGCGACTACCAGACGATTCACGACGCGCTCGTGGCGTTGGGCGGAGACGGCGTGGTGGAAATTACCGATAGCGCTTTGTATCGCGAAGACGCCGGACTCAACATCGCGCTCAATGCGCACGGACACATTGAGCTCCGCGCGGCGGAAGGAGCGCGGCCGGTCTTGTTCTTAGGCGATGCGATTTCTGTGACCGGAGGGGAAGAGGCCGCCTTCGATCTAAACGGCGTGGTGGTCGCATATGCTCCGCCCTCCACCGCGACGCCGCTTCCCCCTGCTTTGCTTCACGCGCCCGCCGGCGGATCGAACCAGCTCAGGCATCTTGGGATGACGCATTGCACACTTGTGCCGGGCTGGGCGCTGACGCCTTCGGGCAAGCCCCTGCCCGCATACGCCGGACTGCCGACACTGCTCGCCGAGACATCCGGTCTTCAAGTCGTGATTGATAAGTCGATCGCCGGCCGGTTGTGGATCGGCGGGCTGGCATCGGCACAGATTTCCGACAGCATCGTGGACGCCACGGATCCCACCGGCGTTGCTTATGCGGCGACGATTGATTCAGCGGGGCGGCCGCAGGCCGGCGGCGCTTTGAGTCTGAGAGGTTGCACCGTGATCGGCAAAGTGTATGCTCGTCTGCTGAGCCTGATTTCCAACAGCATCGTATCGTCGGCTCTTTCGCCAGCCGATACCGCCGCAACTCCGCCCTTGTGGGCCGCGCCGCTGTGGGCGTCGCGCAGGCAGGAGGGATGCGTGAGATTCAGCTACGTTCCGGCGGGCTCGGCCATCCCCAGGCAGTTCGAGTGCGTCGACCAGGCGGTTGGCTCTCCTCAGCTACTGTTCTACTCTTTGCGCTACGGCGATCCGGGCTATGCCAAACTCGCGCCGTCCACCGCCGACGCTATTCGCCGCGGCGCGGACGACGGTGGTGAGATGGGAGCCTTTCACTTCGAGCTGGCGCCCCTGCGCGAGACGGATCTGCGCGTGCGGGTTCAAGAGTACCTGCCGGTGAACCTGGAGCTCGGCGTTTTCTACGAGAACTAGAGGACACAAGATGAGCTTCGACAGCAGCCGCTTCACGTTTGACCCTTGGAATGATTTCCTGGGCGTAGTCATGCAGCAGGGCCGGGTTCAACTGGACTCGGATTGGAATGAATGGCTGGCGGAATTCTCGCGCCGCGTCCGTGCCGGAACGCTCGATACCTTCGGGCGGGCGGTGGTCCCTCGAACCACGCCGCAAGGATTTCAAGTCAGCCTTGCGGGCGGCTCGCTCAGCATCGGCCAGGGCCGGATATACGTCGACGGCCTGCTTGTGGAGAACCACGGCGCTCCGGCGCAGAATTCACAACAGTGGGTCCCTCCATCGCTTTCTTCCACTCCTCCATCGCGTAACTGGGATTCCACACTGGATGAGCTGGTCGGCGTTGCCGGCGTCGATTACCAGCAGCAGCCGTACTATCCCAACGCGGCGCCGCTTGACCAGGCGGGCGGGCCGTACCTGATTTACCTGGATGTTTGGGTTCGGGAAGTGACGTTCTTGCAAAACCCTGACCTGGTGGAGAAAGCCGTCGGCGTGGACACCACGGGGCGCCTGCAAATCGCGTGGCAGGTGAAGTGGATGGATGCGGGCGCCGGCGCCACGTGCGATTCGAGCATCCCCGCATGGGATCAACTCCTGTTGCCTCCGGGCCCGAGGTTGACCACGGGTGTCGTCCAGTCCTCATCCTCCGGTCCGTGCTGCCTCACTCCCAACACCGGCTATACGGGCCTCGAGAACCAACTCTATCGCGTCGAAATTCACCAGCCAGGCGTGCAGTTTCCAAGCACCGGCACACCGGCGACAGCCGCCACACCCCCTGGAGTCGCATCGTTCAAGTTCTCCTGCGATGATGCCTCCGTGGTCGCCTCGGTCCTCGGCATCGCCACGGGCGGAACGCTCCTCACGGTGGATAGCACCGGGAAGGATGCGGTACTTCGCTTCAATGTGAACGATTGGGTGGAGATCACCGACGACTTTCTGGAATTGAACGGACTCCCAGGAGAGCTGCATCAGATCTCCGGAATCAGCGATGCCGAAAAGACCATGATGCTTTCCTCGGCGGTTTCCCCGGCTAATTTCTCTCAGGACCCCGCCACACTCGCCGCCCGCCATACTAGGGTTACGCGGTGGAATCAGGCCTCCAAGATTCTCCAAAACAACGGCACGTTGTGGGTGGATCTGGACGTGCCGGGAAGCACCGGCGATATCCCTGTGCCTCCGGCGGGCGTCACGCTGCTCCTTGAAAACGGCGTGACCGTATCCTTTGACAGGGCTGCCACCGGCGGCGATTTCCGCAGCGCAGATTATTGGACGTTCGCCGCACGCTCCTCCGATGGGTCGGTGGAGTCTCTTGACGGCGCCCCTCCCCGCGGCATCTTTCACCACTACGCCCGGCTTGCGATCCTCGGCCCGTCGCGCGTTCCGCTCTCCTCATCGCCGGGCGTGACCACCACGCTTCAGGATCAAAGCCAGCCGCCGGTTCCGTTCCTCACCTTCCAAACCACAGATCCTTCGCAATGGCCGCCGCTGTTCGGGGTGCTGGTCCGAGCCAATGCCGCGAATCCATCGAGTTTCGATCTTGAGGTGGTCTACAATCCCGCCGTATCCCAGGGCGTGACAGCTCCCGTGGTTTTGGAATTCTTCAGCAATCTCTCGCTGGACCCGAATTCGGTCAACTACGCGCCATCCATCCTCAACGCCGGCTCCGGTCTCATCACGGTTCCCAGCTCCAACCAGCCCCCGGCCTCCACGCCCGTTTTTCCGGCAGATTTTCCCGCGACTCCAGTGAGTCTGGGCGCCTCCGGCAATATCGATCTTTCCGATGCCAGCGCCACGCCCAGTCGTTTCCTGACACTCTCGGTGGCCTCGCCGGCAAACTGGCCGCAGAACTTCGCCGTCTCCGCGGGCTCGTCGAGCACGGCAGGTCAGTTCGATCTCGCGGTGACCTATTCGGTGCCGGGCTCGAATTCCTTCGCCGTGATCGAGCACTTTGCAAACCTCTCGGCGGCCAATGCCGGAAGCGCGATTAATGGTAATTCGGCGTTCCTTGCAGGCGTGGTCGGGCTTCAAGTGAGTTCGCCGTTGAATCTGAACTCACTCACTGACTGCCGAAGTTTATGGCCGCCGTCGCCTCAACGCGCCGCCATGCACGTCACGGCCATCAACTGGTCCAACGACGACCATCTGCCGGAAGCAGTGTTCCGCCGAGGTCTGCACATAACTCTGGATGCCCCGCCAGACCCGAACTCCGTCAAGCCCTCCACTGTCATCGTGACGCTGGAAGAACCGGTGGGCGCGCCCAACTTTGCCGTCGCCGAAATCCTGCAACCCTCGAAGGGCTCCCCTTCGGTGGCCGGCAACGTAATCGATTGGATACCGGATCCCGCCCTCACCTCCGCGGAACTCACCGCCGGACTGCGCGTGCGCGTGACGCTGAAGGGCGCTTGCATCTGGAGCCCGGCCGGAAGACCGCGGCTGTATCTGGACGGCCAAGCCCTCGGACATCCCGTGACGGGCTCGGGCGGTCCTGTAATCGCGCTGACGCTGCCCTCCGGCAACGGGCAGCGGGCCAGCGATTTTGAGGGGTGGTTCACTTTGACTCCCACCCCTCCACTGATCGTCACGTTGACCCCCGTCTCGCCGCTTGCGGTCCGCGCCGCGGGGTTGACCGAGCCGGTGGGCGACCTAGTCCTCACGATCACGGGAGGCATTCCCACCGCGCTGGGACAGCCTGTGCCTCTGGTGAGTGTCACGGTGATGCTCAACACCGCGGTGACCAGCCGATTGTTCACAGCTCCGCTTCAGGACGCCGCGTTGTTGATCGACGATCCGGTGGTATTGAACACGGCGGCGCTCAACACTGCCTCTGTGCCCATGGGCGTGGGCGGCAGCGGCATCGACTTCAAGTCCGGCCGAGCGGCCAACATCGTCATTGGAAGCGTGGGAAGCGCGGCGAATGCCGTATCCTTCTCGAACGTGCCTCTCGATCCGCCCGGCGCGGGACAGCGCACCTTCCGCATTACCAACCTCCGCGTGGACGCCTCCGCGCTTCAGATAGCATCACCGGGCTCGGCTTCATCGGTGATCGCAGTCGTTTCCATGACGGGCGGTGTCCAGATCCCCGGCGCTCAGCAGACGGTAGGCGTGCTTGCTCCGCCCGTGACCACTCAGGTGAGTAGCCTCTCGGGTTCCGGCGCGCCGAGCAGCGGCCCGTTCTCGATTAGCCCCACGGTCGGCGTCAATGCCGGATTGGCCGCCAGTCCCCAAGCCAATAGCGGACTGATCGACACGATCGTCGCGTTCAGGGTGGCGTCGCCGGGCTCTTTCAGACCGGTCACGCAAACGCCTCCGCCCGCGATCGGCGCGTTGCATCAGGCGGAAGATTCTTTCACTGCTGCGGGCTTGCCTCTGGCCGTCAATGCTGCGCCGATCCCGGCCACGGAGCCGATGGGACATGCCGATCAGGGAACCCTGTTTGTCGCGCACTTCCAAAACGTGCCGGCGGGCGTGCAGGTCTTCGTCACCACGCGAGACCTACCTTCGAAAGGCATCAACGGAGG
>Ga0335081_10001162_pt1 | contig 42001 bp, 36 predicted proteins | sample Lox_Sample_35_FD_206713 | JGI IMG/M metagenome (GOLD analysis project Ga0335081, IMG submission 206713) | Soil microbial communities from Loxahatchee National Wildlife Refuge, Florida, United States - Lox_Sample_3.5 | ecosystem: Environmental > Terrestrial > Soil > Wetlands | place: USA... | reverse complement strand
CGCAGGTCGTCGCGCTCGCCGGCGAGCCAGTAGTCGCCGCGGCCGATGGTGAGATAAATCCACACCGCGAGCGCGAGGATCGAGATAGCGACCAAGAACCTGTTCCCTGTTGAGGATGGCGGCCTTTTATTTGGCCGGGCAATCTGCCATTGGAACGCCCGAATGCCACACCGCGGCGGTTCCTTCCAGGGGTCCCTTGTGTCAGGCCGAAAAACCATCCGCCAAACCCGTCGTCCTGAGGCGCGAGCGAAGCGAGCCTCGAAGGACGATCGGCCGAGGTGGTGCAGCACGCGAGCAAGCGGCCGCGCACAGACCCTTCCGCCTTCGCCCTTCGGGCTTCGGCGGACAAGTCGAGGCTCGGCACGCAAGTCGGCTATAGCCGACTTGCGCATCAGTGATGCCGATCTCGGGTACACCCGAGATCGGTGCGCCGAGCGCCTCAGGGTGACGGGCAGAGGGCGTAGGGTGGGCAAAATCGCCTGCACGCACCTTGCCGCGTGGGCAAAGGCGCGTTGGCGATTTTGCCCACGTGGACAGGCCGTGCAACGCGCCTTTGCCCACCCTACGCGCTGCTTCTTTCAATGAGCGCCCCCGACCGCGTTCTCGTCACCGGCGCGAGCGGCTTTGTCGGCTCGGCGGTCGCGCGCAAGCTGGTGGAGCGCGGCTATGCGGTGCGCGCGCTGGTGCGCCAGACGAGCCCGCGCTTCCATCTCGACGGGCTCGACATCGACTACGCGGTGGGCGACCTGCGCGCGGCCGACACCGTGCGGCCCGCGATGGCGGGCGTGCGCTACGTCTTCCATGTCGCGGCCGACTATCGGCTGTGGGCGCGCGACCGCAACGAGATCATGGTCAACAACCTCGCCAGCACGCGCATCGTGATGGAGGAGGCGCTGCGCGCCGGCGTCGAGCGCGTCGTCTACACGAGCAGCGTCGCGACGCTCGCGGTGCGCCGCGACGGCAGCTCGATCGACGAGACCTTCCCGCTCGACGAGGCGAAGGCGATCGGCGTCTACAAGCGCAGCAAGGTCGTGGCCGAGCGGCTGGTCGAGCGCATGATCGCCGAGCACAAGCTGCCCGCCGTCATCGTCAACCCGTCGACCCCGATCGGGCCGCGCGACGTCAAGCCGACGCCGACCGGCCGCATCATCGTCGAGGCCGCGCGCGGCCGCATGCCGGCCTTCGTCGACACCGGCTTGAACCTCGTCCATGTCGACGACGTCGCGGCCGGGCATCTCGCGGCGCTCGACCGCGGCAAGATCGGCGAGCGCTACGTGCTCGGCGGCCAGAATGTGTCGCTCGCGCAGATGCTCGGCGTCATCGCGACCCTGCTCGGGCGGCGGCCGCCGCGGGTCAAGATCCCGCGCAGCGCGATCGTCCCGCTCGCGCTTGCGGCCGAGACGGTGGCGCGCTTCACCGGCCGCGAGCCGTTCGCCACCATGGACGCGCTGCGGATGTCGAAATACCGCATGTTCTTCACCACCGCCAAGGCCGAGCGCGAGCTCGGCGTCACGGCGCGCCCCTTTACGCAAGCGCTGGCAGATGCCATCGAGTGGTTCCGCGGCGCCGGCTATCTCAAGCGCTGACCACCCTACCCGTCCCAGCAAGCGGATTTCCCCTTGAGCCCCGACAACAGCTTCAACACCCGTCTCAACGCGGTTGCGGCCGACACCGAGGCCTTGCTCGACGCGCTCATGGGCACAGCGCCGCTCGACGGCGAGCGCAGCCGGCCAAAACGCCTGCTCGAGTCGATCCGCTATGCGAGCCTCGGCGGGGGAAAGCGCTTCCGCCCGTTCCTGGTGGTCGAGTCCGCCGCCCTGTTCGGCGTGCCGCGCGCGCAGGCGCTGATGGCGGGCGCCGCGCTCGAATGCGTGCACTGCTATTCGCTGGTGCACGACGACCTGCCCGCCATGGACAACGACGATCTGCGGCGCGGCCGCCCGACCGCGCACAAGGCGTTCGACGACGCGACCGCGATCCTCGCCGGCGACAGCCTCTTGACCTACGCGTTCGACATCCTGTCGCGGCAGGAGACGCATCCGAGCGCCGAGGTGCGCATCCGGCTGGTGATGGCGCTCGCCCGCGCGGCGGGCCTCGGCGGCATGGTCGGCGGGCAGATCCTCGATCTCGCGGCCGAGGGCCGCTTTGCCGACCTGCCGCGGCCGCACACGCTTGCCGAGGTCGAGACCCTGCAGGCAATGAAGACCGGCGCGCTGATCCGCTTCGGCGCCGTCGCGGGCGCGATCCTGGGCGAGGCGAGCGAGGAGCGCCAGCACGCGCTCGAGCGCTACGGCGCCGCGGTCGGCCAGGCGTTCCAGATCGCCGACGACCTCCTCGACATCGAGGGCGACACCGCGACCGTCGGCAAGGCGACCGGCAAGGATGCCGCCGCCGGCAAGGCGACCATCGTCGGCGTGCTCGGCATCGCGCAGTCGAAGGCGCGCCTCAAGGCGCTGGTCGCGGAGGCCTCCGAGGCGCTCGCGGTGTTCGGCGCGCGCGCCGAGGTGCTGAAGATGGCGGCGCGGTTCGTCGCCGAGCGGCAGACGTGAGGCGGCGGACGGAGCGCGCCGGCGCACGATTTGCCGCTGATTTGCCATGGGAGCCCACGATGACGGGTCTTGCCAAGGTTCTGCGTTCGCTGATCGTCGCGGCCGTCGCGATCGCGTCGGCGCATGCAGCCGCGCCGGGCGACCTCGCCGCCCCGACGCCCGCCGCGAAGGATGTTCTCAGCGGCGATTGGGGCGGCATCTATCAATGCGCCCAGGGGCAGACCGCGGTCGTCGTGTCGCTCACGCTCGAGAAGGACGGTGCGGTGAGCGGAAGGTTCACGTTCGGCAACCTGCCGGGACGCATCAATGCGGCGGACGGCGAATACCGCATCGTCGGGATGTTCGACGTCGCGACCGGCAAGCTGCGGATGCAGCCGAACGGATGGACCAGGCAGCCTCCCGGATACGTCCAGGTCGGCTTTACGGCCGATCTCGATCGCGCCGCGCGACGGCTGACCGGGCATGTCGACTTCGCGGGCTGCTCCAGGATCTGGCTCGACAGGTTGGGCGACTAGCCTGCGCCTGACGAACCTGTACGCGGCGACCGCGTTCACAGCGGCGGGTGCGGTCCGGCGCCGGCCGCGGCGAGCGGCGTCACGCGGCGGTGGCGAGGCGTATTGAAATCATTGCTGTTATCCCAGTTGGGTTATTCTGCCATTTTTGACCGCGGCTGGCCGCTCGGAGTGCTTATATTGAAACTATTAGGTTTTTCGACTTGGCTTCGTTCGGGCCGTTTGGCTTCGTTCGTGCCGTTTTGCCGTTCCGCCATTCTCCAGCCAAGCACCCTGCTTGATCAGTCCCGCCAAAAATGCCCCCAACAAAATACAGGCGATCTGCAATGAGAAATACAATGCCATTTACAATGCAACGCCTTGACAGGGCGGCGAAAAAACCGCCGGCGCAAGAACAATGGAAAACAATGGAAAAAACAATGCGATTAACAATGGAAACAATCGATCGGCTCTGTTCAGATTGATGCGCAGCGTCAAGTTCCGGACAGGGCTGCAACCTCCGTCCCTGTCTCGCGTCAGCATCGCGCGCTCTGGCGGAATTTGCAAGCAGAGTTTCGTCTATCCACGCTATTTCATGCGGGCGCGCCGCAATCGACAATTCGCCGGGCGAATGTCCGCTGCCCGGCTAATAACCTTTGGGGAAGCAGTGGGGCGCCCCTTCCAGAGTGCCGCAGCGATATTCGGGAGGGCAGACACCGTCGCCGCATTTTTGACTTTCCCTGCGTCCTCCCTCACAGCCTTGAGCCGTGCACCGTTCCCCGACGAGGCAGCAAGGTCCAAGCCCATTCTTGTCGCTTCCGCCCGGCGCGATCGCGCAATAGAAAAGCTTACCCGTGCAACCATGAGAATGATCCGTCGCCTGTGCTCGCGCCAAGTCCGTTGAGAACATCATGAGTGCGAGTACAAGCAATAACCGCATTGTGTCGCTCCAATTCGCCGTCGCTCGAGAATCCAAATTATTCATGAACCCGATGAAAGGACAAGCGGGGATGGGGCGATCCTCGAACATCGGCGGCCGCTCGATGGCCGCCGTCCGGTCGCGTTGCGGGCGGACAGATGCGGTCGACGCACAGGCGAAGCGCCGCAACGTCGCCGAAAAAGCGCATCGCGTTTTCAGGACGCCCCTCTCGTTCAGAACAACCGTATCAGCAAGACCATCAGCGAGGCCGGTTTCCGCGGCACGCCGGCACAAGGCCGGGCATGACGTGGCCGCCCCGCGCCGGCGGTGCCTGCCGGGCCGCGGCGAGCGGAATCGCGTGGCGGTGGCGAGGGCGTATTGAATTCATTGCTGTTATCCCAGTTGGGTTATTCTGCCATTTTTGGCCCCGACCGCCGCTTCAAGCGCTTATATTGAAATTATTAGGTTTTTCGACATGGCTTCGTTCGGGCCGTCTTGCCGTTCCGCCGTTCTCCAGCCAAGCACCCTGCTTGATCAGCCTTGGCCGGCTTGGCCGCGGCCAAAGCCTCGGCGGACCGGGAGAAGCGCTCCCGACAAAATACAGACGATCGGCGCCTGACACGCGGAGCGGCGCCGGGCGCGCTGACGGATCATCACCGGCAGGCGTCATTGACATCACTTGCATTTCGCCGAATGGCTTTGTTCTGCCGTTCTGCCGTCGCCGCGCGCGAAGCCTGTCCTGATCCGGACGAACTCGCCGGTGGGGACCAGCGCCGCCGTTGTCGTACCCGACAGGTGGATGCGCAGCGTCAAGTCGCGGACAGGGCTGCAACCTCCGTCCCTGTCTCGCGATAGCATTGCGCCTGCCAGCGGAATTTGCAAGCAGAGTCTCATTCTATTCCTGTCATTACGATGGGGCGCCGCCGGTCGCGCGCCTGCTCGCGCTATCGCCGTCTTCCCATCTGGCGCCCACACGCCGCCAACGAAGGTTGCCGGGTTCGATTTGAGGCGATATCGACTCTTCTCGCCCCCTTGGGTCGGTGAGCATCACCTCTTTCAGGCTGCCCATTGTGAACCACCGTCCCGGCTAGCGCAGTACCGCCGAGTACAATTTTACCGCGCAGGCGACCTTGACGGCGCGGGCGTCGCGACCTACGTGCTATAATTACCGACTACCCAGTGGGCCGAAAGGAGGTGCCGTTACCCACCAAAGGAGGTCGGAAACATGACCGATGCGCAGGTTGTATATCTGCTTATCGCTCTGTTGTACGTCGTGTTGGCGTTTACCCACTAACGCCACCTGACAACGAGGCCTACCGTCTATCTTAACTTCGGCAAAGATGAGGTTCGACTTCGTCTTGCATCCCCAGAAGTCCGGGCATAGCCGGCACCTAGTTCTCCAATGGGGTGAAGTTTGGATCGGGATCTACGAGCTTCTGACGGACTGACGCGAATCGTTGAACGTGCACGTGTCTAGCTAGACGTGAGGCCCGCCCCAATCGAGCGCGCGGGCCTCTTTTTTTGAATTCCTATGTCAATAACGTCTTGCAAGAGTTTGCGCGTCGCCTTGTCGCCTTGTTGGTCCCCGATATTCCCACCAACGCCAACGCGCCGCCAGCCGCGTGCCTCTCTGGTTTTGTCGCAAGACGCACGGCGCCAGCACCATAGACCACCGTCGGCGCTGTCCCGCACAAGAGTCTGGGCGGGGCGTCGGGAGCGGCCTGCACCGATCGCCACCGCAGCGAAGCTGTACTGGAGACTCGCGCGCGTCTACCGATTTTCATTTCCCGCCGGATGCATCCCCCTCGTTTGCCCGGAAGGTCCCCCGCCGCCGCGGAGGAGCGGATTCTCCTGTGATGTTGCTGACGCGTCGCCGCAACTCCTCCAACGCTCCGAGAACCTGAATTTCCTCCTTCTCGGAAATGTGAAGCATGCCGCTACTGGCGCGAGCCAGGTCAACTACGGCCTCCCGAATATGCGGCACATCCACTGCAGCAAACTTCGGCTCTCGGCTGATTTCAGCCGCAATCATCGAAACGTTGCGCGGAGTCCCACGAAGGCGGCTTTCGAGCGAAGCCAGGGCCGCGATGATCCCTATGTAGAGATCGACTTTGTCGAAGGTGGGCTCGGACATCAGTCGCTCAACCGCCTCGCTGACGTGCAGGGGAGCAAATTGATTCAGCACAATGTCTTGCAGGCTTCGTGCGTTCACATGGCGCCGTTCGGCGGATTCAACGACACGAGCGAGTTGATCGATCGTCCAACAGCTCACGCCCTGCTGTATGGCGCGCCTGCTGACCTCGCTGTCCAGATCATCACCGGCAGGGTACGACGGCGCCACCAACAAGCAGCCCTGCGCATTCATTGACTCGAAGTGAGAATGCAGCCCTGCAAAATCAAGTTGAGGGAGGCTGGGCACGTCCTTGCTGCTCTTCGCCTCAAGCGTGAACGATTGTTCCCCCAGGCCGTGGATGAGATAGTTGGCGAGACCGTCCGGCGCTCTCGGGCCAGCGATATGTCGCGCCCCGAACCCCAACGCGCGCAGCGCACCCACCAGCGCAATTTCGAGATCGGTCGCGCTCGCGGACGATTCACGCAACGCCTTCGCGAGAGCGACAAGCGAATAGGTCTCGTCCAGGGCCAAACCCCGCAAGAGACTATCGCGCCGCTCAAGGAGATCGCTTACGATTTCCGGTTCGATCGCGGCGGCCCGCAGATAAACCTCAAGAAGCGCCTCGGCAACGATCAACGCCTCCAACAGACGTTTGCTCTCAGGCTTGGTAGCGAACTCACGTACCAATTGATGATCTTCGTTAACAAAAAATGCGCCCGTGCGAGCATCAAGACGCGCGATCGGCCCCAATGGCCCGGCGGGCGAGTATTTGAACGAATAGCGCCGATCCTTGCGTTCTGTTGCATAGAGCTCCTGCACAAGAGCCTGGAGCTCCCCCAGATCATCGATCGGACTGACCAGTCGCCACCCATCCTTTTTATCCGCCACTGGAACCCCAGTGGCTTCGGCAACAAGCGCGTCGGCCAACGGCCGCTCAACCAATTCAGTGCCGACGTAATCTCGATAGCCCTCTTTGTCTTTCTGACCCTTGTCCGCCGCCTTTTTTTCTTCGATGTCGTATTGATCACGCGCCTGGTTGAACAGTTGGATGAGCAATTCCCGAAGCTTGGCCTTCATCTCGGTCTGTTCGACGTCGTCGCGCGACGCAGTCACGAACGGATTCAAGTCGCTGGCTTCGATGACGGCGGCAAACCGATAGAATGTGCTGAACGAAAGTGGGCGCGCGCCGAACAATGGGTCTGTCTCGTTGATTAGTCTATTGTGCACGCGAACGAAGAAGCCATGGCTGCGGCCTAAATCCTCGCTCTTGCCACCCGCCGCATAGAGCGACTGTCTTGTCACGAAGACCTCCCCTGTTATGCCACTAGGGAAGCTGTCGCACTTCACTCCATTTGGGATGCGCGACCAAGTCTCCCCTGTGACCGCACCAAGATCGGTCAATCTCTGCTCTTCCAGTTCATCCACTCGAAATTCGACGACCTTATCAAACCGCTGCTTCGCCGACGAGACTTTGTCCCCGTTGAGGTACAGATCGAAATCCGACTCCAACGGCATCGCGGTTTCGAGTACCCAGCGAAGTCGCTCCGTCGCGAGTCGATGCGCCTTCTCCTTGAGGTCCTCCAGAACGACAAGCGTCCACGTCGGAATTTTGGAAAGATCCTGCGCTTTGGGCTGAGTCGTGAACACCGCACTTGCGGCGGTAAACGCTTGGCTCTTGTTAAGAGCGCCGATGTTCGCAAGACTTCGGAGTACCAATTTGACCGGCTTGGCTAAACCCGCGGCATCCGTCGCTTCCGCAAATCGGTCAAAGTCCATGCTGACCGCGTGAATCCCTTGGATCGTCTTGCTGATGTAAGTTGCCCGTCGGGCGACAGCGTAACTGGCAAGCTTTCCGATGCCGAATTTCCCGATCTGCTTTCGCTTTGACGCGATCTTCTGCTTGTGACTGATCCCGATGTGCCACAAGTTCTCAAGTTGTTCGAGCGTCATCCCCTGGCCCGTATCGAACACAGCAATCAGAGGACGTTCGCCGTCGAGATCGACCAGCACCGAGCATACCGCTGCTTCTGCGTCCCAGCTGTTGACGACGAGCTCCTCGACCGCCTTGACGGGACTTGCATAAAGTTGCTCGCTGAAGAGCTTGACAACTTCGTAGGAGACCTGAACGTCGACGGTCTTTTCCTCGACGCCTAGGGATGCAATGTCGTCCGCCAACCGGATTGTTGCCATGGGAGACTTCCCCGAGAGTACGCAGTGCAGCGTTATCTTCGTCGTCTATGGAAGACTAGGACGTGGTCTACCTTGATGTCCGCACCGTTGTGTCTCGAGTATGACATATATCTGTTTTTCACGGAATAGCTAAAGGTCTCCATGAGATCGAAGTGATCCTCTGCCGCCTCTTCAAGTAGATCATGCGTTGGCAGCTCAGTTCCGTTCCAGCGGCTGTTGCCCACCACAAAGATTGCCGGCGAGCCAGCGCGTAAGACCTTCGCAATCTCATTGAACGCCGATTTCATCGAAATTGCGTAATGGCGAAAACTGTCCGCCCGTCGATCTGATACCTCTCGAATTCGCTTCTCCCAACGAGCAGCCAAAGCCGAAAGCTCCAATCCCGGATTCAGATTTCGCTTTGGCACACTTAGGCGACCGATGTACTTTTCGAGCAGGATCAGACGCTCGTCGTGGCTTGCGGTCTTTCCAAGCCAATACATTTCGAGAGTGTGCCGTCGATAGTAGTCGACCGCGCCGTGATAGGGCGGAGATGTTATGATGCAATTGATGCCTCTCAAGGCTCTTTTTAGGCTAATAGCGTTGCCAGAAAAAACCTTCGCATGCACCTTCGAGGTGGTCGCCTCGTAGAATGTCTTCGAAGCCACGAGTGCTTTTGCGATGGCCTTTCGAAATAACATAAACGGATTTATGACCCGACCTTCTGCATCTTTGCGGATCATGTGACTAGTCACCTCGAGTCCAGATACTGGCACGGGGTCGGCATTCGACGCATTGCGGATGATTGAGGCAAACACAATCTCAAGGAACTGTCGATGGGCGAGTGGAGCTTCCAATTCACTCAATGTCCGACGAATTCGAGCAAGATCAATGATGACGTATCTGCGAAACCAGTGTTCGATGTTTGGGATATGTGGAATGTACCCGATGACCTGTCTAGATTGCCGCAAATAATTCGCGGGCGACAGGTCCACAAACTGGCGGTGTTCGTACTCACGGGGATCACGCTCGTATCGTCCGAGTCGATGCAACAACAACTCCGCCGAGGCTTTCAGAGCTTGAGGCCGGAGACGCTGCGTCTTGGCCGTCGCGACGGCGACCGCAACCGGATCGACATCGACGCCCACAGCATTTCGCCCTGTCGCCAGCGCCTCGACTGCCGACGTCCCGCTGCCGATGAATGGGTCAAATATCGTTTGCCCCGGATTCGAGAACTTCTCGATGAGACTACGTGCGATCGGAGGATGAAATTTAGCCGGATAGCGAAACAGATAGTGGGTGAGGCGTTCGCGGGCGCCGCCGCCGTCGGCGACCGTCGACGACGCACTGATCGATGACTTCTCTGACATTCAATCACATCCCGCGTTGCCTGATCATGACGTGCCTGCACACACGTGAACTCGTTAACTCGTTCGCCCGCCCGATCTGGCGGGACAGGGACATGAACTCATCCGCACGCCCGTCATGGTCGACGTCATCGTCCGATTGCGAGGCTCCAGGACGTCGTCGGGTGCAAGGATCGAAATTGCGCCATTGAGACTCGCGGAACTTCCGACAGAGCGCAAGCCCGCTGCTATCGATTGCCCACCGCCATGACGCGGTAGCACGAACGCCGCTGACGCCTATATCCCCTCATTTGTGGGCGACTCATCCAGGGCAGCGGACCAGTTCGATACGCCATCCTCAAGGGCATGGACTTCCGGCGTTCAGTCAGGACTTGCTGGTCATTCGACGCAACCACGAGGCCGACCGAATTTCGCTCGATTCCTTGCGCAGGATCCTGATTCCGCATTGGTGCAAAGACCCGAAGGGTGGTAGGAAGCCGATCAACGCCAAGGCCGAGACCGCGCGCGGCCTGCCGAGGTTCCGCGGGCCTTACCGAAGGCGGCGCTGCATCCTGCCGTTAGATGGGTTCTTCGAATCGAAGGCGACAAAGGGGCAGAGGGCGAAGGAACCCCATGCCATCGCCATGAGGGACGGTGCTCCGTTCGAACTCGCCGGCGCGTGGGAGAATTGGAAGGACTCGAGCTCGGGCGAGTGGCTGCGCAGGCTCGCCATCATCACAATGGAGGCCAACGAGATGTGGCCGAAATCCACGACCGCATGCCGATCATTCTGGATCTGCGCCGGCTGGGCGAGGGTCCCGATCCGCGCGAGCTGTTGCGGCCGTTCCCAGCCAAGCTGATGGGAATGTGGCCGATCTTGACCCGGGTCAACAAGCCGGCGAATGACGACCCGTCGACTATTGACCCGATCGAGTCGGTAGCAACTGCCTAGACGGTTGCAGAGTTGTTGCGGAAAAAAGAATGGCCAAAGCCCAGGTTGGATTGCAGCAGGCTCGTCGCCTCGCGCAGATGAAATACGACGAGAGGCTCGACTTCATAGCCGAGGGCCTACCGATTGTTCTCAAAAGCGCCAGTGGGTTTCTCTCCGCATCGAAATCGCTCAACGCCCATGATCGAGAGGCGGAAGTCCTTCGCAACTTCGCCGAGGAAGAAGCCGGGAAGGCGCTAATCTTGCTCGACATGGTGCGATGCCCGCCCAAGCAGATCGCTTCGAAAATCGGGAGGATGACGCGATGGTTCTATGACCATTTAGCGCGGCTCATCTACGCGAAGGCGTCGAGTTGGTACGCAACAGATATTGGCCAGTTACAGGAGTACGTGAACCACGAGAGACATACCCATCACATCGACGGAGACTACGGCGAGTACATCTTTCCAAATCAAGCACTCTATTTTCGTGAAAGCCAACTGTACGCTGATATCGCCGCATATGAGGACGAGAGACCGTTCTGGAATGAGCCGAGATCAACCATCGAATCGCTGCTTCACTTCGATCCGCCAGCGTATCATGCAATCTCCGCGTTAAACGTCATCGGAGCGTTTTCTCAGAAGGGCATTCGAGTGATCGCTGACGTGTGGGGGCAGGAGGAGTTTGGTCTAGCGAAAACATCTGCGGATGCGGAGCGACTTGTCGAAGCGATGCTCCGCCGAATAGTCGACCTCAGCCTCCCGAGTGACAGTGCCACCGATAAGGATGTGTCGTTGATCTATCGTTGGCAAATGCCCATGTACAATCTGGATCTCAGTCCGATCGAGGTACCGATCGACGAACTCCAGCGTCAACGAGATGCCATAGTTCCTGACGAATGGTGACGCGCATCGCGAGATGCCGGTTGGCGGCGCAGCCGATTCGTTCCTGGTGCCCTGATCAAAAGGACGGCTCACCATTCAAAGTTGGATCTTCGACGCTATGTCCGCCGTCCTATACTTTGCCGGGATATCTGCCCCTATTTCACCGACAGAGACAGCAAGCCCGTTCTCGACACATCCAATCGCAAACTGCACAGCCTCACCTTCGTTTGCGAACGGCTTGAGCGTCCAACCCGCATTGCTCTGCGGTGAACCTGCCGCGCGAAGCATCCGTCCCGACCCGTAAAAGACGTACCATTCCATTGCGTTGTTCCTCATCAGCGAATCACGCGGATTATAGCGATAGATCAATCCCTTGACACCTCATCCTCGGCGATTCCGAAGCAGCTACCCACCCCTCAATTTTCGACCCTCGCGCTGTAGAATAGATTAAGGCCACAGGGCACACCACATGGCTCGAATTCAGGGATGGCACACGAGGCGCCCCTACTTGTCCTTTCCAGCCAAGCGCATCGAGCCCCTGCCATGCCTGCCTCGCATGGGTGAAGGGCGCGCCAATCTCCAGCCCCCTGATATGAGACCCGCCATGGATGCCCCGCCCGAGATCCGCCCGGCCGACGCCTCCCCGCGCCCTCGCCCCGCGGCCCGCCCCGTTCACCGCGGCATGATCTTCGCCATCGTCGCCCTCGCGCTGCTGATGATGTCGATCGATGCGACGATCGTCGCGACGGCGTTGCCTGCCCTGCGGCGCGAGCTGCACACCTCGATCGATTGGGCCGGGTGGACCATCACGGCCTATTCGCTCGGCTTCGTGGTCATCCTGCCGGTCGCCGGCAAGCTCAGCGAGCGGTATGGGTGCCGCCGGGTGTTCGTCGGCTCGGTCGCCGCCTTCACGCTCGCGTCGCTCGCCTGCGGGCTCGCCGACGACATCTACGTGCTGATCGCGCTGCGCGGGCTGCAGGCGGCCGGCGGCGCCGGCTTCACGCCGTCGGCGACCGAGATCATCGTCGATCACTTCGGCAACGCGCGCGATCGCGCGGTCAGCCTGTTCGGCAGCATCTTCTCGATCGGCGCGATGATCGGCCCGATCTTCGGCGGGCTGTTCGTGGCGTACTGGAGCTGGCGGGGCATCTTTCTGGTCAACGTGCCGATCGGCGCGGCCGTCATCGCGCTGGCGCTGCGCTACGTGCCGCGCGACCGGTCGCGCACCGGCGCAAGCCGCGCCAGCATGGATGCGGCCGGCATGGTGCTGCTCGGCGGCGGCATCCTCGCCGGCATGCTTGCGGTCAGCCATCTGGCGGAACGAGATGCGCACGCCTGGTCGCCCGGGTTCGCGATCCCGCTCGCCATCGCGGCCGTCGCGCTGTGGATGTTCTTTCGCCACATCGACCGCACCGCGCACCCGTTCATCCCGCCGCGCCTGATCAGCGGGCCGGGCTTCGGCACGGTCAACCTGATCAACGCACTCTACGGCGGCCTGACCTCGGGCCTGGTCGCGCTCATCCCGCTCTACGCGAGCAACCGTTACGACATCGACGCGCTGGGCTCCGGCACATTGCTGATCGCGCAAGGGGCGGCCGCCATCATCTTCTCGATCGCCGGCGCCTTCGCGCTGCGGCGCACCGGCTACCGGCTGCCGATGTATGTCGGAGGCGTTGTCATCGCGGCCGGGATGCTGCTGCTGGCGCTCGGCCCGCCGGCCGGCATCCCGCCCTATGCGTGGCTCGCCGGCGCGGCCTTCCTGGTCGGCGTCGGCCGCGGCGCGAACAACCCGGCGAGCCGCAACGCCGGACTGCAGCTCGCGCCCAAGCACGCCTCGACGCTGGCGGCGCTGCGGACGATGTGCATGGCGATCGGGACCATCGTCACGATCTCGATCGTCACGGCGATTCTCGCCGGCTCCCCCGACCCCGGCCGCACCCAGGCCTGGCTGTTCGCCCTCGCCGGCGCGCTGCTCGTCGCGGCGCTGCCCTTGATCGCCCGCGTGCCGGAGCACCGCGGGGCGTGGTGAACTGGATCATGATCGGATCAGTCGATTGTGCGTCGACGTATCGTCCGGATAGCCGGTAAATGCGCTGCCCCCTCATGTCACCGGCGTGAGCAGGGGCCGGCCGTCGAAATGGGCGACGAGGTTCTCGATCATCATGCGGCCGACGGCATGGTGCGTCTCGATCGTGGCGTTGGCATGATGCGGCTGCACGATGGCGTTCGGCAGCGCCAAGAGCTCCGGGCTGATGTTCGGCGCATTCTCGAACACGTCGAGCGCCGCCACCAGCGCGGCCTCGTCCACAACCGAGCCGCGCGCCACGTTCACGAGCGTGCCGGCGGGACCCAGCGCCGCGATGACGGCCGCCGAAACGAGGTGTCGCGTTTCCGGGCCGCCCTTGCAGGCGACCATCAGGTAGTCGCTGCGGCGCGCGAGCTCGATCAGGTCGGCTACGTATTCATAGGGCGCGTCCGGCTTGCGCCGCGGACCGCCGTAGATCACCTGCATGCGGAATGCCGTGCAGCGGTCGGCGATGGCGCGGCCGATGCCGCCGAGACCGAGCACGCCCACGGTCTTGCGGCCGAGGCTGCGGCCGAGCGCGATCGATTCCTTTTGCCAGGAGCCGTCGCGCACGAACCGGTCGGCGAAGACGATTTGCCGGGCGGAGGCGAGCATCAAGCCGATCGCGAGGTCGGCGACGTCGTCGACCACAAGTCCCGGCGTGTTGGTGACCGCAATGCCGCGGCGCCGCGCAGCCGCGAGATCGATCATGTCGAGCCCGACGCCGAAGCAGGAGATGATTTCGAGCTTCGGCAAAAGCGCGATCAGCTCGCCGCTGGCGCCGCGATTGACCGCCGTGGCGAGGCCGCGCACGCGATCGCGCACGTGCTCGGGTATCTGCCCGGGCGCGGGGGGCGGTTCGAACAGGGTCAGAGCAAATCGGCGTTCGAGCTCGTCGACCGTCTCCTCGGGAAACGCGCCGAAGGCCAACACGTCAGGCGTCGTCATCATTCGAATTTCAATACGATTTCCTCGACAGCGGCGCGCCACGCTTCGTGTTGCGTGCGACGACGGCGATCCGGCCGTCGACGATCATCGAGGCTTGATGTCGGCGAACTTGACGACCTGCGCCCATTTCCGAGTTTCGGCGACGATCAGCCTGGCGAACTGCTCGGAGCTCATCTCGAGCGGAGCGGCACCGTCGACCGCCAGCCGCGCCGCGAACGCCGCGTCGCCGAGAATGCCGTTTATCTGCCGATTGAGCACCGCGACCACGTCGGCCGGCGTCCCCTTGGGTGCGCCGACGCCATACCAGGCGCTCGCCGCGTAGCCCGGCACGGTTTCGGCAATCGCAGGAACGTCCGGCAATGCTTCGGCGCGCTTTGCCGTCGTGACGCCGAGCGGGCGAAGCTTGCCGCCGCGGATGTACTCGATCGACGAAACGATGTTGCCGAATGCGACCTGAACCCGGCCGCCGAGAAGATCTTGATAGAAGTTGCCGCGATAAGGCACGTGCAGCATGTCGACGTGCGCCATCATCTTGAACAGCTCCCCGAAGATATGCGGCGGGGTGCCGGGGCCGGCGGACGCCATGTTGATCTTGCCGGGATTGGCCTTGGCATAGGCGATGAACTCGGCAACGGTCCTTGCCGGCACCGACGGGTTGACCACCATCACGAACGGGCTGTCGCCGATGCTCGCGACCGGGGCAAAATCCGTGACGACGCTGACCTTCGCTTCGCCATAAAGCGTCGCATTGACCGCGTTGGCCGTGGTCAACAGCGCCAGCGTGTAGCCGTCGGGTGCCGCCCGCGCCACCAGCTCGGCCGCCAGGTTCGTGCCGGCGCCGGGATGATTTTCGACGATGAACTGCTGGCCGAGCCGATCCGACAGGCGTTGTGCGAGCAGCCGCGCCACAATGTCGGGTCCGAGGCCCGGGGGCACGCCGACGTCGATGCGCACCGGGCGCGTCGGGTAACTCTCGGCGAATGCGAAGCGAGGGCTGGCGGCGAGACTCGCCGCGCCTGCGGCGAGAGCGAGGAATTCACGGCGATGCAGCGTCATGGCTCTACTCCGCGGTGGGTGGACGGCACCTGCACTTTCAGCGTTTTCGCCGCGCTTTTCGGCGACCCGCGTAGACGGTGATACAGGGCCTGAGATATGACCGGGTAGCTCTATTTCAGGATAGGCCTATGCTCAGGCAGCTATAGGGCCGGAAACAGGGACATCGCGCATGGACCTCGTGGATCGCATCGGGGTGCGGATCAAGCTCCGCGACCTGCACATCCTTCTCGCCGTGGCGGAATGGAAAAGCATGGCCAAGGCGGCGCGGCATCTCGCCGTCTCGCAGCCCGTCGTCTCGCGCGCGATCGGCGATCTCGAGGGCAAATTCGGGGTGCAGATTTTCGATCGCACTCCGCAGGGCGTCGAGCCGACGATCTATGGCCGGACGCTACTTGATCGCGGGCTCGCTATTTTCGACGAGCTTCGCGGCAGCGTGAAGGACATCGAGTTCCTCTCCGACGCCACCGCCGGCGAGCTTCGAATCGGAAGCACTCCGTCGATCGCCGCCGGCCTCCTGCCCGCCATCCTGGACCGCTTGTGCGCGCAACGCCCACGGATGTCGTTCCAGGTGAAGGTCGGCGATGCCGCGATGCTCTACCATCACGATCTGCGCGAGCGCCGGATCGATGTGCTGTTTGGAAGGCTGATCGCCGGCGCGTACGACGATGTCCATGCGGAAACCCTGTTCGACGATCGCATCGTCGTCGTCGCCGGCGCCGACAATCCGTGGAGCCGCCGCCGCAAGCTCGCGCTGCAAGACCTCGTTCATGAACGGTGGACGATGCCGCCGACGGATTCGTATCCGGCCAATCTCGTCGCCGATGCATTTCGAAAGTGCGGCCTGCCACCGCCGCACTTGAGCGTCACCAGCCACGGCATAGAACTTCATCTGGCGCTGCTCACGACCGGGCACTTCATTTCACTCATGCCGCTGTCGCTGGTGGCGCTGAGGCGCAACCGCCTCGGACTCAAAATTCTCCCCGTCGAGCTGCCGCTGCCGACACATCCATTCGGGGTTGCCACATTGAAAAATCGCACCTTAGGTCCGGTCGCGACGCTGTTCGCCGAATGCGCGCGAGCTGCTGCGAAGGACGTGGCCGCAAGGTCTCCGCCGCGGCGATAGACGCGGCGCACCGAATGATTTTCAGCGCGCCGACGAGAAGCCCGCCGCGGCGCGACCAACCCGGCGAGCCGCAACGCCGGGCTGCAGCTCGCGCCCAAGCACGCCTCGACGCTGGCGGCGCTGCGGACGATGTGCATGGCGATCGGGACGATCGGGACGATCGTCACGATCTCGATCGTCACCGCGATCCTCGCCGGCTCTCCCGACGCCGGCCGCATCCAGGCGTGGCTGTTCGCGGCGGCCGGCGCGCTGCTCGTCGCGGCGCTGCCCTTGATCGCCCGCGTGCCGGAGCACCGCGGGGCGTGGTGACTGCTGCCGGAGCGGCACACGCGGCGACGTCTTATCTGCAGCCGAAGCCCTTCAGGTTCCAGTTTTCGACGCACATGCACGTTATCGTGCCTTTGTCGTTGCGAAAACAACACCATCCACGGTCGCTGCCGCAGCGGGCGTTTGCACTGCGAATGCCCTGGCCTTGGTTCGCGATCGGCGAATAATGTCGGCTGGAGCCCTCCGTCGCCACGGCAACTCCCGTTGTTGCGACCGCACCGAGAGCGGCAGCAAAAATCAAAGGCACCCTGAGCTTGGAAGAAAGACTGATTGCCATGTCGACCTCCGACCGCAGATTCAATATAGACGTCTCGGACGCGAGACCGACATTTCGGGTCTCCGCACGGCAAGCCAGCATATGCCGGGCGCACGGCATCCGGAACACTTTGCATGCATTCGGCGCCGTGGGGTTGGAACCTTCCTGATTGGCGAAACATGGACGCCCGGCCGCCGGCCCTTGCAACGGCTTGGGTGCTCACTGCTTGGTAACTGCTTGGTTCGGGTACATTGACACCTGCCGCCGGCAGGCGATAACACGCGAATGCATCCGACCCTCATGCGCGCCGTCCAGTTGCCCTGCCCGTGAGTGGACCGCCCGCGTGCGGCTTGGCTTGCAACGACAGCATGGGGAAAAGAGGCGGCGATTTCTTCGGCCTCGGGCTCTTGAACTTCGACGGGGGGTCAAGTGGACAAGCGGCTTCGTTTCGCAGCCACCGTGGTGATGCTTGGCATATTGGGCGTCACGTTCGGAAGAGTGGCAGCCGGCCTGACGAGTGGAAGGTTCGCGGCTGCCGTCGCCGCAGTTGCTTTGTGTGCGGCGTACTATTGGTACCGAAAAAGGCATCCCGATCCCGGAGAGCCGCTCATCGCCTTGCTGGAGTTCCTGGCATTGGTCTTTGTCGGCGCGTTGATTCTCTACGTGGTGGACGCGTGGGCATGAGCCGCTGACCCATGCCTTGCGCGCAGGCGCCGGGTCGGCAGCGGCCTTGGGCGCCGGCGCAGGGCATCGCACTCATCGCGCCGCCTGGATATGAAGGACCGGCTCGCCGATGTGACCGCCGCAAAACGATCCATCCCAATCGCAAGGCGAACAAAGTCCGGGGAAATAGCTTACGCAATAACCCGCGCTGGTGAGCGTCTTCCATTGCGGGCCGAGCCGGTACACCGTGCCACGCGGCGCGCTGACCGGCGCCGGCGGCGCCGGCGGCGCCGGCGAAGAAATTGCCCCGCCCTGGCTCTCCTGTTTCCTGGCCGCGTCGGCGGCGCGTATTCCCACATACGTCGTTGCCGCAATCGTCCCGATGTAAATGAGAGCCTTCACGGCAGGGCTTTGCGCGTATGCGGGGCTTGCCGTCGTCACTGCCAAGCTGCAGGAAATGCCGAGACCCGTCATGAGAACGGCGAGCTTCATGATACTTCTCCCCAGGAGAAACAGCATCGGCGGTACGGCAGGCTACCATCGGGCGGGCGACCGTCAAGACGCCGAGCCGCCGGCGACGAAGGCGAAATCCTCGCTGCGCTCCGCCATCGCCGACGTGAGCGCCCACACGCCGACCGCGCCGATGTGATCTTGCCCGATCGCGGCGACGCTCTTGGCCGCCAGGATACGGGCGCCGCCGAGCGCGCCGCCGTCGAGGACCATGCGCCGTCCCGGCCAATCGACACCCGGTCGGCGCCACGCTGAAAGCGGATCTCGCGATCGCGCCGCTGCCCGCCCCTCCGCCGGCCGCGCCGCACACCGCTGTTGCGTGCATCTCATTAAAGTGCAATTAATGCAGGAGCAGGATGCCGATCGGGCAATCAGCCGCCACACGCAACCAGCATCCGGGAGGAGAGAAAAATGTCAGTGCAAGCCGTCGAGGAACTCAAGCCGCACAAGGACGAGTGGACCGGCAACAAGACGATCACCGAGCTTTCCAACGCCGCCATCAATCCACGGACCAGCGCTTCGCCCGCCGTGGCCAATTTTTCCAACAGCCTGCTGTTCACCTACCGCGGCGGCGGCGGCGGCCTGTTTCAGTGCCTCTATGCGAACAATGTGTGGTCGCAGGACACCGCGATCAGCGCCGGCGGGGTCCGCCTCGACACCAGCGATGGCCCGAGCCTCGCCGTGTTCAACAACACGCTCTACATGGCCTATCGCTCGTCGGCCAAGATCGACGGCGAATATCCGATCATGCTGTCGACGCTGGCGAGCGGCCTCACCGGCCCCACCCAGTGGCAGGGCACCGCGCCGCTCAGCATCGGCGGCAAGAATCTGCCGACCGATCACGCGCCCTCGCTCGCCGTGCAGGGCACCGGCAGCTCGGCGCGGCTGTGGCTCGGCTGGCAGAAGGACAGCGACCTGTTCACGGCGACCTTCGACGGAACCAGCTGGACCAACAACGGCCAGATCAAGAACGTCGACTCGAACGGAACGCCGGAGTCGAATTACGGCCCGGCGCTGTGCGGCTACGGCAGCTCGGTCTGGGTCATCTTCAAGGGGCGCCACACCAACAACCTGATGTGGGCCGCCTACAACGTCGTCACCAAGCTGTGGACCGGCAATCTCGTCATCGAGGACAAGCGCGGCATCATGGACAAGCCGAAGTCCAACCGGCCGCCCGGCATCGCGGCGTTCGACGGGTCGATGTACATCACCTACAAGGGCGACGACGACGACGATATCCGCCAGGCGATCCTCACCGACCAGGCGTGGTCCGGCAACAAGCCGATCTACGACAGCTCGGATATCAACCCGATGACCGACGCATTTCCGGGCATGACGACGGCCGTGCAAGGCAAGGACACGGTGCTGATCATGGCCAACAAGGGCGTCGGCAGCGACGAAGCCGGCCTGCAGATCTACGTGTCCGAGCTGAAGTAGCGGAACGCCGCTGATCAAGCGTCACCGGCTCGCGTCGGCCACCCGATACACCCCGCGCTCGAACGTGTCGTAGACGCCGAGCGCGCGCTTGTCGGCGAACGGCAGGAACTGCATCATGATCACGCCGGTGATGCCGCGCGCCGGGTCGAGCCAGTAGTAGGTGTTGTTGATGCCGCCCCAGCTCAGGCTGCCGGCGGAGCGCTTGCCGGCGACCGCGTCGGCGGTGATCAGGAAGCCGAGGCCCCATTTGTCGCGGCCGTCGGCGATGAAGGAGAAATCCTCGCTGCGATCGGCCATCGCCGACTTGAGCGCCGGCACGCCGATCGTGCCGATGTGGTTTCGCCCCATTGCGGCGACGCTCTGCGCCGACAGGATGCGGGCGCCGTCGAGCGCGCCGCCGTTGAGGAACATGCGGGTGAAGCGGATGTAGTCGCCGGCGGTCGAAGTGAGCCCGCCGCCGCCGATCGGCGTGAAGCCCGATGTCGGCGGCTGCGCCGAATCCTTGGCGAGGCCGCCGTCGGCGAGCCGGCGATCGACCGTCGCGAGGCGCGCCTCCTTGTCCTTCGGCACGAAATAGAACGTGTCGGGCATGCCGAGCGGCACGAAGATCTTTTGATGGAAATAGTCCTCGAGCGAGAGGCCGGAGACCTTTTCGACCAGCCGTCCCAGCCAATCGACGCTGGTGCCGTAGTGCCAGCGCGTGCCCGGCTCGAACAGCAGTGGACCGACCGGGTAGACTTCCCCGGGACGCGGCTTGAAATCGCGCACGATGGCGCTGGTGAACGGATAGCCGAGCCCGGACGTATGGGTGAAGAGATGCTGCACCGTGACGGGCCTGCTCGCCGGCCGGAGCCGATAGTCGCCGGTCGCCGAATCGAAGAATTCGAACACCTGCAGATTGGCGAAATCGGGAAAATACCTCGCGACCGGGTCGTCGAGCGCGAAGCGGCCCTGCTCGATCAGCTGCATCGCCGCCGTCGAGGTGACCGCCTTGGTCATCGAGGCGATGCGAAAGAGCGAATCCATCTTGAGCGGCGTGGCGGCGTCGATGTCGGCGACGCCGAACGCGCCCTGATAGATGACGCCCTTGCGATCGGCCGCCATGACGACGACGCCGGCCGTGTCCTTGCGGTCGACCGCGTGCTGCAGGTCGCCGTCGAGGGAGTTTGGATTCTGTGCGCGTGCGATCATCGGAAAGGCCGCCGCGCCGCCGAGCAGTGTCATGAACTCGCGCCGTTTCATGGTGATGGTTCCCGGGTTGATCCGACAGTCTGGCCGGATATGACTTGAGATAGACCCGTCGTCCTGAGGCGCGAGCGAAGCGAGCCTCGAAGGATGATCGGCCGAGGTAGCGCAGCGAAAACCAAGTGGCACCACATCGGCCGTCGCCCTTCGAGGCTCCGCGCTACGCGCCGAGCGCCTCAGGGTGACGGGTCTATCTTAGGTCATGTCTGGCAAGCCTCTGGGAAAAGGCTACTTCAACTTGCGGTGCGCGCAAAGGCCCGCACGCATGGGCTGCGTCCCATCAGATGCCGTCGCTGAACCCACCGAGTCGATGCCAAAATGCGCAATTCCACCGCGCTTCTTCATAGATCAGCTGTCGCTGCTGAAGATCGACGGCCGCTGGCAAATCGCGCAAGAAGTCTTCATGACCGAGATGCGCAAATGACCTGAGGCCGTCGTGGCGGACGAGATCGGGCCACAACGCCCGGCGCCAGCCATCACTCCGCCGCCTGCCGTTCCTCCGCCGGCGTCCCGGCGCCGAGCGCCTCCGCCACCCGCGACGGCCGGTAGGCGCGGCCGAGCCAGCGCGACAGCCGCTCGACATAGAGATAGATGACCGGCGTCGTGTACAGCGTCAGCCATTGCGACACCAACAGGCCGCCGATGATCGCGACGCCGAGCGGCTGGCGCAGCTCGGCGCCGCCGCCGGTGCTGAAGGCGATCGGCACGGCGCCGAACAGCGCCGCAAAGGTTGTCATCATGATCAAGCGGAAGCGCAGCAGGCACGCCTGGTGGATCGCCTCCTGCGCGCTCTTGTCTTCCTGCCACGGGAGTGCCCCTTCTACTCTTCTGGTTTTCCAACCGTGCCCATCAATTTCATTAAGAATATGAGCAGCATCATCGGACCAAAGATCACCGCGGCCGCAAAAAACGCCTGATGAAAGTAATACATACCAGAACTGTCGACGCTAAACTCGTACAGCCCCGCCCTCTCGGATGGATAATCAAGCAACACGAAGATCGCGCTACCACCGGCAAACAGGAGAAACGTGAATATGTCGTGCGCCCCGAGTATATTTGGGAATGTGTATTTCATAGTTAGCTTTAGATAAAATCGTATTGCCAAAATCATAAGCCCAAGGTACGACGAAAATACTACAAGATTGAAAACGACATAGTTTTCGCCGGCCACTAGCCCGCCCTTTCGCGTTATAGCGTCATACTGCGCGGGCAAGCATATCCAAATCTTCCCCATCGCTCTCACAATCTTTTCCGCTCGGTCAGCGCCCAACTCGAACACGCGAAAATGGAACAGATTCATAAAAACAAATATAAGTGCTACAACAAAAAGAAATATCGCATATGGCAATATTATTCTTGAGATAATGCCAAATGCATTCCAGCTGAGCTCTGTTCTTGATTCGCTCGTCACTGAGCTTTCTCGAAGCGGAAGCCAATGGTGCAGCTGGTCGGCATGGCCATCATCCCGTCTGCCGTAGTATTATTTTATGCTATCACGCGCAAGCCGCGGCCCACTCTTGCAGCGAGGCATCACTCCGCCGCCTGCCGTTCCTGCGCCGGCGTCCCGGCGCCGAGCGCCTCCGCCACCCGCGACGGCCGGTAGGCGCGGCCGAGCCAGCGCGACAGCCGCTCGAGATAGAGATAGATGACCGGCGTCGTGTACAGCGTCAGCCATTGCGACACCAACAGGCCGCCGATGATCGCGACGCCGAGCGGCTGGCGCAGCTCCGCGCCGCCGCCGGTGCCGAAGGCGATCGGCACGGCGCCGAACAGCGCCGCAAAGGTGGTCATCATGATCGGGCGGAAGCGCAACAGGCACGCCTGGTGGATCGCCTCCTGCGCGCTCTTGCCCTCGATGCGCGCGGCCTGCAGCGCGAAGTCGATGATCATGATCGCGTTCTTCTTGACGATGCCGATCAGCAGGACGATGCCGACGATCGCGATCACCGACAGGTCGTAATGCAGCGCCATCAGCAGCAGCAGCGCGCCGACGCCGGCCGACGGCAGCGCCGACAGGATCGTGAGCGCGTGGATGTAGCTTTCATACAGGACGCCGAGGACGATGTAGACGACGAGGATCGCCGCGGCCAGCAGCAGCGGCATCGACGACAGCGAGTCGCGGAAGGCCTGCGCGGTCCCCTCGAAAGAGGAATCCAACGCCGGCGGCACGTGCAGGCCTTCGGTCATGGCCTGGATGGCGCTGACCGCCTGCCCGAGCGAGACGCCCGGCGTCAAGTTGAACGACAGCGTCACCGCCGGGAAGATGCCCTGGTGGCTGAGCAGCAGCGGCTCGCTCTTGCGGGTGAAATGCGCGAAAGTGCTCAGCGGCACCTGCGCGCCGGAGGGGCTCGACACGTAGATTTCCGACAGCAGGTTCGGATCGTGCTGGAACTGCGGCTGCACCTCGAGCACGACCTTGTATTGATTGGTCGCCGTGTAGATCGTCGCGACCTGGCGCTGGCCGAACGCGTCGTAGAGGGTCTGGTCGATCAGATCGGCCGACAGCCCGAGACGATAGGCGGCGTCGCGGTCGACGTCGATCGCGAGGTGCGCGGCGGCAATCTGCTGATCGGACGCGACCTGCTGCAGTTCCGGCAGCTTTTTCATGCCGGCCTCGATGACCGGCGCCCAATGGTCGAGCTCGTCGATATTGGTGTCGGTCAGCGTATATTGATATTGGGTGCGGGAGAGCCGGCCGCCGACGGTGATGTTCTGCGGCACCTGCATATAGAACTTGGCGCCCTCGATGCCGGCCATCTTCTCGTTCAAGCGCTGGATGATCTCATCGGCCGTGTCGGCGCGCTCGCCGTAGGGCTTCAATCCCCAGAAGATGCGCGCGGTGTTCTCGGCGGGATTGTAGGGCGTGGCGCCGGCGTAGGAGAAGACGCCCTGGACGCCGGGGTCGTGCATCACGATATCGACGACCTCGCGCCGGATCTTGTCGGTCTTGGCGACCGAGGCGTCCTGGCGAACGTCGAGCTCGCCGAAAATGAACCCGGTGTCCTGCTGGGGAAAAAAGCCCTTCGGCATCTTGACATAAAGGTAGCCGGTCGCGGCCATCAGCAAGAGCGTCGCCACCAGCGCCGACAACTGGTGCCGGAAGATGAACGTGAGGCCGCGGTCGTAGGCGCGCAGCGCCGCCTGGAAGACGCGGTCGCAGCCGCGATTGAAGCGGCCCTTGGGGTGCAGCCCCTCCGCTCGCAGGAACAGCGAGCACATCACCGGCGTGAGCGTCAGCGATATCACGGCCGAGGCGACCACCGCGACCGAGATCGTCACGGCAAACTCGCGAAACAGCCGGCCGATGATGCCGCCCATGAACAACAGCGGTATGAACACCGCGATCAGCGAGCACGTTATCGAGATGATCGTGAAGCCGATCTGCCCGGCGCCCTTGAGCGCGGCATCGAACGGCGCCATCCCCTGCTCGATATAGCGCACGATGTTCTCGATCATGACGATCGCGTCGTCGACGATGAAGCCGACCGAGATCGTCAGGCCCATCAGCGAAATGTTGTCGATGCTGTAGCCGCCGACATACATGAAGGCGAAAGTCGCGACCAGCGACAGCGGCACCGCCAGGCTCGGGATCACCGTCGCCCACGCGGTGCGCAGGAACAGGAAGATCACGATGACGACGAGGCCGATCGTCACGATCATCGTCAATTGCACGTCGCGGATCGACGCGCGGGTCGTCTCCGAGCGGTCCGACATCAGGTCGACGTGAAGCGCCGGCGGCAGCGATTGCACGAGCTTGGGCATCAATGCCTTGATCCGGTCGACCACCGCGATGGTGTTGGCGCCCGGCTTCTTCTCGATGGCGATGCCCTCGGACCGCTGGTCGCCGAACCACGCGACCAGCCGGTTGTTCTGCACCGAGTTGACGACGTCGCCGACGTCCTTGATGCGCACCGGCGCGCCGTTCTTGTAGGCGATGATGACGTTGCCGTATTGCGCGGCGTCGTAGAGCTGGTCGTTGGTGTCGAGCGCGATCGACTGATCCGAGCCCTCGATGGCGCCCTTCGGCCGGTTGACGCTGGCCGCCACGAGCGCGTTGCGGACGTCCTCGAGCCCCAGCCGCTTGGCGGCGAGCGACGCCGGGTCGATCTGGACGCGGGCGGCGTAAGGCATCGCACCGAAGACGAAGACCTGCCCGACCCCGGGCTCGGTCGACAGGCGGTCGGCGATGACGTTGGTGGCGTATTCGTCGATCTTGTACGGCGGCAGCGCCTCGGAATGGATCGCGTATATGAGCACGGCGAAGTTCGCCGGATTCACCTTGCGGTAGGTCGGCGGGGTCGGCAGGTCCTTGGGCAGCAGGCCGCTCGCGGCGTTGATCGCCTGCTGCACGTCGCCCGCCGCGGCATCGATATTGCGGTTGAGGTCGAATTGCAGCGTGATCGACGTCACGCCGACGCCGCTCCACGACGTCATCTCGCTCAGGTCCGGTATCGAGATGAATTGCTGCTCGAGCGGCGTCGCGACCGCCGAGGCCATCGTGCTGGGATTGGCGCCCGGATATTGCACCGTGACGGTGATGGTCGGAAAATCGACATTGGGCACCGCCGCCACCGGCAGCAGATCATAGGCGCCGACGCCGAACACCAGGAGCCCGAACATCAGCAGCGAGGTCGCGATCGGGCGGCGGATGAAAGGCTCGGAAATGTTCATCGCGCGGGCGCCATTCAGCCGTCCGCGCCCGCCTTGCGGGCGGGCAGGATGCTTATCGTGGCGCCGTTGGTGAGCCGGTACTGGCCCTCGATGACGACGCGCTCGCCGGGCGCGAGGCCGTTGGCGATGACGGCCTTGCCGTCCGCCACCGCGGCAACCTCGACGGCGCGCCGCTCGACGGTGCTGTCCGGCTTGATGACGTAGACGAAATGCCCGTCGGCGCCGTCAAGAACGGTCTCTTCCGGAACGGTGGGAACCTGGCGGCGCACCGAAACCACGACCCTGACGTTGACGAACTCGCCGGGCCATAACCGCTCGTCCTGGTTATCGAACTGCGCCTTCAGGTGGATCGTGCCGGTGCCCTGGTCGACCATGTTGTCGATCAGCGTGAGCCTTCCCTCGGCGAGCATGGTCTTGTTGTCGCCCTTGACCGCCTCGACCGCGAGCGGCCGTCGCTTCTGCTGGCGGCTGACCTCGTCGAGCGTGCCCTGCGGCAACGTGAAGCTGACGAAAATCGGCTTGATCTGCGTGATATTGACCAGCGTCCTGTCGCCGGTGCCGTGCACCAGATTGCCCTTGTCGACGAGCCGCGCGCCGAGCCGGCCGTCGATCGGCGCCGTGATCGTGCAATAGGCGAGGTTCAGCCGCGCCGCCTCGACCTGTGCGTTGTCGCTGTCGAGCGCCGCCTGCTCGGCCGCGACGGTCGCCTTGTCGGTGTCGTATTGCTGCTGCGAGATGGCGATCCGGCTGTCGATCAGCTTGGTGTCGCGGGCGAGGTTGAGCCGCGCATTGGCGAGGGTCGCCTTGTCCTTTTCCATGTTGGCGACGGCCTGGTCGAGCGCCGCCTGATACGGCCGCGGGTCGATCCGGAACAAGACGGCGCCCTCCTTGACCTCCTGGCCTTCCGCGAAATCGACGCTGACGATCTGGCCGTCGACCCGGCTGTTGACCGCCACCGTGTTGTAGGCCTGCACGGTGCCGAGGCCGCGCAACACGACCGGCACGTCGGCGGCGACGACGGTCCCGGCGGTGACCGGGATGCCCGGCAGCGCCGCCGGCGGCGCCGGCGGCGCGTCGGCCGCAGCGCTCAGCCGCCACACCATGACGACCGCACCGCCGAGAAGCATGGCAGCGGCAGCTGCCCCGAATGCGAGTTTCCGCAACCGAACGCCTCCAGTCGCGCGCCCAGCCCGACGCGACGCAGTCTGTGCCGAATAGCCGCCCCCTGTGTAGCACAGATTTGCTGTTTACGGCCGCTCGCCGCCAAATGACCAATCGCCGCGGCGGGAGGTTGGAGCTGCGCATGCCTGCCGACCCATGCCGCGCAGCGACGGAGCCGCGTCATTGCGAGGCGCGCGCAAGCGCGACGAATCTCGATCCGCAGGTGCCGTGGCGCGAGATTGCTTCGGCGTGCTTCGCACCCCTCGCAATGACGACTACACCGGGGATGCGTCCCATCGAACGCCGTCGCCGAACCCGCCGAGCCGATGGCCGGACCCGCGCACGGCCGCGATGGCGTCGGGATCGGTGAGCGCCGCAAGCTCGTCGGTGTAGCGATATCCGGGTGCGTGACCCGCGAAGGCATTCGCGGTCGCGGGATGCGTATAGATTTCGATGACGCCCGACGGCAGGCGGGTGAGCAGACCCTTGACGCGCTCGCGCGTCATCGCGCCCGACCAGGAAAGCCCGAACACCGCGTCCGGCGCCATCATCCCGGCGCGCCGCGCCTGCGCGCGCAGGATGCGCGTCCACTGCGCCAGCAGCGACGACGACAGCCCAGCCGATGTGGGCTCGATCGCACGCACGACGCCGACCGGCTCGGTGGGCACGCGGATCGCGCGCGCGCCGAACCGTTGGCCGATCGCGATCAGCGCGGCGCCGATCGCCGGATGGAGATGAAAATGCTTGTGCGCGTTGACGTGATCGAGCGGCAGGCCGGTCGCCGCAAAGGCCTCGAACTGCGCCGTGATCTCGGCGGCGATCTGCCGTCGCACTGATGGCCGCAGCGCGATCTCCAGTCCGAGCCGCGCCATGTCGGTGCGGAAATGGCCGTCGCGCGCGACGAGATCGGGAATGCGCTCCGGCGGCAGCGCCGGCGTCGCCTCGACCAGCACGATATGGAGACCGACCCGCAGGCTCGGCATGGCGCGCGCCCGCCGCACCGCATCGGCGGCGCCCGGGCTCGCCACCATCAGGCTCGCGGCCGAAAGAATCCCCGTGCGATGCGCGATCTCGACCGCCGCGTTGACCTCCTCGGCGAGGCCAAAATCGTCCGCCGTGACGATCAGGCGGTTCAGTGGGCGGGCTCCCGGTGCGCGCGCAGGAAGGCGAAGAACTCGACGCCCTCGCGCAGCCGGCGCTTCATCATCTGCGGGCTGCGGACCATCTCGCCGACGATCGCGGCGATCTTCGGCACCCGGAAGTAGAAGCGCTTGTAGAAGTCCTCGACCGAATGGAAGATCTCGGTGTGGCTCAAGTGCGGATAGTGCAGCGGCGCGATCTGCACGCCCTTGTCGTCGATCAGCTCGGCGTTGGCCGCATCGAGCCAGCCGTTCTCGACCGCCTGCCTGTACAGGAACGTGCCCGGATAGGGCGCGGCGAGCGACACCTGGATGGTGTGCGGATTGATCTCGGTCGCGAAGCGGATGGTCTCCTCGATCGTCTCCTTGGTCTCGCCCGGCAGGCCGAGGATGAAGGTGCCGTGGATCGCGATGCCGAGCTCGTGGCAGTCCTTGGTGAAGCGCCTGGCGACGTCGACCAGCATGCCCTTCTTGATGTTGTGCAGGATCTTCTGGTTGCCCGACTCGTAGCCGACGAGGAGGAGCCGCAGCCCGTTGTCGCGCATCACCTTCAGCGTCTCGCGCCGCACATTGGCCTTGGCGTTGCACGACCAGGTGACGCCGAGCTTGCCGAGCTCCTTGGCGATCGCCTCGGTGCGCCCGACGTCGTCGGTGAAGGTGTCGTCGTCGAAGAAGAACTCCTGCACCTGCGGAAAGGCCGACTTGGCGTAGCGGATCTCGTCGATCACGTTGCCGACGCTGCGGGTGCGGTAGCGATGCCCGCCCACCGTCTGCGGCCACAGGCAGAAGGTGCAGCGCGACTTGCAGCCGCGGCCGGTGTAGAACGAGACGTACGGGTGCTTGAGATAGCCGATGAAGTATTTCTCGATCGCGAGGTCGCGCCGGTAGACCTCGGTGACGAACGGCAGCGCGTCCATGTTCTCGAGGATGGCGCGTTCCTTGTTGTGGACGATCGCGCCCTCACGGCTGCGGAACGACAGGCCGTCGATTGCGCGCCAGTCGCGCCCCTCGGCCAGCTCCTTGATGGTGAAATCGAACTCGTTGCGGGCGACGAAATCGATCGCGTCGGAATATTTCAGGCTCTCGTCCGGCTGCACCGCGACCTTGGCGCCGACGAAGCCGGCCTTGAGGCGCGGATTGGCTGATTTCAGCGCCTCAATCGCCTTCACGTCGTCGGCGAACGACGGCGAGGAGGTGTGCAGCACCGCGAGATCGTAGCCGCCGATTCCTTTCAGAATGTCCGGCATGCGGATGCCGTGCGGGATCGAGTCGATCAGCTTGGAATCCGGCACCATGGCGGCCGCCTGGGCGAGCCAGGTCGGATACCAGAACGACTTGATCTCGCGGCGCGCCTGGTAGCGCGAGCCGGCGCCGCCATCGAATCCGTCATAGGACGGCGCTTGCAGAAAGAGCGTGCGCATCAACCCCTCGGTTTGATCCACCTTCGTCATGGCCGCGCATAGCCGTTCGAAGAACGGCGTCGCGGAGTTCACCCTTGGGCTTGCCGAAGGCAAGACCCGAGGGCTCGCCTATGTCGCGGCCATCCACGTCTTGCAACAAGCAAGAAAGACGTGGATGCCCGCATTCGCGGGCATGACGCCGTAAGACTAGTTCTGCTCCTGTGCGACCGAGCCGTCGGAGCGTACCCGATAGCGGCTGCCGCGCCAACTGACGGTGGTGCCGAAGAAAGCGGACACAAATGTGGTGAATGCGATCAAGTCGCGGAACGGGATGAGCCAATAGGGCTGGCGCGGCAAGCCGAAGGCGCGCTCGACCGCGATGGTGAGGGCGGTGCGGCAGACGACCGCGGCGGCCGCGACCAGCCAGCCGAGCGGGCTGCCGAGCCACGCGCCGATCAGCGCCAGCGCGAACGGGTGGGTGATGATCGCGCCCGCATAGCCGACCGGATCGATGCTGCGGATGGTGCAGGACTGGCGCATCTGGTGGCGCAGCAACTCGCCCGCGGTCTGCTCGAAGCAGACATGGCCGAGCGAAAACGGCGGGATCGTCACCTCGTAGCCAGCCGCCCGCACCGCCTGGCCAAGCGCATAGTCGTCGGCGAGCGAATCCGCCAAGGTATTGAAACCGCCGATGTCGTCGAGCGTCTCGCGCCGCAGCGCGATCGTCGCCCCGAAGCATGGCTGCGCCAGCCCGGCTCTAAGCGCCACCACAATGTTCGGCAGGAAGTACGAATTGATCGACATGGCGGAGAGGCGCGACCAGAAGCCCGCCCCGGCGATGCCGTGATAGAGGCAGGTGACGGCGCCGACGCCCGGCTGCGCGAGCTCGGCGACCACGTCGCCGAGATAGGTCGGTCCGACCTCGATATCGCTGTCGGACAGCACGACGACCTCATGGCGCGCGCGCGGCGCCATGTTGATCAGGTTCGACACCTTGCGATTGGTGCCGTGGCCGACCGGGTCGACCACGATATCGGTGTCGGCGTCCGGACGCGCCGCCTGCAGGCGCTCGACGACGGCGATCGCCGGGTCGGAGCGGTTCTGCGTTCCGAACACGATCTGCACCGGGGAATCGTATTGCTGATGGCCGAACGCCGACAATCGCGCGAGCAGGCCCGGCTCGCGCCCGCACAGCGGCTTGAGGATCGTAACCGAAGGTTGCGGAGCGGCGGCAGCCCGCCGCGCGGTCTTGCTGAAGCGCAACGCGAGCACCGCCGCGATCAACGCATAGACGCAGCCGATCGTCGCCGCCGCGACGCAAAAATTCCCCATCCACAGCAGCGCACCGGATAGCATACGCCCGCCCCCAGCCCGCGATCCCCATCGCGGCCTGCCGTCAGGCTAGCACGAACCCGGCGGGAGGCCAGCCCGTGCGGGAAAATACTTGTCGCCTGTCACAGCAAAGCCGCAGGTCGCGGCAGCTTCGCGGCTTGCGGCTACTTGGGCGCTGTTTCGCCGGTGGTTCCGGCGTGCACGGCCGGCGACGGCGGCGCCGGCATCGGCAGGCCCTGGTGGAACCGATTGTCGCCGCGCCCCTCGGCGAAGCCGAAATCATAAAGGGCATTCATGTATTTGGGATCGAACAGCCCGCGCCCGACCTGGTCGAACGAGTCGGCCACGTAGGTCAGGTTGAAGCCGATGCCCGCCTTTTGGGCAGCAATGCCGGCGAGGGCGAGCTGCAGGCGTCCCCCGGCCGTGAGCGCGACCGCGATCGAACGGCCCAAGATGGCCGCCGTCGTGCGCGACACCACGTAGAATTGCGTCGACAGCTTGCCGTTCACGATCACGTAGAGGCCGGTCGCCGGCAGCTTCAGCGGCGAGCCGGGCATCAGATAGGCCTCGGGACCGAAGAACAGCGGACCCTTGACGCCGCCGTCGGCGTGCATCTCCTGAAACTGCCGGCCGTTCGCCTCGACCGTGATGTAGACCGGCGGGAACATGCCCTCGACGCTCGCCGACGCCAGCAGCACCTGGCGAAACAGCTTGAGGGCGGCGTCGCCGCCATGCGCCGCGATCGCCCCCATGTTCCACACCACGGTGCGCCCGGCGTCGAGATCGGTCGTGAGGATGAAGAGGCGGCGTCCCTTCTGATGCTCGGCGGCGATCGCCGCGAGGAGCTCGGGCGTCACGCGCTTGTCGATCATTTTCGCAAGCGGCCAGGTGTCGACCAGGCTTTCCGGCGTCGCGGCGACCTCGAAAATGTCCGTCGCCGAGGTCGCCGTGTAGACCTGATGCAGCTCGTCGGCGAATTGCGGTCCGGCAAACACATAGGTCGCCATCAGCGCGCCGGTGCTCACACCGGTGATCACCGCAAATTGCGGGCGGTTGCCCGCCTGCAGCCAGCCATTGAGGAAGCCCGCCCCATAGGCGCCCTCCTCGCCCCCGGTCGACAGGATCAGCCACGGGCCCTCCTGGGGCGGCAAGGCGCGCTGGAAATCGGGCAGCACGTCGGCGAAGAACCGTGCGTCCGGCATCCCCGGGATCTGCGCCACCGCTTCGTCGGCGGCGGTGAACTCGATACGCGCCGGCGGCTGCGGCTTGCGGCCCGGCGCCTGCTTGGTGGTCTCGATCTTCTTGGTGTCGGTCTTCTTGGTCTCGGATTTCTTGGCGCCAGGCTTCTGTCGCGGCAAGGGAACGCTCGGCGCGTTCGCGGCCGCCCGCACGCGGCGGCGCGCATGCGTGGTCCGGTGCGCTGCCGGCGTCGCCTCGCCGGCCGCCGCAAAGCGCTCGTCGTGCGACTGCGCGTAGGCGTGGCTCGGCCCGACGCCGATGGCGACACCCGCAATGCCCATTCCGGCGACGAGAATGCCTGCAAGTCGTGTCCGCACGGTCAAATGATCCTCATGGAGGTAAGATGTAGCCTCGCTCGCGGCGAACGGTCGCGTGGTCGCCCTTATGCCTGTGGTCCGTCACATCCTCAAGCAGCTACGCGCTTGAGCAGCTAAGGTTCTGGTCGATCAAAGTTGCCCCGCAAAGGCATCGGCGATGAAGCCATGCGTCAACGCATAGGTCTGCCGCGTTGCATTCGCGTCATAGATCGCGACGCCCGCCACGTTCGAATCCTCGTCCGTATAGGCATGCAGGATGCCGCTGAACAGGAGCATTTGCCATTTCGCGCCGGCGGCGTCCATTTCGGCCTCGAAGGCGTCGCGATCGGCCTTCGGAACGACCGGGTCGGGCGTCCCGTGGATGACGAGCAGCGCCGCCTTGATGTCGCCCGGCCTCGCCGGCGCCTTGGTCTTGAGGTCGCTGTGGATCGCCACGACGGCCGCCACGTCGGCGCCGTCGCGCGCGAGCTCGAGCGCGTTGCCGCCGCCGAAGCAGAACCCGACGGCGGCGCGCTGGTCGTTGATCAGGCCGCGCTGCCGGGCAAGGCCGAGAAACGTGTCGTACGCCGCCCGCACGCGGCGGCGCGCCTCGGCCGGGTCATCGCGCAGCGGATTGGCGAGCGCCGCCGCCTCGGCGAAATCCTTCGGCCGGATCCCCTCGCCATACATGTCGACCGCGAAGACCACGTAGCGATCCTGCGCGAGCAGCGCCGCCCGGTCGATCGCCTGCTGCCGCATGCCCATCCAGTTGGGGCACATCAGCAGCGCCGGCCGCGGTTTTGTGACCTTGTCGTCATGGACGAGCGCGCCGACGTATGTCTGTCCCGCCAGCGCGTAGGTGACGTGCTCGACCTGCATGTGCGTGCCCTCCCGTGCGGCCTCCCTGGGCCACGCGATATACAGGCGGCAGCACCCGACTTCCAGCATCAGTGCAACGCGCGGCACTGCGCCCGCTGCTCCTTCTCCCCCTGAAGGGGGAGAGGGAGCGCAGGCGCCGTGCTCACCTAACACGTGATCGCCCTGGGGGTGGCCCGACTCTGCCGATGCTGATAGCCTGCGGCTCATGCCGATGACCTACGAGGCTGCGCTGCAGGATCGGGTCGACGCGATGGTCGACGCCTGCACGCGTTGCGGCAAATGCGTCGAAGCCTGCCCGATCACGGGTCCGGGCGGCGTGACCGCGGCCCCGCGCGACGTCATCGCCGGCGTGCTCGACATCGTGCAGCACCGCGACGGCAACGAAGCCGCGCGGCGCTGGGCCAATTCCTGCGTGCTGAGCGGCGAATGCATCAAGGCGTGCGACGAGGGCGTCAACCCGCGCTTCCTGCTCTCGATGGCGCGCGTCGCCATGGCGCGGCAGAAGGACGAGCTGCCGCCGCGCCGGCGGGCGGGCGTCGCCGACTTCCGCAAGCTCAGCCAGGACGTGAGCGTGCTCTCGCGCATGCAGCTCACGAGCGACATGCTCGAGCGGCTCGGCCAGCGCACCGAGACCAACCGGCGCCTCGGCAGCACCGAGGGGCCGGAGCAGCCCGATTTCGTGTTCTACACCGGCTGCAACGTGCTCAAGACGCCGCACATCGCGTTGCTCGCGCTCGACGTCATGGACGCGCTCGGCGTCACCTACCGCGTGATGGGCGGCCCCTCGCATTGCTGCAGCGTGGTGCATTTCCGCACCGGCGATCTCGAGGCGTCGGGCAGCTTTGCCGAGAGCAGCCTCGCCAAGCTCGCCGGCGCCAAGAACGGCCAGGTGCTCGCCTGGTGCGCGAGCTGCCACGTGCAGTTCACCGAGATCAACCTTCCGGCGCACGAGCGCATGACCGGCAGCCGCCCGTTCGAGATGACGCCGTTCATGCGCTACCTGCGGTCGCGGCTCGACGATCTGCGGCCGCTCATGCGCCGCCGCGTCGAGGCGCGCGTCGCGCTGCATCGCCACCCGGGCGTGCCCGGCATCATGGAGGCGGGCGAGGACATCCTGCGCGCCATCCCGGGCATCGAGATCGTCGACCTGCATCAGCCGGCCGTCGGCCTGATGAGCAACTATCTGCGCGCCCTGCCCGACTACAAGCGCAAGCTCCAGCGCGACGAGCTCAATGCCGCGCGCGACGCACAAGTCGACGCGCTCGTCGCGGTCTACCATCCGGATCACCGCGAGCTGTGCGCGCACGAGCGCGACTACCCGTTCCGCATCGTCAACCTGCTGGAGCTCCTCGGCGAGAGCATGGGGCTCGCGCAGGAGGACCGCTTCAAGCGGCTCAAGAAGCTGCAGGACGTCGAGCTGATCCTCGCCGAGACGCGCGACCTGCTCGCCTCGCACCATGTCGGCGAAGCGGCGGCGCGCCAGTCGATCCAGGCGATGCTCGACGAGCAGCCGCTGCCGCTGGCCGGCGGTGGCGGCGGCCGCGACGCGCGGACCGCGCCGGACAATCGGTAGAACGGACCTACTGAGAGTCCGACTCAAAATCAGCTGGTGGCAACATCGTGCTGGCTCGAGTCCGGCCAGGAGCACCAGTTGAACTGCCGTTCACGGCGCGCAAGATCAGCGTGCGCGCAGAACCTGTACGCCTGCGAAGATGCATGATAGTGCTTTTCCATGACAAAGTTGCTCGAACAGGGAATCAGAGCCGTCCAGGAACTCCCGGACGAACGCCAAGACATGGCTGGCGAGATCCTTTTGACGCTCGCCGCCAGCGAGCCGCAATACGGGTTGACGCATGAACAGATCGAAGACTTGAGACTGTCGATCCAAGAAGCAGATCGCGCCGAATTTGCCGCCGACAACGAGATTATCGAAATCTGGAAGAAGTTCGGTCTGTGAGGCTGCGCTTCACGCGGCGTGCGCGCCGCCATCTGGATGCCATTTCCGGCCGGGACAGAAGCGGCGATAGGGACTGCGCCAGGGCGTGCTCGGCCGCGGCATCCCTCTCGAGTGGGCCGCGCAAGGGCGCGGCCGCGTCAGATGACGGGTTTGGCTGATTGATTTTCGGCCGGGCTCTGCGGGGGCCGCCGCCGGCCCTCACGCCGCGCTTTGCGCGAGCGGCGCGGCGGGCGCGGCCTCAGTGGCGCGCGGCGGCGGGGGCTCGGAGCTCGCCACCTCGACGCGATTGCGGCCGCGCTCCTTGGCCTCGTAGAGCGCCTTGTCGGCCTGCACCAAGAGCTCCTGCACGTCGAACTCGGGGCAATCGCTCAGCACCATGCCGACGCTCGCGGTCGCGCCGACCGCGCAGCCGTCGACCATCGAGGTCGCCTCCGCGAAGGCCGAGCGCAGGCGCTCGGCGATCACCAGCGCGCGCTCGCGCCCGACATTGTGCAGCACCGCGGCGAACTCCTCGCCGCCCAGGCGGCCGACGAAATCGGACGTGCGCACCGTCTGGGTCGCGGTCTCGGCGAAGATCTGCAGCACCTTGTCGCCCACCGCGTGGCCGAAGCGGTCGTTGATCGACTTGAAATTGTCGAGATCGACCAGCAGCACGGCGGCGAGCTGCGGATGCTCCGCCTGGCGCCGCGCGACGCGCGCGCTTTCCTGGAAGAAGCCGCGGCGATTGACGAGGCCGGTGAGTGAATCGACCAGCGCGGCGGTCTTGTGCGACTGCTCGGCGCGCTCCTTCGCCATGGCGAGCATGATGAAGGCGATCGAGATGGTGAACAGCAGCGCCTCGGAGGACAGCACGGTCAGCCACACGCTGCCGAACACCTGGTTGGTCGGCGACCACGGCAGGAAGGCGGACAGCGGCGTGCGCAGCAGAAACAGGCAGCCGTGCGCGAACAGCATGAAGATCGCCGGCAGCCGCGAGACGAGCTGCTCGGCGCGGCCGCGCCAGAACTCGGCGACCGCCAGCCATGTATAGGCCGCGATGATGCCGGCGCTGAGCAGGGCGCGGAAATTGAGCGAGTCTTCGACCAGCGGCGTGTGGCTCAGGAACAGCCACAGCGCCGCGCCGGCGACGATGCCGACCGGCGCCGGCCTGCCGCCGTCGAAGATGCGCGCGCCCGTCCAGGTCACGGCGAACGAGGTGAGCAGGATGGCATTGGCGAGGTCGATGGTGAAGACGTCGGGCAGCTGCCCGTACATGCCGAACAGCGTGATCGAGCCAGCGCGCAAGAGGTGCGCGGCGCCCCACCACGCGACCGCGTGGATCTCCGAGTTCTGCACCCAGGCGAACAGCAGCAGCAGGCCGAGGATGGCCTCGACGTAGATGGTCACCAGGAAGAGCGTGTTGACGTCGAGGTTCATCGAACGCACCGCATGTGCCGAAAGGCGATCCCACTTCGGTCGGCACGTCGAAGCCCGCAACGGTTAGCGCCGGATGAGGAAAGAATGAGTGAATCTCGGTTTCTTGCCCGCGCCGTGAGGCCCGTATGGTTGAAATCTTCCTGCCCGGCCGCCGCGCTTTTGATGCAAAAGCGAATGGCGAGTAGGGAATGGCGAATGGCGAATAGCGAGTAGCGAATAGGAAAGCAGCCGCCACCCTATTCGCTATTCGCCATTCCCTACTCGCCGCTCAGGCGCCCATCACGAGGTGGAGGACGCGGCTGAGCCGGCCGGGCGATTTCGCGGGGCCCTCGGCGACGACGAAGCAGACGCAATCGCCCTCGCCCTCGGCGGTCGGGCCGCCGTCCGCGTCGACGAAGACGATATCGCCGCGCTCATAGTAGCCGGCGCGATCGCTCGCGGCGCCGGCCAGCACCAGGGCGGCGGCCGCGTCCTCGCGCGCGATCGGCAGGCGCGCACCCGGCGCGACGCTGACGAACCGCGCGGCCGCGCCCCCGTCATCGGGCAACGCCACCTCCTTGAGGCCGGAACCGCGGTCGCGCCAGGGCATGTCGACGAGGTCGCAGCCGGCCAGGCGGCGCAAGGCCCGCGGCAACATGGCCTTGGCGTCGCTCATCGCCCGCGCCGGCGCGGCCGGCTCCGGCTCGATGCTGGGGCTGGAAAATATGTTGACCAGGCGGCGATCGCGCCCGGCGAGCGGAACCGGCTTGAGCTCTTCAAGAAAGACGCCGTGCACGGCTTCGAGCGCCGCCACATAGCCGTGATTGTCCGGTTTCAGCTCCAGATGGGCGGCGACCAGCGCGGCAAGCGGCGCCGCCAGGGTCTTCGCCGCATAAGCCGCAAGCAGCGCATCGATCGGCCGGCCTTCCGGGATTTGACGGATCGTTCGGTCGTAGTTCAAGTGAGGCAATCCTCGGTCATTGCACCCGCCGATCTATCATTTGGAACCGGCATCCAGTTCGCCGGAACATGCGCTAGCGGGTTGAATTGTGACTATTATGCCAGATTTCGTGAACAATTACGCAACGAAAGGTGTCGCGGATCACTGCGGCAGGACCAAGGTTGTAACATGCTACCGCGCAACCCCGAAATACCCGCGCCGGTCGGCCAGACTCGACGTTCGCAACCGTTCTTGCCGCACAAGCCGCGCGAGCTTCGGGGCGCGCGGCGCCCGTCTTGTCGCCGTGTTGGCGCCTCGATAGGGTCCGAACCGCGAACGATGAAAAACTCTGATAGCGGGCGATTCATGCAAATTCGCGACGGCATTGTGAACGCGATCGGCCACACGCCGCTCATCCGGCTCAAGCGGGCCTCCGAGATGACGGGCTGCGCGATCCTCGGCAAGGCGGAGTTCATGAACCCGGGCCAGTCGGTCAAGGACCGCGCCGCGCTGTTCATCATCAAGGATGCGGTGCGCAAGGGGCAGCTGCGGCCGGGCGGCGTGATCGTCGAGGGAACGGCCGGCAATACCGGCATCGGGCTCGCGCTGGTCGGCAACGCCATGGGCTTCCGCTCGGTCATCGTCATTCCGGAAACGCAGAGCCAGGAGAAGAAGGACGCGCTGCGGATCGCCGGCGCCGAGGTGGTCGAGGTGCCGGCCGTGCCCTACGCCAATCCCAACAACTACGTGAAGCTCTCGGGGCGTCTGGCCGCCGACCTCGCCAGGCGCGAGCCGAACGGCGCCGTGTGGGCGAACCAGTTCGACAACGTCGCCAACCGCGACGGGCACGTCGAGACCACCGGCCCGGAGATCTGGGAGCAGACCGACGGCAAGGTCGATGGCTTCATCTGCGCGGTGGGCACCGGCGGCACGCTTGCGGGCATCGCGTTGGCGCTCAAGGCGCGCAACAAGAGCGTGAGGATCGGCCTCGCCGACCCGATGGGGGCCGCGCTCTACAGCTACTACACGTCCGGCGTGCTCAAGTCGGAGGGTTCCTCGATCACCGAAGGCATCGGCCAGGGGCGGATCACCAAGAACCTCGAGGACGCGCCGATCGACGTCGCCTACCAGATTCCCGACGGCGAGGCGGTGCCGATCATCTTCGATCTGCTCGAGCACGAAGGCCTTTGCCTCGGCGGCTCGTCCGGCATCAACATCGCGGGCGCGATCCGCCTCGCCAAGGATCTGGGGCCCGGCCACACCATCGTGACGATCCTGGCCGACTACGGCACGCGTTATCAGTCCAAGCTTTTCAATCCGCAATTCCTGCGCTCGAAAGGACTGCCGGCGCCGGCCTGGATGGAGCGGCGCGCGAGCGTGCTGGCGCCGTTCGAGAAGGTCTGAGCTACCTGCGGCGGAGACATCCATGGCGACCGATTGCCTGTTTCGCGATGATTCCTACCGGCAAAGCTGCGACGCGACCGTGGTGGACGTGAACGAGCACGGCCTCGTTCTCGACCGCACCGTGTTCTACGCCAATTCGGGCGGGCAGCCCGGCGACCGCGGCGTGCTCAGGACCGGCGCGGGCGACGCGTTCCCGGTCGCGACCGCGGTGTTCACCGATGCGGGCAAGACCGAGATCGCCCACCAGATGGCCGATGCGCTGCCGCCCGGCGCCGCGCGGCCGGCGCCGGGCGATCGCCTGGTCGCCGCGATCGACTGGGAGACGCGCTATCGGCGCATGCGCATGCATACGGCGCTGCATCTTCTCTCCGCCGCGCTGCCGTTTCCGGTGACCGGCGGATCTGTCGGCGACAGCGAGGGCCGGCTCGATTTCGACATTCCGGAAGCCGGCCTCGACAAGGACGCGATCACGCAAAAGCTCGCCGCCATGATCGCGGCCGATGCCGCGGTGACGACGCGCTGGATCAGCGACGACGAGCTGTTGGCCAACCCGTCGCTGGTCAAGACCATGTCGGTGAAGCCGCCGATCGGCACCGGCCGCGTGCGGCTGGTCGAGATCGCCGGCCTCGACCTGCAGCCGTGCGGCGGAACCCATGTGCGGCGAACGGCCGAGATCGGCGCCGTGCGGGTGACGCAGATCGAAAAGAAGGGCAAGCAGAACCGCCGCGTGCGGATCGCGTTTGCGTAGCGCGCGAAAGCCTATCCGCTGTCGCATGTGAGGTGAGCACGGCGTATGCGCTCCTTCTCCCCCTTTAGGGGGAGAAGGTTGGGGTGAGGGGCGCTTCCGCAAAACGTGAGTCAACAACTCGCGGAGAGCCCCCCTCACCCCAACCCTCTCCCCCTAAAGGGGGAGAAGGAGCGCCAGCGCCGTGCGCGCGGCGTCGGTTGCACTTTGGCAACGGTTGCGTGACAGTCTCGCGCCTCCTCCGACTCGAAAGACCGACCAACATGGCCAAGCCGCCCGCCAAACCCGCCAGCCCCTGGCTTGTCTCGACCGACTGGCTCGCCTCGCGCCTGCGCTCGCCCGACCTGGTCGCGGTCGACGGCTCGTTCTACCTGCCGGCGCAGAAGCGCGACGCCGCCGCCGAATACAAGGCCGGGCACATCCCGGGCGCGGTGCGCTTCGACATCGACGAGATTTCCGATCATTCCTCCAAGCTGCCGCACATGCTGCCTTCCGCGTTCGATTTCGCCATGGCGGTGGGCGAGCTCGGCATCTCGGAGCGCGAGACCGTGGTGATCTACGACGGCATGGGCCTGGTCTCGGCCGCGCGGGTGTGGTGGACGTTCCGCCTGTTCGGCGCCGAGCACGTGTTCATCCTCGACGGCGGCCTGCCGAAGTGGAAAGCCGAGGGGCGCCCGCTCGAGCAAGGGACCGTCACGCGTGGGCGCCGGCACTTCATCACCAAGACGCCGGCCGACATCGTCGCGACGATCGAGCGCGTGCAGCAGGCACTGAACGGGCAGAGCGCACAGGTGGTCGACGCGCGCCCGGCGGAGCGCTTCCGCGGCGAGGCGGCCGAGCCGCGGCCCGGCGTGCGGCCGGGCCACATCCCGGGCTCGCTCAACGTGCCCTCCATTTCGCTGGTGGAGAACGGCCAGCTGCTGCCGGCCGACCGGCTGCGCGAGGCGTTTGCGGCGGGCGGCGTCGATCTCGACAAGCCGGTGATCACCAGCTGCGGCTCGGGCGTCACGGCGGCGATCTTGTGGCTCGCGCTCGATGCGCTCGGCAAGCCGCCGGTCGGCCTCTATGACGGCTCGTGGTCGGAATGGGGCGCGCGCGCGGATCTGCCGGCCGCGACCGGGCCGGCGTGACGGCGCCTATTTGACTATTTGAGGATCTGGCTCAAGAAAAGTTTCGTCCGCTCGTGCTGCGGATGGTTGAAGAATTCATTGGGCGTGTTGATTTCCACGATCTGCCCCGCATCCATGAACACGACGCGGTCGGCGACCTGGCGGGCAAAGCCCATTTCGTGGGTGACGACGATCATGGTCATGCCGTCCATGGCGAGCTGGACCATGGTGTCGAGCACCTCCTTGACCATCTCGGGGTCGAGCGCGGAGGTCGGCTCGTCGAACAGCATCAGCTTCGGGCTCATGCACAGCGCGCGGGCGATCGCGACGCGCTGCTGCTGGCCGCCCGACAGCTGGCCCGGATACTTGTCGGCCTGCTCGGGGATGCGCACGCGGTTGAGGAACTTGAGCGCGACCTCCTCGGCCTGCTTCTGCGGCATCCTGCGCACGTTGATCGGCGCGAGCGTGCAGTTCTCCATCACGGTGAGATGCGGGAACAGGTTGAACTGCTGAAACACCATGCCGACCTCGCGCCGCACCTGCGCGAGGGCCTTGACGTCGTTGCCGAGCGGGATCCCGTCGACCACGAGCTCGCCCTTCTGAAAAACCTCGAGGCCGTTGATGCAGCGGATCAGCGTCGACTTGCCCGAGCCCGAGGGTCCGCAGATCACGATGCGCTCGCCGCGCCGCAGCGTGAGATCGACGTCGCGCAGCACCTGGAACTCGCCGAACCACTTGTTGAGCGCCTTGATCTCGACCGCGGCCTCGCGGCCGACCTGATGGAGAGCTACGCCGGTATCGATCGCTTGCATGGCCGCCATGGCTCTTGCCCCTTTCAGCGCCGGTCGCTGCGCGCGAGCCGGCGTTCGATGCCGGTCGCGTAGCGCGACATCGAATAGCAGCAGATGAAATAGACCAGCGCCGCGAACGCATAGCCGGTGGCGCTCGTCACCGGCGTCGCCCAGGTCGGATCCTCGCGCGCCGTCTCGATCGTCTTGAGGAAGTCGAAGATGCCGACGAAGAACACCAGCGTGGTGTCCTTGAACAGGCTCACGTAGTTGTTGAGGATGTTCGGGATGGTGATGCGCAGCGCCGGCGGCAGCACGACGAAGCGCAGCGTCTGCCAGTAGCCGAGCCCGAGCGCGCTCGCCGCCTCCCACGGCCCTTTCGGGATCGCCCGCAGGCCGGCGCGCACCACCTCGGCCATGTAGGCGGCGGAGAACAGCGCGACGCCGACGAGGGCGCGGATGAGCTTGTCGGGCGACCACTGCGGCGGCAGGAACAGCGGCAGCATCACGCTCGCCA
>Ga0335081_10001161_pt1 | contig 42001 bp, 36 predicted proteins | sample Lox_Sample_35_FD_206713 | JGI IMG/M metagenome (GOLD analysis project Ga0335081, IMG submission 206713) | Soil microbial communities from Loxahatchee National Wildlife Refuge, Florida, United States - Lox_Sample_3.5 | ecosystem: Environmental > Terrestrial > Soil > Wetlands | place: USA... | reverse complement strand
CTCCGCGTCCAGGTACTCCAGTAGCAAGGTCGCGGTCAGCGGAGCCTGGAACCGGTAGGTCATCCGGCGGCGCTGCACCGCGGGCCGGGCGCCGTCACGTACCGCGGGGTCGGTGAGGTTGGTGAACGTGTGCTCGCGGACGGCCGTGAACGACAGGCCGCGGCGGTCGACGTCGGCCCGCGGGATGGGTTCCGGACCGGCGCCGCCGATCGTGGCCGAGTGGACGAACGGCAGGTGCGCCTCGTCGAGGAAGTTGTCGACGAGGATCGCCGCGTTGGCCTCCACCGCCAGGACCGGGAGGATCACCGTTGCGACGCCGTCGCCATGAAGCGGGACACCCGGATGCAGGTCCGGGATGGGAGCGCGCGGAGGTTCCGGGGCGAGCCACACCATGCCGTCCTGCTCGGCCACCTCGGCCGGGCGCTGCAGCGTGGCCCGCTCCGGAATCGCCGCGGTGTCCTCGAGCGCCGGGATCTTCGCGCACCGGCCGTCGGGGGTGAATTGCCAGCCGTGGTACGCGCACTGCAACGTGCCGTCGGTGATCTGCCCGGCGGACAGGCGCGCCCGGCGATGAGGGCACGCGTCGGCGAACGCCGCGATGCCGCCGCTGAACCGGGCCAGCGCCCAGCCCCGGCCGCCGAGCCGGGCCGCGGCGGGCTCCCGGCCGACCTCGGAGGACAGCGCCACGGGATGCCAGAACTGCGCGAGCGCCGGATGCCCGTTGGTGAACTCCTCAGATGTCATGTCCTTATCGTCGCGCAGAACCAGCGACAATGCTCACCCGGGACGGGACGGGCCTCAGAACGAGGCGACCTGCCGGGCGGTGTTCAGGTTGACTTGGGTAACCGCGCCGCCCCCGCCGGTCACCATGCCGGTGACCGGCTGGGCCAGGCCGAAGTTCTTGCAGTTGAGCTCGTCGAACGACCCGGCCAGACGGCTCGCCAGGAAGGTGAAGAGGGTGTCACCCGCCGTCGGTATGGGCGAGGGCGCGGCGGCGAACAGGCGCTCGTTGGCCGCGAGGAACGGCGTCTGGATGTTGATCAGGTTCTGGCAGAACATCTGCGGGCTGCTACTCGCCTGGGTCCGGCGGTTGACCATCGGCTGCCCGATCTCGGACCGGTACAGGTTGGCCTTGGCCAGGTCGGTGCTGCCGGCGATGTCCGTGACCATGCCGTCGTTCTCCGGGATCAGGGCCGCGTTCTTCGGCTCGTTCCTGGCGGCGAGCAGTTCGTCGAGCGCCTGGGAGGTGGTCATCATGCCGTGATTCCCCAGGTCGGGCGCTTTCAGCGGATCGCAGCCGAGCGCAGGGTCGAGGAAGTTGTCGATGAGGCCGTTGTCGCTGCCGTTGACCAGCGTCCTGGCGTGCGGCATGCGCGCCTTGTTCGCCGCGGTGGCCTGCGCGGTCCGGCCGGTGGCCGGGTTGAGCAGGTAGGCCGTTGTCACGTTGTCGCTCGGGTCCTGGTCCACCATGTCGAAGTTGCGCACGGTCGGGCAGGCCCGGCCGGTCCCCAGCGCTCCGGAGGTCACGACCATCTTCCTCGAGATCCCGGCGGACGGAATGACCAGCCGGCCGGAGCGCTCCAGGGCGAAGGCCGCCTTGAAGAAGGCGGGACCGTTGCAGAACGACACCTGGCCGAAGGGCGAGCCCGGCTCGCCGTCGGTGCACCTGCCCTGGCGGAGCGCGCCCGGTGTCGCGCCGACCTGACGCAGGATCTCGCCGTTGAAGCCGATGTCGACGGTGACGACGGCGTGGCGGGGCAGCTTGGGGACGACCGGCGCGACGGCCGGCCTGGTCCCCTTGGTGACGACCAGGGGGTTGTACACCGACAGCGCCCCGGTCCGCGTGTCCAGGATGGTGGCCTGCACGAAGGCGCCCAGGTTAAGCGAGTTGATCATCTGGCAGCCGGAGGCCGCGGGCGACGTGCCGGCCGGCCCGGTGAGCTGGTAGGGCGTGGCCAGCCCCCTGGCGGTCAGCGGGTGCGCCGGGACGATGATGTCACAGACGGTGTTGACGGCCGACGAGGACACTCCCTGCGAGGAGGAAGCCGCGGCGGCGTGGACCCTGGCCGGGCCGCCGCCCGAGGCGGCGACGAAGATCCCGGCGCCGAGGCTCAGCGCCACCGCCGCGGTGGCCGGGACCGCGATACGCGCCGTGCGATTGCCCCGGCCGCGATTGCCCCGGTTGCGGCGGCGTACGGGCGGCTGACCGGTGACAAGCATGTGACTCCACCTCCGTCGGAGGCGCCCCGCTGACGCTCCCGGGCGCTAACCATAGAACCGCGTTACGGCCCCGGTCAGGGGCGTCACAGGATTGACATTTTTGTCCGTCCTCCGCGGGCGGGCCGAGGCCGGATTCGCGGCAATTCCTTGCGAAGTTATTACGTCGCCGGCGGGGCGGGGACGGAAGCCGGCCCGTTCGGCCTTCAGGATTGAACGGTGCCGCCGTCGACGTTGATGGCCTGGCCGGTGACGGACTCGCTGGCGACGCAGAACCAGACCGCGCCGGCCACCTCTTCCGGCGTGATCAGCCGTCCGATGGGCTGCCTGGCCTCCAGCGCCGAACGGGCCTGGTCGCTGGTGCGACCGGTCCTGGTCACGATGTTCGCGATCGTGACGCCCGTCATCGGCGTGTCCACGAAGCCCGGGCAGACCGCGTTCACGGTTACCCCGGTACCGGCCAGTTCGGCGGCGGCGGCGCGGACCAGCCCCAGGACCCCGTGCTTGCTAGCCGTGTACGCCGCCAGATACGGCTCGCCGATCCGCGCCGCGGTCGACGCGATCACCACGACGCGGCCGTAGCCGCCCGCGCGCATGCCGGGCACGGCCCGGCGCAGGCAGCGGAACGGCGCGGTCAGGTTGAGGTCGAGCATGCGCTGCCAGTCGGTGTCGCTGGTCCGCTCGATCCGCGCCGAGTACCCCGCGCCGGCGCTGGCGATCAGGACCTCGACCGGGCCCCAGTCGTGCTCCACCTGCCCGAAGAGCCGGTCCACCGCCGCCGCGTCGGTCACGTCGGCCGGGTACGCCAGGGCCGGGCCCGGGCAGGCCGCGGCCGTGGCGGCCAGGGCATCGGCGCCACGGGCGGCGAGCGCGACCCGCAGGCCGGCCTGGCTGAGCCGGATGGCCACGGCCCGGCCGATGCCGCTCCCGGCGCCGGTGACCAGGGCGATCCGATCCATGCCGCCAGGTTAGGTGATGGGCGATCCTGGTGATCCGGACGGCGCATGGCTGAGATCATGGCGGGATGGAGTCCTCGGAGGTGGTCCGGCTGGCCCGGCCCAGGACCGGGCACTTCGATCTGGGCACCGGGTACCACGGGGATTTGTGGCTGGACCTTGACGCGCTGTTCCTGCACCCTTCCCGGCTGCGGCCGTACGCCGACTGGCTGGCCGAACGGCTGAGGGAGCATTCGCCCGACGCGGTATGCGGGCCCCTGGAGGGAGGCGCGTTCCTGGCCTATGCCGTCGCCGACCAGCTAGGGGTCGCCTTCCTGGCCGGCTATCGCTCGGCGACCGGTTATCGCGTGCCCCGGGTACCCGGCGGGATCGGCGGCTGGCGGGTAGCCGTCGTCGACGACGCGGTCAACGCCGGCACGGCCGTCGCGGCCTGCCTGCGCGAGCTGCGCGCCCAGGGCGCGGTCCCGGTCGCCGTGGCCGCGCTGCTGGCGCTGGGCGAAGCGAGCGCGATGGTCCCGGCCCGCCTGGGCGTGCCCTTCTATCCGGCCGGCACGATACCGAGCCGGGCCTGGCCCGCGCCGGAGTGTCCGCTGTGCGCCGACGGCATCGCGGTCACGCCGGGCGCGGACGACGGCCAGTGAGCGCCACCAGCCGGTCGATGACCGGCGCGTCGGCGCCGGCGCGGCGGTGCTCGTCGACCAGATGCCCGACCAGGTCGGCGACGGTCCACTGCGTGTCCGGGGTGCCCAGCTGCCACTGGTCCGGGGCCACGGCGTGCACGCGTTCGGTGAACGCCGCCTGCGCGCTGGAAAACGTCGCGATCAGGTCGTCGGTTAGCATCTGAGTTCCCTTCTTCGTTGCGTGGCGTGACTAGGCCGCGACGTGGCACGCTGGGAAGCGTAAACGGTGCGTGATCGGATGGCGAAGGCGGCCTGACTTTGGAGGCATTGGGGTGACCGCGGTCGATCCGATGTCGGTTGAGGGCAGGCTCCGGCATTTCCAGTCGATCACCGAGGCGGCGTTGTCCCGGCTTGATGATCCTGACCTGCTGGCGGAGCTGCTGGACCGGATCCGGGAGATCCTGCGGGCCGATACGGCCGCGGCGCTGTTGCTCGACTTTTCTTCCGGGCACCTGATCGCGACGGCGGCGGCGGGGCTGGAGGAGGAGGTCCGGCAGGGGGTACGGATCCCGGTGGGCCGCGGGTTCGCCGGGCAGATCGCGGCCCAGCACAAGCCGGTGATCCTGGACCGTGTCGATCACACCACCGTGCTGAACCCGATCTTGTGGGCCAAAGGGATTCAGTCGATGATGGGCGTGCCGATGGTGGCCGGCGGCAAGGTGATCGGGGTACTGCACGTCGGATCGCTGACGCCGCGCAAGTTCACCCCTGGTGACCTGGAGCTGTTGCAGCTGACGGCGGACCGGGCCGCGGCCGCCGTGCAGTCGATGACGGCTCAGGCCGATCGGATCGCGGCGACTGCACTGCAGCACAGTCTGGTCCCCTCGGCGCTCCCGGCGATCGCGGGAGCGGAGCTGGCCGCGCGTTACGTCCCGGGCAGCGGGGCAATCGGCGGCGACTGGTACGACGTCTTCAGCCTTCCGTCGGGAGAGGTGTGCGTGACGGTCGGGGACGTGGCCGGATCCGGCCTCGCCGCCGCGGTGATCATGGGCCGGATGCGCAGCGCGCTGCGCGCCTACGCGCTGGAGACCACGGATCCGGCGGAGGTCCTGGGCAGACTGGACCGCAAGATGCAGCACTTCGAGCCCGATGCGCTGGCCACCGTGCTCTACGCCGTCATCGAACCGGGGCTGGGCCAGATGCACCTGGCGCTGGCCGGTCATTTCCCGCCCGTCATCGCCCGCCCGGGGCAGCCCGCCGCACTGGCCGGCGTCCAGCCCGGCTCGATGATCGGCATGGGCCTGCAGGCCCGGCGCCCGGTGAGTACCCTGCCGGTCCCGCCAGGCGCGCTGCTGTGCTTTTACACCGACGGCCTGGTCGAGCGCCGGGGCGAGCTGATCGACGAAGGGCTGGACCGGCTCTGCCGGGCGGTGACGGCCCAGCCCGCGGAGGCGGCCTGCGCCGCGGTCATGGGGGCCCTGGTCGGCAACGAGCCGGCCCGCGACGACATCGCCCTGCTCATGGTGCGGCGCCAGGGCGGGGTGGAGGGTGACGCGGATGCCTGACGTCGGCTTCCGGGTCGAGATGGCCGGGGACGTGCCCGTGGTGGTGACGCCCAGCGATATCGACATCACCAATGCCGTTGCGCTGCGGACCGCGCTGCTCGAGGCGGCCGGACGCTCCAGGACGTTCGTGGTCGACATGAGCCGGACTCAGTTCTGCGACACGGCCGGCATCCACGCGCTGGTAGCGACGCACAAGCGGGCCGGGGGCGACGGCGGCGAAGTACGCCTGGTCGTCACCAGCGCGACCGTGTTGCGCATCTTCGCGATCACCGGCCTTGACCAGGTGATATCGTGCTTCTCCAGCCTGGACCAGGCCCTCGCGGCCCCATAAGCCGTCAGCCTGCGGCCTGGACGACGGCGTGCAGGATCAGGCCCACGCCGGCGCCCACCACCGTGCCGTTGATGCGGATGTACTGCAGATCCCGGCCGAGCAGGAGTTCCAGCTGGTTTGACGTCTCGGCCGCGTCCCAGCGCTCGATCGTCCCGGTGACCAGGCCCGCCAGCTCGTCGTGAAAGTGATCGACGAGGGCCCGGATCCCGGACTCGATCATGCGGTCCAGGCCGCCGGCGAGGCGGCGGTCCGAGCCGAGGCGCCGGCCGGCTGCCGCCAGCACGTCGGCCAGCCGGCGGCGCAGCTCGGACTCCGGGTCGGCGGCCTGGCTGCGCAGCGCGTCCTTGACCTTCTGCCACAGCTCGGAGGACCAGTCCCGGAGCAGCGTGCTGCCCAGGACGTCGTGCTTGATGCGCTCGCCGCGCTCGCGCAGCTCCGGATCTGTCTCCAGGCGGTCCGGGAGCCCGGCGAGCCACGCGTCGAACTGACAGCGGGTCTCGTCATCAGGATCGGCGGCCATGGCGACCAGGCGCTCGCGCAGCCGGGAGTACAGCCGGTCGAAGACCCGCCGGTAGACCGCGTCCGGCACCCAGCGGGGCGCCTCGCCCTCGAACAGCTCGCGCATCTCGGCGTGATGGTCGCCGAGATAGCGATCGGCGGCGGACACGATCGTGCCGAACAGCTCGGCGTGGTGGCCGCCCGCGATGACGGCCCGCAGCGCCCGCCCGGCCAGCGGCGCCACCTCGACGGTGTCGATGACCCGGGTCAGCTCGGCGGTGAGCACGCGCTGGACGTCCTCGTCGCGGAGCGCCTCGGCCACCGTGACCACCGCGTCGGCGGCGTGGCCTGCGACGCGCGCGGCGTTGGCCGGTTCGGCCAGCCAGGCGGCGAGCCGGGGGGCGATGCGAGCGGTCCGGATCCGTTCGGTCAGGACATCGGCGTTGAGGAAGTTCTCCTGCACGAACCGGCCGAGGGTGGCGGCGAACTGGTCCTTGCGCTCGACGATCAGCGCGGTGTGCGGAATCGGCAGTCCCAGCGGATGGCGGAATAGCGCGGTCACCGCGAACCAGTCGGCCACCCCGCCGACCATCGACGCCTCGGCGCCGGCCTGCACGTAGCCGAGCAGGGTCCCGTGGGCGCCGGCCACGGTCACGGCGACGAACAGGACCGTGACGGCGGCGAGCAGCGCGGTGGCCCGGCGACGCGCCGCGGCCAGCTGGCGCGCCCGCACCTCAGCCGACTCGGGCTCCGCCCTGACGGCCGGCGAGGCGGACATCGTCGCGGCTGGTTCCATCGCCTCAGTCTGGCAGGAGCTTTGTGAGCCAGACGCTCCCGGCCGCGCCCTGGTTGCATCCCGGGGGTGGCGGCTCAGCTCCGCGGCCGCTGCGAGGCGGGATCGTAGCGGGGGCGCAGGGAGGCGTCGGCGGGGACGCGCCGGCCGGCGATCTCGATCTCGTACGCCCCGGCGGTGTACCAGGAGGGCGGCGTGCCCGGTTCGGGCGCGGTCACGTAGCCCAATGCGACGGTGCGGCCGAGGGTGTGGCCGTAGGCGGCCGAGCTCACCCGGCCGGCCAGGACGCCGTCGCGGTAGACCGGCTCGTCGTGGTAGGCGAAGGCACCGGGATCGGACAGGGCGAACTGGACCAGGCGGCGCTGGACGCCTGCCTCCTTCTGCCGGAGCAGGGCATCGCGGCCGGTGAAACCGCCGGGCTTGTCCCAGGCCACGGCGAAGCCCAGGCCGGCTTCCAGCGGGGTGTCCCCGGCGGAGATGTCGTGGCCCCAGCTCCGGTAGGCCTTTTCCATCCGGAGCGAGTCCAGGGCGTGGTAACCGGCCGGGCGCAGCCCGTGCTCCTGGCCGGCCTCGGCGATCGTGTCGTAGACGTGCACGGCCAGGTCGGCCGGGATGAGCAGCTCCCAGCCAAGCTCACCGACGTAGGTGATGCGGGTGGCGCGGACGAAGCCGCAGCCGAGGTCGATCTCGCGTGACGTGCCGAACGGGAACGCCGCCGGGGACAGGTCGGCGTCGGTGAGGGACTGCAGGAGCCGCCGGGCGTTCGGCCCCATTACCGGGATCATCGCCAGCGCCTGGCTGATGTCGGTGACCGTGGCGAACTCGTCCGGGCCGATGTGCCGCTCCAGCCAGTCCCGGTCGCGGGTCAGGGTGGCGGGGCCGGAGAGCACCAGGAACCTGGTCTCGGCCAGCCGGGTCACGGTGACGTCGGCCTCAATGCCGCCCCGGGAGTTGAGCCACTGGGTGTAGACGATGCGGCCCGGCTCGGCCGCCACGTCGCCCGTGCTGACCCGCTGCAGCACGGCGGCCGCGTCCCGGCCCTGCACCAGGAGCTTGCCGAACGAGGAGGTGTCGAACGCGCCCGCGGCCTCGCGGACGGCCCGGTGCTCGGCCGCCGAGTGCTCGAACCAGTTCGGCCGGCCGAACGAGTACTCGTACTCGCGCTTGACCCCCGCGGGGGCATACCAGTTGGCTCGCTCCCAGCCCAGCAGCTCGCCGAAAACCGCCCCGGCCGCCGTCACCCGGTCGTGCAGCGGACTGCGGCGCAGCCCGCGAGCGCTCGAACGCTGCTGGTAGGGCCAGTGGATCTGGTAGGCGAGGTCCAGGGTCTCGGTGACGCGCTGCTCGAGGAAGCGCCGGTTGGTCTCGTGCGGGGCAGCCCGGCGCGGATCGGTCTCGGGCAGGTCGACCGGCGAGCGCCCGTCCACGATCCAGTCGGCCAGGACCGAGCCGGCCCCCGGGCCGGACAGGAAGCCGACCGAGTTGAACCCGGCGGCGATGAAGCAGTTGCGCAGTCCGGGGGCCTCGCCGAGGTGGTAGAGACCGTCCGGGGTGAAGCTCTCCGGCCCGCAGAAATGCAGCCGGATTCCGGTGTCGGCCAGCACCGGCAGCCGCTTCATCATGTTCTCGTAAAACGGCCCGAGGTGGTCCCAGTCCTCGGGCAGGCGGGTGAACTCCGCCTCGGCGGGGATGCCGCGGGAGGCCCACGGGTAGCTGCCCGGCTCGAAGAAGCCGACCATGAGCCCGGCGCCCTCGTTCTTCACGTAGGCGAAGTCCGGGGCGGACTTGATCGTCGGCAGGCCGGGCGGCAGGCCGGGGATCGGCTCGGTGATGACGTAGTAGTGCGCGAGCGCCTGGAGCGGGATGCCGACGCCGGCCAGCGCGCCGAACTCGCGTCCCCACATGCCGGCGGCGGCGACCACGTACTCGGCCTCGAGGTCTCCGTGCTCGGTGGTGACGCCGGTGACCCGCCCGTCGCGGCGGATGACCCCGGTCACCGCGGTGTTCTCCACGATCCGCACGCCGTGCTGGCGGGCGCCCGCGGCCAGGGCCATGGTGGTGTCGGTAGCGTTGCCGCGCCCGTCGTCCGGGTAGTACACCGCCCCGGCGAGGTCCCCGGCGTACAGCGGAGGGAACAGCCCGACGGCCTGCTCCGGCGAAATCGGCTCGGCGGTGATCCCGTTGGCGCGCGCGGCCGAGGCCTGCCGGAGCAGCTCTTCCAGGCGTTCGGCGCCGTCGGCCAGGTGCAGCGTCCCGGTCCGCTCGAATCCGGTCGCGAAGCCGGTCTCCTCCTCTAGCGAACCGAAGACCCGCAGGCTCCGCCGGACGATCTCCCGGGTCCCGTACGTCGGCCTGGCCTGGGTGATCAGGCCGGCCGCGTGCCACGTGGTGCCGGAGGTCAGCCGCTTGCGTTCCAGCAGCACCACGTCGGTCCAGCCCCGTTTAGCCAGGTGGTACGCGGTGCTGCAGCCGACCACTCCACCTCCGACAACGACGACCCGGGCCCGGGCTGGCAGCGCATGCTCACGCTTCATTTCGGCAGCGTAAGGATGCTCGTCCTAGCTGGTCAATCGCAACGAGGTCAGGGGCTTCCGCCCATCTGACTCATCACCTCGTCGCGGGAGATGTTGTACCGGTCGGCGAACTGCTTGAGCTCCTCCTGGGAAACCGGATCGGGCAGCGTTCGCGCCGCCTCCTCGGCGGCTTCGGTGTAACCCAGGCGACGCAGCGTATTGACAAACCACTGCCTGTCCTGCGACATTGCCCCACCTTCGTCTCGGCCGCTTCTGCTTCTCCGATCGAGCCTAACGAGTACCCGTCCCGGCCTATCAGCGAGGCACGCGCTCTGCGGGCTGACCGCATGGATGCCGGCGGCGTGTTCGAGGCGGCCAGCGAGTGGCCGCGCCCGCCGCCGAGTCGGCCCCGCTCTCCCGCCTCTGCTTCCTGCGAGTCAGGCGCCGCGCTATGGCTGTGCCGCCGAGATCTCCGGCTGCGGAGACAGGCCTTCGGCGCTACGGCCGCCAGCCGTGCACTCGGCCCGCATCGAAGGGGCAGCGAGAGAGACGCATGCGAGGACCGTGATGCCGATGAAAAGCACCACGACCGCCCGGTCCGCTCCGTAATGCTGGAACAAGATTCCGCCCAGCACCGGTCCGGTCGCACATGCCCCGAACGACATGAGGCGACCGATGCTTGTGACGCGCGCGAGCATTGTATGGGCCACGTTCTGCATGAGATAGGTTCCCACCTCGATGTTGCCCAGGGCACCGGTGAACCCGAGGACGAGCATGACCACCGCCATCCAGCCGGAGGTTGGTCCGCCGACGGCGGCCAGCACGGCCAGCATCACGCCCCAGACGCACATCTGGACCTTAAGCCAGTACTTCCGGTTGGTAGCCGGAAGGCGGGACGCGACGAAGGAGCCGACTGCCCCTCCGGCACCCGACGCCGCGAGTACCATGCCCACCATGAACGCGGGTACATGCCGTGAGTGCGCTCCGCCGAGGATCACCATGATCAGCGCCTGAGCGGTGAGCGTCGTGCTGGCGCATAGCACGGTCGCCAGCCGGACGTATCCGTTGCGGCACAGCCAGCGTAGGCAATCACGGACATCGGGGCCGAGACGCCAGGAAACGCGGGCGGTCGGCACGCTGGGAGCCGACCGCCACGGTGACCGCGAGTTCCGGATGCCGACAAGCGCGCAGGCGTTGAAGGCAAAGGACATCGCATCAGATAGGAACGGCAGGACCGGCGCGAGACCGAACAGGAAGCCGCCCAGCGGACGGCCGAGCAACGTCACGACATGGGTCCGGGCCTCGATGCGCACGAACGCCGACGCCGTTTCGTTTCGCGGTACCACCGAGCCGACACAGCGCGGTTCGGCAACCACGGAGAAGACTTCCAGCGTCTGCTCGATGACCGCGGCCACGATGAGCAATGGCACGCCTGCCCGGTTGATGACCACCGCGATCACCACCGTCCCGATTACGCCGCCGCGGCCGATCTCGCTCAGCAAGATGGCGCGCCATGGATCGGTACGGTCGACCCAGACACCGGCCGGGATGTAAGCAAGGACACTCGGTGCGGTGGCCGCGAACGCTACCCATCCGGCGGCTACCGGCGAGCCGGTCAGATACAGCACGAGCATTGGGTAGGCAATTGCCGTCACCCGGCTGCCGAGTAGCGATACTGACGATCCCAGCAAGAGCAGCCGGAAGGCGCCGTCGTCGGCGAACCGTGCACGACCGGCCGCCGAACGGGCTGCGGCGGCACCGCCCACCATGATCCGCATTTGACCTGGAAGTTCCTTTACCGAAGCCAGCCACCCTGGAAGGTGATGAGGATACCGAGGCTGCCAACGCCGTGTAGCTGAGGGTCAGTTAATTGGTCTTCACAGCCGTCTAATCGATATTTTTGCCCGGACATAGCCGAGGCGGCACGGGCGGCTGACTACAGTAAGTGATCAGGCGCTATGGTATTTGTGTGATTTAATCGCCTTATGGGAGCGAATGCCTGCTTTGAATGGCCCGCGACACTCGATGTTCCGGGACTGCAAGTCGGCGGCTGGCGGCCCGCTCCGTTCCGCGAGTTTGTGGTCAAGATCCACAGTCGATGCGACCTGGCCTGCGATTACTGCTACATGTACGAAATGGCCGACCAGTCCTGGCGGGACCGCCCCCGGCGCATGTCGGACGAGATCGCGGAACAGACCGCGTTCCGTATCGGTGATCATGCCCGTGAGCACCGTCTTCCCGAAGTTGCGCTCATTCTGCACGGGGGTGAGCCATTGCTAGCCGGACCTGAGCTCATCACCCGGCTGGTGGCCGCCACCAGGCGGCAGGCAGGCAGGCATATCCGGGTAGACGCTAGTGTCCAGACCAATGGCGTCGGCCTGGACCATGCGTATCTGACCCTCTTCCGCGAACTCGACGTCCGAATTGGCGTCAGCATGGACGGCGCGGCCGCCGCGCACGACCGGCACCGCAGGTTTGCCAGTGGTCGTGGCAGCTACGCCGCGGTGACAGCGGGCCTGCACAGATTAATGCAGCCCTCGTTCCGCCACCTGTTCAGCGGCCTGTTGTGCACGATTGACCTGCGCAACGATCCGCTCGCCACCTACGAGGCCCTGCTGGCCTTCGACCCGCCCAGAATCGACTTCCTGCTCCCGCACGGCACGTGGGCCGCGCCGCCGCCGTGGCGGGTGCCCCATGCGGCCAGCACCCCGTACGCCGACTGGCTAATCACGGTGTTTGACCAGTGGTACCGGGCGCCGCGAACGCGGGTCCGGCTGTTCGAGGAAATCATTCATCTGGCCCTCGGCGGGACTTCCGCCACCGAAATGGTCGGGCTGTCCCCATCACGGATAGTCGTCGTCGAAACCGATGGCGCGATCGAGCAGGCCGACACGCTGAAGGCGGCCTATCACGGAGCCCCGGCGACGGGTCTGCACGTGGCCCGCGACCCGCTGGACGCCGCACTACTACTGCCCGGTGTGGTCGCCCGCCAGCTCGGACGCCGGGCGCTTTCGGCCCAGTGCCGGACCTGCCGCATCCATCGTGTGTGCGGCGGCGGCCTGTACGCGCACAGGTACCGGCCTGGCACCGGCTTCGCCAACCCGTCGGTGTACTGCCCGGACCTGATGCACCTCATCGAGCACATCCGCCAGACTGTGCAGGCCGACATCGACGCGCGCCTGGAGCGGCGGTCCACCGGATGAGCCCGGCATACCACGGTGTCAGCCGGAGTGCGTTCGACACCCTGGCGGCCGGCGGCGGCGGCCCGGATGTGATCGGAGAGCTGGCCGCCGGGCAGTACAGCAAGCACCTCACCCTCCTGTACGGCGTGCTCGACGCCGTCCGGAGCGGGCCGGGTCGCGGCCGCGAGCAGGCGCGGTTCGCGCGCGAAGGCAGCAAACTGCTGGCCGCGGCCCAGCGGCACGATCCCGCCGCGGCGGCCCAGGTGATCCAGTATCCGTCGGTCGGCGCGTGGGCATTGCGTACTCTCCGCGCGCTGCGCGGCGGCCCGGCCTGGCCCGAAGCCGAGCCAGGTGGCCTCCGGGCGGTGGCGGCGGCCGCGGCCATCCGGGCGGGGCTCCCGGCCCAGATCGACGTCACGGCGGCCGGCGGCGTGGTGGTGCTGCCCTCGCTCGGCGCCGCGGTCGTACCCGGCGACGGCGCCGCCGTGGTGCGCAGCGCGCCGAAGGGAGCTGAGGTCTGCTCGACGGCCGGCCCGGTCAAGGTGCCCGCGGATCCGGAACATAACGGGCCCGGCTGGTTGCCGTTGCGCCGGATCAGGGCCGGCTCGCTGGACGTAGTCCTCGACGACCTGGACCCGTTCCGGATGCCGACGCTGACAGACCTGTCGTCAAGGCTGAGCGCGAGCGAGGCGGGCAGGTGGGAAGCCGAACTGCAGGCCGCGTGGCTGCGGCTGGACCCGTATCTGGCCAAGGAAATCTCCCCGGCCATCTCGATGATCGTTCCGCGTGCCGCGCCGCCGGGCGATTATGTCAGCTCGACCGTGCCGGAGAACTTCGGGGCCGTTGCGATGTCCCATCCGCCTGATTCGCTCGACGGCGCGGCCACCCTGGTGCACGAGACACAGCACCTGAAGCTATTCGCGCTGCTCGATGTCGTGGCGCTCACGCTGCCCGACGATGGCTGCCGGTACTACGCGCCGTGGCGGGAAGACCCCCGGCCCCTCGGCGGCCTGCTGCAGGGCGCGTACGCCTTCCTGGGCGTCGGCCGGTTCTGGCGGGCGCAGGCCCGGGTGGCTCACGGTGATGCCAGGCTGCGCGCGGCGACCGAGTTCGCCCGCTGGCGGTCCGGCGTGGCGCTGGTCGTCGGGACCCTGCTGGCCAGCGGCCGGCTCACGTCGGCCGGGGAGGACTTCGTCCGGGGCATGGCCCGCACGCTGAGCTCATGGCGGGACGAGCCGGTCCCGGCCGCAGCCCAAGCCAGAGCGGACCGGCAGGCTACTGCCCACCGGACCCGCTGGCGGCTCGACAACGGCTGAACTCAGGGGCCCAGGGGTCAGGTGCCTGACGGATCGAAGTCGAAGTCGATGCGCTGGCCGGCCGCTGCGGTCTGCGCCTCGGGGTGCCTGCTGCCGATCGTCGCCGTGTAGCCGGCCGCCGCTTCCGCGGCCAAGCGCTCCGCTTCGCTGTCCGCACCTTGGGCCCGCAGGTCCAGCGCCAGGTTCGCGGCACAGCCCAGCGTCATCGGATGGGTATCGCCCAGCAGGCGGCGCGCCCGGTCCAGCGTATCTTCGCCCAGTGCGCGCGCACCGGCGATGTCGCCGAGCGCGGCCATGTCGCTGGCCGCGTTGGCGGCCACGGTCAGGGAGTAGTGATGGTCGCGGGACAGCCTGCGGTCGAGCCCGTCGAGAGCGCCGCGGTTCAGGTCCAAGGCGGCGTCGGCGTCGCCGAGCCCGCGCCGCAGCAGCGCGAGGTTCCCGGTGCAGGCGTGGTTGTATGGATGCTCTGGCCCGTAGACCTCGGCGTAGCGGGTCACCGCGCGCTCAGCCAGCTCGAGCGCCTCGGTTAGCTGGCCGGTCATGCGCTGGATGTTGGTGATGTTGATGTCCGCCGCCAGCGTAACGGGATTGCCGTCACCGAATAGCCGCCCTGACTGCCCCCGCACCTCCTCGGCCAGGGTCAGGGCCTCGTCGTATTCCGCGCCGAGCCGGCGCAGCGCGATGGACAGCCCGTTCTTGGCATCCAGCGTCGTCAGATGCTCGGGCCCAAGCTGTTCCTCGCCGAAATCCGCAGCCTCCTGCCCCACGTCCCGCGCCTCGACGAAGCTCCCGCACAGCCGCAGATCCCAGGCCAGGCCGATCAGCGAGTAGAGGATCTCGCTCGCTGACACCCCGGACACCGCCTCGAGCCGCCGGAGGTAGACGACCTTGGCAAGATCCCGTGCGGTGACGTAGTCGCTGTTGAGCCGGTAGTCGAGGGCGAGGTTGTTCATGACCCGCAGGGTCTGCGGGTCGGTCGGCCCGAACACCGCCTCGTGCAGCTCCCGCGTTTCCTCGTCGAGCTTCTGCGCCGCGGCGAAGTCACCGCGCGCCCGCAGGTCCGCGCCGAACGCGTTACGTAGTGCCAGTGTGAGCGGATTGCGTTCGCCCAGCAGTTGCGACGAGGCGGTCATTGTCGCCTGGATCACCTCGAACGCTCTGGCGTGCTGCCCGAGTTGCCGGAGCGCGTTACCCAGGTGCCGCTGAGCGTCGAGGACGTGCGGGTCGTTCGCGCCCGAGTCGGCCGTCCAGCGCTCGATGTATCGCTCGGCGAACGACTGGCAGGAGCCGAAGTCGCCGGAGTTGTAGAGGTACCTGACGACGTCAAGGGCGAAGGCGCGAACCTGCGGAGCCTTGCATCCGGGCAGGTCGGTAACTGGCGCCGCGACATGCGCGACCAACGCGGCGTACCGTGGCCACTGCTGGGTCTCCGCCGGGCTTCGCGGCGCGCCAGCGGTCAGGATGAGGTGGGCTTCGTGCCGGTAACTCTCCTGCTGCTCACGGCGGAGTTCGTCCCGGAGCAGGGCCTGGACCAGGCGGTGCACGGAAATGGTCAGGCCGTCAATCTTCACTAGAGCGTAGCGTCCGAGCTCACTGGTCGCCCTGGCGAGCAGGATTGGGTCGGCGAGCAGATCGTTGACATTGGTCCCTGTGGCCTGCGGAACCTTGCGGAAGACGTCGCGCGGGATCGGCTCCGGGCCGAAGAAGGCACAGCAGCGGAGCAACTCAAGCGCCAGCGGGAGACGCTCGTGCAGCAAGGCGACCGACAGCCGCCATGCGGCGGTCATCGACACCGGGTAGTCAGGTGGCTTACCTTCCGCCAGAATCTGCGTGATCTGCTCGTCGAGCATCCGCAGGTAGTCTTCGGCCGACATAACCGACTCGGATAGAAGCGCGCCGGCTTGCTCCAAGGCGAGCGGCATGTCGCCGAGCTTCTCGGCCAGCCGGGCGGCGTCCGATTCCGCCAGTCCCTTCGGCACCCGCCTGCTGAGGAACTCCACGCTCTCCGTCCGGGCGAACACGTCCACCGACACGGTATTGACGATCGATTGCCACTGGTGATTCCGCGATGTGATCAGGACGTCACCAGGACCGTGCGGGAGGATGTCGAGCAGGTCCTCGGGCTGGTCGGCGTTGTCGAAAACCAGCAGCCAGCGCCGGTACGGCTCACCCTTCCTCAGCGCGTCGAGCACGGCCGCCGCCGCCCCCTCGATGCCGGCGGACGCGGCGGCCGGCAGGCCCAGCCTTCCGGCTAGCTGCGCTAGCGACGCGCGGACTAGGGCCGGTTGATCGGCCGGGATCCACCAGACGAGATCGTATTCGGCACGGTGACGGTACGCGTACTCGATGGCGATCGCGGTCTTCCCCACGCCGCCGAAGCCCTGCAGGGCGCGGGGGAGCGGATCCCCGGGCAGGACGGCGGTGATCCGGCTCTCATCGCCGGGCTCATCCTGGCTCAACTGCGCGAGCAGGTCCGTGCGCCCGGTGAAATTCTTATTGCGCTTCGGGACATTACCCCAGATCACCGGCACCGTCGCCATCGAATCCGTTACCGTCATGGGCGACATCCTATGCTTGATCATGAATTTTGGGCAGTCGGCCGATGCTGCTTGCCGCCGATATTGCTGGTGACAATGCGGTTCATGGGGCGCACCGCCTTCAGCGACGGATTTCTGGCACCCTTAACCTCCCCTGCCGCACGTCTTAAAGGTACTATTCGTAGTATTAAGCGTTTACCTAGGGCGCGGGCGTACCGAACGGCGAGGAGAGCCATGGGCGAGGAAATCACCGACTGCGCGCTGATCGACGTCCGCGATATGGATCTTGAAGAACTGCTTGCCGATGGCGACGCATCCGCTCTTTCCACAGCTATTAGCCGTTTTCTCGCTTCTGGTAGCGAGCGAGCGAGCAGCTTCAACTCCAGCATCTAGTCCGGTATTCGCGAACGAGGATCGCCCAAGGGGTTCCCGCTGCCTAGCCAGCCGCGTCATGCTAGGGGGATGCCGGGTAGGGAGGCGTAACAGATGGGCTTGTTGTGACGAGGGTCGGCGCGATGGCGGAGATCACGACACGGCCGTATCCCGGCGCATGCCCTTTTCAGCGGGCAGACGGTGATCTGTTCTTCGGGCGGCCGCACGAAACCAGCGCCCTCGCCGACCTGTGGCAGACCAACAAGCTGACGATCGCGTACGGCCCTGCGGCAAGCGGGAAGTCCTCGCTCCTGCAGGCCGGCATCCTCCCGAGTATCCCGGACAAGCGTTTCGACGTCCTGCCACCCGGCCGGGTGTCGTACGGAGCAACCTTTCCGTTCGCAGGCTTGCCCGAGCACAACCCCTACACGCTGGCACTGCTGAGATCCTGGGCACCTGGCGAGTCGCCCTCGCGTCTGATCGGCCTGACGATCGCTGAGTACATCAGGCGTCGTGCCCGGCGCCGCGGCGCGATTATCCTGGCGTCAGTCGATCAGGCCGAGGAACTGATCACCGACGCCAGCCCGCGCTGGATCTACCGCCAGCAGTTCCTCGGCGAACTCGCCTGTGCCCTGGACGAGCCCTCGTTGCACCTGCTCCTGGTCACCCGCGAGGACGGGCTTGATGTCTTGACCGAGGCGCTCGGCGCCGGGGCCAGGCAGCATATCGCGGCGCTTGATATACCCAGCGCGGTCGAAGCGCTCAGCGGGCCGGCCCGGGTAAGCGGGCGGCCGTTCGCTCCGGGGGCGGCTAAAGCGCTGCTGGCGGACCTGCAAACCATCCAGATCGTCTCCGTCATCGGCGAGGAGCGCTATGTCGTCGCCGAACAGGTCGAGCCGACGCTGCTCCAGATCGCGGCCGCCGCCCTGTGGGACAACCTGCCCGTTGGCCCGGAGGAAATCACGGTTCGCGACGTCCGCAGGTACAGCAGCGTCGACACCGCACTGGCGGCCCACTACGGCCCCATGATCGCCCGGGTCGCCGATTTCCATGACATGCCCCCGGCCCGGCTGCATTCGTGGTTGCTCGGTTCGTTCGTCACCAAGCTCGGTACCGGGACGGACGCGTACGAGGTGGGGACCAGCACGGCCGACATGCCGAACTCGGTGGCCCAGGCGCTGGCGGACTCGCAACTGCTCGCCGTCGAGCTTCGGTCAGGGACCCGCTGGTACCGGCTTCTGAGTGACCGGCTCATCATGCCGTTGCGGCGACTTCCTGACGAGCGGCCTGCGCCGGCTTTGCCGGCCGAGTACCTGCGAGCGGCCGAGCGGGCGATGACAAACGGAGATCTGAACTCCGCTGGGCGTTACGCAAGGGCGATCGGTGACCACGCGCCGGGCAGCGACTTCCGGCTGCGAGCCGAGGCCGAATCGCTGCTCGGCAACATCGCCTTCGAACAGGAGCAGACGGCCGAGGCGGAGCGGCACTATCGGACCGCGGCCGAGCAGTTCCAGGCGGCGGGAGACACAGCGGCCGTCGCCCGTGAACTCGCCGCGGTCGGCCAGATGCTACTCGCCCAGGGTAAGCACGCGGACGCGGTGCGGGAACTTCGTTCCGCGGTCGCGCGGGTCCCGAGCGATCCCGTCATCCAGACCGAGCTGGCCCTGGCGTTGTGGCGTCTCGGGGACGGGCGTGCGGCCGTTGCCGTGCTCACCGCCGTGCTCGGCATCGACGCGGGCAACCCGGATGCGCTGCGGGCGCGCGGTGAGATCCTCGCTGATCTCGGCGAGGCGCGAGCGGCCATGCTCGACTTGGACCGTGTGCCGTTGCAGGACCGGCCCGCCGCCCGGGCCGCCCGCGCACTAGCCATCGCCGAGCTCGGCGACCAGGCCACGGCGACCCGAGAGATCAGGAGCGTGGTAAGCGAGGCGCCGCGCAACGGCGCCGTACTCCTGTACGCGGCCCGCGCCACCGCGCTGCGCGGAGACCGGGCCGCCGCGGCGGAACTGGCCAGGCGTGCCGTCGACGCCGTCGACCCTACCCTGTCACCGCAGCAGCGCAAGGTCGCACTGGAAATGGCCGGCCAGCGCGACGACGGCTAATCCTAGGTCCTGGCCTCCGCCTCTGCCTTTTCCCGGAAGCGGGACACCGAATCGTCGAGGGACTGGAGAACCGGCGTGCCTGTCATCGCGCCAAGTTTACGGCCCGGATTCGTCTCCGCCGAGGTGACCAGCGCGTTCGCCGCGGCTGCCACCGCATTCGCCTCAGCGGTGAGGCTTCCGGGCGGAAGTAGAGCGACGCTGGCGGCGCACAGTCCGGTATTCGCCGCGCTCTGCCGCACCTCGGCGAGCCGTACATCCATATCCGTCCCGTGCTGGTCGTAAAGGGCCGCCACCCGGGCTCGGAACTCGCCCACCGTCCGCAGCAACTCCATGCACGCCTCCCGCCGCAGCTGCGCGCCTCGCTCCCGCCGGTCGCGTTTGGCCTGGCCAGATTCCTTGACCGCGGTCGTGATCTGCGGAATCGCGGCCCCGATAATCGCGGAAGCCGCGGCAATCATCGCTGCATAGAGGGAAACGTTGCTCATGAAAACATTCTGGTGGTTTACCGAATTGGTCGCGCGCGAAAGTTCCGCCGAGGTGAAGCGCTCCTGCCCATAGGTGCACGCCGCCCGCGATAGGGCGGGAACATCTGGACGGCGATACCCGCACCTACCAGCAGTGCGGCGCCCGCCAGCTGTGACGGGACCGGCAGCTGGCGGAGCATGACGGCGGCGAGCAGGGTGGCGATGAGCGGTTCGCACAGCGACAGCACCGCGGTCTGGGTCGCCCCGGCGCGCCGCAGCCCTGCCAGGAACAGCAGCGGGGCGGCCGCTCCGGCCAGGGTGCCCTCGAGCAGGAGCAGGGTGGTGAGCCTGAGGTCGGTGACGGGCACCAGCACGGTCGCAGGCCGGGTCACGACCGCCAGTACGCCGAGCCCGGCCGCCGCCGTCGCGACGATCAGGAACGTGGCCGCGCCGTCGCCGATCTCACCCCACCCGTCCCGGCCGAGCAGGATGTAGGCAGCGTGCATGGCGGCAGCCAGCAGGGCCATGAGCAGCCCGGCGGCCGGGACAGAAACCGACGGGTCGGGCCGGATCAGCAATACCAGCCCGATGATGGCCGCCGTCGCCATCCCCAGCCTGGCCGTACCCGCCGCGCGCCGGCCGGAGGCGGCCTCCCAGGCGGCCACGACCAGCGGGTAGCAGCCGAAGGCGGCCACCGCGACGGCAACCGGCAGCCGGGCGAAGGCCTGGAACAAGGCCAGGTTCAGGCCGAGCCCCGCCAGGGCCGCCAGCGCCAGCCGGATGACGGCCGGCCGGCGCATCCGCCGGATCGCGGCCAGGACGCCGGACCGCGGCCTGGCGACCAGAAAGCCGCCGAGCACCATGGCCCCGGCCAGTGCCCGCCAGAACCCGAACGCGGCCGGATCGAGGCCGTGCCGGTACGCGACCTGCGCCACCGGTCCGTCCAGCGCGAACGCCAGGGCCGACGCCACGACCAGGACCGCTCCGACAGCGGCCGATCTGGTGGTGAGCCGGACCGGATCGATGACGTACAAGCCGGCGGCGCGCTGATAGCGCCAGATATCTAGCGTTGGCCGCTGCATGGTGATGCCCCCCGTCATTCCCCTGCCCGCTAGATCGGAGGGGCAGGCGCACAGAGGTGATACGCACGACCGCGGCGAACCGGTTCGCTAGGCGCCGGTGATGATCTCCCGGTGCAGGTCCAGCAGCGCCGGGACGTCGTCCCGGTCGACGCGGCCCATCCCGCATTCGGTGCAGATGCCCCAGTCGCGGCGGCCACCCGGGCTGCCGGCCAGGGCCGCGTCGATCAGCCGTACCTGATCACCGGTCGTCCCCGCCGCCTGCTCGGCCGGATGGTACGGCACCAGCGCGAAGTTCAGTTCCGTGTCCGGACCTGCGGTCAGCCCGGCCAGCGGCGCGAAGTAGTTCCCCTCGCGCTGGTACTGCGGCACGGTAAAGGACACGAAGCTCACCGGCCGCCCTGCCGCCGCGGTGACCGCGTTTACCACCCGGACCTGCAGGGCGAGCGATACGGGCTGCATGAAGTGCTGGTGGCCGTAGTCCCCGTAGCACAGGTGCAGGCCGGCGGGTATCCCGGCGGGCACCTGGTCCACGCACCGGGCCAGCGCGGCGATGATGGTGTCGAAGGCCTGCGCGCCGCCGGGCGCGAAGGCCTCTTCGAGGACGCTGAACTCCACCGCGACATCCCACTGCACCGCCAGCTCGCCGGCCGGGATCACGGCCAGCAGCCGGGCCAGGTCGGCGAACATGGCCCGCTCGTACGAGCCCAGCAGCGCCTGCTGCTGCTCCGGGACGATGTAGGCGCTGATCGAGGCCAGCGGCGTGGGGTACTCGACCTGGAAGCGGACGCCGGCCGGGATCACGCCGTCGGCACGCAGCCGGGCAAAGACCCGGTACGACTCCAGGTAGGCGTCGGCGTAGCCGATGTCCGGCCAGGTCTCCTGGGCCGCATCGGTACCGTCGGCCGGCCGCAGCCGCGGCAGCTGCTCGTACTCCCCGTCCGCCGTAAGCGGCCGGTCCGGCACCAGCCAGGGCAGTTGCATGAACTTCTGCAGCTGGAAGAGGATCCAGGTACCCCGGTCGCCGGTCTCGCCGTCCGGGATGCGCCGCAGCCCGGACGGGACCCGCGAGGCGATCTCGCGCATCACCGACTCGGCGTCGCCCAGGTTGACGCTGCCGTTGAAATGGACATGATCCGCAGGCATGACTGCCACTCCCCTCCCGGCTCCACCGAGTCACCGTGCTGCACAGCCTCGCAGCCCGCCCTCGGCCGTGTAAATACCGGTCAGAGCACGCGACCCAGGAAGTTCAGGGCGTTTCCGCCGAGGATCTGGTGGACGCGGGCCGGCGGGAGGCCGCGCGCAGCCAGCAGCCCGGTCAGGTCGTCGAGCTGGTCGTATCTGGTCAGGACCGGACGGTAATTACCGTCCAGGTCGGTGCCGATGGCTACGTGGTCCGGGCCGGCCGCCGCGGCGAGCCGGATGATCTCGGTGCCGAAATCGGCGAGGGAGCCGCTAGTGATGCCGCAGGGCCAGGCACCGATCAGGCCGCCGGCCTCGGCCACCGCTGCGGCGTGCTGTGCAGTCATCAGCCGGGGATGGGCGATGCCAGGATGGCTGAGCTGGCCATGCGAGATGATCACCGGTCGGCTGGAGGCCGCTAGCACGGCCATGGTCGTGGCGAAGCTGGCGTGTGCGCAGTCGATCACGATGCCCACCGCGGAATGCCCGGCCGGCAGGCCGGCCAGGAAACACCGGCCCGCGTGGCTATGCAGGTCGATCCGGTAGTGGCCGTCCGCCATCCCTGACTCCCCTTCCGCGCCGATGTTCAAGATCCTGCCGTCAGGGCGCTACCGCCTGGACGAGCCAGACGGCGGCGTCTAGGTGCACGCCGTCGGCGTCGGCAAACGGGGTCAGCGCGGCCCGGACGGACGCGAGCGCGCGGGCGGCCGTGGCGGCGCCGGCCCCGGCGAGCATGGTCCGGCCCTGCGTCGCGGTACGCAGGAACTCGACCGCGTCGTCGACGCTCCCGTATCCGCCGACCAGGATCGACGCGTGCTCCGAGGTGATCTCGACGTCCCGCCACCCGGCCGCGGCCAGGATCGGGCGGAGCCGGTCCGGGTCGGCGAACGCGAACATGCCGGGACCGCCGGCGGGGGCAGGGGCGGGGGGCGGCAGGTGCTCGGCCAGCGCGGCCCCGGGGACCAGCATCCACTGGTTGGCGGCCAGCGGCTGCCAGCAGGCGAAGACCAGCCGGCCGCCGGCCCGGGTCGCGGAGGAGATGTTGGCGAAGGCCGCGACCGGGTCGGCGAAGAACATCACCCCGAAGCGGGAGATGACGGTGTCAAAGCGGCCTGGCTCGAGCGGTTCCACCTGCGCGTCTCCCTGCCGGAACACCGCGTTGCCCAGGCCGGCCGCTTCCGCGTCAGCCCGGGCCCGGGCCAGCATCGGACCGGACAGGTCCAGGCCGAGGGCCTGGCCCGGCGCGACGAGCCGGGCGGCGGCCAGCGTGGTGCCGCCGCAGCCGCAGCCCACGTCGAGCACGGTCCCGCCGGGCCGCAGGGCGGCGGCATCCAGGATCAGGGCGGTGAACGGCGCGTGCATCCGGTCGTAGCGCGCCTGGTTGGCGACCCAGTGGGCGACGCCAGGGCCGGTGTTCCAGTGCTCGGCCTGCCCGGTGTTCGCGATGCTCATCTGAAGTCCCCTTGCCGGTGGATCCTGCCCGCGGCGTCCGCGAACGCGCCCACCCGTACCTCGTCGAGCGCGGCCCGGAGCCGGTCGCCGTCACTAGCGGTACCGGCCCGTTCGTCCAGCGCCGCGCCGAGCCGGTCCGCCAGCGTGCTGGCCGCGCCCTGGAGCAGCATAGGACGGCCTCGCCGGAGCCGGTCGGGCAGCTCGCCCGCCCGGCCGGCGGCCGTGAGCGGCTCCCAGATGCGCGCGACGATCAGGTCGGCCAGCTTGCCTGCCAGCGTATCGAGGTCGGCTACGAGCACCTCGACCAGGTCGAGCGCCTCGTCGAGGGGGACGCCGCCCCGGACCCAGTCGGCCACCAGGCCGAGCAAGGCCGGGCTCCGCACGCCGAAGTGGTCCTCGCCGTGCGGGCGCACCAGCCCGATCCGGCCGGCCCGGGCGAGCGTGGCCCCGTCCAGCGCCGGCAGCCGCTGCACGAGCTCGGAACGGGTCAGCCAGAGCGGCGTCTCGTCCAGCGCCGCCTGGCTCTCGTCGACGCCGAGCACGGTCACCAGGTCCGTTCCGCTCTCCCACGCCCCGAGCAGGTCGCGGATCCCGGCCAGCGAGTAGCCACGGCGCTGCAGGCGGATGATCAGCCGCAGGCGCTGGACGTGCTGGTCACCGTACAGGCCCAGCCGTCCGCGCCGTTCGGGCGGCGGCAGCAGGCGCATCGTGTGGTACTCGCGGATCGTCCGCACCGGCAGCTCCACCCGCCGGGCCAGGTCGTCGATGGTCAGCGGTTCGCCGGTCTCCGCCGCGGAAGTCATGGCTAGACAGTACCAAAGAACACTGTTACGGTAAATACCGTGACGGTTGACACTGGCGTAGCGACCCGGCTGATCGCGGTGCTGCGGAACGCGGCCGGCGCGCCCGGCCTGGAGTACGAGCGCCGGCCCGAGCCGATGCGGGGCGGGTTCTGGGCCGAGCTCTTCTCCTTCTCACTGGCGAATCCGCCGGACAGCTGGCCGGCCGAGCTGGTCGCCCGGCTGATGCCGGATCCCGGATCGGCCCGCAAGGAGACGATCGTGCAGCGCGCGGTGGCCGCCGCGGGCTTCCCGACTCCGCCGGTGCGCGCGGCCGGCGGCCCGGACGACGGCCTCGGCCTGGCGTTCATGGTCATGGACCGGGCGCCGGGCGGGCCGGCGCTGGCTGGCCTCGACGGGCTGTCCCCGGCGTCCGTGCCGCGGCTGCTGCGGCAGATCCCGGACCTGCTGGCCACCTCGATGGCACGGCTGCACGCGCTCGACCCCGAGCTGGTGCGCGGCGAGCTGGAACAGGTCCGCGACGTCCCGGTGACGGTACCGGGCCTGCTCGCGGCGCTGGCGCGGTTCGCCGGCGAATTCGGCCGAACGGACCTGGTAGATGCGGCCCGCTGGCTGGCGGGCCACCCGCCCGGGCCGACCCCGGACGTCATCTGCCACGGCGACCTGCACCCGTTCAACCTGCTCGCCGACGGCGACCGGGTGACCGTGCTGGACTGGAGCACCGCGCTGCTCGCGCCGCGCGCGCACGACGCCGGGTTCACCTCGCTGCTGCTCAGCGAGCCCGCGCTGCGCGTCCCGGGCTGGCAGCGGCCGCTCGTCCGGGCGTTCGGCCGGGTGCTGGCCCGCCGGTTCGTCCGCGGCTACCAGCGGCGGGCGGCCGCCACCTTCCAGGCGGGCGAGGTGCGCTGGCACCAGGCCGTCGTCTGCCTGCGGGCGCTCGTCGAGGTGGCCAGCTGGGTACACGAGGGCACGGACGGGGCACGGGCCGGGCATCCGTGGCTGATCAACGGGCCGGTCTTCGCCCGTCGGCTCACCAGCCTGACCGGAGTCCAGGTCCGGGCTCGCTGAGCCGGCCTAAGGCCGGGCGGCGGGGGCGGGCTGGTCGAGTTCGGCGGCGATCTCGGCGATGCGGGCGCGGAGCCAGGCGTGCGCCGGGTCCATGGTGCGGCGCGGGTTCCACCACAGCATCTCGGTGATCGGGGGCAGGTCCATGGGCGGCTCGAGGAACCGCACGTCGGCCGTGCGGCGGAGGTGGCCGGCCGCGCGCTCGGGCACCACGGCGACCAGGTCGGTGCCCTGCAGCAGGAACGGCGCGAGCAGGAAGCTCTCCACGGTGAACTCGATCCGGCGCGACACGCTGGCCTGAGCCAGGTAGGTGTCGACGATCGAGACCGGGTGCCCGCGCACCGCGGAGTAGACCAGGTGCCCGAGCCGCAGGTACGTCTCCATCGTCATCACGTCGCCGACCTCGGCCGTCCCCTCCCACACGCAGCAGATCCAGCGGTCGGCGAACAGCCGCAGGCTGGGCAGCGTGACCTCGGGCATGATCTCGACCGGCTCGATGACCAGGTCGGCCTCGCCGTCGCGGAGCAGGCGGACCGGATCCGGGGCGCGCGGCAGCACCTGGATGGTCAGGCCGGGAGCGGCCGCGGCCAGCCGCCGCACCAGCGGGCCGATGAGCATGAGCAGGCTGTAGTCCGAGCAGCTCACCGTGAACGTCACATGGTCGCGGGCGGGGTCGAAGCCGGGCCGGCTGTCCAGGGCGTGCTCGATGAGGCTCAGCGCCTCGGCAACCGGCTGGCGGAGCGATTCGGCCCGCGGCGTCGGCACCAGCGCCAGGCCCTCGCGCACCAGCAGCGGGTCGCCGAACAGCTTGCGCAGCCGGGCGAGCGTGTTGCTCATCCCGGGCTGACTCAGCCCGACCCGTTCGGCCGCCCGGGTGACGCTGCGCTCGGCGAGCAGCGCGTCGAGCGCCACCAGAAGGTTGAGGTCGACGCCCGCGAGGCCCATTTACCACTTCTAGCAGGATTTATTGCTACCAGCAATGATTTACATTCACAGGCTCCGATTGCCGAATGTTGACTGCCTGCCTAGCATCAGACGCACCATCACGGCGGGACGTGCGGAGGTTTCCGATGGACCGCGGAGCCAGCGAGGATGTGCCCGTACTGATCGTCGGCGGCAGCCTGGTCGGCCTGTCGGCCGCGCTGTTCCTGCGCCATCACGGAGTCGACGTGCTGGCGGTGGAGCGGCACGCGGGCACCGCGATCAACGCCCGGGCCGGCCACTTCCACCTCCGCACGGTGGAGATCCTGCGCTCGGCCGGGCTCGAGGACGCGGTCCGGCGCAAGTCGCAGGAGCAGTACCCGCCGGACGGCGGGATCAACAACGTCGAGTCGCTGGCCGGCCGGGAGATCGCGAACTATTTCCCGAACCTGAACGCAGGGGTGGAGGAGTTCAGCCCGACGATACGGCTGTTCATCAACCAGGACGCGCTCGAGCCGATCCTGCGCGTCCGGGCCGCCGAACTCGGCGCGCGGCTGCGGTACCGCACCGAGTGCACGTCGCTGGAACAGGACGCGGACGGGGTGACGGCGGTCATCCGCGACGTGGAGAGCGGGTCGGAGAGCACGGTGCGCGCGAAGTACGTCGTCGCGGCCGACGGCAACCGCAGCCCGGTCCGGGAGCGGCTCGGCATCGGCATGCGCGGCCACGGCCTGCTGTCGCACAGCATCACCATCTACTTCCGCGCGCTGGCCGATCTCGGGCCGCTCCTGGCGGACCGGAACCAGGGCGTGCACTACGTGACGAACCCGCTGATGCGCGGGTTCTTCCGGCTCGACCGCAGCGGCAACGCCGGCTTCCTGGTGGTCAACCTGGTCGGGGACACCTCCCGCCCGGAGGTCGTCGCCGCCTTCCCGTCCGCCCCCTGGGCCAACGTGGCCGGGGGAATCACCGAGCAGCGGGCGCTGGAACTGCTGCGGGCCGCCATCGGCGTGCCGGACATACCGGTGGTCATCGAGAACATCGCGACCTGGCGGGCCGAGGCGAACTGCGCGGAACGGTTCACCGACGGGCGGGTGTTCCTGGCCGGCGACGCCGCGCACGTGGTCCCGCCGAACGGCGGCTACGGCGGTAACACGGGCGTGCAGGACGCGCACAACCTGGCCTGGAAGCTGGCGCTCACGCTGGCCGGCGTGGCCGGGCCGGGGCTGCTCGACACGTACGACGCCGAACGGCGCCCGGTCGGAGAGCTCACCGTCGAGCAGGCCTTCACCCGGTACGTCACCCGGGTCGCCCCCTACCTGGGGACGGAGAACACGCAGCCGATCGTGGACGACTTCTCGATGGAGATCGGGTACCGCTACGACTCCCCCGCCGTGGTGCTCGAACCGGGGAGCCCGCCGTTGCACGAGCATCCCCGGGAGTCCGCGGGCCGGCCGGGAGCGCGCGCGCCGCACGTGTTCCTCGAGCGCGACGGCGGACGGCTGTCCACGCTGGACTTGTTCGGCCGGAACTTCGTGCTGCTGGCCGGGCCCGAGGGCGAGGCCTGGCGGGCCGCGGCATCGGCTGCGGCCAAGGAGCTCGGGGTCAGGATGGATGTCCACCTGATGGGGGACGACGGCCTGACCGACGCCGGGGGCAGCTTCACCGGCGCGTTCGGTATCTCACCGTCTGGTGCCGTGCTGGTGCGACCGGACGGTTTCGTGGGCTGGCGGGCCGTGACCGCGGCCGACGCACCCGAAGATGATCTCCGGCAGGCGCTCCGGGCGCTGCTGTGCCGGGGAGATGGCGAAGGAAGGTCCGCTCATGACAACCGTGTATCGCGCTGACACCATCGGGTCGCTGCTGCGCCCGCCGTACCTGAAGCTCGCCCGCGAGCAGTTCGAGGCCGGCCAGCTGGAGCCGGCCGCGTACATCCAGATCGAGGACCGGGCGGTCGACCAGGCGCTCGCCATGCAGGAGGGCGTGGGCCTCGACGTCGTCACGGACGGGGAGCTGCGGCGGCACACGTTCATCGACCAGCTCACCGAGCAGGTCTTCGGGCTGTCCCCCGACACCGGTGACAGCGGCCACATCCCGGTTCCGTTCTACGACGAGGCTGGGCAGCTCAAGTCCGTCTTTACCATCCCGCTGTCGGTCACGGACAAGCTGCAGCGGCGCCGGATGATGACGACCGAGGAGTTCGCGTACGCCCGGGCCCGGGCCCGGCGCCCGGTCAAGGTGACGCTGCCGAGCCCGCTGATGCTGTTCCTGGTCTGGTCGCCGCAGCGGTCACGAGACGCCTACCCCGACCCGTTCGAGATGTTCGCCGACGGCCTGCGGCTGATGAAGGAGGAAGCCGGGGAGCTCGCCCGGATGGGCTGCCGCTACATCCAGGTCGACGCGCCGGACTTCGGCCAGCTGGTCGACCAGGCCCAGCGGGACGCGTGGGAGGCGGCCGGGATCTCCGTCGACCGGGTTTTCAGCGAGGGCGCGGACATGCTGAACGAGCTGGCCGGGGTGGCCGGCGTCTCGTTCGGCCTGCATCTGTGCCGGGGCAACTACGACAGCGACTACATCAGCACCGGCACCTACGAGGCCATCTCCAAGCAGCTGTTCCAGCGGGCCGCCAACTACGACACCTTCCTGCTCGAGTACGACGACGAGCGCTCCGGGTCGTTCAGCGCGCTCGGCGACGTCCCGGACGACAAGACGGTAGTGCTCGGGCTGGTCTCGACCAAGTCCGGCCGGATGGAGCCGGCCGGGCAGCTGGCCGACCGGATCAGCGAGGCGGGCCGCTTCTTCCCGCTGGACCAGCTCGCGCTGTCGACGCAGTGCGGGTTCGCCTCGGCCGGACCGGGCAACCAGATCAGCGAGGACGCCCAGGAGAACAAGCTGCGCCTGGTCGGCGAGGTCGCGGACCGCGTCTGGGGGTAGGTATCAGGCAGCCTTCGCCTTGCGGGCCACGCCGGCCACGAAGGTCGCGGTACGAGGCTCCAGGTGCAGCGGCGGGTCGTCGCCGGACCAGTCCAGTACCGAGACCACTCCCGGCGGCACCAGCTCGAGGTCGCCGAAGAAACTCTCGATGTCCTGCCGCGAGTGGATGTATAGCTGCGCGGCCGTGTACGCCGAGGTGAAGTTCTCCCCCTCTGAGGTACTTCCGGAACCGCACGAGATGATCAGGTAGCTGCCGGGGGCGACGCCCTTGGCGAAAGCGGCGGCGATATCGCGGGCGGTCCCGGGATCGGCGAAGTGCAGGACGCCGGACATGATCACGCAGGCGGGCTCGGCCAGGTCGATCAGCCCGGTCAGCCCGGGATCGGCGAGGACGCCCCGGGGGTCGCGCATGTCGCCGGGCACCGCGATCACCCCCGGCCTCTTGGCCAGCAGGCTGCGGGCGTGCGAGATCACGATCGGGTCGTTGTCCACGTACGCCACCCGCGCGTCCGGTTCGGTGTGCCGGGCGATGTCGTGCGTGTTGAGCACGGTCGGCAGCCCGGCCCCCACATCGATGAACTGCCTGACCCCGCGGGCCGCGACGTAGCCGACGGCCCGGCCGAGGAACTGCCGGTTCTCCCGGGCCATCTGCGCGGAGACCGGGTGGACCGCCAGCATCTTCTCCGCCAGCTCGCGGTCGGCGGCGAAGTTGTCCTTGCCGCCCAGCCAGTAGTCCCATACCCGGGCAATGTTCGGCCTGGTGGTATCGAATGGCTCCACTCGTCCTCCTCGCGCCACCGGCCTTCCATTATCTGATCCGCAGGGTAGTCCCGAAGCGCGGTCCGGTGATAACCCGCTCTGCTCCTGCGGTGTGTGTTCGCGGAGGCCGAACAGGTCGGCGAGGGCCGGCAGGTCCGCCGGCTGGGGCGCTGACAGGTAGGGGAACTCCGCCGTGGGCGGGCGCGGGACGGAGGCGGTCCCGAGCGTCGACCCGGCCAGGACCGCCACGGCGATGTCGAAGGTGTTGTCGTCGAGTGCGCGCCCGTTGCCGCTGCCGGGCTGGAAGGAGGCGGGCCGGCCGGGCTGGTAGGTGAGCACGTCGGGCAGGAACGCCGACTGTACGTTGTCGGCGTGGGCGTCGGGATCGGGCCGCCCGGCGAGCCGGGCGACGGCGCTGGCGATGCCGTGGACCCGCTTGCCGTGCGCGTCCCGGTCGCTGGCGGGTACCCCGGTGTTCAGGGTCTCGGATTCCGTGTCCGGGGGACTGAAGAACAGAGGGCGGAGCATGGCCTGGCCTATCCGGCTGACCTGGAGTTGCGGGGCATGGCCGACCAGGCTGATCCGCGCCCACACCGCGACGCGGGTGCCGCCCAGACCGGCGTCGGGTACCTGCAGGGCGATGGCGGTCACGTCGCGGCCGGCGAAGACATTGCCCGGCGAGGACGTGAAGACGCCTGGGTCGTACCGCCCCTCTGCGAGGGCAGCGAGGAATCTGGCCAGGGCGAGCCCGTCGGCGGTGAAGGGATCCGCGGCCAGCCCGGCCCACGCCACCCCCCCGGCGCCCAGGGAGAAAACCTCGCCGGTGCGGCCCTCGCCAAGCAGCGTCCCCTCTGTGCCGTGCCCCGCGGCGAAGCCGTCGGCGCGCCGGACGTGTATCTGCTGGTTCCCTGCGTTGTCCGGCTCGGTGAAACTGACACGGAATGCGATGTCCTCGCGGGTACCTCCGTCGCTGGCCACGACGAATTCGTAGAGCGCATCGGGACGGAACGTGGTCGCCGATGAGCGCCCGGCGTCGGGGTTGACGGTCAGGATCAGCGTGGTGGTACCGGGCGCGCCCGGGAATACGAACAGATCGCACAAGTTGATGCGCCCGTCGGCGATGGCGGTCGGGCTGTCGAAGTGATGTGACACGTGGTCTCCCTCGCTCGGGATGAGTCCAGCTAGGGCGGGACTGACCGTCGCCGCGCCGTCTCGTCTACCCCTGGTTGGCGTCCGCGGCGGCGGGGATCTTACGCCCGGCGGGGTGCCAGTTAGGGGGCCTGGTCGCGCAGGACGGCCAGCAGCCCGTCGAAGTCTTCACCGCACGGGCCGCAGGCGCGCAGGTGCGCGGCGATGCCCGGGTAGCGCTGCTCCGCAGAACCTCCCACGGCCGCTAGCTCGGCGTAGATGTGCAGCATGTCCATGGCCTGAGCGCAGCCCACGTCACGCGGATCAGTCCGCAGGAAGCGGTCAAGTTCCGGCTGGCCGTCCATGATCTCCTCAGCAGTCATTAGTCGTCGCCTACGTACCCGTGAGCGGCTAGCGCGGCCCGCAGCTTACGCCGGGCATCGAACAACGTCTTGTAGATCGCGTTGCGGTTGGAGGCCAGCTCGATGACCAGCGCATCCAGCGGAACCCCGTTGAGCACGATCGCGACGAAGACCCTGCGCTGCCGCGCGGTCAGCTCCTCATCCACCGCCCGGCGCAGCGCGGCCAGCAGGTCCCGCCATTCGGCCTCCTGCGCGGGATCAAAGCCAAAGCGGGCCGGCAGCCGTTCCCAGTCCTCCGCATCCAGCGGAATGTCAGGGTGGCGCCAGAAATGCCGCCCGATCTTGGCCGATACCTCGAAGATGACGAACTTATACGCCCACGTCGTGAACCGGCTCTCCCCGCGGAACTGCCCGAGCTTGCCGGTAATGGCGATCAGCGCGTCAGCGGCGGCCTGGTAGGCCAGGTCATCGAGTTCGGGACCGACGAGCCGCAGCCGCGGGGCCCGCCGCCCGACCTCACCCCGCGCGATCCGCACCAGCATCTCATGCAGCCGCGCCAGCGCCGCCTCCCGCGCCGGGCCGGTACCCGCGAGCACACGCAGCCACCCGGCTGACTCAGGATCAAGCCGGGATGCGGCGGCAGAAGTCTGCTCCACCCCGGAATCCGCCGGCACCATGGCCACGATGCTACCCACGTCAACCCGCCGTCATCTGCGTGCGCGGTTCAGGACTGCTGCCTGACCAGGACGGCGCGGGTATAGAGCAGGTCGAAGCCCTGACGCTGCGCGTTCTGCTGGGACTTCGATCCTGGCTGCGTGATGATGACGGCGACGTCGCAGCCAGCCGCGGCAGCGTCGGCGAGCCGGGCGGACAGCAGCGCGGTCTGCACACCCCGGCGGCGGTGCGCCGGGACGGTGGCCGCGCCGGTGAACTGCGCGACGCCCTCGGATAGCCGCATGGTGGCGCCGCCGACGATGATCCCGTCGCGCAGCGCGGCGTAGCGTATGTCGCCGGCCGCCGCCGAATCGCGCTCGGCTGCGATGATCGCCTCGCGCGGGAACTCCTCGTGCCAGGGCACCCCTTGCGTGTCGGGGTGGACGGAGCCCTCGGCCACGACGTCCAGCCAGGTCTCGAACTCCTCCTCACCGCTCGGCCGTACCTCGACCCCGGATGGCATCACCCGCTCGGGTTCACCCGCGAGGGCACGGCCGAGCACGTTCTCGAACGATTCGAGCCGGTAACCCCGCCCGGTCAGCAGTGCGCCGATCGCGGGGTCGGCCAGGTGGGCGAGCTCGATCTGCACGGGGGAACCCCAGGCGGCAAAGGCCTTCTCGATTTCATCGAGAGCGGCCGCATCCGGCACGCCGCCGAAGCCGAGCCCCGCGACCTTGTTGTACGGCGACCCCTCCCCGGCGAAGCTGGCCACGCCGCCTGCGATCGGGATCACGAAGCCCGCCGTGCCTGCCCGGCGGCGGGCCGCCTCGCTGCTCCGGGCGATCAACTGGACCTCCACCCGCTCGATGCGCCCGGCCAGGGCGGTATCGCAGAACAGGGGCGGCCGCCCGGTGCTCATACCCGGAGCGGCGAAGAACGCCTCGTCGTACGCGACGACCTCGCGGGTGTCGATCTCGTGTTCAGACTCCACTACTGGTCTCCTGGTGATCAGCCGGGTTTTCGCTCGTAAGCGATTAGCGCGGTAGCGGCGGGAGGTCTTACCCCATCTCGGCAAGAAGGTGTGCCCGCGGACCTGTAAGGCCTTCGCCGCCGACGGCCCCGCCTTGCTGCACGTCAGCCAGGATCCCGAGCTGCTATGAAGAGTTACTGCTGCTCGGACCGCCAGCGGCGGTAGAGGTCGGTGAACTCCTCCCGCATCTGCGGGGTCAGGTCCTCGGGTTCGAGCCGGCCGGTCAGGCTGATCGTCTCGCGCATCTGGGCCAGGTACTCGGTGCAGTGCGGGCAGGCGGCCAGGTGCGCCTCGAAGCGGCGCCGGGCCCGGCCGCTCAGTGTCCCCTCCAGGTAATCGGTGACCAGCTCGACGGCCTGCTGGCAGACGAGATCCGGGTTACGGAGCCGGTTCAGGAGCCTCATCGCACCTCCCGGAACTCGTCTTCGAACAGCTGCCTGAGCCTGCTCCGGCCGCGGTGCAGCAGGACACGCTGGTTCCCTTCGGTCAGGGCAAGCACCGCGCAGACCTCTTCGCTGCTCATCCCCTCGATGTCGCGGAGCAGCACCACCTCGCGCTGGCGGGCGGGCAGCTCGCCGAGCCAGGCCCGGATGCGGTCGGCGAGCTTGCCCGCCTCCATCCGGTTCTCCGCCGCCACGATCCAGTGCTCGGGCGGGTCGGCCCAGCTGCCGTCGCCGCCGAACCGGGACGGGTCCACGGCCGGCCCGGGATCGGCGACCGGGACAGTGCGCTGCTCCTTGCTGCCGGTGCTCCTGGCCCGGTTCACCAGGATGCGGAACAGCCAGGTCTTCAGCGACGAGCGGCCCTCGAAGGTCTCCAGCCCGCGCAGCACCGCCAGCCAGGTGTCCTGGACGACCTCCTCGGCCACGGCGCGGCTCGGCACGAACGAGGCGGCCAGCCGCAGCATCGGCTCGTGGTAGCGCTCGACCAGGCTGACGAACGCCCGCTCGTCGCCCGAGCGCAGCCGGTGCAGGAGCTCGCCGTCGGGATCCATCAGGGAAAGGATAGAGCGAGCCGGCCGCGGCCCCGGTCGGGGGCCGCGGCCGGCTCGCATGGTGATCCTCAGGAGGCCACGATCCCCTCGCCGCCGGCCGCGCCCGGCACGGTGACCGCGCCGATCTTAGCCAGGGCGCCGTTCGCCGCCACGCTGAACTCGTCGACGCCGCCGTTACCGCCGGTCTGCACGTACAGGAACCGGCCGCCGGCCGCGGACGCGGCGTCCACCGCGCCGGGGTCGGTCGCGGTGTTGCCGAGCAGGGTCAGCTGGCCGCTGGCCGCTTCGGCGAAGCCGCTCTCCGAGGGTGCGCCGGCGTTGGAGGCGAACAGGAACGAGCCGGCCGTGGTGACCCAGCAGGTCGCGGCCTGCCCGGTGGGCGTCCGGTGCAGCAGGCTGGCCGTGCCGTAACGGCTGAGCTGGAAGGCAGCCACCGCGTTCGTCCCGGCTTCGGCGATGATCAGGTGGCCGAACGGGTCGAAGGCGATCGCGAACGGAACGGTGCCCGGCTCCGCGTTCACGGTCGGCTTGCCGGACGGGCGGCCGCCGAAGCCGACGCCGAACACGTCGATGTCGTTGCCGTTGCCCTTGGTGGTGACGACGAGCTGGGCGCCGTCCGGGGTGAACGCGATCTGCCCGGGGGTGGTGGTGAACTGCGGGGTGGCGTCCGGGTCCAGGCCGAGCGCGCGGTGCGAGCCGGGGATGCGGGCCAGGAAGCCGCCATGGACCCGGTAACCCTGAATGGACCCGCCGTTCAGCGCGTTGAGCACATACACCAGGTCGCCGTGGACGGCCACGCTGACCGGGAACGTGCCGCCCGAGCCCAGCACCTGGCGGAGCGCGAGCCGGTCGCCGCGGACGGAGAAGACCGAGATCGTGTCGCTGCCCGCGTTCACGGCGTAGAGCAGGCCGTGCCGCGGGTCGTGGGTGAGCGAGCCCTGGGACGCGGTGTGGTCGACCACGGATCCGGCCAGGATGCCGCCGCGGCCGCCGGTGGCGTAGCTGCCGGCCGGGGTCAGGGTGCCGTCGGCGGCCCGGCGGTAGGCCACGACGCGGTTGCCCGCGGTGTTGTCGGTCTGCACGAACACGGCATGGCCCGCCTCGCCGACGCCGGCCGGACTCGACGCGCCCGCGAAGGCCGGGGTGGCCGCGGTCGCCACCGCGGCGGCCGCCACGGCCGCCGCCGCCGTGACGCGTATCGCTGTTCTCACGGAAACTCCTCACGCTCGGGGTTCGGTGTTGAGCCCTCTTCAGTACCGTCTGGGGAGCTCGCGTTACGCGGCTGGCGCGGCTGCTTGTAACGTTGGCCGGCTCCCGTGGACGATGTCTTGACCAGGCACCGCCGGAACCGGGAGGGGACATGACCACGAGCGCGGGTCCGCGTTACGACGATCTGAACGCGCTGTTCTTCAACTGCACGCTGAAACCATCACCGCAGCTCAGTCATACGGAAGGCCTGATCCACCTGAGCGCCGCGATCATGTCCAAGCACGGGGTGCGGGTAGAGACGATCCGCGCCGCTGACCATGACATCGCGACCGGGGTGTGGCCGGACATGACCGAGCACGGCGCGGCCAGCGACGCCTGGCCGTCGCTGTACGCCAAGGTGCTGGACGCCGACATCCTGGTGATCGCGGGCCCGATCTGGCTCGGCGACAACAGCTCGGTCACCAAGCGGGTCATCGAGCGGCTCTACGCCTGCTCGCACCTGCTCAACGACGCCGGGCAGTACGCCTACTACGGGCGGGTCGGCGGCTGCCTGATCACCGGGAACGAGGACGGCGTCAAGCACTGCGCCATGAACGTCCTGTACAGCCTGCAGCATCTGGGATACACCATCCCGCCGCAGGCCGACGCCGGCTGGATCGGCGAGGCCGGGCCGGGACCGTCCTACCTGGATTCCGGCTCGGGAGGCCCGGAGAACGATTTCACCAACCGCAACACCACGTTCATGACCTGGAACCTGCTGCACCTGGCCCGGATGCTCAAGGACGCCGGCGGCATCCCGGCGCACGGCAACCAGCGTTCCGGCTGGGATGCGGGCTGCCGTTACGACTTCGACAACCCCGAATACCGTTGACGAGCGATGCGAGAGGCTCCTGCCGGAGCGCGGCGGATAGGCTGGTAGCGGCGCGCCGGGAAGCCTGGTCGGCACTCTTCTGACGGATCGAGGAGAGGAGGTCGGCTGCGTGCGTGGGGTGGAGACCATCTTGTTCCTGGTGGTGCTGGGTACAGTGGTCGCCGCATTCGCCGGCCGGCTCCGCATCCCGGCCCCGTCCCTGCTGGTGATCGCGGGGCTCATCATCGGCTTGCTGCCGGGGGTTCCGCAGGTCCGGGTGACACCCGATGTGGTCAGCCTGGTGGTGCTGCCGCCGTTGCTGTACGCGGCCAGCGAGGAATTGCCGTGGCGCGACCTGGTCGCGGTGTGGCGGCCGGTGCTCGTGCTTGCGGTCGGCCTGGTGCTCGCGTCGGCGGCCGCGGTCGCCGCCGTGGCCGGGGCGGTGGCGGGGCTCCCGGTGAGCCTGGCGTTCGTGCTCGGCGCGGTGCTGGCCAGCACCGATCCGGTGGCGGTCAGCGCGCTGGGGCGGCGGCTCTCGCTGCCGCCGAGGGTGCAGGCGCTGGTGCAGGCGGAGAGCCTGTTCAACGATGCGACCAGCCTGGTGCTGTTCCAGATCGCGGTCTCGTTCGCGGTCGCAAGCCCGGCCGGCCGGGCCACGCCCGGCGGTGTGCTGCTGCACGGGGCGGGGCAGTTCGCGGTCCTGGCAGCGGGCGGCGCGGCGGTGGGATGCGTGCTCGCGGCCGGGGTCGCCCGGCTGCGCCGGCGGGTCACCGATCCGGTGCTGGAGACCGTGGTCGCGCTGGTAACCCCCTACGCCGCGTACCTGCTGGGCGCGGCGCTGCACGTCTCACCGGTGACAGCGGTCATCGTCACCGGCCTGGTCATCGGCGGGCGTCGGGAGCGGATTACCACCGCGCAGACCCGGCTGCAACTGCACTCGGTCTACCAGACCGTGATCTTCCTGCTGGAAACCGTGGTGTTCAGCCTCATCGGCCTGCAACTGCCGACCCTGATCCGCGACCTGTCCCACGGTGAGGCGTGGCCGACCGAGGCACTGGCAGTAGCCGGAACGCTGATCGTGACGCGCATCTTGTGGGTGTTCCCGCTGTCCGCCGTCGTCCAGCGGCGCAGCGGCGTCCGGCGTCCGACGTGGCCGGTTCCCGCCGTGGTGTCCTGGGCAGGCACCCGCGGGGTCGTTCCGCTGGCCGCGGCGCTCTCTATCCCGCTGACCATGACGGACGGGACGCCGCTGCCGCAGCGGGACCTGATCCTGGTGCTCGCCACCGCGGTGATCGTGATTTCGCTCGTCGTGCAGGGGCTCACCCTGGAACCCCTGGTCCGCGTGGCCGGGATCGCGCGGGCCGACAGCGTGCGTCATGAGGAGACCGTCGCCCGGCTGCGCCTGGCCGAGGCGGCGCTGGCCCGGCTGGACGAACTCGCCGACGATGATTGCGCTGCTGATGACGCGATCGACCGGGCCCGGGCCAGCCTGCAGGCCCGGATCGGGCGCACCCGGGCGCGGCTCGACGGCGACCAGCCGCCGGAGCCGGGCGGCCTGACCGACCGTGACCTGCGACGCACCCTGAACGCCGCCGAGCACGCCGAACTCGCCCGGCTGTACGACGACGGCACCATCAGCCAGCCCACCCGCCTGCGGCTGCAACGCGGGCTGGACCTGGAAGCGACCCGGCTCAGCGACGAGCATCACTGACGTCGCCGACCTCGCCGACTGGCGGCCAAGGTGTCAGGCTGTGGCCAGGGCCAGAGCCGGATCGCGGAGGTGGACATGGTGGGTCGTGGTGCGCTGCGGGAGTATGTGCGCGGGTCGCTGTGGGTGCTGCCCACGCTGTCGGTACTGGCGGCGCTGGCCGCGGGGGCGGTGCTGGCGTCGTTCCGGGTCGGGTCGCGATCGCCGCTGGCGTTCCAGGGGACGCCGGATGACGCGCGGACGCTGCTGCTCGGGATCACCGGCACGATGATCACCATCATCGCGCTGCTACTCGGCCTGGCCGTGGTGGCGCTGCAGCTGTCCTCCACCCAGTTCTCGCCGCGGCTGCTGCGCAACTTCCTGCGGGACCGGCCGAACCAGGTCGTGCTCAGCGCCTTCGTGGCGACCTTCGCCTACAGCGCGGCCGGGCTGTACACGGTCGGCGTCTCCGGCGGTAACCGCACCGCCGCCTTTCCCCGGCTCGCGGTCAGCGGTGCGCTCGTCCTGCTGTTCGCCAGCCTGGGGCTGCTGGTGTTCTTCGCCGACCACCTGCTGCACTCGATCCAGGTGGACGCGATCATGGAAACGGTGCAGCGTAACACCCTGGCGGTGATCGACGACGGGCTGCTCACCGGCGGCCAGGAGGCGGCGGAGGCGCCAGCCTGGGCCGTGCCGGTCCTGTCCCGGCACTCGGGATACGTACAGAAGGTCCGCCCCGGAAGGCTGCTGCCGTGCGCCGCCAGGCACGGCGTATGCCTGCGCCTGCGGCCCAGGGTCGGCGAGCACGTCGTGGCCGGGACGACCCTGGCCTGGATCTGGCGTGCTTCGCCCGCCGATCCGGCCCCGGACCCGGCGGCCTTCGCCCGGATCCTGGACAGCGGGGTCCGGATCGGGTTCGAGCGGACACTGGAGCAGGACGCCGCGTTCGGGATCCGGCAGCTCGTCGACGTGGCGTGCAAGGCACTGTCCCCGGCGGTCAACGACCCGTACACCGCGGTCCAGGCCGTCGATCACCTGTCGGTGATCTTCTGCGCGCTCGCCCGGCGGCCGCTGGGCACCCACGTCGCCCGCGACGGCCGGGGGATCGTGATCGTCCCGGCCCGGCGGTTCGGCGACTACCTCGCGGTGATGTGCGGGCTGATCCGCCGCTACGGGGCGAGCGAGCCGACCGTCGCGCACGCGCTGCTGCGGCTGCTCGGCAACTGCGCCGCCGTGGCCGGGCACGACCAGGGACACTGTGCGGCCATCGCTGAGCAGGTCAGGATCATCGTCTCCGACGCCGAACGGGAAGTCGCCCAGCCCGCGGACCTCGACTTCGCGCATGCCGAGGCGGAGTCGGTCCTGCGGACGGTGACCGGGCATCCAACCCGGTGAAGCGATCCCGCCGAACTGGCCGGCGGGCTGACGCGTCCATTCTTCAGAACAGCCGCTACGTGACATGAATTGGAGGTAAACAAGGGTCCCGGGATTCAGTACGCCGCCGCGAATTCGGCGCCGCAATGCTTGTGCTTGCCACCGAACCATGCCGGACACAGATGGTATACTATCCGCAGATTCTCTCAGAAAGCGATGAGGACGAGTAGCAATGACTGACCGGCGAAAACTGCCGGGCCGCCCGCAGAACGAGGGGCAGGACAGCGGGCGCGAGCGGATAAGCCGGGCAGCCTACGATCTGTTCAGCCGCGAGGGTGTCCGGGCGGTAGGAGTCGATGCCGTCATCGCCGAGGCCGGCACGGCGAAGATGACGCTGTACCGGAACTTTCCGTCCAAGGATGACCTGATTATCGAGTTCCTGCGCCGTCGCGAGCAACTCTGGACCCGCGATTGGCTGACAGCCGAGAGCACGCGGCGCGGTCGTACTCCCCGCGAGCAGTTGCTGGCGATATTCGACGTGTTCTCTGAGTGGTTCGGCCGACCGGACTTCGAGGGCTGCTCATTCCTCACGACAATGATCGAGATCAATGACCGGGAGCACCCGGTGCACCAGGCTGCTGTCGGGCATCTGGCGAATATCAGGGGCTATATCGAAAAGCTGGCCGCCGAGGCAGGAATCGGCGGCGTCGATTCATTCGCGCGGCAGTGGCATATCCTCATGAAGGGTTCCATCATGGCGGCGCACGAGGGCGATACCGCGGCGGCCGCCCGGGCCCGGGAACTCGGTGAGCTGCTGCTCAAAGAGCACGGCTGCTTACCCGCCCGGGCCCTGTGCCCGTCAGCCCGTACGAGGGTCAGCCGACGCCGAGTTTCTCGGCGGCTAGCCTCGTCCCCGCGACCCGGTTGGTGATCTTCTGCCAGGCCGTCTGGCGGGCGAAGTCGGGCGAGCCGTGGCTGGGCTTCTCATCGATGCTGAACGGGGAGAACCCGCAGTCGTCGGTGGCGCCGAGCTGCTCCTTCGGGATGAAGTTAGCCGCGCGCACCAGGGCGTCCCTGACCTCCTCCGGGCTCTCCACCCGCGGGTTCAGCGGGTTGATCACCCCGATGTAGGCCATCTGGGCCACGCCGCTGGCGTCGCTGCGCAGGTTCTCCCCGATCAGCTGGTACACCCGGTCCTTGTCCCGCTCGCTGGCCAGCTGGATCAGGAAGTAGCCCGCGTTGATGCCGAACATGGACGGCAGCAGGTCGCTGTAGGGCACGTCGGCGCTGTGCACCGAGTCCCGGTCCCCGCCCGGGCAGGTATGCAGGCCGATCCGGCTCCGCTCCTGCGCGCTGAACCGCTCCATGACCCGGTTGTTCAGCTCGATGAAGTGGGGCAGCATGCCCCGGCCGGTCCACGGGTTGCGCGGATCGGCCCGGGTGGCCAGCCGTCCCTCGGTGAAGTCGACGGACACCCGGGCCGCGCCGGCCGCGAACGCCTGCCGGATGTCCTTCTCGCACTCGGCGACCAGGTCTTCCTCGAAGGCCTCGCGCGAGTAGCCCGGAATCTCGCTGTCCAGCGGGTAGAGCAGCGCGAGCATGGACGGGGCGATCACCGCCTGCTTCATCGGCGTGTGCGCCATCGGCAGCGACTTCGCCAGCGTGTCCGCCGCGTAGGTCTTGTACCGGAACGGGCCGCCGGTCAGCCGGGGCAGCTGCCGGTTGTGCCCGTCGGCGAAGATCGCGAAGAACTGGCCGCCGTCCCCGGCCAGGTGATCAGCCAGCCCGGTGCCGGCCAGCGTGTCGGTGATCGCGTATGTCGCGAAGCTGGACCAGCGCTGCTCGCCGTCGGAGATGACCGGCGCCCCGGTCTGCTCCAGATGCTCGATCGAGTCCCGCACCGCCTTGTCCTGCTCAGCCTCCAGCTCCTCGCGGCTGATCTCCCCGGCGTCGTACCGCGCGTACGCCTGCTGCAGCCAGCTGGGGCGAGGCAGCGAGCCGACTGGTTCGGTGGGGATCCCGGTGGCGGTCCTCGGGTCGTAATCGGTCATGGCTCTGGTTCTCCTTGTTCGTCAGTGAACGCGATAGATAGAGAGAGACCGGCCTGTCTCACAGGTTGTGATGGGATCATAGGCCCGCCATCGCCGACGGTCAACGGGATGTAACGCAGGTATTCCGGCACGGGTCCTGGCCCGCCCGGGCCCTTCCTATCTGGGGAAGGGATGCCGCAGGATGTCTGCGTGCCGGGAATCCTGCTGTTCTGCGTCGGGGTGGTGGCGAGCCTGGCGGCGAGCTGGCTGCTGGTCTCCCGGCTGGAGCGGCTCGGGGAGCGGGCCGGGTTTTCCGAGGCGTGGCTGGGGCTGGTCGCGGCGCTGGCCGCCGACGCCCCGGAGATCACGTCCGCGGTGACCGCGCTGGCGCGGGGCCAGGCCAGCGTCGGGGCGGGGGTGGTGATCGGGTCGAACGTGTTCAACCTGGCCGCGCTGCTCGGCGTGGCGGCCGTGGTGGCCGGGTGGATCGGCTTGCACCGCCGGGTGGTGGTCCTGGCCGGGGTTCCCGCGGTGTGGGCGGCCGCGGTGTGCCTGCTGACGGTGGCCGCGGTGGTCGCCCCGGCGGCCGGGCTGGCGCTGGCGGCCGCGGTGCTGGTGCCGTACGTGGCGGTGCTGGGGATGCGCCGCGCGCGGATGGAGCGGCTGCGGCTGCCGGCCGGATGGGTCCGGTGGCTGGTGGCGGCGGTGCACGAGGAGGAGACCGAGCTCGCCGGGTCGATCCGGCCCCGCCCGGGGACCTGGCGGGACGCGGTCGCCGCGGCCGGGGCGCTGGCCGTGGTGGCCGGGGCGAGCATGGTCATGGAGGTGGCGGCCACCGCCGTGGGGCATCGCTATCAGGTCGCCGGCATCGTGACCGGCGGCCTGGTGCTGGCCGTGGTGACCAGCCTGCCGAACGCGGTGAGCGCGGTGTACCTGGCCCGGCGGGGCCGCGGCGCCGCGGTGCTGAGCACCGCGCTGAACAGCAACGCGATCAACGTGGTGGCCGGGCTGCTGATCCCGGCGGC
>Ga0335081_10001160_pt1 | contig 42042 bp, 39 predicted proteins | sample Lox_Sample_35_FD_206713 | JGI IMG/M metagenome (GOLD analysis project Ga0335081, IMG submission 206713) | Soil microbial communities from Loxahatchee National Wildlife Refuge, Florida, United States - Lox_Sample_3.5 | ecosystem: Environmental > Terrestrial > Soil > Wetlands | place: USA... | reverse complement strand
GGTAAGAGCACCCGTGCGAAGATGGCCAGCCCGGTGACCACGGCTGCGATCAGTTGAGGTAATGCCGGGCGCAACACGATACACAGAAGCAGAGCGACTGCCGGAGACGGCAAACAGAGGAGCGCGGAAGCCGAACTTCGGGAGACGCCGCTCACGAAAGGCAAGGCACGAAAACGATAGGTGAGAGCCACCACGACGGCGGAGGCCCATCCGAGGAACACTGCCAGGCCCGAAGAGCGAAGCGTCACCCACCCACGCTCTCCGAGAAGCTGCGCCACCGGCCGGTTCCACGCGAGTGAAGTGCCCAGATCACCCCGGGCCAATCCCTTGAGGTACCCGGTGTACAGCCGCCACACAGTCAAATGGTTTTGGTGGTTGGCGCGCAAAGCGGCGAGACTCTCTGCGCTCCAGCGCCCATCCAATTCGGCGGGATCCGTACCGTAACCTGGCGCTTGCCGCACCAGCCAGACCGTCAGCAGCCCGCCTATGAGCATCGTCACGATCGGCCCCGTTATCGCGCGCAGAAACCTCATGAGTGACAAGAAGCCGTGAACGGGGGAGACGGCTGCGCTCCGAGCGACTCAATCAGCGTTCGAAGGTGAGCCAGTTTCACCGGCTTGCTCATGTAGTCGTCCATGCCCGCAGCCAGACACTTCTCCCGATCGCCGGCTAGAGCATTGGCGGTCATGGCGATGATGGGAGTGTGGCGCGCCGCGCCTTCCATTCGGCGGATTTCCGTAGTGGCTTCGAAGCCGTCCATAACCGGCATCTGGCAATCCATGAACACGGCGGTCACCGATTGGCTCGCCAGGATGTCAATCGCTTCGCGGCCGTTGCGCGCGAGCACACACGCGCAGCCGAGCTTCTGAATGAACCCTTGCATCAATTTCAAGTTCATCGGATGGTCGTCGACCACCAGGATCAGCGCCTTGCCGCTTGCGACTGGGGCGGGTTCCTGCACAGGCAGCGTGCCCTTTGCCGGTGTCTCCGGCGCTGCACACTCCACATACGGAATCCGAAACCAGAATGTCGATCCCTCGCCGGGTTGACTGGTCATTCCGATGGTACCCGCCATGAGCGAAACCAATTGCGCGCTGATGCTCAGGCCGAGGCCATTGCCGCCGTACTTTCGAGTGGTCGAGCCATCGCCCTGGACGAAGGGACGGAAGAGCCTCTTATGGAGCTGATCTGGAATCCCAATGCCGGTATCCTTGACTCGAAACTCAAGCATTGAGGCGTCCGATTCCTCGATTAACTCGACGTTAATGGCGACGCTTCCCTGCTCGGTAAATTTCACGGCATTGCCGACCAGATTCAGAAGGATCTGCCGTACACGGCCCGCGTCGCAAAGGAAATGGGATGGCGTGTTGGGCGCTGATGTATGTCGCAGGGCGATCCCTTTTTCGCTGGCCCGGGGACTCAAGAGATGGATCACGGCCCACACGATCTCATGCAGATCGGTCGGCTCGGGGTGCAGTTCCAATCTGCCTGCCTCAATACGCGATAAGTCCAGAATGTCGTTAATGATGGCCAGCAGAGCGGATGCCGATCCGTGAATCACATCCACGTATTCGCGCTGCTCCGGCGCGAGCGGTGTGGTGAAGAGGAGTTCCGCCATGCCGAGAACACCGTTCATGGGCGTGCGGATCTCGTGGCTCATGTTCGCCAGGAATTCGGACTTGAGCTGGCTGGACTCTTCGGCGGCTTCCTTGGCGCGCGCCAGTTCTGCCGCTTCCTGGATGCTGCGGAGATACAGCTTGTAGGATCGATAGATCAGGTAGAGCACGGGCAGGATGAGGAGCCACGAAGACCAGCCGAGAGAGGCGACCGAAATGTGCAGTAAGACCGATATTGCGGCCCCGACCAGATAGTGGGCCAACACCCAGCCGAAGCTGGCGCGCCAGACCTGAGCGAATGATTTTCGCTCGGCAAGCGATATGATTCCCGCCACAAGCGAGGTGTTAACCAAGTAAAAAGCCGCGGTGGCGGCTATCAATTGAATCGGCAGGCGGGCGAGCACGCCTGTCAGAAGGGGGCAATGAAAGGCTGCATAGCCGGCCACCGCCGAAAGAGTCATGTTGCCGAGATTGAACGCAGCCTGAACCGCCGAGGTCCCACCGCGGGACCGGATCCAGGATTGGGCCACCGCGGCACAGCAACCGACGAGCAGAACCTGGCTGAGCGGCAGGTCGGCGATCGCCGTCAGAACGAAGACGAAATTGACGGAAAGTGTCCCGGTGACGCCTGGCAGCCGGACCTTAAGTCCCGAGGATGCTATGGCGCCGATGAGACAGGGCAGAATCGCGAGGGCGAGCGGAGAAGAGTCGCGCCAGGTTAGGAAGAGACCCGTGCCGGCGGCAGCCCAAACCAGCAGCAAGTATCCCTTCGCTAGTGCCGAGAGCCCCTTCACGAGTCGTTGGCAAAGCCCCTTTCCTGTTCCAAACACTCGCTGGACTCGTCCCGTGTGGGGCTGGTGAACGCCAGCAACGTAGACCAGTCGGGTGGCGAGGGGCGATGTCTTTGAATGTAGATGGCGGACCCCTAAGGGACAAGGACACCTTGGTTAGTAGAGTGCTGTCGACCTTTGGCGCGGCGTTAACTATGGATAGTCCGGCGATTCCGTCGCCGGAATTTCCAGTGTGGCGGCGGCTTTCAGAATCTCATCGATCAGAAACAAGTCTGTGAGCACGGCTCGCAGATGTATCGACGCGTTGAGATTGTCGATCAACTGCGAGCTGAGCGCCGGTTGAGCCAGAACCAGTTCCATCACAGCGAGTGAATCGCCGGCGTCGCGGACCAGCACGGCGTGGAAAGCCTCATAACGTTTCACTGGCTGCAGCCCATGGACGGACGCAGTGTAGGCACTTGGAAGCGATGCCAGCGCCTCTACGGCGTGACGTAGAAATTCACGAAGTTGCCCGCCCGACGCGCTGCCCAAGAGCGTGCGGCCTTCACCGATGCGAGAGGCGTGCTGGCGAGACATAATTTTGCGAAATACGGGCTATGAAACAAGTAAGGTCTGCGACAATTCTATTCTTGGCCGTCTGCTGGTGCAGTTTGCTTGTTTTTTCAGGCCCAGCCCACTCGAGAACGTGGGTCTTTACAAATCGCAAGTCGAGGAACGCTCCCAAGTTCCTTCCCATCAACAAAGAGCCAAGTGTGACCCGAGTAGCCAACGGAAGGACCAAGAACTGCATAGTGCAGAACTCGAGCATTATCGAGGGCTGGAGGCGGTGCTATATTCTGCGACATTCTGTCTATCTAGTGGAGGTTCTGCTTCAGGGCCTTGAAGAACAGCTCGATTTGCCAGCGCTCTTTGTAGATGGTGGCAATCGTGGTGGCGCCGAATTCCAGCAGATTCGTGAGCAGGACGATTTCCCGCCGGTTGTCGGCATCCCAAACCACGACGCGGCGCAAAGGGCCGGGACCGTCCGTCTGGGCCTGGACGCCGGTGAGAAGAACGATCTGGTCGGCACGAATATTGCGATTCTCCGGGATCGCGGATTCCGCTTCAATGGCAAAAGCGGCATTGTCTTTGAGACGGGTATACGTGTACGGTTTCCCTCGCGTTCGTGATCTGCGTAATCCGCCCCTGCCCGTCGCGCAGGAACGGCACGTTCAGCCCATTACTCCCGGTAATCCCCGTTGCCGTCACCGTCAACGTGTTCCCCGCTACGTCCTGCACCGATTGCAAATTGCCGTTGCCGTCGATCGTATACGCGCGGCCGTATCTATACTGCCGACCAAGTACAAGCATTAGGAGATTCGTGTCGAGCAATCCGTCTCGACGCGGTTCTGTGGGACCATCGATCGAGAGCGGGCCATCTCCCGGATTCTCATCGAACGAACTTCGCCGGTCTCGCCGTCCACTTCAAAACCTTAAACTCCCGGCTGCCATCCAGAAGGATTCCCGTTTTCTGGGACACCGAAACAGTCATCCGAGTGGATATCGGAGGGGAATAATAAGTGTGACGAACCAGACATTGTCTTGCGCTGACGGCTCAACTTCTTCGAGCAGGACGTTTTGATTGACCCGAGCCACTGCTTAGCGGGTGTGGCTGGTTGAGAAACCCACGGGTCTGTGGTGCATCTAACTAGACTGAGAGGGTTATCTTATGTTTTGCCACGGAGCTCTCCGGCTGGCTGGTTTGCTGTCTCTGTCAAGCATTCTGGCTCTGGCACAAACCACGGTCGGGCGTCCCGGGGCGATTAATTACGTCGAGGGTGATGTGACGTTGAACGGAGGGGCGTTGAATGCGAAATCGGTCGGCTCTACCGAGGTGGCGCCGGGACAGACATTGCGGACGGGCCAGGGGAAAGCGGAAATCCTGCTGACGCCGGGCGTATTTGTTCGGCTCGACGATCATAGCTCCTTGCAGATGGTTTCGCCGGCTTTGACCGACACCGAAGTCCAGTTGACGAGCGGGCGCGCCATGGTCGAGGTGGATCAAGTCCTGAAGGAGAATCACCTCGCAGTGATCGACAGCGGCTTCAGCACCACTCTGGAAAAGACCGGGTTGTATCGGTTCCAAGCTAGTCCAGCGATGGTGGCGGTCTACGACGGGAAAGCGGAAACGCGGGTGGATGATCGCAATATTGAAGTCGGCAAGGGCAAGCAGCTGGCGCTCATCGCTGGCGTGAGGAAGCCGGTAAAGTTCGACGGCGCCAAAACCGGCGAGTTGTACGCGTGGAGCAAGCTGCGCTCGAGCTATATGGCGGAGGCCAATGCGGCTTCGGCGCAAACGATCTTCGGCGACAACCCCTATTGGTATTACGGCACGGGCTGGTATTGGAATCCGTGGTTCGATTCGTGGGCGTTCGTGCCGGGCGCGGGCTATCTATATAGCCCGTTCGGGTTCGGATTCTACTCACCGGCGTTTGGGTATTACGGCGGGTTCTACGGCGGATATGGTTACCCGTATCGCGGATTTCGCGGGACGGCGCGCGTGGGCGGTTTCCGTGCGAGTCCCGGGCCTGCATTCCGTGGCAACGGCGGGTTCCATGGCGGCGGGTTCGGTGGCGGGTTCCATGGCGGCGGGTTCGGCGGGCACCGCTAATCGGATGGCTAACGGGCGTTGGCGAGCTTGGCACGCCGGGCGGCGAACGCCAGACCCGACCACGTCTCATCCACGGCGCACACTTTGATATCCACCAGGCCGGTGGCGAGTCCCATGTCGCGCACAAGGTTCTCTTTCAAGTCGGTGGCGACACCTGAGGTTTGTTTGGGCCAGACGATCCAAAGGGTGCGTCCCGATTCGATCTCGCGTGCCAGGAGCGGAAGTTCGCGGCCGAGCGCAGCCGCGGATTTGTGAAACGCCAGGATTACACGAGCGCCGCTTGGCCGGTTCTGCAGCTTCACGTTCGGCGGCAGCGGGACCAGTTTAGCTTTGAAACCCTCGGGCGCGTGGAGTAACGCGACTACCGAATCTTCCGCGATGCGCAGTTTCTTCGGGAGCGGCGTGCCGGAATAGCCGGCGAGCGTTCCAGGCGCGGCGGGCTTTTGTGCCATCTACGCGCCGCGAACGGCTCCGGTAGCGGGCAGCAAGCGAGTGCGAATCTGATTCATGACATCGGATGCCAGGAACGGTTTACGCAAGACCGGGAAGTTGTGCTCTTCACAGAGCGCTTCTTCCTCGGGCGGCAGAATGGTTCCGGTCATCACGATCACGAGCATACTCGGAACGGCTTGCAGAAACTCCACACCCAGTTCGACGCCATTGCCATCGGGCAGCATGTAATCGAGCAAGGCGGCATTCGGCTTATTCTCGTGTACGAGGCGCTTGGCTTCGGTGGCCGACTCGGCAGTGAGCAAGCGCCATCCTGCATCGGCCATGAGGCGTTCCAAGAAGTGCAGCAGGTCGCGGTTGTCGTCGACCAATAGGACGGTGGGGTGGGCGGGAGCCAGCGCCGAATGCTGCTCGACGGAGTGAATGTGGAGGCTCTCTTTGTCGTCGGCTACATCGACTCGGACGCGGGCTCCGGGGCTCACTTGATTGGTGGCCACCAGTGTGGCCAGCGGCTGGGTGAGGTGCCGGTGGATGGTGCGATTCAACTCACGCGCGCCATACTCCTGGCTGGTGCCCTTATCCAACAGGAATTGCCGCGACTCGAACGGGACCTCTAGCGTGAAGGACCGGTTCCCCAAGCGGGTGTTCACGTGACTCTGCAAGTCAGCGATTTGTTTATCGAGGATGGCGGAAAGGGACTCGGGCGTGAGCGGCTGGTAGGTGATGATGCAATCGATCCGGTTCACGAACTCCGGCGAGAAGCGCTTGCGCACCGACACCAGGGCGATGTTCTGCAGCTTGCTGGTGAGGTCCGTCCGCTGCCCCATCTTCACCGATTGAAAACCAAAATCCGGGTTAATTTCCCGCATCATTTCGCGGGCGCCGAGGTTGCTGGTGAGAAAAACCAGGCTCTTTTCGAAATTCACCGTGGAGTTGTCGCCGAGACGGAGGATGCCCTTGTCGAGAACGCCGAGCAGCAGGCGGGTCATGGACGGCGCGGCCTTTTCGATCTCATCGAAGAGGACGAGCGACAGATTGCATTTCTCGCTGGTGACCGCGTTGAGCTTCTGCTGGGTCAGCATGGGCTGTGTTTCGCGGTGGCCCAAGTATCCGGGAGGCGCGCCGATCAGCTTGGCCACCTCATGCTCCATTTGAAACTCGCCGCAATCCACCTTCAGCACATTTTTCTCGGTGCCGTGCAGGATTTCCGCCAGCGCTTCGACGGTCTTGGTCTTGCCCGTCCCGGTGGGCCCGAGCAGCAGAAACACGCCAACGGGTCGGCCTTCCGGCGCCAGCCCGGCTTGGAACATCTGAATGTACGGCACGATGACACGTGTCGCCGCGGGTTGTCCCACTACCTTCTGAGACAGGACGGTTGTCAGGTCTTCAATCGTATCGGCACCCTGCTTTCGCGAACGCGTTGGTGTGCCCTTGGGCTTTTCCACTCCGCCCTCCGCCTTGATTATAGCGGCAGGCGAATTTTTGACCCGGATTTTCCGTCTTTCTTCAGGACGGTTCGGTTCCTTCATAAGCTCGTTCTTGACCGTTACCTTAGAACAATTTACCAGCAACCACGAGGCTTGGCAAAAAGGCGCAACGCTCTCGCGTGATCTACCCTAATACAAGCCGTTTTAACATGCTGAACGGGTTTATTATGTGAAAATTCTAACTAATGATATCCAATTGGAGGGAAAATCCAGCCAATTTATCGATGCCGGAAGGTAATGCGGCCTTTGGTGAGGTCGTAGGGCGAAAGTTCGAGCGTCACCCGATCACCCGCGAGGACGCGGATGCGGTTGCGGCGCAGACGCCCGGCCAGGTGGGCCAAAACGACGTTGGGGTTGTTTTCGAGTTGGACACTGAAAAGACCGCTGGGAAATTTTTCTAGAACCGTGCCGGTTACTTCGATGCTGTCTTCTTTACTCATACACCTCTAAGAGAAGCGGGCCGGCGAGGTAGCCGCGCCGGCCCTAAATCGTCAGGCCGCCGTGACGTTGGTTGCCTGCAGACCCTTGGGGCCCTTGGTCACTTCAAACTCCACTTTGGAGCCTTCGTCCAGGGTTCGATACCCCTGCGACTGGATCGCGGAGAAGTGTACGAACACGTCCTCTCCATTCTCCCTTTGGATAAAACCGTAGCCCTTGGCTGCGTTGAACCACTTCACTGTACCTTTTTCTTTCATCTGCCTCATTCCTTCTTCACAAAAAAATGCACTTGCGCCTGGCCCTATTCGAAAAAAGGGGGTTGCGGATGCACTCACGCAACCCCCTTTTGTCATCGAAGCGGAAAACAAGAGTCAAATGCCCTACCATTATACAACGGAGCGGGAGCCGGGCGCTCCGCTAACCTGCAGATGTTGCTAACGTTCGAGTTCTGCCGCTGGCGCTTCTTCTTCCGCGCGCTGGAGCCGGTTTTGTTTCCGCCGGGCCAGGCCGCGAATATCGTGCGCGGGGCCTTTGGGAAGATTCTGCGGGAAGTGGCCCCGCCTGAGACTTACGCGTTCCTGTTCGAACCGCGCGAGGCGGGTGTAGGCGCGAGCCGCAGGACGGATTGGCCCCGGCCGTTCGTGTTTCGCTGCTCCCACCTGGACGGTTCGGCTTGCGAGCCGGGCGAAAGCTTCTTTTTGGATGCTCATATCTTCGAGTTACGGCGGCCGCTGGTCGAGCGCTTTCGGGCGGTGTTCGAGCGTTTTGGCGAGGAGGGTATCGGGCCGGGTCGCGGCCGGGCGGACTTGACGGGGGTCGAGCAACTCGATTTGCGGGATCAGCCGGTGGGCGGAGCGGGGCCGTCGTCTGTTCCGTTAGAGGCCGGTGGCGCATCAGTACCGTCTGTAACTCTTCGATTCGTTACTCCTACGGAGCTGAAGAGCGGGGGACGGGTGGTGGATCGTCCGGAATTTGGGGTGCTATTCGCGCGTCTGGCGGAGCGCATCCAGACGCTAGGAGCCCTTTACGGGACGGGAGTTTCACAGGCCGGGAGGCCTGTGCCACGTAGCACAGGCCTCCCGGCCTGTGTCTCTTTGCCGAGTGCCATTCGTCTAACACGATGTGATCTCACATGGGAGTACGCTTCGCGAAAATCGACGCGGACGGGGCAGGTCCACCCGCTAGGCGGGTTCAGCGGAGAGGCCGATTACGAAGGAGAACTCGGCGAATTTCTACCTTGGTTGCGTGCCATGCGATGGGCCGGTGTGGGGCGACAAACGGTGTGGGGGAAAGGCGACGTGCGCGTGATGGAGCGCGCAGCGGGAACTCCCCTACTCACTCAGGCAACTCCGCGGTAATTCAAGCAGCGCGTGCTACACTCGAAGCGTCCCGGAGCTCATGGATTTTCTTAAGGGCCTGAATGCGCCGCAGCGCGAGGCCGTAGCCCATACGGAGGGCCCGCTACTGATACTGGCGGGCGCGGGCAGCGGCAAAACCAGGGTGATCACACACCGGATCGCGCACATCGTTACCTCCCGCCGCGTGCCCCCGTGGGCGATTCTGGCTGTAACGTTCACGAATAAGGCCGCCGGGGAGATGCGCGAGCGCGTCTTAGCACTGCTTGAAAACCACGAAGCCGATTCGCGGCCCAACGTTTCCACATTCCACTCGTTCTGCGTTCGTCTCCTGCGCCGCGACGGCGATGCGTTGAGCGCCATCCGGCCCGGCTTCTCGCGCCGCTTCAGCATTTACGATGACGACGAGCAGCTGGCGATTATCAAGTCGTCGTACCGCGCACTGGGTCTCGAAGAGAAAGACTTCATGCAGTACCGCGCGGTTCTCTCGCAGATCAGCCACGCCAAGAACCGTAACGAGACACCCGCCGATTTCTACCGCAAAGCCACGACCAACCAGATGGAACGGCTGGCCGCGGTTTTTGAATCCTACGAAGGGGCGCTGCGCAGGGCCAACGCGCTGGATTTTGACGACCTGCTGCTCGAATCGGTGCGGCTGTTGCGCCACGATACCGCGACGCGTGAGCAGTGGAATCGCCGCCTGGCATACATCCTGATCGACGAATACCAGGACACCAATCGTCCGCAATACGACCTGATGCGCCTGCTCTCGGAATCGCATCAGAACGTGTGCGTGGTGGGCGACGAGGATCAGTCGATCTACAGCTGGCGCGGGGCCGATATTCGGAACATTCTCGATTTCGAACGCGACTACCCTGGCGCCGCCGTGATCCGGCTGGAGCAGAATTACCGCTCCACGAAGAACATTCTTTCCGCGGCGGGCGCAGTTGTGGAAAACAACAAGGCGCGCAAAGGGAAGAAGCTTTGGACTGAAGCGGACTCGGGGGAGAAACTCGGCTTATACGTAGGTTGGGACGGCGAAAACGAAGCGCTGTTCATCGCCGACCGCGTGGAAAAGCTCCTCATCTCGCATCCCGATGAGCATATCGCGGTGCTGTACCGAACCAATTTTCAATCGCGGCAGATCGAAGAAGCGATGCGCCGCTACGGGCGCAAGTACAACATCGTCGGCGGCTTCAGTTTCTACCAGCGGGCGGAAATCAAGGATACGCTCGCGTACCTGAAGCTGGCCACGTCACAGGCCGACTCCATCAGCCTGCTCCGCGTGATCAACACACCGGCGCGCGGGATTGGCCGAACCACCGTAGACCAGATCGAAGCCTCGGCGCGCGAGCAAAGCATCAGCCTCTGGACAGCCATCGAGCGCATCATCGACGGCCATCAACTTTCGACGCGCTCGCAGTCGTCGCTGGTGACCTTCCGTAACCTGATCCAGGAGCTGGCGCTCATCGCCAGCGGCGAGGCGTTGCCGGACTTGATCCGCTACATCCTCGACCGCACCGGCTACCGGACCATGCTCCAGCAGGAGAAAACGCCGGAGGCGGAAGCGCGCCTGGAGAACCTGGACGAGCTGGTGAACGCCGCGGTGGAAAGCGCGGAACGCGGCGAGACGATTTGGGAATTTCTGGATCATGCCGCGCTGGTAGCGGAAGCCGATGCATACGACGAAGCCGCGCCGGTCACTTTGATGACCTTGCACAACGCCAAAGGGCTGGAGTTCCCGACGGTGTTCATCGCGGGCATGGAACAGGGCTTGTTCCCGCACAGCCGGTCGGTCAATTCTCCCGAAGCGCTCGAGGAGGAGCGGCGGCTCTGCTACGTGGGCATGACGCGGGCACGCAAGCGATTGTTCCTGACTTGGGCGAAATACCGGCGGCGTTTTGGCGGCGGTGAGCAGGAAAAGTCAGTCCCCTCGTGGTTCTTGAGCGAAGTACCGGCGGATCTGATCGCCGATCTCAGTCCGCGGGATGAATCCGGCGAAGTGAATCTGTATGGTGAGCGCGATTCGGTTCGGCAAGCCGCCCGGCGCAACACCTTCACCGGCAAGACATACAATTCGCTCGAAAACATCTCCCAGTTTTTCGGCGAGCGTGGGATTCCCTTCAAGCCTCCGCAGCCGGCGCAACCGCGCATGGCTCCGCCGCAGTTGCCGCGGCCGTCGATCCCGGTCAAGCCTCTGCCTGCCGTTCCACCCGTGCCTCGGCGCATTGCCCGCGCGGGGACCACCGTCGAGCATCCCAAATACGGGACCGGCACGGTGGTGCGTCGCGAAGGTGACGGCGAGAATGCTAAGATCACTGTGAACTTTCCTCGTTTCGGGTTGAAGAAACTTGTCGAGAAGTACGCAGGATTGAAAAGAGACTGATGAATACCAAGACCGTCACCGATAAGCTGGAACGCAAGAAACTGAAACGCACCGCACGCAAGAAGGCCGCCCCCAAGGCCAAACGCGCCGCCGGTGTGGCACGCGGCTCGATGAAGAAAAAGATCCGTCACCAGGCTCAAGGCCAGCGCAAGCGGTAAGCGGGCGGATGGCGTGAGCGGCGCTAACGCGGGCCTCTTCCGCACGAAGAGCATTGATGCGCTGATCGCGGCCAGCGAAGACCCAGACCAAAAACTCCGGCGCACGCTGGGACCGTGGAGCCTCACCGCCCTTGGCATCGGCGCGGTGATCGGCTCGGGCATTTTCATCCTCACGGGCACCGCTGCCGCCGGTGAGACGCTTAGCTTCAAATCCATTCTCCACGCGCCGATACTCGACCTGTTGCAGCATGGCTCGCATGCACTTTCGACGATCGGCCGGCCGGGCGCGGGGCCGGGTATTTCGCTGTCGTTCCTGCTGACTGCCTTGGCGTGCAGTTTCGCGGCGTTGTGTTATGCCGAACTGGCTTCGATGATCCCGGTCGCAGGGAGCGCTTACACGTATGCGTACGCCACGCTGGGCGAACTCATCGCGTGGATCATCGGGTGGGATTTGATCCTGGAGTACGCGGTATCCAACATGGCGGTGGCGGTGGGGTTCTCGGCGTACTTGAACGACATTCTCGACAACGTGTTCCACTGGCACCTGCCGGCGAAATTCGCGGGTCCGCCGTTCATCGAAGGTCAAGCCACTGGGGCCTGGTTCAATATTTCGGCGCTGGTGATTCTGCTGATCCTGACTTATGTGCTGGTGATCGGCGTGCGCGAAAGCGCCGGCGCCAATAACGCCATGGTGCTGATCAAGATCGCGGCGATCTTGATTTTCGTGATCGGCGCCGCGCGCGCCGTGAACACGGCCAACTGGCATCCGTTCGTGCCGAACGGTTTCTCGGGCGTGCTGACCGGCGCTGCGATCGTCTTTTTCACCTACATCGGATTCGATTCGGTTTCGACCGCAGCCGAGGAGTGCCGGCGGCCGCAGCGCGACTTGCCGTTCGGCATCATCATGACGCTGGTGATTTGCGCGGTGCTGTACATTTCGGTGGCGCTGGTGCTCACCGGTATTGCGCGCTGGAACACACTGGACAACGCGGCGCCGGTTGCGAACGCGCTCAAGGCTCTCGGCTATGACGGCATCCGCCAGTGGGTGAGCATCGGGGCGATCGTCGGCATGGTGTCGTCGCTGCTGGTGTTTCAATACGGACAAGCGCGCATCTGGTTCGCGATGTCGCGCGACGGGCTGCTGCCGAAGGCGTTCTCTAAGATCCATCCGGTGCACCGCACGCCGCACATCAGCACGTGGATCGCGGGGTTGGTGGTGGGCATTCCGGCGGGCATTCTGGATATCGGCACGTTCGCCGACCTGGCCAATATTGGCACGCTGTTCGCGTTTATCATCGTGTCGGCCGGAGTGATCGTGCTGCGCCGCACGCAACCCGATCGGCCGCGCGGCTTTCGCGTGCCAGGCGGATCGTGGCTGCCATTGATCTCGATCCTGTTCTGCCTGGTGCTGATGATGGCGCTTCCGCTGGAGACTTGGGTACGGTTCTTTGTGTGGTTGCTGATCGGATTCGCGATCTACTTCCCGTTCGGACGAAAGAAGAGCGCGCTGGCGCAGGCCGGCGGTTAATGAAATGTAGGGCAAACCACCGCTCCCTTTGGTCGCGGTTCGGAAACGGAACGCGAGCCGCGACCTGTCCAAACTCCAGAGGGCAGCGGACGGCGCTGCCACACCCCTTACTTCACCACCGCATTCAACGCTGTGACATGCGGCGTGCCTAATCCGGTGACATAGTCGTAGCCCGGGATGGCACAGAAGAAGCCATTACATCCCCCGACGATGTCATGGAAGCCCACATAGGTTGCAGGCGGCATGCTGTATAACCGGTAGAGCGACGGACCAGCGAAGCCGAGCCGGTTGCGATGCGCGCTCTCTAGCCGCGCCCACACTCCCAACCATAGAGGCGATGACAAGCTGGTTCCACCCACGGTGTCCTGACACGTCGATACCGGGTCCTGTCCGGGTTGGCAATCGATGTAAGTGAGCGCGCCGCTCACCAGGTCGCCATCCAGTGACACATCGGGCAGCGCTTTTCCGGCAGCGGTGGTGGGTAATACGGACGTCTGCCAGAATGGAGAAATTTCCCAAGCGCTGATACCGCCGCCACCGGCATCCCACCCGAGCTCCGTAAGGTAGTTGTAGTTGCTATCGGTGAGCAGTGTAGTTCCACCGACTGCAATTACATAGGGCGATGATGCGGGATACTCGACCATTCCCGCAGCGCCGGAGAGCGGAACACCATTGGCTTCGCCGCTGACGCCGCAGGCGGAGCCGCTGTCGCCGGTTGAGGAAAACACGGTTTGTCCTTGCGCCGCGGCCTCTAAGAAGACCTGGTCGTCAGCGAGCATGGAACCATCCAGATACGCGAACGTCTCACACAAGCCGAACGACGCACTGCCGGCTTTGGCGATGTTCTGGTGGGCAAATTTGTTGAACATCAGCGCGATGTCTGAATCACTCATCGAAGTCGTGTCGTAGATGAGAAGCTTCGCTACAGTGCCGGCCATACCCGTGGACATCTGTGTGTCGAGGTCCCACTCGTCCATCCCAGCCGTATCGGTGCTAGCCAGGCCAACCTGTATCACCTGAACCGGTACCTGGGGCAAGTGATTCTCGCTCTCGGCAATTCGCAGGTCCTTGATCACCTGTGTCAGATCGCCCTCGGCGAAGATCGCAATGGTGGTCTTGGAACCAGTGGGTGTGAGGCCCACGTCATATACAGTCCAAAAATTGTTGGGGCTATAGAAGTGAACCGCTGGGACGCCTACGGTTGTGCTGGGCGTCTGTACATGAATTGGTGTCGTCATAACAGCAGCATTAGTGAGTCCCAACACGGCCAGCACGGTCGATGAGAGAGATGCCGGCATCTGAGCGTCTGTAGAATTTGCATAGACCGTTCGACCAGCCTGGTCGAATTGAACGATGCTGGTGTGGAACGCTGATCCGGCTTGTGCCGCTGTCCCGTCGGCGGTTACGAACAGGTTGTTGGGCTCGGCTTGGATGTTGCTGAACCCGAGACTGGAGAGATAGGCGGACACCTGTTGAACCTGAGAAGAGGTAGGCGCATAAGAGGCTACAAACTGGTCGACAGTCAGCGAACTGCCAAACTGAGAATTGGATGGATTCTGAATCGCTGCTACATAGTTCTCGAGGCCGCTGCGATTATTCAGGCGCAGTGCGACCGCGATATGAAGCGGCGTCGACGCCGGCAGAGGACCAAGCGATACTGCATTCGTCAACGCAGTGCCCAAACCCTTAGTGGCGGTGGAAGTCCACCCCTGTCCATAGCCAGGCACTGACAGCGCCGCGGCGCATATCCATGCGGTCATCCCGATGCTTCGAGTGAAGCGCGCGATCGATTGGAACATTTTACTTGCTTCCTCCTGACGGGGCCGTGCCGGTGCATTCAGCGCACCACGGCGAGGAGGTGACTGTCTGGCGTATCACATATTTGGGGCTATTACGTTATGAGAGGGGAGATCTTGGTCGATCTCTCGGGAGATGAGCTATCTCTGTCGGATTACGGCGCCGCTCATGGCGTTCACGAAAACGGCATAGCCCGACGTTTTGGAACCCCACATCACATACCAGACGGGTACTGAGAATCGCGAGGCGCTGCCGAGTGAGAGAGCCACAGGCTTATTCGGATGCTGCTTGACCCACGCGCCCGCCGTCGTGAGAGCCGCCTGGTACGCTTGATCGGAGTCGATCGAGAAATCGCCGGCGCGGAATGCCTGAGTCTGCGGTGTGGAACCGGTCCAGCGTTGCGCGACGCCGGCTGAGACGCCCTTCGGCGTGTTGCCGGTGGCCACTACCGAGTACGTGAATGTGCGCGCTTCCTGACGGCCGGGCGAAACGAAAACGGCTGTCCACAGGCCGCACTTGCCTGCTTCATTCTTAACCCCGGCGACTTCGCTGTTTTCGAGACTCAGGACGAGAAGATCGGCGGCCCAGGCGCGCGCCGGCTTGTACATCTCCCAAAAGGCGGTCTTGGCGGCGACAGGCTGTGCCGCCTGTCCAGTTTCGATCTTTGGAGGAACTGCCGCGAGGATAACACTCGCCGCGGCAGCCGCTAACGCAATTGAGACCTTTTTCACCATAACCTACCTGCCTGATACTATCCTAGCAGTTGGTGACAAGGCCGACACAGTAGCACCGCTCCTTTTAGTCGCGGCTCGGTAACGCGCTGCTGAGCCGTGACCAAAGGGAGCGGTGCTTTCGACTGTGCTACGGACGGCGTTCGCTCGATGGCGGCACGATGCCTTTCATCCGCAGATAGGCCACCGCGGTGCCGTACATTTCGTTGTCGTGCATGGTATTGAAGTTCAGCACGCCTAACTTGGTTTGCTCGCGGCCGAACATCTTCACTTTCTGCGCGCCAATGGCGTCGGTCATCGAGTTATAAACACCATCGCAGTAGTCGAACGACTCTTTGAGCGCGGCGGCCAGATCGGCCTTGGAGGTCTTGCCTGTAGATACCGGAGCTTTCTGTTCGCCCTTCACCAGACTGCACAACATGACCTGGATGTCTGCGATATGCCCAATGATCTCGCCGTAAGTGCGAACTTCGGGGACCGGCCTGAAGGAATAGTTCGCCTCGGGCATCTTGTCGGCTGCTCTCGTGATGGTGTTTTTGATACCCACGTAACTTCCCTTGGCGTCGGCGCTGAATGGGTTGTCTTGCGCATTGAGCGCGGCAACTGCGAAACATGCGGTTAAGAATGTGACAGTCCACAAACGAGACATGAAGTTCTCCTGAGCTGGATTTGGATCGCGAAACCAGAAGTATACACCAATGCCAGGAGTGGCAGCGATTTCTACTGAGGCCAGGGGGTGAGCGGCAGTTGCACCACGGCGGTGGCGCCTTCGGAAACGCTGACCACTTGAGCGCTTCCGATCAACTTGTCGATGAACGTGGAATCAGTGACCGCACGTGTATCGACGCGGTCTACTGCCAACACGTAATACTGGCCAGGTCGAACGAAAGTCTCGAAGTTTCCGTTCACGCCTGCGGTGATCGCATTCATCACGAGTGGGCCATTGGTTGTTTGCGGCCAAAAAAGAATCGTCGCTCCCGGCCCGTTGTCTACGCTCCCACGGAGCGAAGTTGTGCTGCGCTTGTAGACGACTTTGAGCGGCCCCGAACTGGGTTGGAGGTCGACGACTTGTCCGAGTACGTCACGCCCGTTGAGCAAGAGCGAGGCCGCGGCATACCCGTTGACCGGCGGTCCGGCAGTGATGCGATAGTGGCCGGGCAAAATCTGGATTCGCGAAAAAGATCCCAATATCGGGCCCGGCAGCGTGTTATCCAAGCCTTCCAAAGATAACACCGCGGATCCAAGGCGGCGATTGAGTGGGGCCTCTCCCCAGTCGGTTTCCACATGGAGATCGAACGGCGTGGCCACGCGGATTTCGAGACGGTCCACGTCCTGTCTCTCGATCAGCAGGTTTTGACTGCCGCGGCGAATGATGGGAAGGTGCGTTACGCTGTCCCAAGTACCGTCGGCGGTAGCCTCCAGTAGCCATTCCCCTGCGGGAACGGCCGGGAATTCGAAAGCGCCATCCTTTCCCGAAAGCGTGTGGACTTCCGGGGAGCCTGGGAGGTCGGCAATTACGTACTGCGCGACGCTGCCGAACGACTGCTTGATAAGGCTGCTCGCCTGCGCCGCGCGCGGTGTGAGTGTGACATGAATCTCCGCGGCGGGCTGGCCGTCTTCGTCGAGAACCCGGCCCCCAACGCGATAAACGGACGCGCTCCGCAGCCGGATATCGAAACCGGAGAGGTTCGCGCCGGCCTCGACGGCGAACCGCTGCGCGTGAACACGATCCAAAGCGGAGGGAAAGTAGGTTGGCAACGTGGCCAGGTGGTCGCCTGCGGGAGACGGACTCCCCTTGTTGGAGTTGGAGACGTTGACTCGAAGGGTGTAGGCGCCCGCAGCGAGGTTGTTAAAAGCGAACCGGCCTTCGTCGTCGGTGAGGCTTTCGCGCTCGACGCCGTGCTCTACCAAATTGCTCGCGGCAACCTCGACCTTGGCGGCCGGCTTACCGTCGCTATCGAACACCCGGCCCGAAAGCGCGGCGTAAGGAGTCAATTCCACGTCAAGCCGGACGGCATCTTTGGTAAAGCCTATGCGTAGAGCCCTGCGCGGGTCGAACTCCCCGGTAGGAGCGTATCCTTCTTTGCTGAAGGCGTAATTGTATTGGCCGGCTTTCATGCCGTCGATGCGGAATGCGCCGCCCGCATCTGTGTTGGTCTTATATGAGGCCACGCGCACTTCTACTCCCTCAATGGGGGCGTGCGTGATGCTATTGACGACGCGGCCTTCTACTGCGCCCGTGTCTTGGGCTGGCAGCAGACCAACCGCGCAAAACGCGGCCGCTAACACGCGTAGACCGGCGCGTGAGCTCATTCGTGACTATTCTATCGAAGCGGCGTTTACAGGAAGTACAGCAGGTAGAGGCCGACGGCTGTGAGAGCGAGCGAAGAGAGCAGTGGAATGTGCAGAACGCTGCGGCCGCTGTGCTGCGCGAATCCCGGCACTCCGGCGGAAGGCGGCATCTCGGCCGATTCGGCGTCGGACGGTTCTTTTTTGGGCTGATGGCTCAGGCGTTCGCCCACCTGGCGGCACAATTCGCCCATTCCGAGGATGACTTCGAGCACGTTGCGGTCGCTCTCCTGGAGCCGCTCCTGAAGGGTCGTGATCTCGGCCGCTTTGGCCTCGACCTGCTCGCGCAAAGCCCCCAGCTTTTCATCCACCGCGGCGGCCACCGATTGTTGAATCTTCTCCACGCCGGCTTCCACTTGAGTGGCGACTTGTTCTTCCACGATGGCGCCTACGGCTTCGGCAAATTCGCGGTGCAGCCCGATCAAATCGTCGTGCAGGGCCTTCATTCCGTGGGTGAGGGACTGGTCCTGCTGCCGCAAGGATTTCAGTTCGAGCGCGATCCGGACTTCCATCTCGGCGATCAACCGCTCCACGTGTCCGGCATGTTCCTCCAAGCGCGCTTCAAACGACGTTACGAGCGCGTTTAAAGCGTGCTGGTCGAAATTCATCGAAGCGGAGGACGGGAGCCCCGGAGACGTTTGTTCGATCCGCTCCATGCGCTTCTCGATCTCGGCCAGACGTCCCGCCAGTGGGGACGGATCGCGTTGCGGCGATGAAACCTTTTTTTTGCCGGGTTCCTGGGTGAGCTTTACGCCCACACCGAAGGCCACTCCGTCCCCAAAAGCGATGGCCAAGCTTCGCAACAGGGACGAATCGCGGCTTGTCTGCATACAAACATAATGTACAGCAAATGTTTTTGAGAGGAAAGCAAAAATTCGCGACGTGGCTCGCGGTAGGATACGCAGATATGGATTTCGCGCCGGATTGGGGGCAGGCGGTGCACGATATAAGCCGTTTGCTGATCGCCTACGTCCTCGCTCTGCCGATCGGCTGGTATCGTGAACAGGAAGCGCACAGCATCGGTTTGCGCACGTTCCCTCTGGTGGCCATGGCGAGTTGCGCCTACGTATTACTGGCCACGCCGGCCGGCGTGACGAACTACGACTTTCAATCGCGGATCATCCAGGGGCTGGTGGCCGGAATCGGGTTCATCGGCGGCGGAGCCATTCTGAAGGCGCAAGGGAATATACACGGCACAGCCACCGCGGCCAGCATCTGGAACACGGGGGTTCTAGGCGCGGCCGTGGCGCAAAACCGTTTCTTCCTGGCCCTCATCCTGGCAGCTATGAACCTGGTAGCCTTGCGCGTGCTGCTTCCGTTGAAAATGAAGTTAGACGCGAAGGAAGGCCGCGAAACCGAACCCGGCGAGCCCAAGTAGCGGCTGCATTTGTGCGGTTCCGACCGCCGCTCCCGATGGCGTGGCACGCCGTCTGCACAGAGACGACCCGGAGGACGAACCTATGTTCGCTCGTTATTTCGGAACGGGAGCGTTAGCTCTGGGGACGCTTCTGTTGGTTGGCTCACAACCCGTAGCAAGGGCGCAAGACGCAAACCGTGCCGAGGTTTACACGAAGAGGGATGTCGGTGATGTAGTACAAAGCATTGCCCGCCGGACGGCGAGCTTCAAGGGTGAATTCGATCACGCCGTGGAACACAGCTTGATCGACGGGTCGCGGCTGGAGGACCGCGCCAAACACCGCGCTGACGATCTGCAGGACTCCGCTAAGAGGCTGAGGGACGTCTACGGTGACAAGCGCGACAAGAATAATCCGGCCGTCCGCGACCAGGTGGACAAGACGCTTTCGGCTGCCAGCGACGTGAACCGCATCATGGTGGAGCACCGCTTTACGGACAAAGTGCAGCGCGAGTGGGATTTGTTGCGATCGGACCTGAACGCGCTGGCGCAGATTTACGATCTGCCGTCGCTGTGAGCGTTGTGGGACAGGCCATCGTGGTTTGTGGCCTGTCTTTTTCTGTGGCTTACCCCGGCAGACGACACAAACCGATCGTCTGCCCTACAAGCTCATGACGTATTCCAGCATGGCCCGCAGCGCCTGCCCACGGTGGCTCACGCTGAACTTCTGGTCGGCAGTCGCCTCGCCGAACGTACACTCGAAGGGCCGATAGAAGAACAGCGGGTCATAGCCGAAACCGCTGCTGCCTCGCGGTTCGGCGGCGATTTCGCCTTCGACAGCACCGCGGAACACGGCGAGCGACTGATTGGCGCTCGCGAGAGCGATGGTGCAAACGAAGCGGGCTCGACGATTGTTCGAGCCCCGCAGCTTTTCCAGGAGCAGAGAATTATTGGCTTCGTCGGTCGCGGAAGCGCCCGCGAAACGGGCCGAGTATACCCCCGGAGCGCCCGCTAGCGCGTCCACTTCCAACCCCGAATCGTCGGCGAATAGCATGCCGGGAGCATGTGGCGCATAGTGGCGAGCCTTCTTGATGGCGTTCTGCTCGAAGGTGTGGCCGTCCTCTTCGCAAGGGGGGAGTAGCCGGAAATCCGGCAACAGGTCGATTTGAAACTCAGGATGATGAAGCGCCGCCAGGCGAAACTCGCGCAGCTTCCCGGGATTCCCGGTGGCGCACCACAGGCGAATCAAATGGGCGCTACCTTCTTTTGTATCTCGACCAGCTGGGAAATCCCGTTGCGCGCCAGCGCGATCAGGCTCGCCATCTGGCCATCGTCGAACGGAGTGTGCTCAGCGGTGGCCTGGACTTCGATGAAACGGCCGGCGCCGGTCATAACGACGTTCATATCCACGTCCGCGCGCGAGTCTTCGTCGTAGCACAAATCCAACAAAGGCGCACCGTTCAGCAGGCCCACGCTGGTGGCGGCGACGTAATCGCGCACCGGCATCGTCTTGAGGATTTTGAACTGGACCAGTTGCCGCAGGGCCAGCACCAGCGCCACGAACGCTCCCGTGATCGAAGCGGTACGCGTGCCGCCGTCGGCCTGCAGCACATCGCAATCGAGCATCACGGTGCGTTCACCGAGCGCCGTCATGTCGACTACCGAACGTAACGAGCGGCCGATCAATCGCTGGATCTCGTGAGTTCGGCCGGAGGGCCGGCCCTTGGTGACTTCGCGCGGCGTGCGCTTGGCCGTGGCGCGAGGCAGCATGGCGTATTCCGCGGTCACCCAGCCTTTGCCGGAATTGCGCATGAAGGGCGGCACGGAGTCCTCGATACTTGCGGCGCACAGCACGTGGGTATTGCCGACTTTGATCAACGCCGATCCTTCGGCGGTCACCAGATAGCCGGTGACAATTTCGACCGGACGCATCTGGTCCGGGTTGCGGTTATCCGTTCGCACGGTTCTTCAGCGCCCAATACATAAAAAGCAATAGCAAGACCATCCCGACCAGAATCAACACCACGCAAGGCAATGCTGCCGGAGGTTTCGGTCTCTCTCGCGCCTTACCCTTCGCTGGTTTGAATTTGGCCATAACTGCGATGGTAGCACCGCGTTCCGCGCGGTCCGTGTCAGAATCGAAGGGATGCTTCGGAGAAACTGGCTGTGGCTCGTGCTGGCGCTGGCGGGCTGCCGCAGCGAGCCGCCGATGCCCGATCTGTTTCCTCCGAACGTGGCGGGAGTCTGGCGGCGCACGGGGCTGGCGAACCCGCCGCTTTCCGCCACTCCCGATCCCGTGCCGCGGTCGGCCGTGAACCGGCTGCAGACGGCGACCTACGAAGGCCCCGGTAAATTGGAAGCGCGGGCATACGAGCTGGATTCTTCGGCGGTAGCGCTCGATTTGGTGCAGCGCTGGCGGCCTTCGGCGGACACGGTGTTCTTTTATCGCGGCCGGTTCTTCGTGGTGGTGAAGTGGGACCAGGCGGAGCGCAAATCGCTGGAGGCGTTCGTCCGCGAGTTGGAATCCAGACTTCCCAAGGAGCAAGCCAGTTGATTCGCGCTGCTGGGGGCCTGCTTTGGGAGAGCACGCCAGAACGGCGCCGCATTGCGGTGATTCGCCGCATCCGCTACGACGATTGGACGCTCCCTAAAGGAAAGCTCAAAGCCGACGAGAGTTGGGAAGAAGCGGCGCTGCGCGAAGTGGAAGAAGAAACCGGCTATCGCGCCAGCCTCAACGGCTTTGCGGGGGCGCTGGCATATCAGACCTCCAAGGGCGACAAGGTGGTGCGCTTCTGGCACATGGTTCCGGTCCGCATGGACCAAGCGGCGATTGACCGCAGCGAGGTCACGGATGTGATTTGGCTGCCTACTGCTGAGGCTTGCGTGAAGCTGACGTATCCCATCGAGCGGGCGCTGGTCGAAGCCTGGGCGCAGGCCAGTCACCCGTAGTAACGGAAATGTTGCCAGAACTCCGGCCACGGTCTGCGCAAGCGGCGGCACACGAAGATGTCCGGATGCTGCACGGTCTCTTCATTCGCGACTCCATAACGATTGGTGATGTGACCGGCCAGCTCGCAGGACGCAAAGTTCCGCTCCAGGAAGGAACGCGACAAACCCACGACGATCAAGGTATCAGGAGGCGGGTCGCCATAGCCTCGCGACCAATACGAGTTAATGCCGCTCCGTGCCGGGGGAAGGCCGTAGGCAGGTCCATAAAGATCGATAGCTCCGGCTTCGCCATAATTGCCGGTCAGAATGGCCAGGTGCGACCGATCTTCCGCGGGCAGGGAATTGCGGATGCCGGCCACTGTTTCGACCAACTCCGGCCAGCCTACCTCCTCGGCGAAGTCTTCGTCGTTTTTAACCAGCAGATGCCACCAGGATGAGTTCACCGGCGCCAGCGGCAGAAGAAAAGCCGCGAAAGCCATCCCACCGAAAACCAGCGCGGCCCAAGCCAACCCCCGCGCCAGCCTGGACCATCGCTCCGCTACAACCGCTCCTGCGGCGAGTAGCATCGGATATTCCGGCGCGGCGTAGTATCCTCGCCCCTGGGAAACAATAAACAGCGCCATGGGAACAAGAAACATCCAAGCCACCGCGCGAAGCCGCGCTCCTTCCTTCGAGACCAGGTAGTAGAACAAGCCTGGGAGCCACAGCGGTAGAACGAAGAGAGTGCTCTTTAGTTGATCGCTTAAGAAGCCGCTGGTGCGCCCGATGCGGATGTCTCGTTCGTGAATGCTCCGCAGGAAGTCCAGTGATACGAAGTGGTGTTCGATCTGCCAGATTAAGTTAGGAGCAAAGATTACCAGCGAAAGTGCGGCGCCGCACCAGAGCCAGCCAGAGCGCAGGTAGCGCCGCGCCGGGGTGAGGAGAACGCCGGCCGCAATTCCAGCGGCGAGAAAGGCGATGGTGTATTTGGTCATCATACCCAGGCCGATCGCCGACCCGACTCCGAGCCACCAGCGCGGATCCTCTGAAGCGAGCAGGCGAATCATAAAATAGGCGGCCAGAACCCACCACAGGTAATCGAGCGAAACATACTGGAAAAGCGCGCCCGCGTTGAGCGCCACCGGGGAAGTGGCAGCCGCGCACGCGGCCATGATCTGGGCCGGCCGCCGGCCACCCAACTCGCGAGCCATCAGACCGGCGAACACCAGAGCCAGCGCTTGTGCCAAGGCCGCGAAGAACCGCAGACCCACCAATGATGGGCCGAACAGCGCGAATGCCAGCCGCGCGATGAGCGGTGTCACGGGTGGATAAGCTACATAGCCCCACGCCGGGAAACGCCCGTCATCAATGGTGGCCAGTTCATCGCGGTGAAATCCGTACTGGCCATTTGTCAGCGTGTGGAAAATGACCAAGCCGAGCGCCAGAACCGCGAGCATCCCTAAATCGCCCGCGAGGGGTCGCTTGTTGGTGGCGGCATCTCCCATGGTCGCGACTCCGGCGTATTCTGCGCCAGTACTTATAATAAAGAGAAACCATGTCCACCTCTGCCATCGGGCTCGTGCCGCCTGAGGTTCTGGCCCGATATGAACCGGTGATCGGCCTCGAAGTGCACGTGCAACTGGCGACCGCTACCAAGATTTTCTGCGGCTGTGCGACCGGGTTTGGCGCTCCTCCCAACACCAACGTTTGTCCGGTGTGCCTGGGGCTGCCGGGGGCGCTGCCGGTATTGAGCCGCGAGGCGGTGGAGTTGGCGATCAAAGCGGGGCTGGCGCTGGGCTGCGCAATCCGCCGGAAATCGCGCTTTGCGCGCAAGAATTATTTCTATCCGGACCTTCCGAAGGGCTATCAGATTTCTCAGTACGACGAACCGTTGGCCGAGCATGGGCATGTCGATATCGTGACGGACGGCCAGAGAAAGCGCATCGGCATCACCCGCGTCCATATGGAAGATGACGCCGGCAAGAGCATTCACGATGGTTTTCGCGATTCCGACCGCTACTCCTACGTGGACCTGAATCGCAGCGGCACACCGCTGATCGAGATCGTGAGCGAGCCGGACATGCGCAGCTCCGACGAAGCTTATGCCTTTTTGACCGAGATCAAACAGGTGCTCCAGTTCATCGAAGTTTCCACCTGCGACATGGAGAAAGGGCACCTGCGCTGCGACGCCAATGTCTCGGTGCGTCTGAAAGGGGCCGAGCAGTTGGGCACGAAGGCGGAAGTGAAGAATCTGAACTCGTTCCGCTTTCTGAAGCAGGCGCTGGAGTATGAGATCGGCCGGCAGGTAGCGCTCCTCGAAGGCGGCGGCAAGGTGTTACAAGAGACCCGCCTCTATAACCCCGACACGGGTGAAACGGCCGGGATGCGCAGCAAGGAACATGCGCACGATTACCGCTACTTCCCTGAGCCGGATCTGGTGCCGTTGCGCGTCAGTGAGAGGTGGCTGGCGAGTATCCGGGCCACTCTGCCGGAACTGCCTGCTAAGAAACGAGAGCGATTTATCGTCGAGTACCAGCTCCCGAAGTATGATGCTGATTGGCTTACTCAAAGCCGTGCGGTTAGCGAATATTTTGAGGCCGGCACCAACGTTTCTGGTGATCCGAAAGGAACCGCCAACTGGGTGATGGGCGATCTGATGGGCATGCTCAAAGCCGAGGGCAAGGAGATTGGCGATTCACCGGTAAGCGCGGAGAACCTGGGGGAGCTGATCAAACGGATCTCGAAGGGCGAGCTTTCCGGCAAGCTGGCCAAGGAGATTTTTGCAAAGATGGCAGCGAGCGGCGAACCGCCCGCCGCCATTATCCAGCGCGAGGGCCTGCAGCAGATCAGCGATACGGGCGCGCTGGAGAAGATCATCGATGATGTGATCGCCGCCAATCCGAAACAGGTGGAACAATACAGGGGCGGGAAGGCCAGCGTGATCAATTTCCTGGTGGGGAAGGCGATGCAGGCTACGCGCGGGCAGGCCAATGTGACGGTGGTGACCGATCTTCTGAAACAGAAGCTGGGGTGAGGCATGTTACAGGAAGGCAACCGGGCTCCCGATATCCGCGTCCAAACGGATACGGGAGAGCAGTTTCGTTTATCCGATCTGAAAGGCAAGCGCGTGGTGCTGTACTTTTACCCGAAGGCCGATACGCCGGGCTGCACCGTGGAGGCGTGCGAGTTTCGCGACGACCTCAAGGCGTTCGCGAAGAAGGGTGTTGCGGTGGTGGGCGTCTCGCCCGACAAACCGGCGGCGCAGGCCAAGTTCAAAGAGAAGTACGCGCTGCCGTTTACGCTGCTGGCCGATGAGGAGAAGGCCGTCGCGCAGGCCTACGGAGTCTGGAGAGAAAAGAACATGTACGGCAAGAAGGTGATGGGGATTGTGCGCACCACATTCGTGATCGGTCCCGACGGCAAAATCGAAAAGATCTACGGCAATGTTAAAGCCAAGGGCCATGCCACGCGGGTTCTGGAAGACTTGGGGTAGGGCCGGCAGGATGACCGCCGCGTTGCGCATAGCAACCATCGCTCTCGCCAGCTTTTCTGCTGCATACGCGCAGGATGTGCTCGATCCGGCATTTGCAAAAGCGCCGATTGAAAGCTGGCTCACCGAGCGCGATTCAGCGCATTTTCAGTGGAGCGTCCGAACCATCGGCGGCGAGCTCGGACATTTTCAAAGACTGCGCACGCGTGTCGAGGTGACCGTGGACGGCAACGAAGTCGCCCGGCGCCAGGGACATGGCGAATTGGTGGTATTCGTTCAGTTCAGCGATGGCGATCGGCGGCGGTATCAGGCGCACGGGTCGATTTCGCTCGAAGATGCCAACGACGCGGCCGCCAAGTCGAACTTCATATACGTGCAGAACGCCCTGGCGATGCCGGGCGACTATCGCGTGGTGGTAGGCATCCTGGATACCCATAGCGGAGATCACGCGGCTCTCGAGCGCTCGCTGCACGTTGCCCCGCTTAAGAACGACCCGCTGCCGGATTGCTGGCGCGGTCTTCCGGCCGTCGAGTTCTTGGAAGGAGTCGATCCGCCCGATGTCTGGTTCCAGCCGCAACTGACCGGAAGGTTGCATCTTCCGCTGGAGACACGCCGGGACACGCGCCTCGAGCTGCTGGTGAACGCCTCGCCCTCGGCGCTCGGTCCCAAGTATCGCACCGGCCAGGTGAACAATCGCAGCATAGCGGACGTGGTGCCGAGCCTCCGCGTGCTCTCGGACCTGGATTTGAAGCCAGGAACGCTCAACGTCTCGATGTTCGATCTCACGCGGCGCCAGGTCCTGTTTACGCAGGATCGCATCAACCCGAATCATGAGCCGCTCGATTGGCCCCGGTTGCGCGCTGCTCTGATGGAAGCCAACCCCAACAAGATTGACGTCCACGAACTGAACGACCAGGAGCAAAACCCCCAGTTTTTTGTGGAGGAGGTGCGGCGGCGCCTCACCGGCGGCGCGGCTCCCGCTGCTCTCGTGATTCTCAGCGGACCGATGGCGTTTCCTCACGGCGCAGACATACGTCCCATTGAATTCGAGGGACGGCCTACGGGAAAGGTTTTCTACGTCCGCTACCATCCTCCGCCGCTGCGAATGGCGGTGGCATCCTCGCAGGCGTACCTGGGCCGCCGGCGCGGTTTTGGACAGTCGCAGACACAAATGGAGGTTCAGGAGCCGCTGGACGCCCTGGAGCCTCTCTTGAAGCCTCTGGCCCCGCGCGTGTTTGAGGTTTATGATGCCGGGCAGTTTCGCAAAGCGCTGGCCGAGTTGATGAAGGAAATCGGGCGGATGTAGGCGTCACAGCCGCCCGCTTCGCGTCTCACTTACCGCGGTAATTAAACGTCAGCGTCGTCTCTTCATCGACCATCAGTGGGCGGATGAATCGATAGGAGCTGCCGGTGCGTGGGACGTTGACCGAAATCGGCAGAACGCCAACCACGCGGCGCTGGAGATCCTTCACGTTTTCGGAGGCTGCCACTTCCGCCACTGCGGCGTTTTGGCGCGCTTCGCGTTCGATTTGTTTGGATTCGTTCTGGATCGCCGCGGAACTCGCCGTGACCGTCATGGTTTGCAGAGCAGCTCCGAGCTGAAGAGACATATTGAACCGAGCGCCGCGGCTGGCATCGTGATCGATCTCGCGAACCGTGGTCTGGAAACCCGGCTGGAAAGCCGTGATGCGGAGACGTCCGGATGGAATATTCGCGAGCAGCCAGCGGCCGCTGCGGTCGGTAGACGTTTCGAGCGTTGTTTGATTGGCGAGGTGGAGAACGGTCACCTTGACGCCGGGGATTCGAGCGCCGGCAGGGTCCGTAACAAATCCGCCGAGTTGGCCCGGTCCGAGCGAATCCAGATCGACGTCGGTGGCAATGGCTGCTGTCGCGAGACCGAAGGGTTGCTGCTGCGGCTCCTCGGCAGGCGGATAAAGCCGCGCCTGAAGCGCATCGCCGCCGAAATTGGTCACCTGATACCGCTCGGGCAGGAACACCTCCCACTCCACCACGCCGATGGGCATATCCATTTTGGGAAGCGACAATTCCGCGCCGCCCTTCTTCGCGAACGGCGCGCCAGCGTGGAGAAAGACGAACGAGACGTTGTATGGACCCGTTGGACGGAATCCCGTCCGCAATAGCGGAACGCGGTTGCCGTCCGCGCCCTCGACCGGCTTCACTTTCTCGCCCGCCACTTCCGATGTGAGAATCGTCGCGCCCGCTGGCAGCGCTACCTTAAGGAAGGGCTGCGATTGGTTGCGCAACGTGAGCTTCACTTCCGTAAGAGAGCGGCCCTCTCTGGTGACAAGCGTGGTGACCTCGGCCTTCTGGCCGACGGCCGAGAGGATGCTGCTGTTGGGGAAACGCACCCACGCGAGCGTAAGGGCGGGCGCTTCGGTTGGCCGCTTCTGATAGCGGAAAGCGGTCTGCAGCGTGGAGCGGGCCATCGAGCGCAGGTACGGGCTGGTCTCTTTCAGATCCATACGCCGCAGTCCGCCGGCGCCTTCCGCGGTGAGTTCGATCGCGCCTTCGTTCTCGATTAGGACTTCGCCGGTCTCGCGCTGTGTGCCCTGGAAGGTGACCAGCGGGATTTCGGCCGTGCTGGCCATGTTGGCCTTGACCAGCGAGATGAGAAACTGGTGACTCCGTGCTTCGGGGTTGCCGACGCTCAGCAGCACCGAGCGGCCATGCACTTCGCTGGACGTTAACGTGGGCCCGGTGGCGCCGCTCAATTCATATCCTTCAGGAATTTGAATCGTGAATTGCGGCGGTTTGCCCCGGACTACCGTGATCTCGGCCAGGACAGCGATGGAAAGGTCAGCTTCACTTACGGAGATCAGCGTTTTGAGATCGGAGAGGAAGCGCACCTCCTCTGGCGCCGCCGGCTTCACCGGCTCGCTGAGCCGCGCGGACCACGACAGGACTGCGTTTTGCGCGGGCACCAGCGTGGCTTCGATAACAGTGCTGCCCCCGCTGGACGAGATGCCGGTGATGAGGCCGGGCGAGAGCGACACCAGCGTGTGATCGCCGGGCAAGGAAAGCGTGAGCCGCGCGGCGCCGGCAGCTGGAACGGGCAGGATCATGGAGCCACGGCCGGTTGCGAACGACAGCGGGACGCCGGCTTCGAGAGTGACTGCGAACGCGCCTGGGCCGGCGAGCAGAGCCGAGTGGACTCCTGCCGATTGTTCCAGAGGAAGGTCACGCCCTTGCTGGTGCGCGCTGAGGACGGTCATGCCGGTCAGGAGCGGTATTTTGCGGGCGCCATCGGCGAGGACCTCGCCCGCCAACTCGACCGTTCCCGATGCCGACTCGCCCTTCACCTCGAAGTTCATCCGCGCGCTGTTGAGGACGTACGGGTAGGGCGGCGTATCGGGTTTCTTAAGCGGCTGAGCGGCCAAGGTCACCAGCTTGTTGTACTCTTCGAGCGGCAGCGTGACGTTTCCCGGCGCTGGTACAGGTTGCGCCTGGGCGGCGGTGAAGCACGCGCACAACGTGAGAAGCGAACGGATCCTCATTTCACGCCTCCTCTTTTCTCTCGCTGATAGTTGACGTCAATGATGGGCGCTTTGTTTTCTCCGGTCAACTCCGATACCAGAGACAGGCTTGGACCGACGGCGGGAAAGGTGACGCCAGCCGGCAAAGGCTGGGATGACTTACGCGCGTTGGCCCGCGCACGGTAGCGATCCACTAACTGTTCGATGGCGCTGTTCTTGTTGGGAAGCTCGCCAACGTCAATCGGTGGGGGCGGCGGCGCGGCATTCCACACTTCGGATTGCGGCGCTTCATAGGCCTGGCTGTGGAACGATCCGGATTCGGCCGTCACGCGATATACCGGCGGGTAGTAGAGCACGGCGCCCGACCGCGATACGGGCAAATCCAGCGCGGGCAGAGTCAGCGCGCTGGCGCCTTTGGCGCTCCATTCGCCACTTGGCGCAAGATAGACGATCTCGATAGGGAAGGGTGGGGCGTCTTCTCCGCTGTGGCTCTTGGCCAGGGGGATCAGCAGGCCGCCATCAGGGGCTTGCCCCGGGCGGACCGGGCGTCCGCCAACCGACGCACTCCACACCGAGGCGCCCGAGCTCAAGTTGACCCGCACGAAGTTGCGCTGGTTGTTGCGCACCAGGTAGCGCGCTTCCACCAGAGTCTTGCCATCGGGCGTGAGGAGAACCCGATAGCGCGCCTCTTCGATATTGGCGGTGAGGACAGCCTGCTGGGTGTAGCGCGCGACGTTCAAGTGGAGCGCAGGCGGCTGTGAGCCGGGGCGCCAGCGGAATGCCATGAGTGACGGCGATTGATGGTTCGCGACCATGGAACCGAGATCGGCGGCATCCACCTCTTCGAGGCCCTGCGGGATGGCGGCCTTGATTTCGCCCGCGCCGGTTACTTCTACGGCGACACCACTGGTGTCGCGCTCGGAGTCGAGCAGACGGAGCAGCGGGATCGCGATCTCGCCATCGCGCGGCAAGCGCGCTTCGCCCGCGATGGCAAACTTCACAGAATGCTCGATGGGCTCCAGAAAGTTGACCACCAGGACGCCAGCTTTCACGTCCCAATCGGCCACGGTGGCGCCCGGGACCTGGTTGATGACGACTGTCTCCGGCACCGCGATCTTCACCTGGTTCGCGACTCCCTGAAGAATTTCGATTTCGGCGTCGGCGTTGAGCGAGGTGGAATCCTCTCCCAGGCCGAAGAGCTCGGTGAGCGAGCCGCGCAGGCGCAAGGGCAACTCAACACGCCGCTCCTCCTTTTTGCGCTGCCAAGTGAAGACGAGCGGTTCGCTGCCGCGCGCATAGGCCACCCAGTGCTCGGCGGACTTCTCGGCCACGAAGCCGCCCGTCACCTGGACTTCGAGATCCTGGTTGGTGATGTTGCGGCGCGCCAGCGCCACGGACGCGCGCGTGACGCCCGAAGAGCCCGCGGGAAGAGCCAGGCGTTCTTCACCACTACCGGAGCTTATGGAAAACGCAACGTCGAGATCCAGCACCGAGCGGCCCTTCCGGGTAACGACGGCCGAGAGTTGCCCCTCAGTGCCGCCGCCCCGGACGAGCGATACCTGCTGGCCGCTCAACCGTGCGTCACGTACCAGCAGACCGGGCGGCAGGGCGATGCGGACCCATCCGTCTTTCATGACGTCGACTGTTACGCTGGCGCGCCCCGTGGCGAGCGGGCCATCCACGCGCAGATCGTAATCGATGCGGGTGAGTGTCGCTTCGATGGTTGGTGGCTCGATGTCGCGGGTAACCGGATATGCCTTGCCCCGGAGGGCCGCGTAATCGTTGAGTGAAATGACGACCCAGCCCGGCGAGGGAACTGGGTTTTGTGCGAACGAGATGCCGCCGAACAGGAATGCGGCGGCACGGAAATGCAGCCTCTTCATGACGGACTTCCCCCTATCGCTTGCGGAATCAAGGCGGGTGACTGCCCGTTCTTCCGTCAAGCCCCCAAAGCAAAAACGACTATGCACATTCGAGTCCGCGAAAAATTTGCAAGGCTATGGATATGGGCCATGGTTAACATGGTGTAGAACGGCATGCACACTGTTGCTTGGATCGAACTACTCGGCCTGTGGGTTTTGTGGTTCGCTCCCTACTTCTTGATCGCGCCCAAGGTTCAAAAAAGGGAATCGATCACGGTGACCGGCCCTTCGCGGTTGGGGCTACTGCTGGAGGTCGCAGGCATCGCCATGCTGTTTCTCTTTCGAGTGGATGGCGGGCCACGGGCCGGCACGGCGGTGTTGCTCTGCGCGTTAATTCTGGGCTTCAGCGCTTTCGCGATGATGTGGACGGCTATCGCGCATCTGGGCCGGCAGTTCCGCATCCAGGCGGGCCTGTATCACGACCACGAGTTGGTGCGCAGCGGGCCATACGGGTTAGTACGGCATCCCATTTACGCTTCGTTGTTGCTGATGTCGCTTGTGACCGGATTGCTACTGACGCCGTGGCCCTGGCTGCTGGCAGGGATTGCGGTTTACGTCGCTGGGACAGAGATTCGCGTGCACACCGAGGAGAAGCTGCTGGGGTCGCGGTTTGGCGAGGAGTTCGCGAAGTACAAGAAGAGCGTGCCGGCTTACATTCCACTGGTGCGGTAGTTTGTCTGCTGCTGGCAGACGACGAAAACCGATCGTCTGCCCTACTGGAGCTTTACCGACCGTGGTACGCTTCCGCCGCTCGTTTTCCCATGCGGATGCAGTCCGGAATGCCGATGCCTTCGTAGGCATTGCCCGCCAAGTGCAGGCCCGGCAGCGCGGCTACGCGCGTCTCGATTTCTTTCAGACGGTCGGCATGTCCCACGGTGTATTGCGCCATCGACTGCGGCCAGCGCGAAACACGCGTAAATTTCGGCTGCGCCCGCACGCCGGCGATCTCGCGCAACTCGTCCAGGACCACTGCGGTCACGGCATCGTCGGATTCCTTGAGCACAGCCGGATCATCCATGCCGCCCAAGAAGCAGCGCGCCACGATTTTCCCGTCCGGCACCCGATACGGGAACTTCTCGCCGACCCAGGTGCAGGCCATCAGGCGGCGGCGTTCCTTCTTGGGAACCAGGAAGCCGTGGCCTTGCGGGCGCTCGGTGAAATCTTTGGCATCGAAGCCGACAGCCACCGTCATCGACGAGCTGTAGGGCACCTGGCAGAGCAATTCTCCGAGGCGTTCGTCCAGCCCGCGCAAGAGGGCAGACGCGTTGTGAGCTTCGGCAGCGACGATTAAGTGGCTTGCTTCGATCCATTCGCCATCCACGCGAACACGGTAGTCACCATCGCTGCGTTCCACCGCTTGCGCCTTCGCGCGGCGCACGTCGACCGAGTTCTGAATCGACGCCACCAGCGCGTCGATCATTTGACTCAGCCCGCCTTTCAACGTGCGAAACAACGGAGCGGCCGAACCGTTTGAATTTGCCGTGCGAGCGGCTTTGGCACGCTCGGCGAGCACACCGCGGGTGAGGCTGCCATACTGCCGGGCAAGCGTCACGAAGCGCGGCAGCACGCTGGTCACGCTCAATTCGCGCGGATTGCCGCCGTAGATTCCGGAGAGCAGCGGCTCCGCGAGGTAGTCCACCGCTTCGGCGCCGTAGTGCTCCTCGATGAACTCGGCGACGGATTGATCGCCACGGTGCGGCTGCCGCGAGTGCAGCAGTTCCAGCCCCATCCGCACCTTGGTGCCCCAGCTCAGCAGGGGCGTCGCCACCAGAGGCATGATTTTGGTGGGTACCATCATCATCAGGCCTTCGGGCAGCGGAACGAGCCGGCCCCGCTTCCACACGTAGGTCTTGCGCGAGAAGTCATTGGAGCCAATTACTTCGCCGGCCAGCCCCAGCTCGCGGATCAGCTCCATGGCAGCCGGTTTGGCCGAGATGAAGCTATCGGGGCCGGCTTCGACCGTGCAGCCATCGATGTGCTCGGTTTGTATCACGCCGCCCAGACGCGGCCGCGATTCGATGATGGTGGAAGGAACGCCGCGCTTGGCCAGATAATAGGCGGCAGAAAGTCCGGAAATGCCGCCGCCGATAATGACTACCCCAGGCATCGCTTGGCCACTTCCGCCAGCGCCGCCGTGAACTTCGGGGAATCATTCAACGACTCGGGGCGAGAGAGCGCGATGCCCCGCTCAGCAGCGTATCCGCGGAAGAGTATGTCTATATCGTATAGGATTTCGACGTGGTCACAGACGAAGCCGATCGGGTCAACCACCACTTCGCGCAGGCCCTCGGCGGCATAGCGATCCAAGCAGGATTCCACGGTCGGCCCCAGCCAAACGTCGCCCGTCATGCCTTGGCTTTGATACGCAAAATTCCAATCGCGCAGCCCGAGCCGTTTGGCCACGGCTGCGGCGGTGGCCCGCGCCTCGCGGTCGTATGGATCGCCATTGGCCAAAGCCTTCTCCGGCAGGCTGTGGGCGGTGAAGAGCACTTTGCGGTTGCCGGCCACTGGCGCGAGTCTTTCGGCGAAGGCTTCGATCAACAACGGCTCGTCGTGAAAAGTATGAGCCCACACGATCTCGGCTTCGACGCCCGCGGCTTTCTTAGCCTCTTCGGTGCGTTTGATGTACAGGCCGACGCTCAGCTCGGAAAACTGCGGCGCCAGGCACACGGCGGCGAGCCGATCCAGCCCGGCGGCGGCCACCTGTCCCATCATTTCGGCGATAAACGGGTGCCAGTTGCGCATGCCGAAGAATACGGGCATGCCGAGCAGGGCCGATAGCGCTTCCGCCTGGCGGCGCGTCCATGCGAGCAGCGGCGAACTGCCGCCGATTTCGGCGTAGCGGTGCCGGACCTCCTCCAGCACTTGAGGCGAACCGGGTCGGCCGCCGCGAACGTAGGAGAGGTACTTTTCTACGTCCTCCACTCGCTCGGGTGCGCCATGAGCGAGCAGGATAACTCCAGCCTTCACGGACGGAATTCCCGCACCATCTCCACTACGGCCTTCACATTGGCAACCGGAGTCTCCGGCAAAATTCCGTGGCCCAGGTTGAAAATGTGCCCCGGCCGCGCGCCGGTGCGCTTCAACAGCTCGTGCACCTTCGGCCGCAGTTCACTCAGCGGGGCAAACAGCGCCACCGGGTCCAGATTGCCCTGAATCGCCGAGCGGTAGCTGATGTCCATCCACGCCTGGTCGATGTTGATGCGCCAATCGACACCCATGACGTCGCCGCCGGCCGCATGCAGTTCCCGGAAGAACCCCGAAGCCCCGGTGCCGAAATGAATGACCGGCACGCCGGTGGAGCGGATGCGTTCGATCAGCGCCCGCGAATAGGGCGCTGCGAAGCGGACGTAATCGTCGGATCCCAGGGCGCCCACCCAGCTATCGAACACCTGGATGGCGCGGGCCCCGGCTGAGACCTGCAGGTGTGCGAACGGCGCCAGGACGTCGACGATCTTCCCCATGAGGCGCCGCCAGAGGGTCTCGTCGCTGTACATCAGCTTCTTGGTGCGGATAAAGTTGCGCGATGCCCCGCCTTCGATCATGTAGCTGGCCATGGTGAATGGCGCGCCGACGAATCCAATGACGGGCACTTTGCCGGCCAGCGCGCGAACCACGTTTTGAATGGCCTGCCCCACGTATCCGAGGTCGTCGGTATTGGTGGTGGAGAGCGAATCGACGTCGTCGGTGGTACGGACGGGATTCTCGATCACCGGTCCCTCGCCGGCCGCAAAACGGAGCCGGAGTCCCATGGGTTCGACCGGCAGCAGCAGGTCGGCGAAGATGATGGCGGCATCCACGTCGAGCAGTTCCACGGGCTGCAAAGTCACCGTAGCGGCCAGGTCCGGCCGCTTGCAGATCTCCAGGATGCCGTTCCGTTCGCGAATCTGCCGGTATTGCTTGAGGTACCGGCCTGCCTGCCGCATGAACCATACCGGGCGGACGTCCGTCGGCCGGCGCCGGCACGCATCCAAAAACCGGCTTGTCATGGGAGCAACACGCATGGTTGTCAGAACAAAACTAGCACAAGGTGTTTGATTTTAGGGCTGATTTTCAGTACGGCCCCGAGTTTTTTTCGCCCTGCGGAGCAGGAAATCGATGCGGCTATCGGCATCGGGGTTGCGGTCGCGCTCGAAATGGAGTTCCGGCACAAGCCGGAGACTCAAGCGGACGCCCAGTTCGTGACGCAAATAATGCCGGGCATGATCCAACGCGCCGAGGGCCTCTTTTTGCTGCCGTTCGTCGCCTTTCACAGCGACTTTGATATGCACATGCCGCCCGTCGGGGCTTACGTGGACCTCGGTGACATCCACGTCCAGCACCCGTGGGTCCTGCATTTCGAAGGCAATGATCTCGGCCAATTCCTCGCGAACGGCCTCGGAAACCCGCAATGTGCGCCGCTCATCCATAAATAGGGCGACACCAGCCACAGGCCAGGAGGCCTGTGCTACAGCCCGCGCCACCTACCCCAACCATTCCACTGTGGCGTCTGCCAACTCCGGGCCGAGCAGCGCCGCGGCTTCATCCTCTACCGACCGCAGCACTTTTTCGGCGAAGATGTGGCTCGAAGATACCGTCACCGCCGCTACCGTAGCCCGCTGCCACAGATCCTGTGCGTCGATTTCCGCCACCGCGACGTTGAACTTATGCCGCAGGCGGTTCTTCAGGCTCTGGACCACGTTTCGCTTATCCTTCAGCGAGTGTGCGTTCTCCAGCCGCAATTCCAGCGTCAGAACTCCTACAACGGCCATGTCCGGTCAGGCGAAGACTTCCGTGGCGACGCGCTCGGTGACGAACGCTTCGATCACGTCGCTCTGTTTTACGTCGGCATAGTTCTGAAGCGTGATGCCGCACTCCATGCCGCTCTTGACTTCGCTTACGTCGTCTTTGAAGCGGCGCAGCGAAGCGACTTTGCCCGTGTATACCACCACGTTGTCACGCAGCAGGCGCACTTCCGAATCGCGCGTGATGACGCCATCTTGCACCAGGCAGCCAGCCACGTTGCCGACCTTGGAAATGCGGAACGTGTCGCGCACCTCGGCCCTGCCCTTGTACACTTCCTTGAACACCGGTTCGAGCAAGCCCGTCATGGCGCGCTTAATCTCGTCGGTGACGTTGTAAATGATGGTGTGCAGGCGGACGTCGACCTTTTCCTGCTCAGCCAGCGCCGCAGCGTTGCGCTCGGGCCGCACGTTGAACCCGATCACGATGGCGTTCGAAGTAGAAGCCAGCAGCACATCCGATTCATTGATCGCGCCCACGGCGGAGCGCAGCACGCGCACCTTGATTTTCTCGTTGGAAAGCTTCTGCAGCGTCTCGGACAGCACTTCGGCCGATCCGCCCACATCGGTCTTGATGATGATGGGCAGCTCTTTCACCTCGCCGGCTTCCATCTGCTGGTGCAACTGTTCGAGGGTGAGGCGGCTGGATTTGGCGAGCGCCGCTTCACGTGCCCTCTGATCGCGGAAATTGACGATCTGTTTGGCCTTGGCCGTATCCGTGACGACCTGGAAATCGTCGCCCACTTCCGGCAGCGAATCCAAGCCGAGCACCTCGACCGGCATGGAAGGCTCCGCTTTACGCACCTGCGCACCACGATCGTTCTGCATGGCGCGCACTTTACCGAACACGGCGCCGCAAATGAACGAATCGCCGACCGAGAGCGTCCCATTGCGCACCAGTACGGTGGCAACCGGGCCGCGGCCGCGGTCGAGTTGCGCTTCGACGACGCTGCCCATGGCGGGACGGTTGGGATTGGCCTTCAAATCCTGCAAGTCCGCCACCAGCAGAATCATCTCGAGCAACAGCGCCAGGTTCTCGTGCGTCTTGGCGGAGACGGAAACCATCACGGTATCGCCGCCCCACTCTTCCCACAACAGTCCCCGGTCGGACAGCTGCTGTTTGATGCGGTCGGGTTGCGCGTCGGGCTTGTCAATTTTGTTGATGGCGACCAGGATCGGCACCTTGGCGGCGCGGGCGTGGTCGATCGCTTCGAGCGTCTGCGGCATCACACCGTCATCGGCGGCCACCACCAGCACAACGATATCGGTGACCTTGGCCCCGCGGGCGCGCATGCGGGTGAACGCTTCATGGCCCGGCGTGTCGATAAACGTGATTTTGCGATTGTGAATTTCAACCTGGTAAGCGCCGATGTGCTGGGTGATTCCACCAGCTTCGCGCGCGGCCACGTTGGCCTCGCGGATGCCATCGAGCAAGGAAGTCTTTCCGTGGTCGACGTGGCCCATGATGGTGACCACGGGAGCGCGCTTTTGCAGGTCCGTTGTCTCTTCGGCCTTTTCTACCGCCTGCATGGCCTCTTCTTCGTAAGTCACGGTCGCAGTGGATGCGCCGAACTCGCGCGAGAGATCGGTGGCCAGTTTGGAATCGAGTGTCTGGTTGATGGTTGCGAAGATGCCCTTATCGAGCAGCTTCTTGATCACCAGATTGGCCTTCACGTCCAACTTCTCGGAAAGCTCCTTGACGGTGATGCCTTCGGAGACGGTGATCTCGCGGTTGATGGGCGGAGGTCCCGCCTCAACGTGCCGGCGCTGCGGCCGCAGGATCTTCTCTTCCTCGATGCGCTCGCGTTGCTGACGCACGGGGCGCTTGTCGCCGGGACGTCCGCGTGCTGGTTCGACGGGAGGCGGCGCCAGCCCTGGCTCGATCCGGCCGCGTGAAGTGGGATGTTGCGGCCGCGGTCCGCCACCCGGCCGCACGGGCATGGGAGGCCGCACACCGGTTCTGGCGACTAATGGCTGGCCGGGGCGAATCGGGCCCCGATAAATCGGTTGTCCCGGAACCGGTGAACTGGGCGCCCTGGGAACGCCGGGACGCGGTGCGGCGGGTTGCATCGGCATGGCCGGGCGTGGGGCACTCAGCTTGGCCGCTAAGTCCGGCCGCGGCGGGACTACCGGCCGTGCCGCCGGCTGGCCAGCCAGGGTGCGGGCCGAGCCCGGAACCAGCGTGGAAGCTGGCGGTGCGGCAGACGGAGCCGCGGTGCGATTCGTTTCCAGCGGGCGCGTGGGGCGGGGAATTATACCCGGCCGCCCAGGGGCGCCGACGGCGCCGCTTGGACTTTCGGCGGGTGTTGCGGGAAACGGCTGTCTGGGCCCGGAAAGTATCTGACCTGGCCGCGGTAGCGGGGCGGAACTGGAAGTGGGCAATGGCTTGGCCACCGGGGGCACGGGACGGCCGGGCGCGAATACCCCTGGAGAAGGCGCCTGCGCCGCAGGACTGGCAGGGGCCGCACCGGGCGCTCCGGGCGCTCCCAGCGGTGGATGTACCGGGCGGCCGGTTCCGAGCGGCGGACGGATCGGCGCTGCGGCCCGCCCTTCCTCCGGCGCGTGACGCTCACTGACCTCAGCCGCGGCCGGAGCCGGCGACATAGCAGCGACCGGGGGCGCGGCCGGCGTAGCAGCTCTGGGAGCGGTCTCGTCGGGGGCCTCTTCGACCGCCGGGGCCGCGCCATCATGCGATTCTTCTAGCTCCGGTACTTCGAGCCCGTACAGCCGCCGCAGCTTCAGCGCTACATCTTCGTCGATTGAGCTGGAGTGCGTCTTTTTTTCCGTGACGCCCAACTCGGGGAGCCGATCCAAAATTTCATGAGCTTTGACTTCCAACTCCCGCGCCAGCTCATTGATGCGAATCTTCTTCATAAGTACGAAATCACGTTTCAACCGAGCACGCCCGGACTAATCGACCGACTCGTCTTTCGGCGTGCCCTCTGGCCCCGCACCTTCGGGTTGAATATGAGTGGGGGAACCCGCGTCTTCTATCCTACCAAACTGTTCCGCCCCCGCTTCCGGGGCTTCGGCCGGTCCGGCCACCGCTTCGCCAGTCGTGTCGGCGAGAGCTTCCGCTTCCTCTGCCGCAGGGCTCTCGACCTCTGTCACTTCTGTCACTTCTTCAGCCACGAAACCGGGTTGCGCGGCCAGCGGCTCGTCCGCCGCAACTACCTCAGGACCCTGGGCCTCGAACTGGCTGTAGTAGGCATTCACCGCAACCTGAATACCCCCGACGGCCTCGGCGCCGATTTCCGGGATCTCTTCCAATTGTTCGGGCGTCATGCCGCCGAGCTTCTCGATGGTGCCGACTCCCGCTCCGACCAGCTTTTCCACAACCTCTTCGGCGAGACCGTAATCGATCAGCACCGACACCGGAGCGCCAGGCGCCACCAGCGCAGCCATCGCCGTTTCCACTTCCTGGCGCTTTTCTTCTTCGCTCTTGATGTCAATCTTCCATCCCAGGAGCTTGGCTGCCAGGCGGACGTTCTGCCCCTTTTTGCCAATGGCGAGCGAAAGCTGCGAATCGTCCACGATCACTTCCATGTGCTTCTCGAGCGGATCGAGTATGCTGATGCGGCTTACCTTGGCGGGACTAAGCGCGTGCGTCGCGAATGTCACCGCATCATCCGAAAATTCGATGATGTCGATCTTCTCTCCGCGCAGTTCGCGGATGATCGACTGTACCCGCATCCCTTTCATGCCCACGCAGGCGCCCACGCTGTCCACATCGCGATCGCGGCTCTGCACGGCGATTTTGGTCCGCTCGCCGGCCTCGCGCGCGCATCCCTTAATCTGCACCGTGCCATCGTAGATCTCGGGCACTTCCTGCTCGAACAGGCGCATTACCAGCTCGGGTGCGGCGCGCGAAACCACCACGCCCGGCCCCTTGCTCAACTTGTCCACCAGCCGGATGACGCACCGCACCCGGTCGCCGGCGCTGTAACTCTCCAAGCGTGACTGCTCTTTCTTGGGCAGCTTGGCTTCGGTCTTGCCCAGATCCAGAATGTAATCGAGCCCTTCCACGCGCTTGATGGTGCAGTTGACGAGCTCGCCGGTGCGGCCGGAGTACTCCTGGAACACGGTCTCTCGCTCAGCCTCGCGCACCTTCTGGAAAATGACCTGCTTGGCGGTCTGGGCGGAGATTCGGCCTAAGGCGTCGGTCTTTTTTGAAATGCGAACCTCGGAGCCGATTTCCACCGAGGAATCGATGCGCCGCGCTTCCGCCAGCGCCATCTCGTGCACCGGGTCCTCCACCGCCTCCACCACTTTCTTCACGGCGTAGAGCGCGATGGCGCCCGTCTTCGGATCCATGTCGGCGACGTAGTCTTCGTTGGTGCGGTAGTGCTTGCGGGCCGCGATCAGCATGGCATCTTTGACGGCATCCAGGACAATCTGCGGGTCGATGCCCTTTTCTTTGCTCAGGATCTCAATAGATTGAAAGATTGTTTCCACAGTGCCTTCTCCCATGCAATGTCTGGTTTTGCGTCTACCGGCGGGTTACCACTCAAACTTCAGGTGGGCCTTCTGGACCTGTTCCAAGGGGAAGCGGAGGGTCTTGCCTGGTCCGACTTCGAGCGCCACCGAACCCTCTTGAAAGCCTGCGAGCACGCCGTCCCAATGGCGCCGGCCTTCGAAATCCTCGCGCAGCGTGACGGCGGCCTTCTTTCCTTGGAACCGTTGGTAGTCGGCTGGCTTCAAAAGCTTCCGTTCAACGCCGGGTGAGCTGACTTCGAGTGTGTACCGGCCGCCCGGCACCACATCTTCCACGTCGAGGATCGTTCCCACTTGCTGTGAGACGAGTTCGCAATCGGCGTGCGAAATCCCGGCTGGCTTGTCGATCGAAATGCGGACGAACCGATGGGCGCCTCCGCCTTTCACCTCGACCTCGACCAGTTCCATGCCTTCCGACTGAGTCACGCGTTGTGCGATCTCTTCGATTTTCGACGCCACGGCTTCCCGCATCGTTGCAAACAAATGTCAAACCCAACAAAAAAGTGGGCTTTCGCCCACTCCGAGAGTCCGACAACTAATCCCCATTGTACCCCGTCCGGGCCGGATTAGCTAGTTTTGTTGGCTCTGGAAGGGCGGCCGGTTAATTCCGGAAAATGCGGGCCAAAAATAGCTTCCGCACTGCCGCGCTATTTCAGGGTATTTTTCCCGCTGTTTCGCGGGCCGTCTTCTGTGTTGCTTCTAACAGAGTGTCCAGATCGCGTATTGAGGCGGCCTACCGAGGGTGGATATTCTAAGAGAAGGAGATGGGTCAATCCGAAATTGGGTTCCAAACAGGTCAAAAAAGACGGGGATAAGAAATTCCTCCTTTTATTTGAAAGCCACCCGCAGGCAATGTGGGTCTTAGATCCCGAGAGTCAAGTAATCCTCGATGCCAATCCCGCGGCCGCCGAGGCTTACGGATATAGCCGCGAGGAATTCCGGCAAAAGCCCCTGGCCGATCTTTTGGGAGAAGACGAAGCTCGCGCCTTCGCTGAAGAGATGAAGGGGCCGGGGCTGGGTTCCGATCATCTTCGTCGCTATCGAACCAAGAATGGCCGGGTGATTCAAGGCCAAACTGCGCTGCACGAGATCGACTATCAAGGGCGGCGGGCCGTCCTGGCTGTTGTGAAGGACGTTACCAGTGGCCGGCAGATCGAGGACCAGTTCCGGCAGACGCAAAAGATGGAAGCCGTGGGAATGCTGGCCGGCGGCGTGGCGCACGACTTTAACAACCTGCTCACCATCATTACCGGATATAGCCACCTGATTCTGAACAATCTCAATCCGAGCGACCCCAATCACCATGCGGCCGCGCAGATCATGAAGGCCGGCGAAAGGGCCGCGGCGCTCACCAAGCAGCTGTTGGCGTTCAGCCGGCGCCAGGTGCTCCAGCCGAGGGTACTCGATCTCAACGATCTGGTAACCGGATTGACCAGCATGCTGCAACGCTTGATCGGCGAGGATATCGATCTGCGCCTGGGGCTCGAGCCGAACTTGGGACGCGTCAGCGCCGACCCCGGGCAAATCGAACAGGTGCTGATGAACCTCGTGGTGAATGCGCGGGACGCGATGCCGAAGGGCGGCTCACTCACCATTGAAACCAGCAACGTGGTGCTGGATGATAACTATGCGGGCCGGCAACTGGCCGCCCGCGCCGGGCCGCACGTCTTGCTGACCGTCAGCGACAGCGGCCATGGCATGGATGAGGCCACTCGTTCGCGGCTCTTCGAACCGTTCTTCACCACCAAGAGCGCCGGTAAGGGCACGGGGTTGGGACTCTCTACGGTGTTTGGCATCATCCAGCAGAGCGGCGGCAGTATCGAGGTGAGCAGTCAGCCCGACC
>Ga0335081_10001159_pt1 | contig 42090 bp, 43 predicted proteins | sample Lox_Sample_35_FD_206713 | JGI IMG/M metagenome (GOLD analysis project Ga0335081, IMG submission 206713) | Soil microbial communities from Loxahatchee National Wildlife Refuge, Florida, United States - Lox_Sample_3.5 | ecosystem: Environmental > Terrestrial > Soil > Wetlands | place: USA... | reverse complement strand
CAAGGACAAGATCAATTCGCTGACGCTGTATCAGGGCATCGTCATCGGCATCGCCGGGCTGCTGGCGCTGTTCCTCACCATCTTGTTCGTGGTCAAGGGCAGCGTGATGTTCCCGGCCGCGGCCGCGCTCGGCTGGGCGGTGCTGCTCTATATCGGCGTCGACTTCGGTTTCTGGAACAAGGTGTTCGACATGTCGGCGGGCGCCGAGCGCATCTGGCGCGCCTCGGGCGAGGCGATCCTTGCCGCCACGCTCCTGGTGTTCCTGTTCGCGTATCTGAACCTCAACCGCTGGCACGTGCGCTACGTGCACATCACTGCCGGCTGGCTGATTTTCTTAGGGGCGCTCGTCGCCATCGCGCTGGTGTCGCCGGAGATCGCCTCGGGCATCGCGCGCATCTCCCTGGCGCTGGTCGCGGTGCTCGGCTTCGCGCTGGTGCTTTATCTGTCGACCCACGGCTACGACCGCGCGGTCATGCTGATCCCGACCTGGCTGCTCATGGTCGTCTGGGTGATCGCCGCGGCGATGACCGTGCTTGGCCTCGTCACCAACGACATCGTCGGCCCGGCGCTGCTTGGCGGCCTGGTGCTGATCGTCATGCTGATCGGCTTCACCGTGATGCAGCACGCCTTCGCCGGCGGCATCACGCAAGGGATCGTCTCCGACGTCGAGCGCCGCGCGCTGGCCCTGACCGGCGCCGGCGACATGATCTGGGACTGGGACGTCTCCGCCGACAGGGTCTACACCTCGACCGAGACCGAGACCGCGCTTGGACTGAAAGCCGGCACGCTGGACGGCCCGGCGGCGAAGTGGCTCGACGTGCTGCATCCGCTCGACCGCGACCGCTTCCGCGCCACCCTCGACAATGTCCTGGAGCAGCGCCGCGGCCGCGTCACGCAAGACTTCCGGCTGCGCACCGCCGACGGCCATTATCTGTGGTTCGCGCTGCGCGCCCGGCCGGTGGTCGGCTCCGACGGCGAGGTGATCCGCCTGGTCGGCACCTTGACCGACGTCACCGAGTTCAAGACCGCCGAGGAGCGGCTGCTGCACGACGCGGTGCACGACAATCTGACCGGGCTACCGAATCGCGAACTGTTCCTCGACCGCCTCGACGCCGTGCTCGGCTTCGCCAAGACCGACGTCGCGATCAAGCCGACCGTGATGGTGGTCGATCTCGACCGCTTCAAGCAGGTCAACGATTCCGTCGGCATGGCGGTCGGCGATTCGATCCTGCTGACGCTGGCGCGCCGGCTCGGCCGGGTGATCAAGCCGCAGGATACGCTGGCGCGGCTCGCCGGCGACCAGTTCGCGCTGATCCTTCTGTCGGAGACCGGCGCCGAGAAGGTCACCGCCGTGGCGCAAACTATCCGCCGCACGCTGCGCGCGCCGATCACCTTCAACGACCGCGAAATCTTCGTCACCGGCTCGATCGGCATCACGCTCGGCGACAACGAGCCGCAACGCGGCGAGGAGGTGCTCAAAGACGCCGAGCTCGCCATGTATCACGCCAAGCGCGGCGGCGGCGACCGCATCGAGGTGTTCAAGCCCGCCATGCGGGCGCGCAAGACCGATCGGCTGACGTTGGAATCCGATCTGCGCCGCGCCATCGAGCGCGAAGAGATCGCGATCCTCTATCAGCCGATCGTGCGGCTGGAAGACCGCGCCGTCGCCGGCTTCGAGGCGCTGGCGCGCTGGAATCATCCAAAGCTCGGCCGCATGTCGCCGGTCGAGTTCATCGCCATCGCCGAGGAGACCGGGCTCATCGTCGAGCTCGGCCTGTTCGTCTTGGAGCGCACGGCGCGGCAGCTCTCGGCTTGGCAGCGCACGCTGCGGGCGCGCCAGCCGCTGTTTGCCAGCGTCAACGTCTCGTCGCGGCAGTTGCTGCGCCACGACCTCATCCAGGATCTGCGCAGCGTGCTCACGCGTTCGGTGGTGGCGCGCGGCACGCTGAAGCTCGAGCTCACTGAATCGGTCGTGATGGAGAACCCGGAGCATGCCGCGCAGATGCTGCAGCGCATCCGCGATCTCGGCGCCGGCCTGGCGCTCGACGACTTCGGCACCGGCTATTCGTCGCTGTCTTACCTGCAGCGCTTTCCGTTCGACACCATCAAGATCGACCAGTCGTTCGTGCGCACCACCGCCAAGGGCACGCGCCCGGTGATCCTGCGCTCGATCGTGTCGCTTGCCCACGATCTCGGCATGGACGTGGTGGCCGAAGGCGCCGAGACCGAGTCCGACGCGGTCGAGCTGTCGCAACTCGGCTGCGAATATGCTCAAGGCTTTATCTTCGGCGCACCGATGACGGCCGAGAAGGCGCGCGAGCTGCTGCAGCCGGAGCCGGCGCCCAGAAATCAGGAGTCAGGAATGAGGCGTCAGGAAGCAGGAGTTAAAAAGGCTCCTGCCAATTCCTGACACCTGAATTCCTGATACCTGCTACGCGTGCCCCGACTCGCTCGACAGCATGCCTGGATCGATGCCGATCTTCTTCAGGGCGCGGCCGTATTTGCTGCCGACGTCGGCGCCGAAGATCAGGTCTGGATCGGCGGTGCAATGCAGCCAGCCGTTGGCCTGGATTTCGTTTTCCAGTTGCCCCGGTGCCCAGCCGGCATAGCCGAGCGCGAGGATGGCGCTCTCCGGGCCGTCGCCGCGCGCGATCGCCTTGAGGATGTCGATGGTCGCAGTCAGGCAGATGCCGCCGTTGATCGGCAATGTCGAGTTCTCGATGAAGAAATCAGCCGAGTGCAGCACGAAGCCGCGCTCGGTCTCTACCGGTCCGCCGCGCATCACCTTGACGACATCGGCCTTGCCCGGCAGCTGGATGCGCTCGGCCGCCGGGATGACGTCGAGCTTCACCAACAGGTCGGTAAATTTGATATTGGGCGCCGGATGATTGACCACGATGCCCATGGCACCCTCGGAGGAATGAGCGCAGATATAAATAACCGAGCGTGCGAAGCGCTCGTCCATCATCGACGGCATCGCGATCAGCATCTGGCCGTCGAGGTAACCTCGCTTCCCGGAACTGCTGCGCGGCAATTTCATACCCGAAAGGTTAGCCGATCGATGCGCAATTGCAAACGACGGACTGCGCGATTGGTTTCACGACAGGCGCTCGATTGTGATTGTCGTGGTCTGCGTGGCGGCGCTGCGGCGGCTTCGTGGCGGGCGGTCCATTTTCGCGATGCGCCGGTCACGATCATGTCAGTGGCGCCCGCGCCCGCTTCGCCATAGACAGGCGCCATGCTCGCGGGGACACGCATCCGATTAACGAATGTGACACTGGCGCTGACCTTGGCGGCCGGCGCTGCGCCGGCACGGGCCCAGGACGCCTCGGCCTGGGACAAGGAGCCCCACGCCGCGGCGCGGCTCATTGCCGGCGTGGCGGTCAAGTCGCCGGACGCGACCTATCTGCGCGCCGGATTGGAGTTGCGGCTCGATCCGGGCTGGAAGACCTATTGGCGCGAGCCGGGTGATTCCGGCGTGCCGCCGACGTTTGACTTTTCCGGCTCGGAGAACGTCAAAGCGGTCACCGTCGCGTGGCCGGCGCCGGAGCGTTTCCCCGACGGCGCCGGCGGCAATTCGATCGGCTATGTCGGGCATCTCATTTTGCCGCTGCGCGTCGTGCCGCAGGACGCGACCAAGCACGCCGCGCTGCATGCGAAGCTCGGTTACGCGATCTGCAGTAACCTATGCGTACCGGCCGAAGCCAATCTGACACTGACACTGACCGGCAATGGCGCCGAGGAAGCGGCCATCGCCAGGGAAGAGCTGCGCGTGCCGCGCCGCGTCGCGCCGGGCCCCGGCAAAGATTTTGGCGTGATCGCGGCGCACCGCGAGCCGGGCAGCCCGCACGATCGCGTCATCGTGACGGTCGCTGCACCGAAGGACGCCGCCATCGATCTCTTCGCCGAAGGCCCGACGTCCGATTGGTCGCTGCCGCTGCCGGAGCCCGCCGGCAACGACGGTGATTTACGGCGCTTTGCCTTCGATCTCGATGGGTTGCCGCCCGACGCCCATGGCGAAGGCGCCATATTGACCTTCACCCTGGTCTCCGCCGACGACGCCGTCGAGGTTCCGATCCATCTCGACTAATTTGCCGGGCGCGCTAATTTGTGGCCCCGAGAAACACCCAACCTATCCATAACCCCGTAAGAGGATTTGATCATGGCTATCAAGGTCGGCGACCGCGTACCCAACGGCACATTCACGGTGATGACGGCTGACGGGCCGAAGCCGAAAACCACGGACGAATTGTTCAAGGGCAAGAAGGTGGTGCTGTTCGCGGTGCCCGGCGCGTTCACCCCGACCTGCCACAAGAACCACCTGCCGGGCTTCGTGAAGAACGCCGGCGCCATCAAGGGCAAGGGCATCGACACAATCGCTGTCACCGGCGTCAACGACGTGTTCGTGATGGACGCCTGGAAGAAGGCCTCGGGCGGCGACGCCATCGAATTCCTCGCCGACGGCAGCGGCAACTGGGCCAAGGCGTTGGGCCTGACCGCCGACCTGACCGAACGCGGCCTCGGCGTCCGCTCGCAGCGCTACGCCATGGTGATCGACGACGGCGTGGTCAAGACGCTCAACCTCGAAGACGCTCCCGGCAAGGCCGAAATTTCCGGCGCCGATAATCTGCTGAAGTCGCTGTGACCAACTTTCCTCCCCCTGCAAGGGGGAGGAAAGCAAGCGAACACGACCCTCCTCCTTACAGGGGAGGGTTTTCACTTTTCGACGTGGCCGGTGCTGCGGATTTCCGCGATCGCCGATCGCGCCAATTCGTCGGCGCGCTCGTTCATGGCGTGGCCGGCGTGGCCCTTGACCCAGTGCCAATGCACTTGATGCGGCTTTAGCGCCGCATCGAGGCGGTGCCACAGGTCGACGTTCTTCACCGGCTTTTTGTCGGCGGTGCGCCAGCCGTTGCGCTTCCAGTTGGCGATCCACGACAGGATGCCGTTGCGCAGGTATTGGCTGTCGGTGTGCAGGTCGACCCGGCACGGCTTCTTCAGCGCTTCAAGCGCCGCGATCGCGGCCATCAGCTCCATGCGATTGTTGGTGGTGTTGACCTCGCCGCCTCTAAGCTCCTTCTCACGATCGCCGAAGGTGAGGATCGCGCCCCATCCGCCGGGCCCGGGATTGCCCGAGCAGGCGCCGTCGGTGTGCACGACCACATGGGGCAAAGTCTGCGACGCGGCGGTCACGGCGCGCTCACCCCGTAGTCGCGCACGCTCTTGACCTTCTGATGGAAGCGCAGTTTCCGTGCGTATTCGCGCGGGTCCTTGGGCCGCACCAGGGCGCCCGGCGGCACATCGAGCCAGTCGACCAGGCGCGTCAAAAGAAACCGCACCGCGGCGCCGCGCGCCAGGATCGGCAGCTTGTCCCATTCGTCTTCCGAGAACGGCCGCGTCCTGGCGTAGCTCGAGATGAGCGCGCGGCCTTTGGTGACGTTGTAGGAATGATCGGTCTCGAAGCACCAGGCGTTGAGACAGATGGCGACATCGTAGGCAAGCGTGTCGGTGCAGGCGAAATAAAAGTCTATCAGGCCGGACAGCTTGTCGCCCAGGAAGAAAACGTTATCGGGAAACAAGTCGGCGTGAATGACCCCTTGCGGCAATCCATGGGGCCAGTCGCGCTCGAGTGCGTCGAGCTCGTGCGCCACCAGCGTCTCGATGTTGCGCTCGACCTTATGCGCCCGCTCGCGGCAGCCATCGTAGAGCGCGCGCCAGCCGGCGACCGACAGCGCGTTTTCGCGCCGCATGGAAAAATCGGCACCGGCGAGATGCAGCCGCGCCAGCGCCTCGCCGAGCGCCGCGCAATGGGCCGCGCTCGGCCGGCGGATCCACATGCCGTCGAGAAAGGTCACCATGGCGGCAGGCCGGCCGGCGAGCTTGCCCAGAGTTTTGCCGGCCTTGTTCTTGACCGGCTGCGGGCAGGTGATGCCGCGGCCCGCCAGGTGCTCCATCAGCCCCAAGAAGAACGGCAGGTCGCGCTCGGCGACGCGCCGCTCGTAAAGCGTGAGGATGAAGTGCCCGCTGCTGGTGTGGACCAGAAAATTCGAGTTCTCGACGCCTTCGGCGATGCCCTTGTAGGACAACAGCTCGCCGACATCGTAGCCGTCGAGGAAGCGGCCGAGGTCTTCCGCCGCGACGTCGGTGTAAACCGCCATGAAGCTCTCCGGATATGGCGGCTAGCCCGACGCCCGTGGCCCCGTCAAGCGGCTTTGCCGGCAAGCCAGTCGGCAAAGCGCGCGTGGAGGTCGGCGGTCTCAGGTCCGCCATCGCGATAGATCACCGACGCCAGCGTCCGCCCCGATGCATGGGCGAGGCGAAACGCCATGTAGCGGTACGGCTCCGGATACTGCGCGGTATTGGCCCGCGCGAACAGCGCGTCGAAGGCTTCCGACGGCTCGACCGGATCGAGCCGGTCGCGCTCGTAGATCGCGGCGCGCTCGGCGATCAGCCAGCCGCTGGAGTGACGCTCGAGCCGGTCGAGAAAGCGCGAGCACGAGGTGAGGTCGATGTCGATGCCTTCGAATTTCTGCCGCACCCGGATGATGACGGGCGTTTCGGCGGTGGCGCGGTCGCCATTGAGCGTGACCGTCGGCACGAACAGATGATGGCGCGACCAGCCGGTGCCGTAGTTCGCCCGGCAGCGCTCGACGAACTGCTCGAACGGCCCGCGAAACCACGAGACCGAAATGTGCCCGTCATGGGTGAACGTGCTGCGCAGCTCCTTCCATTTGCCCTGGTCGCGATAGACGCCCCAGGCCTGGATCATCTCGGCGCAGGCGGCTTTATCGGCCAGGATCGCGGCAGTGTCCGGCACATCGACCTCCATCATGAGGCCACGACGATAGGATGATCCGCATTGCGGTGCCAGCAAGCATGTCATCATCCGCGAAGGCGGATGATCCAGTAATCGGGGCGTCTACGCGGTTGCGAAGCGATTGGATCGGTGATTACTGGGTGCCCCGCCTGCGCGGGGCATGACAGGGAATAAAACGATGAAGGCCATCGTCATCCGCGAATACGGTCCGCCCGAGGTGTTGCGCTACGAGGACCTGCCGGACCCGCAGCCGCGCGACGGCGAGATCCGCATCAAAGTCCATGCCGCGACTGTCAACCGCGTGCTCGATGTGAGCCTGCGCGCTGGCCGCGAGCAGTATCGCGGCCCGGTGCTGCCGCTCATTCCCGGCGTCGACTGTGCCGGCATCGTCGATGCAGTCGGCCCGAAAGTCAGTCGCTGGAAAGTCGGCGATCGCGTCTCCGCCGCCGGCATCATGCCGCTGGAAATTTGCGCCGAAGACGGCGGCGACTATCGCGGACCCCAAGGCATGATGGGCATCAAGCGGCCGGGAGGCTTCGCCGAACTGGTCGCGGTGCCGGCCTGCGCCGGCATCAGCATTCCGCAAAATCTCGATTTTCACCGCGCCGCTGTGGTGATGCGCCATGTGCCGACGGCGTGGAACCTGCTGTTCCATGTCGCTGAGCTCAAGCGCGGCGAGACCGTGCTGGTGATGGGCGCCGGCGGCAATCTCGGCACCATCGGCATTCAGATCGCCAAGAACGTCATCGGCGCGAAGGTCATCGCCGCTGCCGGCTCCGACGAGCGCGCCGCGCTCGGCAAAAGACTCGGCGCCGACCACGCCATCAATTACGCAACCCACAACATCTACGACGAGGTGATGAAGATCACCAACGGCAAAGGTGTCAACGTGCTCTACGATAACATCGCCAATCCGAAGGTGCTGCCGATTGCATTCCGCGCCATCGGCATGGACGGCCGCCTCGTCACCGCCGGCGCCCATGCCGGGCCCAATGTCTCGATCGACTTCTCGCACCTCTATCACAAGCGCATCACGATCAGGGGCCGGCCGGGCTTCACGCCGTCGGACCTGCCGCACTGCCTGGAGGCCGCGGCAGAGGGCAAGGTCGTTCCGCAGATCGAGCGGGTGCTGCCGCTGTCGCGCGCGGTCGAGGCGCACCGCATGGTCGAGGCCTACGAGGGTCAGGGCAAGATCGTGCTCGATCCGACGCTCGGCTGAGCGCGTGTTTTAGGAATCGTCGACCGGCTCGGTCGCGCGCATCGACGGCCGCGCCGCGACGCCCGCGTGCCAAGTCGCAATGCGCGGGTGGCCTTTGCGCCAATCCTCGTCGGCGTAGCGAAAGTCGAGGTAAGAGAGCGCACAGCCGATGGCGATGTGACCGATGCCGAACGGCGCCGCGCTGAGCGCCTCCGCTTCAGCCTCCAGACTGTCGAGCACCGCGGCCTTTCGTGCTGCCGCGCTCGCTTTGTGCACGTCGGAGGGATTGGCGCGCATGCGCTCGTCGCGCAGCAGCACCAGAAGATCGAGGAAGCCGTCGCCGAGCGCCTGGCGGCGCAGCGCCACGAACCGCGCCTTCGGCTCCGCCGGGTGAAGCTTTGGCGCGCCCGACAGCCCATCGAGAAATTCGCAGATCACCGGCGAGTCGTAGATCACCGTGCCGTCGTCGAGCACCAGCGTCGGTATTTTCGACAGCGGATTGTCGCGCATCAATTCGGCGTGCGGCTTGGCCGTGGCGGCGACCGTGCGCACGCACGTGATCCGGTCGACGAGGCCAAGCTCATGGACGGCGACCATGACCTTGCGCACGAACGGCGAGCGCGGCGACCAGTGCAGTTTCATCGGCGATCCCGGCGGTTGACACTGAAGGCGCCGACATTGTGTATCATGGCCGACGATCTCGCCAGACCGCCCTGCCCCCGCCGTCATCCGGCATTTCCAAAACGGACGCCCCATGGACTACGACCCGCGCAGCGAGCCGCATAACCTCGCCCACGATCCGACCACCTCGCTGGTGGTGCCGCGACCGATCGGCTGGATCACCACCATCAGTCCTCAAGGCATCGTCAATCTCGCGCCCTACAGCTTCTTCAACCTCATCGCCAGCCATCCGCCGTTCGTCATGTTCGCCTCGAACTCGCGCAAGCACAGCCAGTGCCATGCCGAGAGTGGCGGCGAGTTCGTATTCAATCTCGCGACCTATGAGCTGCGCATCGAGATGAACGTCACCGGCGGCGACTATCCGGAAGAGGTCAGCGAGCCGGAGCTGGCCAAGCTCGCCATGGCACCGTCGCGCTTCGTCAAGCCGCCGCGGGTCGCCGCGTCCCCGATCGCGCTGGAATGCGTCTACTCGCAAACGGTGTCGCTGCAACGGAGCAACGGCAAGCCGCACAATTATCACGTCGTGATCGGCGAAGTGGTCAACGTCCATGTCGACGACGCCGTCATCGTCGACGGCATGATCGACATGTCCCGGATCCGCCCGATCGCCCGCCTCGGCTATCGCGGCGACTACACCGTGGTCGACAATATTTTCGAGATGAAGCGCGTCTAGCGCTCTATTTCGGCAGATAGGCTTCCGTATAAAGCTTCGCCATGTCGGGCTCGCCCTCGGTGAGCTTCATCTCGACGAAGGATCGTCGCAAAGTCGCCAGCGCCTCCGGATCGAACCGGCAATCCTTGGTGTGCATGCCGATGGTGAGATCGTATTGTCGCGCCATCACGGCTTCGCCGAAATGGGTAACGCCGCTCGTGATCTTCACCGTCTCGGCCTTGTTGGCCCGCATGTAGTTCACGGTCTCGATCCAGCCGGCGAGGAAGGCGCGGATGGCGTCGGGATTGCTGGCGATGAGATTGTTCGCGGCGAACAGCGCGCCCGAGCCGACATTGCCCTCGTAAACCGAGACCGGCGCGATCAGGCGGCCTTCCTTGGCTTCCTCGAACGCCAGGAATTGCGAGGTGCTGCTGATCGCGGCGTCGACAAGATTGGTGCGAAATGCCGCGCGCGCCGGCGCGGCGCCGCCGCCGATCGCGACCGTCTTCACGCCATCATCGCCCCAGCCGAAGTGGCGCGCCAGCTGCCGGGCCGACCACTCGCTGAACGAGCCCGGGCTCGAGACGCCGATGACCTTGCCCTTCAAATCTTCGAGCTTCTTGACCGGAGAATCCCAGGGCACGCCGATGCCGAGGAAGGGCGCCGGTCCGGTGCTCATGCACACCGCGACCATCGGCGCGCCCTTGGCGACGAAGGCCATCTCGGTGCCGGCGCCGTCGGCGATGTCGATGGCGCCCGCGGCGAGCGCCTGCACCATCTTGCTGCCGCCGCCGAAGTCGGTGATCTCCAGCGTCAGCCCGTGCTTTTTGAAGATGCCGAGCTGGTCGCCGACATTGACTGGAATGATGGCGTCCGAATTGGCATTGGCCTTGCCGACCCGCAGCGTCGCTTCCGCGGCGGCCGGAACGGATGGGCCGGCGGCAAGCAATGCCGCGATGACGGCGAGGCAGGACCGCGAACCCCGAAGCGGTGCGATCATGGACGGGCTCCCTTCCCCAGACGCGCCGCGTGCGCGGCGCAAATTTATTATACGATGCCGCCGCCGCGGCATCGCGATCAAGCAAGCGCCCCGCGACGGGAGGACGCATGACCGGTCTCAAGCTCAGTCTCGCCATCACCAGCAATCCGCGCACCTGGCCGATCGTCGACGGCCGCGTCAAAGTCGACGGCGTCGACTTCGCCAAGACCGTGCTCGGCCCCGCGGAAATGTTCTGGCGGCAACTGAGCTTCGCCGAGTTCGACGTGTCCGAAATGTCGATGTCGGAGCTGATGATGATCCGCAGCCGCGGCGACGACCGCTATATCGGCATTCCGGTGTTCACGACGCGGCACTTCTACCACACTCGCATGTTGGTGCAGAAAAACAGCGACATCGCCGGTCCGGCCGATCTCAAGGGCAAGCGCGTCGGCGTGCCGGAATATGTGCAGACTGCGGCGCTGTGGAGCCGCGGCGTGCTCGAAAGCGAATTCGGCATTAAGCCGAGCGATATGACCTTCTTCATGGAGCGGCTGCCGGCGCGCAGCCACGCGGGCGCGATCGGTTTCAAGGCACCGCCCGGCGTGAGCATCAATCAGATTCCCGCGGAGAAAAACATCGCCGCCATGCTGCTCGCAGGCGAGCTCGATGCCTGCATGGCCTATTTCGGTAGCGGGGGCCTCATCGACCGCAGCGATGTCGATTTGGCCAATCATCCGGACATCCGGCCGCTGTTTGCCGATCCGGTGGCCGAAGGCGTCCGCTACCTCAAGAAGACCGGCATCTTTCCGATCAATCACGGCATGGTCGTCAGACGCACGGTGTACGAGCGCGAGCCCTGGGTGGTGCTCAACATCCTCAAGGCGTTTGCTCAAGCCAACGACATCGTCGACGCCGAGCGCCGCGAGCACGTCGCCTATCACATCGAAACCGGCCTGGTGCCCGCCGACTGCCGCAAGGCGCTCTCGGCGCGCATCGTGCATTTTGGGCTCAAGGCCAACCGCGCGACGCTCGAGCAGGCGGCGAAATATTCGAACCAGCAGGGTTTAACGCCGCGCGTCATGACGATGGAGGAGCTGTTCGCGCCGAACGCGCTCGAATCGTAAAGCCAAGAAGCCGCCGCGTTGCGTAACCATATTGCGCAAATGCGCGTTAGCGCGATGCCAAATCTTTGGTATTCTGGGCCGAGACGGCTCAGGAGGCAGCGTTATGCGTGATCGCCTGCTCGTCATCGCCGCTGCCGCGGCTATCGCAACGGCCATCCTCGCGCCGACACAATCGGCGGCGGCGGCGGGTTGCGTTAACGGACCGTATTACGGTTTTCCGGCCTTTTATGATCATTACGGGTTGGCGCTGCCGACGTTTCCCTATGGCGGCTTTTACACCGGGCGGGTGGTGTTCGCGCCCTGCATCTATCGCAGCCCCTATGGCTACGCGGTCCGCTACCAGAACGTCCGACGCTCCTGGTGATGGGCATGCGCAACGTTTGGCGTTCGCTCCTTTTTGCTTGCGCCATGGGCGGCACACCCGTTTGCGCGTCGCATGCGCAAGCCGCGCCGAACGCTTATTGCCATCGGACCGAAGCGGCCACCGTCGCACCCGGCCAAACGTTCAATGGCAGGCGATGCAGAGCGCCATGGGGATGCTTCTGCACCGTCGTGTTTTGCGAAGTCTGCGCCGGCGCCGCATGGGCAACCTCCTGTTCCCTAACCACTTGCACGCCGCTGGCGCGGTAATCTATCGGAGGCGACACATGCGAAGCATCATCGTTGCGGCCTTGATTGCGGTTTTCGCCGTCGGCTCTGCCATGGCGCAGTCCTGCGAAAGCAAAGCCGTCAGCGCGGAGGGCAAGCCGCTTCACGGCGCCGCCAAGACAAGCTTTCTTAAGAAATGCAGACAAGACGCTTGTGAAGGCAAAGCGGTCAGCGCGGAAGGCAAACCGCTTCACGGCGCCGCCAAAAACAGTTTCATGGCCAAGTGCAAGAAGAACGCCTGATCCTGTACGCTCTCGTCGCTATTTGAAGCTGATCAAGTCCGTCCGGCTCAGCGTCGAGGCGCCATTTTTGAGCGCTTCGTTCGCGGCATTCGCGCTGTGCTGATGCAGGATTTGGTAGAGCCCGATGGCAATCTCGTAGTCGGTAGCGTCCAGGCTCGCATCGACCGGAACGACGACCGTGTAGCCGCGCAGCGTCGCGCCGACCGACGTATAGGTCACCGATCCGCTCACCTTCCAGCCAGCCAGAATGAGCGTCGTGATCCCCTTGGCCTTCAGCATTTTGTCGAGATCGGTGTTGTAGAACCGGTCCTGCGCCTGGCTTTCGATCTTGATGTCGCCCGGCGCTGGCAAGACCTCCGGCAACCACTTCGCCATGGTCGGCGCACGGGTCCCATACCCAATGGTGACGCCCGCCTGCCGTGCCCGCGCCAGGAATGACGCGATGGCCGGCACCATTCGCCCCGTGCAGTTCGGCTGCCGCGTGCAAATGGGATCGACGATGTCGAAGATCAGCAACGCCGTCGTCGCGGGATTGAGAACCACGGGCACCGGATTCGGTGGCGGCGGCATTTGCAGCGTCAGCGGCGGGTTGCTCATGATGGAACTGCTCGATTTTGAGGGAGTTACGCGCGCGTCAGACTCTAGCGCAGCTCCGGCGCGGCCGACAGCATCGTCACCGCCTCTTCCGGCCCCTTGACGATGCGGCAGCCGGCGTCGGCCAGGGCCGCAAGCTTCGCGGTCGCGCTTTCGCGGGCAGAGCCGATCAGCGCGCCGGCGTGGCCCATCTGCTTCTCCGCCGGCGCATGGCGCCCGACCACCATGGCGTAGACGGGCTTTGGGAAACCGCGCGCAGCTTCGGCGAAGGCGTATTCTTTGTCGCCGCCGATCTCGCCGCAGAACAGCACCGCGGCAGTCGCCTCGTCGTCGGCCAGCGCCTGCAGATATTCGTGCGGGTTGCGGCCGATCACCGTATCGCCGCCGACATGGGCGACCATGCGCTGGCCGATGCCGGCGAGCGTGAGTTGCCGCGCCATCGCCAGCGCCAACGTGCCGCTGCGGATGATCATCGCAAGCCGCCCCGGCTTGCAAAAGCTCGGCGCGATGGAGCCAAGGAGCCCGCGACCTGGCACATAGATACCGAGCGTGTTCGGGCCGACGAGCCACGCGCCGTTGGCGCGGGCGGTATTCGCGGCCGTCAGCGCATCGTGCACCGGCACATATTCCGCCACCGCCATGATGGTCGGGATACGGGCTTGGGCGCATTCAACGATGGCATCGCGCACGCCCTCGGCCGGCGTGTAGATGAGCGCGATGTTCGGCTCGCCCGGAACCTCGGCGATCCGGTCGTAGAGCGGCAGGCCGTCCATCGCCGTGCCGCCGCGGCCGAGCGCGACTCCGGCGACAATCGGCGTGCCGGCCTCGATCATGCCGGCGACCTGGTTGCGAGCGTAGCGGCCGGTCGGGCTCAACACCGCGACCCGCCATGGCGCGTCGGCAAGGAACGGCAGGCGCGCGGCAGGCGGCATTACGTTATGCTCCGGAAACGGATGTGCGCGCCGGCCGGCGCTTTGGGACCTCTATTATGCGACTAGCCGAGTGCGACGGAAAAGCCTTGCTGCGCCGTCACGGCCTGGCCGTGCCGCGCGGCGTGCTGCTGCAGTCCGGCGAGGGCTTTCCGGACGCCGCCGCCGATTGGCCTGGCTTCGTGCTCAAGGCGCAGGTGCTCGAAGGCGGCCGTAGCAAGCGCGGCCTGGTACGCGGCTTTGCCAAGGCTACCGAATTCCGCGACGCCCGGCGGCTGATCCTCCCGGCGCTCGACGATGCGAATGTGCCGCTCCTCCTCGAAGAAGCCGTGGCGATCGCGCGCGAGATTTTTGTCGCGGTGCGGGTCGACGGCAGCGCCCAGGGGCTCGAACTCCTGATTGCCCCGGAAGGCGGCGAGAACGTCGAGGCGACCACCAAGCTCGTGCGCATCGCCCTCCCCGTCGACCGACCGGCCACGCCGGAAGCGATATTTGCCGCCCTTGGAAAGAAACTGTCTCCGCCCGATCTCGCCGCCCGCGTCGCGCGTTATGCGGCGCGGCTGCCGGAGATCGCGCGGCTCGAGGATCTGACGCTGCTCGAGATCAACCCGCTGGCGCTGACGCAAGACGGCAAGCTGATTGCCTGCGATGCCAAGATCGTTCGCGACGAGGCCGCCGATTTCCGTCACGACGCAAGCGAATTCGCCGTCAGCCGCGACCTCGCCGCGCGCGCCATGACCAAGCTCGAGCGCGACGCGCAGACGCTCGGCTTTCAACTGGTCGAGACCGAGGGCGACGTGGCGCTCGTCACCTCCGGCGCAGGCCTCGGCATGATGATGATGGACCTGATCGGCGATCACGGCATGCGCGCCGCAAGCTTCATGGACAATCTGCGGGGTGCGCCCGACGAGACCATGACCGAGCGGCTCAAGATCGCCCGTGCGCTCGCGGCGCGGCCGGCCATCAAGGCGATCATCTTCCAGACCACGCTCGCCTCGCGCTCGCTCGCCGAGCGCGTCGAGGCGCTTGCCGCATGGCTCGCCGCCGAGCCGCTGCCGAAGCCCCTCTTCGTCGGCATCGCCGCCGGCCACGCCGCCACCCGCAAGATGACGGCGGAGGAAGCCATCGCCAAGCTCAGCGCGCTCGGCGTTGCCGCGTTCACCGATCCAGTCGAATTGGTCAAAGCCGCCGCCAAGGCGGTCGGCTGAAGGGACTTATCCGGTCGGGATGAGCGCCGCGTAAAAGCGTCGCCACAGCGCGCCAAAGCCTTGCCGCGCGCTGCTGCGCGGGCTGCCGTTCATATCGAAACGGTAGTCGCAGCCCTCGCCGCGACAGGCATAGAAACGGGCGCTGCGAAGCCTGTCGGCGAATTCCAGGTGCTCCTGGCCGCAATCGGGGCAAATCAAGAGGATGCGGCTCTTCGCCGCCGAAATCAGCCGCCGGACATTGGCAAGATCTTCCATGACGATCGCCGCACCCAAGGCGGGCAATTCTTCTGATTCGAATCAGCGTGAATCTATCAGACCGCCGCGGCGGCCATCGCCGCGGCTTCGCTTATCCAGATAATTATCCTTGGTATTTATCTCGCGTTTGTGACGCCCCGGGGCAGTAGCCCAGCGGCGCTCAAGGCTTGTCGCGGCCAAAGCCCGACATGCCGGCCCGCCAAGTATCGCGGGCGATGTTCTCTTCCAAGGCCAAAAGCTCAAGCGCAAGCGCCCCGCGCGGGTCGAGCGCCGTGCCCTCATCGATGCAGCGTTTGGCCTGCCGCAGCGCCTCTGCCGACGCCCCGGCGATGGCGCCGGCGATCTCGGCTATGGCGCCTTCGAGCGCCGCAGCCTCAACGATGCGGGTCACCAGGCCCGCGGTGCGCGCCTCCTCGGCGGATAGCCTCCGCCCGGTGAACATCATGTCCTTGGCGAGCGGCTTGCCGATGATGCGCGGCAGCCGCGTCGTCGCGCCGACTGTGCCGCGCATGGCTTCCGGCGTCGCAAAGCTCGCCTGCGGCGTCGCAATGACGAAGTCGCAAGCTGCGGCGATCTCGCAACCCGAACCGATGGCCGCGCCATGGACCGCCGCAATCACCGGCATCGGTAGCGTCTCGATGGCGTCGTAGGCGGCAACCGCGGCGAGCCGCCGGGCGCGGACCTCGTCGCCGCTCATGCCCTTGCGCTCCTTGAGATCGGCGCCGGCACAGAAGACCGGACCTGAACCGCGGATCACGGCGAGCTTCACGGTCGCATCGGCGCGTGCCGCCGCCGTAGCCGCGACGATTTCGTCGCACATGGCGCGATTGAGCGCGTTGCGCGCCTCGGGCCGGTCGAGCGTCAGCGTGGCGATGCCGGCGGCAACGCCGTAGCGCAGCGTGGAGAACGTCATGGCTTGTCCTTGTTGAACGCGCGCATGCGCCGGTTCATGTCGCGGCCGGCTTCGAGCGCCTGATCGAACGGCAGCTCGCCGACCTGGTAGAACAGCGTCTTGGTCGCCGCCATGGCCTGCGGCGCGACCGCGGCGAGCTTTTGCGCCGTTTGCAACGCCTCGCCCATCAAACCCTCAGGCGCGACCACGCGATTGACGAGCCCCAGCGTCAGCGCCCGCGCTGCGTCGATCGGCTCGCCGGTCGCCACCAGCTCGAACGCCGCCTTGCGGCCGCTTTGGCGCAGCAGGTTCGCCATCACCACCGAGGCGACGATACCGTGCTTGACCTCCGGATAGCCGAGCTTCGCGGTCGCCGACATCAACGCGATATCGCCGGCGAGCGCGAGGCCGGCGCCGCCGCCCATGGCGGCGCCGTTGATCGCCGTCACGACCGGCTTGGTCAGTTGCGAAAACACGCCGTGCAATTTGGCCGTGATGTCGGCGCGGCGTTCGACCAGCGCGGCGTTCGCCGCCGACAGCGCGGCGAATTCGGACAAGTCCGCGCCGGCGCAGAACGCCGGGCCGGCGCCGGTCAGCACCATGGCGCGCACGCCCTCGGCCTTGTCGGCATCGCGCAGCGCCTCGTAGAGCGCCTCGCTCAGCGACAGGTTCAGCGCATTGCGCTTGTCCGGACGGTTCAGGGTCAGGAGGCGCACCGCGCCACGGTCGTCGATCAGGAGCTCGGCCATGGCGTCAACCGCTCGGCGGCGCGGCAGCCGCACACGGCCAGCGGCCACGCGGCGCCGTCCGCAAGCCGGCGGCGCAGGAGGCCACAACAACCACGCGCCGGAACATCATGCGTCCCCCAAGCGTTTTCCCCTTCACCCGGCCCCTCTGCCCCATTCTCACCCGGGGGGCCGGCGCGATGCGACGCCATCGCCGGCTAACGAGAGCTTGTCCGGCATCGGTCCTCGCGGCAGTATGATTGCACGGCCGAGCCACCGGCAAGGGGCGTAGGGGGCTCCAGGGTCGGCCGCGGCATGCGGGGCGGGCGCATGAAGACCATACTGGTACCGACGGAACACAATGCGGCGATGGCATCGGCGCTCGATACGGCGCTGCTGCTGGCGCAGAAATTCGGCTCGTGCATCGAAGGCTTCGCGCTGCGGCCTGCGGTCGCCGATCTCGTCGCCATGGATCCCGATAGCGGGCTCACCATGGTGGCGGTGAAGGAGAACGATGCCGAAATGGTGCGCCAAGCCGAAGACATGTTCCGCGCTTTCATGGCGGAGCGTCACGTGCCGGCGCACACCGAGGTGGCGCAGAACGCGCCGACCTATTCATGGCTCGACTCGGCGCCGAGCGGCCACGATTTCGTCGGCAGCTACGGCCGCGTGTTCGACACCATCGTGCTGGCGCGGCCGGGCGACGAATGGCAGAGCCCGTCCATGGTGACGCTGGAATCGGCGCTGTTCGAAAGTGGCCGGCCGGTGCTGATCGCACCACCCGACTCGCCGCGCTCGCTCGCAACCAACGTCCTGATCGCCTGGAACTGCTCGACCGAGCAGGCGCGCACTACCGCTGACGCCATGCCGTTGCTGCGCACGGCCAAGCGCGTCACCATCTGCACCGTCGAAGGCTCGACGGTGGCCGGGCCGAGCGGCGAGCAGATGGCGCGCGCGCTCAAGGTCAACGGCATCGATGCCGAGCCGATCACGCTCAAGCAGACCGGCAAGCGCAACGCCGGTGAGACGCTGCTTGCCAAGGCCGCCGAACTCGGCTGCGACCTCATCGTCAAGGGCGCCTATACCCAGAGCCGGCTGCGGCAAATGATCTTCGGCGGCACCACGCGGCACATTCTCGCCAATGCCAAGCTGCCCGTGCTGATGGCCCATTGACCGCGCGTGCCGCAGTCCTGCTGATCATCCCGCCATGGGTGAAACGCCCCTGATCTTTCCGCAATTGGCGGGCGTCTATCAGACGCTTGAGCCCTATGCCGAGGCGCTGCTGCGCGTCGTCGTCGGGCTGTGGATGGTGCCGCATGGCTTGCGCATGAGCTTCGGCTTCTTTCCCACCACCGGGTTGCCGCAGCGTAGCGTGCGCATGCTCGCCATCGATCTCGACAAATGGGGCTATCGGCCCGGCTGGCTATGGGCGCCGCTGATCTCGGCGACCGAATTGATCGCAGGTCCCATGCTCGCGCTCGGCCTGTTCACGCGCCTCGCCTGCGTGCCGCTGGTGCTGTTCCTCATCGTCACCAATTTCGAGCGCTACCGGGTCGGCCGCTATTTCTGGAACAAGCTCGGGCTGGAATATACGATGATGTGGCTGGTCGCGACCGTGTTCTTCCTGGTTCACGGCGGCGGCCGCTTTTCGCTCGATCACTGGATCGGCTGGGAGTTCTGAAAAGGAGCGGCGCGTGCCCTTCATCGACGCCAACGGCGTGAGCTTGCATTATGTGCTGTCCGGCAGCCGCGGCCCTGCCGTGGTGCTGCTGCACGAGCTCGGCGGCACGCTGCATTCCTGGAACAAGGTGGCGCCGCGATTGGCGGAGCACCGCCGCGTGCTGCGCTACGACCAGCGCGGCTCCGGCGCCTCGGAGAAGGTGCGCAGCGAATTCACCAACGACGTGCTGGTGGAGGATTTCGAGGCGCTGGCCAAAGCCGTGAACCTTCCCCCGCCCTATCATTTCGTCACTGTGGCGGCGGCCGCAACGCAGGCCTTGCGCTTTTTGGAAAAGCACCCCGACCAAGTCGGCTCGCTGACGCTGTGCAATCCGGCGCCGGGCGTCGACCCGAGCCGCGCCGCGGCGCTCGACGAGCGCGCCGCTTTCGCCATGCGCGAGGGCATGCGCGCCTCGCTGCCGACGACGCTGGATATCTCCTATCCGAAGACCCTTGGCGACCCGGAAGATTACGACGCTTATCGCGGCCGCTATCTCGGCAACGATCCGGTCGGCTTCGGCTATGGCTTCCGCGCGCTTGGCCGCACCAACATGCTGCACATGCTGCCACTCATCCGCTGCCCCACCATGGTGGTTGCGGGCCGCCATGATACGGTGCGCCCGCATACCGGCAGCGCCGAGCTTGCGAAGAAAATTCCCGGTGCGCGTTTCGAAGTGGTCGAGGCCGGCCACTTCCTGCCGACGCAAGGGCCGGAGCCGCTGCTCGCGCTGCTCCAGGATTTTTTGCCGAAATGAATCAATTCGAATGAGAGAGCCATGAAAGTCAAAGCCAACGGCATCGACATCAACTATCAGATCGACGGCCCCGACGGCGCGCCGTGGATCGTGTTCTCCAATTCGCTCGCCACCACGACGGCGATGTGGGACGAGCAGGCCGCGGGACTGAAGGATAAATTCCGCGTGCTGCGCTACGACCAGCGCGGCCATGGCGGCACCTCGGCGCCCGGCGGCCGTTATCCGTTCGACACGCTCCTGGCCGACGCGCTCGGTCTGATGGATGCGCTGTCGATCGGCAAGGCGCATTTCGTCGGCCTCTCCATGGGCGGCGCCACGGCGCTCGGGCTTGCCGAACGCCATCCCGACCGCTTCGACCGCATCATCGTCTGCGATTCACCCTGCCAATCGACGCCGCAGTCGAGCGCGCAATGGGAAGACCGCATCAAGGTGGCGCAGGAGAAGGGTATGGAGGCGCTGGTGGAGCCGACCGTCGGGCGCTGGTTCCCCGCCGAAACCGTCGCCAAGAACCCGCCGCACCTCGACAAGGTGCGCGCCATGATCCGCTCAACACCGGTCGCGGGCTTCATCGGCTGCGCTGCGGCCCTCGCCGACCACGATTACGCGTCCGCGGTGGCCGCGGTGAAGCGGCCAGTGCTGTTTCTCTGCGGCGAGAAGGACGCGCCGGCGCCGGCCATGAAGAAGCTCAACGAAAAGCTCGCCGGCTCGCGGTATGTCGAACTTCCTGGCGCCGGCCATATCTCCAACATGGACGCGCCGGCGGCCTTCACCAAGGCGATCCGCGACTTTATCGCCCTTTAGGCGTCGCGACCGCGTTTGCCGGCAACCCAGGTTTCCAAAACCTCGATGCTGGATCCGTCGAACGCCACCATATCGGCGCGATATCCCGGCGCGATCCGGCCAAGCCAGCCGGCAACCCCAAGGAATTCGGCCGGATGGGCTGAGGCAAGGCGTAATGCCGTCGGCAGCGGCACTTGCAAAAGCCGAACGCAATTGCGCACGGCCGAGGCCATATCGAGAAAGGCTCCGGCGAGCTTGCCGTCGCTTCGCCTGCAGCACCGGTCGCGAATCTGGATCGTTTCACCGCCGAGCACGAAGCGCGGCCGCTTGCCGCCCACCGGCGGCATCGCATCGGTCACCAGGATAGGATGACCCGCACCCCGCAGCGCGAGCCCCAGCATGGCGGGCGCCACATGAACTCCGTCGACGATCAGGCCGTACCAGGCGGCAGCCGACTCGAGCGCCGCTGCTATCGGTCCGCCCTCGCGAGCGTCGAGGGGACGCATGGCATTGAACAAGTGCGTGAAGCCGGTGAGACCACGCGCCATCGCCGCCGCGGTCTGCTCGTAGGTGGCCATCGAGTGACCCAGGGCGACGCGAACGCCCGCCGCCACGAGCTCCGAGATCATATCGAGCGGCACGCATTCGGGCGCCAATGTCAGAAGCGTAACGCCGGAGCGCCGCTTGGTTATCATATCGAGATCGGCGGCGGTCGGTTTGCGAATGGCGCTCAAGTTGTGGACGCCGGCCTTTTCGGCAGACAGGAACGGTCCTTCGAGGTGAATTCCAAGGACTCCCGGCTCCGCGGCCAAGACCGTTTCGACGGCCGCGATCGCCGCTGCCATCTTCTCCGGCGTGTCGCTGATGAGCGTCGGCAACAGCGACGTCGTGCCGAAACGGCGGTGCGCCGCGACGATGCTGCGGATGCCGTCGGGCGTCGGCGTTTCGTTGAACAGCACGTCGCCGCCGCCATTGACTTGGATGTCGATAAACCCCGGCGCGAGCCAAGCGCCCTCCGGCAGATCGTGCAGCGGCACGCCGGTCGGCGCTTCACTGCGCGAGACCAAACCTGTGACGCGATCGCCCCGAATGAGCACGGCCGCGTCGTCATGAAGTTCGATCCCGTCGAACACCTTCGAGGCGGCCACGGCGTGCTCACGCGCGGTCATCGGGTTCGCGTCACTTTCTTGAGGTGCCGCGGACGATCGACATCGAGCCCCCGGCGCGCCGCAAGAGTCTCCGCCAACGCATAAAAAGTCTGGATCAAACAGATCGCGTCGGCGTCGCTCTGATCGGGGGAAAGGGCGAGCAGCCGTCCGCGCTGTCTTTCGCCGGGCTCGGTGACGAGGACCCGCGCGCCTTTTTGGCGCAGACTTGCCACCAAATCCGGCAGCCCAATGGTTGCTTCGTCGTTCGGACTGAATACCAAGATGGGGTAGCCGTCGCGGACGAGCGTGATCGGACCGTGCCGGAATTCGGCTGCGCTGAAGGCTTCGCCATGGAGGCCGCAGGCCTCCTTCAGCTTCAGCGCGGCCTCGCGCGCGACCGACAGCGTCGGGCCGCGACCGATCGTGATGACGCTCGTGCCGTGGGCCAACAAATCCAACGCTTCGCTCCAGTCGAGTTTGGCGGCGCGTGCGAGGCGGTCGGGTAAACGACGACAACTGCCGACCATGTCGCTGTTTGCAGCCCAGGTGGCGACGAGTTGCAGCAGCGCCGCCATCGACGCAATGAACGTCTTGGTGGCGACAACGCTCAGCTCCGGCCCGGCGCCGAGCGGCAGGACCACCTCGCACGCTTGCGCCAAGGCGCTGTCGGCCTCATTGACGACGGCCGCGGTCAACGCACCCGACGCGCGCGCCAGCCTTGCGGTTTCGATCAGATCGTCGCTGCGACCGGACTGCGAAACGGCGAGAAACATTTGCCCTTTCAGATCGAGGGAACGCTTGTACACGCTGGCGATATTCGGCGCGGCGGCGGCGACCGGAATACCGAGGTGACGCTCGATCAAGTGCTTGCCGAAGGTGGCGGCATGAGCCGAACTGCCGCGGGCACAAGTCACCACGATGCCGGGTCGTCTCTTGGCGATTTGCTCGACCAGCGCGCTGATCGGCCGCTCAAGGTGTTGCAGCTGCTGCTGCACCACGACGGCAGTTTCGTTGAGTTCGCGCCGCATGCAGGAGATCAAGGTCGCCATCGGTTATGTTCCGCGGGCCCGAAAAACAGCTAGGCGAACTCGACCACCGATTCCATGGCGGCCCTGGCAAGCATCAGTGCGCCGTGCAGAGCGTCTCGCTCGGGCTCCACCACGTGGGCCACGGTCTCAGCACCAAGCCACGGCCGCAGTGCCGGACCAAGACCGCCCATGATCGCGATCCGGTCGGCGCCAAGGGTAACGAGCTGTGCCCCAAGGGCGTCGATATGGCCGGCAGCGAGCTTCATCAAATCTCGCGCCGTCTCGTCGCCGGCGGCAGCGTGCTCGGCAACAGTGGGAGCCAATGAACCGAGATCGCGCGGCGTTGCCGTGGCGATCCAGTCCACGACGGCATGGGGATCCTGCGCAAAACGATCAAAGAGCGCGCTCAACAGCGACGTCCAGGATGCGCGGCCGTCGGCCGCCCACAACACCCGGCGCAGGGCCTCGAGACCGAGCCAGGCGCCGCTGCCCTCATCGGACACCGGCAGTCCCCAACCGCCGACGCGGTGGCTTCGCCCATTCACGATTGCCCAACCCACGGTGCCGGTGCCGGCAATCACGATGCCGCCGTCATTTCCGCCGTGCGCGCCGATACAAGCCGCGTGCGCGTCCGTTGTTATGACGACCTTGTGAAACGGATGTCGGTGTCCATAGGCGGCGGCCAAATGTTTCGGTTCACTGGCGCCGGCAAAAGCCAAGCACGCGATCGTGCGACCGAGATCCTCACGGCTGAGCGCAGCGTGGAGCAAGCAATGGTCGATCGCCTCGAACACCGCCGCAAAGCTTTGCCCGACGCCGAGGCGCACATTGGCCGGGCCACTTGAGCCCTCGCCGAGGACCTTTCCGGAAAGGTCCGACAGTCGCGCTCGACAATGGGTTCCACCGCCGTCCACGCCAAGAAGCAGCGTTTTGTCAGTCACGTCCTTAAGTCCAAATAAGGCTCGAGTAGCGGTTGCCAGCCTGATTGTGAGAACAAAATGGTGGCAATATGGTTGATAAGGGCCCTGCGGCGAATAGTTTTGCCATGCCAATGGAGACGGAGCGCGCCAGTCCTCGCTTCTCGGACATCGACCTTTGGGAACCCAAAGACGTCCTTGATGCGCTGATCGAGAGCCAGATGACCGCGGTCGCAGCGGCTCGGTCGGCGCTGACGGCCATCGAGTCCGCGGCGCTGGCGGTCGAAGTCCGGCTCAAGGGCAACGGCCGGCTGGTCTATGTGGGCGCCGGGACATCCGGCCGCCTCGCCGTTCAGGACGGCGCGGAACTTATCCCGACCTTCAACTGGCCCCGCGAACGTTTGCTACTGCTCATGGCCGGCGGCAGCGAGGCTTTGCTGCGGTCCGCCGAAGGAGCAGAGGACGACGTTGCCGACGCACGTGAGCTGGTCGGCCGGCACGCCATCGACCAAGCGGACGTCATGGTCGCGGTCGCGGCAAGCGGCGCCACGCCCTTTACCGTCACTTGCCTACGCGAAGCCAAAGCGCGTGGCGCCTTGACGGTCGGCATTGCCAACAATCAATCCACGCCCCTGCTCCTGGAAGCAGACCACCCGATTTGGCTCGACACCGGCGCCGAGCCGATCGCGGGATCGACGCGGATGAAGGCCGGAACGGCGCAACGCGTCGCTCTCAACCTTCTTTCCACCCTGGTCATGATCCGGCTCGGCCGGGTGCACCAAGGTCTGATGGTCGACGTCCAGGCCATCAACGCCAAGCTCGTTGCCCGCAGCGAGAGCATCCTGCGACGCTTGACCGGGAAAAGCGCGGACGATGTTCACGATGCGCTGGAGCGCGCCGGCGGCAATATCAAGATCGCCGTCCTCCTGTTGCAGGGCATCAGTGCGGAGGATGCGGCAGCCTTGCTAACGCAAGCCGAGGGTCGGTTGCGAACGGCTCTGGAGCTTGCCGCGGCCGCGGGACAACCCTCGCTTCCGCCGACCAGACGGTGATGCGGGGTGCCGTTTTATTTCATCGCCGGTTAACGTCGGTCGAATTCTGTCATTGATCTTGCGCAAATGCCGGCCTCGCCGGCTATGCCTTTTCAGCGGGGTATGCCGCCTGCGGCGCAGTTCGGACGCCTTTGCAAAGGCACCCGCGAGCCACTATACGTCCTCAAAAGGCTTAGAGATTTGGGCCGTAAGTGACAGGGCCAAAGCTGCCCCGTTCCGACAGGAGAAAACCCCATGGCTACGGTGACGATGAAGGCCCCCGCCCCGGGCGGGCTTTCCAATAAAGCGCGCGAATTGATGGAGGCCATCAACACCGAAGCCGGCAAGCACAACGTCTGGATCCGCACGCAGGCGAATGCGCCGGCGCAGCGGCCGTGGTTCAGCGAGACGTCCGGCGAAGGCTCGGGTCAGCTCGCCACCGGCCGCGTCGCCGTCAACCAGATGAAGACCGCGCCGTTCATGTGGAAGTGGAACGAATATTCGGGCTACCTGAAGCAGATTTCCGAGATCGCCGCCAAAGCTGATGTTTCGCCGATCGAATTTGCCGACCGCCAAAGCATCTTGTTGCTCAACCCCGGACTGAACGGCCGGCTGCAAGTCACCAACACCATCCGCTGCGCCATCTCGATCTACAATCCCGGCGACGTCGCGCCGGTGCATCTGCATTCGCCGAATGCGAGCCGCACCATCCTGTCCAAGACCGGCGGCTACACCGTGGTCGAGGGCGAGCGCGTCACCGCGAACCGCGGCGACTTGATCCTTACCCCGAACGGCACCTGGCACGACCACGGCAACGACTCCGACGAGCCGTGCGTCTGGATCGACACGCTCGACTGGCCGCTGATGGAATTCCTCGACGCTGCCTGGGTCGACCACAACATGCCGGGCGCGCAAGGCAATACCAACGTGCAAGCGGTCAGCGTCACCGAAGGCTACTCGCGCCACCTCTACAGCCATGGCGGCATCAAGCCGACCTTCGTCAATCACCAGCGCGGCGTCGGTCATGCGCCGGCACCGCTGTTCCATTTCCGGGGCGCCGACGTGCAGGAGATGCTGCACAGCCTGCGCAAGGAGAAGGGCGACCCGTACGAGGGCATCAAGGTCGAGTTCGTCAATCCGGTGACCGGCGAATCCGTGTTCAAGACGCTCGACTACTCGGCGCAGCTGCTTCGCCCCGGCGAAGAGACTGAGCTCAAGCGCGAGACCGCCGGCACCTATTACGTCTGCATCGAAGGCTCCGGCGTCACCGAAGTCGGGGGCAAGCGCTTCGCGTGGGGCCACAATGATCTGTGGGTGGTACCGAACTTCCTGTGGCGCCGCCACATCAACACCGGCAAGACCGACGCCGTGATCTATTCGGTGTCGGACGCGGCGCTGATGCGCAATATCGGTCAATACTACGCCCAAGGCCGCGACAAGCACGGCAAGGTGACCGAGCTGACGCTGCAGTAGGCGCAAGCGCGATTTCAGAAAACGATCGGGGCGCGACACTTCGCGCCCCGATTTGCTTTCGAGCCTTCGCCACGGCCGGATAAAATAGCGCCATTGAATGGGGCAGCCATGTTGAACAAGGTCTTCGCCGGACTCTTTACGTTGACGCTCGCGACCACGCTAGCCTTGGCGCAGGACTGGCCGACCCGCGCGGTCACCATGATCGTGCCCTACGCGCCCGGCGGACCGGCCGACGTCGTCGGCCGCATCGTCGCTTCCGGCATAAGCGATAGCCTCGGCCAGCCGGTGATCGTCGAAAACGTCGCTGGCGCCGGCGGCGTGACCGGCGCCAACCGCGTGGCGCGCGCCAATCCGGACGGCTACCAGTTCCTGCTCGGGCCCGGCGGCGTAATGGCGCAGAGTCTCGGGCTGTACAAGCAGCCGCCGTTCGACCCGACGACCGATTTTGCTCCGATCGGGCTGTTCGCGACCGCCCCGCCGATCCTGATCGTGCGCAAGGATTTTCCGGCAAATAATCTCAAGGACTTCATCGCCTATGTGAAGGCGAACGAGAGCAAGCTGCAGTTCGGCTCCGCCGGTGTCGGCTCCGGTCCGTATGTCACTTGCGTGCTGCTCAACGCCACCATCGGCGTCTCGGTGGTGCATGTGCCGTATCGCAGTTCCAGTCTCGCCGAGCAGGATATGATGGCGGGCCGGATCGACTATTACTGCGATTTCATCTCGACCGCCTTGCCGCAGATCGAGGCCGCCAACGTCAAGGCGATCGCGACGCTGACCAAAGCACGCTCCGCTATGCTGCCTGACCTCGCCACCGCCGACGAGCAGGGCCTCGCCGGCTTCGACGCCTCGGGCTGGTACGCCATCGAAGCGCCGAAGGGGACGCCGGCGTCGATCGTGCAGCGCCTCAACAAGGCCATGAGCGATGCGCTCGACAACCCATCGGTGCGCGAGCGATTGACCAAGCTCGGCAATACGGTGGTGCCGCCGCCGCAGCGCAGTACCGAATATTTCGTGCCGTTCCTCAAGGCCGAGGTCGCCAAGTGGACCGATGCCATGAAGGCGACCGGCCTGACGCTCGATTAAGCAGCCCCACGATGGCGCCGAGCTAAAAAAGCAATCGGAGCGCGGCGGCCCGCGCTCCGATCGGTTTGTCGGGGATTGCCCGGCTTACCTTGTCAGGCGACGACCTCCTGGCTCAGGCGCCCTTCAGGCGCTTGTTGCACTCGCTGTAATAACCGCCGCCCTTCTCGATCCACTTCAGGCCGCCGTTGCCATTGTTGGCCTTGTTGGCGTCGTACTGGTCGAGGCAGGTGTGCATGCGCGCCTTGCCCGCGGATTCTTTGGAGTATTTCGGATTGACCGCGCTCGGGTACACGGCATTACCCATGGCGGCTGGCGCCGGTGCGGGCGCAGGCGCCGGAGCCGGTGCGGCGGCGGGCGCGGCAGAAGCTTCACTGCCGCAATTCGCCTTGCGGAAGTCGTTCCACTTCTGGGTGCCGAGCGTGCCGGCATCCTTGGCGGCTTTGTATTTGGCGCTGCACTCGGCCATCGTCAGCGCATGGGCCGACGTGCCCTGCATGGCGACTACAGCAAGCACCGCGCCGGCGCAGATAGCGGCATAACGTAATGTCATGGCTTGAGTTCCTCCGTTTGATTTGACCTAAAAGAGATTTGGTACCGCAGCGGCCGTCAAAGCGACCGCGACATTTCCTGTTCCGTCGGCAACCGGCCATCGGGCGTCAGATGGTCGATAGCCTCCGGCAAATGCTCGCTCAAACCCGCTAGCAAATCCTGGCGCGACAATCCAGTGTGCGCCGTCAGCGTGTTGATCTGATCGGCCCCGAGCGCTTGCGCCAGGTCGTCCGCCGAGACAGCGCGGTTCGGCCCCTTGCCGACCCAGCTGTTGGCGGCATCGCCGAGCCCGCCTTGCTGCAATTGCTTCACAAGATCGTTCAGTCCGCCGCTGAGCACGCTGCCCGCGGCACCGCCCGACAAGAGACCGCCGAGGCCGCTCACGATATCGCCGAGACCGCCGCCAGCGCCAGCGCCGGCAGGCGCACGCGGCGCGGCTGGTGCCGCACCCGGCTGATTGGTGAAACTTTTCACCGCTTTGTAGGCAAGAAGCCCGAGGATCGCCATGGTCATTGGCGACATGCCGCCACCGCCGCTACTCGGACCGCGCGGCCCGCGCGGGCCGTTCTGCATGCCGTTGAGTACGTCGATCAGACCCATCGTTCGCCTCCCATTATTTGCATACCATTCCGCGAAGCCGGCAGCCCTCGCTGCCGATTTCGCGGCGCAAATAAGGTCGAAATTACGGGCGTCAAGCACTTCGCCGTTCGACGAAAGGCGAATGACGCCGCAACGACAATTTATCGTGCCGCGGTCAGCCCTTATGGCTGTGGCCCTGATGGGCGTGATCCTCGGGCTTGCCGATCTTGTCGCCGCAGCCGGCCCGCGTCGCCCAATATTCCCAGGCCCGCCAGGTCTCCGGCGCGCTGGGCCGATAGCCCGCGCCGCGCGCCGCGATCTCGCCCTTGGACAACGGCTTCGGCTTGCCGCCCATGCGCATGGCATTCATCTGCACCCGCGCGTTGCGCGGCAGATAGACCGACAGCCGCACCACCTCAATGATCGAGCGTGCCGCCGAGGCAAAGCCGTGGCCGCGCATCAGCGCGACGTTACCCTTGGCGAGACATTTGGCGAGGTCGCGGCCTTGCGCCATGTTGCGCACGAGCAGATCGGTGTCGCCGAATTTCTTGCGGATGTCCCACACCGGCACCTTGCCGCCGATGAAGCTGCCGGAATGAATCACCGGCTCGAGCGGCTTTGCGATGAGACCAAAGGGCAGCGTGTCCTCGGCATGCGCGTGCACTACCGCCACGATATCGGGCCGCGCCTCGAAGATCGCGGCGTGGATGAAGCGCTCCAGATACGGCTGGCGCTTGTCGCTGACCGGCTCGCCCTCCTGGTCGAACTCGATCAGATCATGACGCTCCACCAGTTCCGGCGCCCGCGAGCGCGACATGAAGAAGCGCTTCGGATTGTCCGGATGGCGCACGCTGATATGGCCGTAGGCGTCGACCACGTCTTCGTTGGAAAGGATACGGTTGGCGACGACGAGGTCGCGCAGGATGTCTTCGACTTGGCTCATGGCATTTTTCCCAGATTATGACATTTTCGACGGCGACCCGATCAGCCGTAGGTCGGCACGAACAGATCGTCGACCTTGACGGCCCTATCCGTAAGCCCAAGCGTCTGCTGATAGGTGATGAGCGCCTCGATGGTCCGCCGGTTCGGCTCGACGCCGTAGGGCCATGGATCGCCGTCGAACACTTCCCAGATGTCGTCGATCTCGCGCATCAGGAACGGCGTCATGTAGCGCACGGCGCGCAGATTGAACAATTTGCGAAGCGCGATCTCTTTCGATTTCACGAATGCGTCGTAGAGGCTCGTCGCCACGAACGGATAGCGCTCGTAGATGCTCTTCTTGATGGCGACGGTGTGCATGATCGGGTAGATGCCCTTGCGCTTGTAGAGGTCCTTGTCGACATCGACGAAATTTGGGAACAGCCGCGCGATATTCGGATCGGTCCTGATTTCTTCCGGCAGGCTCGTGCCCAACGTGGCATCGATCTCGCCCGCGGCCAGCAACTGGCCGAGCGTCTTGCCGGATTTGTTGTTCTCGATCGACATTTTCTTCAATAACGGCAGCACCGTCGGGCTGCCGTGCGCGCCAGCCTCGTTCATGGCACTTTGCACCCAACGGACCTTGGTGAGATCGACGCCGAATTCGTGGTGCAGGATGCCGTTGATGAAGATGGCGGCCGTCATGGTGTAAAGCGGCACACCGATGCGCTTGCCCTCGAGATCCTTCGGCGTCTTGATGCCGGACTTCTTGTTGATGGCAATGTAACCCATGCGGAAGGCGATCGACGGGAACACCGGGATGGCGACGAACGGGCATTCGTTGCGGGTGAAGCGCTGCGTGAACTCGGACAGCGAATATTCAGCGACGTCGAATTCCGCGCCGCCGGACATGCGGTCGAAGATCGGCCGCGGCTGGTCGATGGCGATGAAATTGAGATCAATGCCGTCGGGCTTCACCTCGCCCGTGTACAAGGGCTGCATCCGGTCGTAGAGGCCGCACGCGAACGAAAGCTGCAGCTTGGCCATGGGCTTGCCGTCCTCCCTGAAGTTTCTGCGGCAAAAGCGTTAGCACGCGGACCTCAGGCTCAGGAAGGCCGGGCCAGCCGGGCCGGGCAGGACTCGCCTGCGTTCCGCCGGGATCGGGCCGGCCGATTTATGACGGTCGCGTGAATGATCTAGCTCAATACCGGCGTCATCCGCACATGCTTTGCTGGCTTCTCAACGGAGCGGCCATGAAATCCGAGATCGTCACGCAACTTGGACAGGCGGAACTTTTGCTGCCGGCGCTGGTCGCCGAGGGCTTGGCAGCCAACGACCGCATCAAGATCCGGCTGAGCCTGTTGCAGGCGGCGGCGGCGCACGCCCGCGAGCCAAAAGCGGTGCGCTTCGATCTCGCCGGTGAATGTCAATCCGCCGGCATCGATCCAGTGGCCGCCGAAGCGCTGGTCAACGGCGCGAGCCTTGCAGCCGGGGAGCGTATCACCGCGCCGGGCCTCGCCCAGCTTGGCGCTGCGGTGTGGGACGACGCAACCGCCATGGTGCGCGCCGTCGAAGCCGCCGATGCGGCAGGCGGCGGCGAGGCCAAGGCGCGGCTCTCCAGCATCGAAACCTCGGCCGCCTTCGACGCCGACGATGTGGCGCTCTCCCAAATCGCCGAGCTCACCGGCGTGTCGGGGAACGGCGACAGCCTGCATCGCCTGGTGATGGATCTGCACAAGGCGCTCAATGGCCTTGCCGCCTCGCACGCCGAAGAGGTGATTGCCGGCGCCCATGTCTCGGGGCTGTTGCCCGAGGATCGGCCGGCGGTCGAGGCGTTCATGCGCGGGGTCGAGGCGACGCGGAGGCTCAAGTTCAATCATCCGGGGCTGGCGACGACGGCGGCGCGCAGCGGCGCGCGGCTGACCGTCCAGAATGACATCGGCGAGACCGACGCCCATGTGGTGGTGATCAACGTCGATGCCGACGCCGTGACGGTGATCTACACCGACGTGCATCTGCCGCGGGCGAAGTTCTTCACCGGACTGTTCCGCGATTTCGCCGTCGCCTGGAGCGGGCTCGAGCACCGCAGCGCCGCGGCGCTGGGCGAAGAAGGCGGCTTCTATCTGGTCACTGGCCGCTATCCGGGCACCAGTGAAGACAATCGCAACGCCTTCCTTGAAGCGCTGGGCGCTTCTCTGGTGTTCCTCATCGACTGGAACAAGGCGCGAAAGATTTTGCGCGAGTGGGTATCGAAGACCGACGCGGTGCACATCCTCGACTGGGCGGCGCGGCACCGCATCGGCCACCGCGGCTTTCTCGAGCTTGGCGGCGCCGACTTCGTCGCCGCCGCCGTGCATCATGCGACGCCGACCCGCATCGGCTTCGGCGAGCGGCTGGACCGCGCCTTGGGGCGCGACGCCGCCGTCGAATTTCTCAAAACCGTGCTGCGCGTCGCCGCTGAAGCGCTGCTGCAGGAAAGCTCGGTGCGCTCGGCGCGCGATCGCGTCGAGGCGGCGCTCGTCAGCCATCTGGAGCGCGTCGACTCGACGCTGTTGGCCGTGGTGATCCGCCAAGCCGGCCTCGCCCGCGAGATCGCCGCCAGCATCGCACAATTCATCGCCGAACGGCAGGCACAGCGACCCGTCGACGGCGCGGCGCTTGCTGCGCGCGCCCAGCGCATCGAAGAGAAAGCCGACCGCATCGCGATCGAGGCGCGCAGCGAGATCGCCCGCTTCGATGCCGGCACAAACATCCGCCGCCTGGTCGATCGAATCGAAGACACCATCGACGAACTCGAGCAGGCGGCCTTCATCGCCTCGCTGACGCCCGGCGACATGCCGGCCGCCCTGCTCGATCCCCTGGCCGAGCTGTGCGCCACGGCGATATTCGGCGCCGAGGCGGCCGCCTCCGGCGCCGCCGCCGCCGCCGAGGTCCCCGAGGGCCATCGTGTCGATTCCGAGGACGCGCTTTCCGCCGTCGCCCGGTTGATCGAGGCCGAGCACCGCGGCGACGCAACCGAACGCGCGGTGACGGCAAAAGTTCTGACCGGTGACTTCGACCTGAAAACCGCGCTGGCGGCGCTCGATCTCGCGCGCGCTCTCGAGCGCGCCACCGACCGGCTCGCCGCCTTCGGCCATATCCTGCGCGAGCACGTGCTGGCCGACCTGTCGACGTGAGAAAATGCCATGGACATCGTCCGCATCGGCGCGGCATCCCCCGACACGCACTCGCCTGAAACGATCGGCGCCAAGGCCGCCAATCTGCAGCGCATGGCGGCGCTCGGACTTCCGGTGCCGCCGGCCTTCGTGCTGCCCATCGAATTTTGCGCCGCCGCGGTGCGCGGCAATGCCGACGTGGCCGAAGAACTCGCCGACGGTCTCAAGCAGGGCATCGCCTATCTCGAAAGCGCAACCGGCCGGCGTTTCGGCGACCGCCGGCGGCCGCTGCTGGTTTCGGTGCGCTCCGGTGCGGCGCGGTCGATGCCGGGCATGCTTGACACTGTCCTCGACGTCGGCTGCACCGCCGACGCGATGCGCGGCCTCATTCGCAGCTCGGGCGACCCGCGTTTCGCCGCCGATTGCCGGCGCCGCTTTCTCGAAAGCTTCGGCGGCGTGGTGCTCGGCATCGAGGCGTCGGCGTTCGCCCGCCGGCTGCACGATGCGGTCGCGGCCGAAGGCGCCGGCAGCGCGCAGGCGCTCGACGGCGAAGCGCTCGAGCGCCTCGTTGCGGCTTACGAAGACATCATCGAGCAGGAGAGCCACGGCCTCGCCTACGAGCCCATGGACCAGCTCAAGAGCGCGGCCGACGCCGTGTACCGCTCGTGGATGAGCGAACGCGCCGTGGTCTACCGCAGGCTTCAGAATCTCGGGGATTTGCAGGGCACCGCCGTGACGGTGCAGGCCATGGTGTACGGCAATTGCGGCGCGGCCTCCGGCTCAGGTGTTGCGTTTTCGCGCGATCCTTCGACCGGCGCCACCGCGCCCGTGATCGACGTGCTGTTCGCCTCGCAGGGCGAAGATGTGGTGTCGGGCAGTCATACGCCGGACACGGAAGCCGCGATCGCGCGGTCGCTGCCCGCGGTCGCAGCGAAGTTGCGCAACGCGCTCACGCGCTTGGAAGACGAATTCGCCGACGTGCAGGACGTCGAATTCACCATCGAGAACGGCACATTGTGGCTGTTGCAGACGCGCTCCGCCAAACGCACCCCGCAAGCCGCCGTGCGCTTTGCCATCGATTTTGTCAGAGAGGGCCGCATCACGGCGGCGCAAGGGCTGCAGCGCCTCGACGGTATCGATCTCGCCGCGCTCGCGACCAGGCGCCTGCGCGATGCTGGAACGCCCGCAACGCGCGGTACCGGCGCCTCGGCCGGAATTGCCGTGGGCCGCGCCGCTTTCGATCCCGCAAGCGCCGTGCGGCTTGCCGGCGCCGGCGATCCGATCATTCTGGTTCGCCCCGATACCACGACCGCCGACGTCGCGGGCTTTGCGGTGGCGGCTGGCATCGTCACCGCGGTCGGCGGCCGCACCGCGCACGCCGCGTTGGTGGCGCGGCAGATGGGCAAACCTTGCGTCGTCGGTTGCGCCGCGCTTGCGGTCGAGCCAGCCCAGCATTGCGCCCGCGTCAACGGCTCCGCGCTCAACGAAGGCGATTGGCTCTCGATCGACGGCGAGGCCGGCACCGTGCACCTCGGCCGCGCCACCGTGATCACCGAGCGGCCGGAGGCGGAGCTAAAAGAAATAGAGCGTTGGCGCGCGAGCGGCTAGTGTAGCTCTTTGCGCAAAATTTTGCCGATATTGCTCTTCGGCAGGGCGTCGCGAAAGACGATCTGGTGCGGCACCTTGTAGTTCACCAATCGCTCACGCAGGAACGCGCGCAAATCTCCGTCGGTCAGCGCCGCATCGCCCTTGACGACGAACAGCTTCACCGCCTGGCCGGTCCGCTCGTCCGGCACGCCGATCACGGCGGCCTCCATCACGTTCGGATGCTGCATGGCGACGTCTTCGACCTCGTTCGGAAAAACCTTGAAGCCAGAGACGATAATCATGTCCTTCTTGCGGTCGAGCAGCTTCAGATAACCTTGTTCGCAAAGCATGCCGATGTCGCCGGTGCGCAGCCAGCCGTCGGCGGTGAGCACCGCCGCGGTCTCGTCGGGGCAGCGCCAATAGCCCCGCATGACCTGCGGCCCGCGCACCCAGACTTCGCCGTGATCGCCGACCGGCAGCACCGCGCCGTGATCGTCGCGGATGGTGATCTCGGTCGAGGGCACCGGCGGGCCGACGGTGCCGCGCTTCTGCCCCTGGACCGGATTGATGCAGACCACCGGCGAGGCTTCGGTCAGACCATAGCCCTCGGTGACGTCAATGCCGGTGATGGCGCGCCAGCGCTGCGCCACTTCGGCCTGGACCGCGGCGCCGCCGCCGAGCGCGACTTTGAGCTCGCTGAAATCGAGCGCGGCGAAATCCTCGCGATGAACAAGCGCGTTATAGAGCGTATTGACACCTGACATCACCGTCGGCCGCACGTCGCGCATGGTGCGGATAAGACGATCGAGATTGCGCGGGTCGATCACCAAGATATTGAGGCCGCCCACCTCGGCGAACGACAAGAGGTTCGCAGTCAGTGAATAGATGTGATAGAGCGGCAGCGGGGTGAGCACGCGCTGCTCAACGCCTTCCCGTTCGGCTCCGGTCCAGGCCAGGCACTGCAGCGTGTTGGCGATCAGGTTGCGGTGCGTCAGCATCGCGCCTTTCGGCACGCCGGTGGTGCCGCCGGTATATTGCAGGAGCGCCACCGCGTCGCGTTCCGTGTCAGCGTCGGCATAGTGTGGGCCCGGCTCGCGCGTGCAGGCGTCCTGCAGCATGGTGAACGTATCGAAGCGCCAGGCCGGCACGTTGCGCTCGATATAGGAATTGGCGAAGTTGAAGGCCCAGCGCTTCAACGTCGGCACGAAATCGCCGAGGCGGGCGACCACCACGTGGCGGATCGCGGTGTCGCCGATCGCCGCTTCCAGCTTGTGGGCGAAATTCTCCATGATCACGATGACGCTGGCGCCGCAATCGGCGAGCTGCTCCTTGAGCTCGCGCGGCGTGTACAGCGGATTGACGTTGACCGCGATCAGGCCGGCACGGAGCGTGCCGAGCAACGCCACCGGATAGGCGAGCATGTTCGGCAGCATGATCGCGACGCGGTCGCCGGCGCCGCAGCCGGCGACCTCGTGCAGGAAGGCGGCAAAGGCGCGGCTGTCGCGGTCCCACTCCGCATAGGTCATGCGAGCACTCAAGGATTCGAAAGCCGGCCGCGCGGCATGGCGCCGGCAGGAATCCAGCAGCATGGCGTGCAGCGACGGATAGCGGTCCGCATCGATCTGCGCCGGCACGTCCGGCGGATAGGACTTGAGCCAGATTGGGTCGACCGGATCGGCCATCGCAAGCGGCGGCGCACTCGGCGCGGGGAGCGTCATGACGTCGGTACTTTCCGGCCACCCTTCGGGCGCGGGGCAGCTGCCCGCTTTGGTCAATAAGTCTTCCATCGAAGCCCCGGCCAATGCAACGCGGCCCATTAAACCGCCGGCGCATTAAGAAGTGGCAAAACACGCCGCATTCCCATCGCCGCAAGGCCGAGCAATAATGCGCCGGACGCCAAAAGGAGGATCATGAATGTTGCAGCACAGCAATTCCGCCGGCGCGCGCGCCAAATGGCTATTCGGCGGCCTGTTTGGCGCGTTGATGCTCGCGCTTGCCGCGGTGCCGTTGCCGGCTGCCGCCGAAGACATCCTGGTCACCCAGTACAAGGCCGATCCCTCCGGCGGGCCTTACGGCGTCGGCATCGAGAAGGGCTTCTTCAAGCAGGCCGGCATCGACATCACCGGCGTCATCAACGGCGAAGGCGGCGGCACCTCGGTGCGCGCCCTGATCGCCAGCGACCTCGGCTATGGCGAGACCTCGCCCGCGGCGGGGCTTGCCGCCATCAACGAGGGCCAGGATATCAAGCTCGTCGCCATCGGCTCGCGTTCGCTCGCCGACAACGTCATCATCGTGATGCCGAACTCGCCGATCAAGACCATGGCCGAGCTAAAAGGCAAGAAGTTCGCCATCAGCAATCCGAAATCGCTCGGCGAGATGACGGCGGTGATCGCCGCTGAGAAAGTCGGGATCAATCCCAACGACGTCCAGCGCGTCGCACTCGGCAACCTGTCGGGCGCGCTGACGGCGCTGGAGAACGGCGTCGTCGACGCCACCAGCATTCCCGGAATCCTGTTTTTGATGCGCGGCGGCGAAAGCAAATACCGCGTCATCATGGGCCCGAAGGATCTGCCGCTGTTGCCGCCGGCGGCCGAGTTCGCCACCGGCGACCTGATGAAGAAGCATCCGGAAAAGCTGCGCGCCATCCTCGCCGGCCGGTGCGAGGCGGTGAAATTCCTTTACGAGCATACGGCCGACGCGAGCAAGATTTTGCAGAAGGTCTATGCGCCGCTGCCGCCGGACCAAGTCGACACCATGGTCAAGGAGCTGGTCGACGCCAAGTTCTACGGCGACGGCCGCATCGAAAAGCCGCTGCTGGAGACCACCGTGCGCGCTATGAAATATGTCGGCATGCTGGACAAGGACATCGACCTCAGCAAATTCTACGACGCCTCTTTCCTGCCGCCCGATCTGCAGAAGTGACGAACGCCGTGGCCCGCGACATGCATGCTCGAGTCGAAGGCGTAACGCGCACCTACGCGAGCGCCGGCAATCAGCCGCCGGTGCATGCGCTGGGCCCGATCGATCTTGACCTGTTGAAGGGCGAGTTCTTCGCCGTGGTCGGGCCGTCGGGCTGCGGCAAGTCGACGTTTCTCGAAGTGCTCGCCGGCCTGCAACGGCCGAGCGCCGGCACGGTGACCTTCGAAGGCAAGCCGATCCTGGGCGAAGTCGCCGACGGCATCGGCGTCGTGTTCCAGGAGGACGCGAGCTTTCCCTGGCTTACCGTGTGGGACAACGCCGCGTTCGGGCTGCGACGAAGCGGGGTCGCCGAGGCCGAGGTGCGCCGCCGGGTCGAGGACGCGCTCGCCTTCATGGGGCTCAAGGACTTCACTCGCGCCTATCCGTCGCAACTCTCCGGCGGCATGCGCCAGCGCGTCTGCATTGCGCGCACGCTCGTGCTGCAGCCCCGACTCATTCTGCTCGACGAGCCGTTCGGTGCGCTCGACGCCCAGACGCGCCTCCTGATGGGCGACGAAGTGTTGCGGCTGTGGCGCTCAACCGGCGCCACGGTGCTCCTGATCACGCACGCGCTCGACGAGGCCGCGATGCTCGCCGACCGGGTCGGCGCCATGTCGGCGCGGCCCGGCCGCTTCATCGAGGTGATAGAGACCGGGTGGCCGCGCGAGCGCGATAGTTCCATCGTCGCCGAAGCCGCCTTCGGCGAAATCACCGGCCGGCTGTGGGAGCGGCTGCGCGGCGAGTCGCTGAAAGCGCTCGGCACATCGCGCCTCGCCGCCGTGGCCGCGGACTGACGGCGATTGCATGACCCGCGTCGGCCTGATCCGGCTCGCGGTTATCGCCGCGCTGATCGGCGCGCTCGAATTCGCCTGCCAGACCGGCCTCATCAACCGCCGAACCATCATCCCGCCGAGCGAAATGGCGGTGACGCTCTACAAGCTTCTCGCCTCGGGCGCCATCAATGCCGACATCGCCCGCACGCTCGGCGTGATCGTGGTCGTGATCGCATTCTCCATCGTGCTCGGCTTTGCGCTCGGCGTCCTCATTCACGCGCTCCCTCGCGTCCGCGAAGCGCTCGATCCGCTGTTCGCCACCTATTACGCGGTGCCGATCTTCATCTTTTATCCGGTGCTGATCGCGATCTTCGGCCTCTCCATATTCCCGATCGTCGTGATCGGCGTCGCCACCGCGATCGTCGCCATGATCATCGCGACGCTCAACGGGCTCGACCGGGTGCCGCGCGTGCTGACCAAGGTGGCGCGGGTGCATCGCTTAAGCCGCGTCACCACCGCGCTGACCCTGCAGCTTCCCGCCGCGGCGCCCTACCTCTTCACCGGCGTCAAGCTCTCGGTGTCCTACGGCTTCATCGCCGTGATTGCCGCCGAGTTCATATTGTCGCCGGCCGGGCTCGGCCGCGACATCGCCGACGCCTATGCCGACTTCAACAATCGCCGCATGTATGCGCTGATCCTGTTCCTGTTGATCGTCGCGACCATCGTCAATGCCGCGCTCCACGCCTTCGACATGCGTTGGGCCGAACGGCGCAGCGGAGGCCGCTCGTGACCGCGACGCGGCGCGCTACCGATACGCTGATCATCGTCGCCGCGCTGCTCGCGCTCTGGCAGGTCCTGCACCGGATCGCCGGCGACACCGCGCTGCCGGCGCCGATGGCGACGCTGACTTACCTGACGCACATGGTGCCGACCGAGCGGTTTGCACAGAATGCCGCCGCCACCGTCGAGGCTTTCAGCCTCGCGCTGATCCTCGCCTACGCCCTGGGCCTTGCCATCGGCGTGTGGATGGGCGCGCATCGGCTGTCCGGCGTGGTCGGCGAGCCGATCCTGGTGGCGATCTATTCGCTGCCGAAGATCGTGCTGTACCCGGTGGTGCTGCTGATCTTCGGCCTCGGAATTTCCGGCAAAGTCGTGTTCGGCGCGCTGCACGGCATCCTGCCGGTCGCTTTGCTGACCATGGGCGCGATACGCGCCATCCCGCCGGTCTATCTGCGCTCGGCCCACACGTTGCGGCTGACACCCTGGCAGACCATCGCAACCGTGCTCATTCCGGCGGCCCTGCCCGAAGTGTTCACGGGGCTGCGCATCGGCTTCACCGTGACGCTGCTCGGCGTGCTACTCGGCGAAATGTTCGCCTCGCGACTCGGGCTCGGCTCCTTGATCATGAGCGACATGCAGCTTGCCCAGAGCGAGGACATGGTCACGGTGACCATCATCCTGTTCGCCTTCGCCGCGATCGCCAACGCGATCCTGCTTTGGATCGAGCATCGGCTGCACCGACGGGTATGAAGTCCTCCGCCGTGCCGGCCTGATGGCTACTTGTGCGCCGCGGCTCGCATCTTATCGAGTGCGCGCCATAGGTCCGCAACGCTGGCAACGATGTCGCCGCCGCTCTGCCGGATGAAATATTCGACCTGCAGGTTGACGATCGAGCCTTCGTTGTCGGCGGAGAGCCGGAAATCGCCGCGATAGCCGAGGATCGGCTTGCCCTTGGCAAAGGCGTAGCCGATTTCGACCGCGGTGCCGCTGTCGACGTCGACGCCGTCAAGCACGGCGAGCACCATGTCGGCGCGATCGATACCGGCACGATTGTTGCCGCCGATCTCCGGATTGAGCCGTCGCCAGGCGTCGCGCCGTGCCGGCCCGTACGGCAGCCTCCGCACCGCATCGATCTTGGCTTGGTCGGTCAGGGCCCATGGGTCGATGACCTCGAAGCCGAGACGTTTGACCTCGGGAATCAGCGTGTCCTTGTAGAAAGCGCGCCCGGCTTCCGAGAACCCCAGCGGGCTGGCCAAATAAATTTTCATGCCGTCGGTTCCCTTAAGTCACCGACCGATCTGGCAATCGTGGTCCTGCAATTCCTCGCCGCTCGCGAAGTCATGGTGCGCGAGGTCGGCGCGATCGTCGAGGATGACGAAGCCGGGTCCGCCGTCGTCGTACCATAGGCCGACCACGACCAGCGTGTGATGGCCCATGTCGGCGGCGGCACCGGGCACGCCCCGGGCGAGCAGCTTGAACGGATTGCGGTCGTCGAGCCGCTCGCCGTCGAGCCGCATGGCGCGGTAGCGGTGGCCGGCAAGGAGCACCGGCAACGGCGCCCAGTGCCGGCCGATCTGCGAACGGGCGCGCCACAGTGCATCGCGCACGTCGGCACGGACGCAGTCGATGTGGATGTGCAGCTGGTTCTGCGAGCGCCCGACGTCGGAATTGACGGCAAGGCTGAGCGCCTCGCGCGGCATCGGACGCAGCAGCTTCCAGGCGACGCGGTCGCGCTCGTCCCAGGCGGCGGCGAAATAGTTGGTGGCGCCCGGCGCCAGCAGCGCGCGGCTCTCGATGCCGGTGATGTGCCGGGTCGGGATCAGCAAGAACTGCGTCGCGCCTTTGATGTCCTTGAGCACCGCGAAGCCCGCCGCCTCGCCGACCCTGAGATCGACCTTGACGCAGGGCCACGGATCGCCGTGCGCGCGCTCATTTGGCACGCATCGGCCGTGCACGATGTTCCACAGCGTGTTGGGATCGGCCGCGCGCGCCGCAACCGCAATCGAACAGAGACCGACGATGGCACAAGCGATTGCAATTCCGCGGCGTGAATTGACCGGCATGAACAGCCCTCGTTGGCGCGGCGCGGCCGCAAATGCCCGCTCTGCGTGCATACATCAAAAATGCGTTGTTGTCCTGCAAAAGGTCCGGGATTGCGGCACGGCCCGGCGCTACCGCGCCCCAACGTAGCGCTCCAAGGTCATCGGATTACCCTTGTGCGCCGGCTCGCGCGGCTCGACGCCGGCGAAGCGGCTTGCTTCTGCGAACCACATGGCACGCGCCGGCAATTGCCAGCGCCTTTTGCCGGCGACAGACGCATCCCAGCGCACCGGCTCGTCCTCGATGTCGATGCACTGGTAGTGGGTGTTGAACAATTCGATGCGGTGGCCGTCGGGGTCGCGCAGATAGATGAACAACGCGAGCCCCGGCCCGTGCCGGCCGGGACCGTACTCGATGTTCTCGGCGAAGCCCAGATTCGAGGCGAGATCGCAGACATAGAAGAAGTGATAGGATTCCGGAATCGAGAACGCGGCGTGATGCAGCCGCGGGCCTAAGCCGGGCGCGAACACGATGTCGTGCGGATTGCCCTTCCTTTGCAGGAACACGAACAGCGGCTCGTCGGAGCCATCGGGCGCGATGTACTCGGAGAGCCGGAAGCCGAGGCCCATATAGAACTCGAGCTGCCGCTGCACGTCCGGCACCAAGATCTGAAAATGATCGATGCGGTGCGGCACGGCGCCGTGGTGCTTTTCGAACGTCACCAGGAGCCGCGGCTTCAACGTCATGGTGGCGCAGAATTCGAGCGGCACGCCGGCCGGATCGCTGACATGGAGCGTGCGACCCTGATAGGGCCGCTCGACCCATTGCGCCGGCAGCCCCGCCTGCTCGAAATAGCGCTTGGCCTTCTCCAAATCCTCCTCGGTGAAGCAGCGCATACCGATGCGCTCGGATTGCGGGGTGCTCGATCGCTTGAGCACCAGCGAATGGTGGCAGGCCTCGGCGACGCCGCGCAGGTAGATGGTGTCGTTGTCTTCCTCGCTGACGATCAGGCCGATCAGGTCGACGTAGAAGGCGCGGCTCTTGGCCAAATCCTTCACATGCAGGACGGAATGGCTGGCGCGGGTGATGTTAAAGGGCGGATTAAAGTTGGGCTTCGGAATGGGCACGGAGGACTCCAATATTTCTCATCTCTTCCCGCTACGCGGGGAGAGGCCGAGGAGCGTAGCGACGGCCCCCTTCCCGCACGCGGGGAGAGGGAGTTGCAAGCTTGACACGTCTCGGACCGCAAATCATACCCGGTTCTCGGCCAGTTGCGATGGAGATCAGCATGGCGAGTGCTGCGACGGGACAAACCCAGAGCTACAAGGGATTGCGCGGCTGGCTCGATACGGTCGACAAGCTCGGCGAGCTCGAGCGCGTCAACGGCGCCCATTGGGACGTCGAGATGGGTGCCATCACCCACATGCTCACCGAAAAGAGCCGCGGCCAGGCGCCGGCGATCCTGTTCGACGACGCTCCGGGCTATCCGCACGGCTATCGTACGCTCTACGGCCAGCTGTCCTCGATCAAGCGCATCGCGCTGACGCTCGGCCTGCCGCTCGACTACGACCACAAGGTCGACATCGTGCAGCGTTATCACGCCCGCATGCAGGAGATGAAGGCGCTGCCGCCGCGCTACGTCAACGACGGGCCGATCTTCGAGAACGTCATCGAGGGCGACGCTATCGACGTGTTGAAATTCCCGGTGCCGCGCCATCACGAGGCCGACAAGGCGCGCTTCATCGGCACCGCCTGCTGCGTCATCACCAAGGACCCCGACCTCGGCTGGTACAATCTCGGCGCCTACCGCAGCCAGGTCTATGACGGCAAGACCGTCGGCTGCCAGATCACCGAGGGCAAGCACGGCCGCATC